>Ga0247744_1000010_pt1 | contig 50217 bp, 41 predicted proteins | sample UWRJS154409C5_FD_180946 | JGI IMG/M metagenome (GOLD analysis project Ga0247744, IMG submission 180946) | Soil microbial communities from Arlington Agricultural Research Station in Wisconsin, United States - UWRJ-S154-409C-5 | ecosystem: Environmental > Terrestrial > Soil > Agricultural land... | reverse complement strand
CCCGATCTGCTCGACCACGGCCGTCTCGACGATGCCCTTCACTTCGCTCGACACGAGCTTGCTCTTGGTCTGCGAGTCGAAGCTGGCGTCCGGGTGCTTGACGTGGATGACGCAGATGACGCCCTCGCGGCAGTCGTCACCGGTGAGGCCGTTCTTGACGTCCTTGAACAGGTTATTGGCCTGTCCGTAGTTGTTGAGCAGACGCGTGAGCGCCGAGCGCAGACCGGTCAGATGGGTGCCGCCGTCCTTGTTGGCGACGTTGTTCGTGTAGCACAGGATCTGCTCGGCAAACGCGCTGGTCCATTGGATGGCCAGGTCGACGATGATGTCGGCGCGCCCATCACCGAGTGGCGTCGCATGCTCGAAGGCGATCACGTCCTCGTGGATGGGCTCCTTGTTTTCGGCGATGTGCGCCACGAACTCACGGATGCCGCCCTCGTACAGGAACGTTTCGTGGCGGCCCTCTTCGCGCTCGTCGAGCAAGCGGATCTTCAGGCCGGAGTTCAGGAACGCGATCTCGCGCAAACGCTGCGACAGGATGTCGTAGCTGTACTCGGTGATGGTGAAGATTTGGGTGTCGGGCTTGAACGTGATCCGCGTGCCCGTCTTCTTCGTGGCCTCACCCGCCTCGAGCGGGGCCTGGGGCACGCCGCGCTCGTAGCGCTGGCGATGCACGCGCCCTTCGCGGTGGATCTCGACCTTCAAGAACTCGCTGACCGCATTGACGGCGCTCACGCCCACGCCGTGCAGGCCCGCCGAGACCTTGTAGCTCGAGTGGTCGAACTTGCCGCCTGCGTGCAGCACCGTCATCACGACCTCGACCGCGCTGACGCCCTTGTCGTGCATGCCGACCGGGATGCCGCGGCCATCGTCGGTCACGGTGACCGAGCCGTCGTGATTGACGGAGACGTCGACGTTCTTGCAGTGCCCGGCCAGGTGCTCGTCGACGGAGTTGTCGATCACCTCCCAGACGAGGTGGTGCAACGCGGAGCCGTCGTGCACGTCGCCGATGTACATGCCCGGGCGCTTACGAACCGCCTCCAGGCCCTCGAGCACCTGAATGTTCTTGGAGCCGTAGTCCTCTTCGGCCGCGCTCATGGTGGCTGGTGCGATAGCCACGGCGCCAGTGCGGGCGCTACCGCCCGCTGGGCTCGCCAGATTGGATTCGGAGATGTCACTCAAGGCACTAGCACCAGCGGTTTTCCGGAGCGAAAAGGGTCTTTCCGTATAGTCCCGGAGCGCCCCGCAATCAAGGCGAGCGCCCCCTCGGGAGCTCACTCTCGCAGCCATTTTTAGCTGCCAACGGGGGTCGTCAGCAGCACGCCCTGGTCCAGGCGAAAATTCGACCGCTCGCCACTCTTCACGGCCACTCGATCGAACAATTCCGGGCGCGTCGTAGTCACGAAGACTTGACTCTCGCTGCCTTCCAGAAACGAAAACACCGCCTCCAGCCGCTGCTCATCGAGCTCGCTCGACACGTCGTCCAGGAGCAGGATTGGCTCCTGATCGGTCACGCTGCGCACGATCTCGAGCTCCGCCATTTTGAGCCCGAGCGTGATCAAGCGTTGCTGGCCCTGACTGGCATGGCTGCGGGCCAGCCGCTGATCGACCGAGAGCTCGATGTCGTCCCGATGCGGCCCAAAGGTGGCGGTACCGCGTCGCGCGTCGATGACGCGGCGAGCCTCGAGCTCGCGTTTGAAGCGCTCGCCGTCCGTGGTGCCCAGGGCCACGTGCTGGGCCTCGACGCGGAGGCCGCTGGGCACGAGCTGGCTCATGCTGGCCGCGAAGGCCTCGCGCACCCGCTCGGCAGCCAGCGCGTAGCCAGCCGCCATCTTGCTCCCGTGCTCGGCCATCACCGCCTCGAATGCGCGCAGCTCGGCCACCTGTGTCCCGGGCCGCGAGAGCAGCACCTGACGCTCGCGCAGAGCAACGCGATACGCTTGGCTGGCCTCGGCCGCCGCCGGATCGAGGTAGAGCAGGAGCCGGGAAAGCAGGGTGCGGCGCCCGCTCGAAGGCCCGGTGCACAGCGCCAGATCGCCCGGGTGAAAGGCGATCACCGGCGTCTTGATGGCGTAGTCGAGGTGCCGCCGCACGTTCTTGCCATCCAGCGAAAAGGAACGACTGCGCGGGCCGAGGGTTGCCACTTGATCCCGGAGTAAGCCCAAGGCCTCGATGCGGCCGGCGATACGCGCGCCAGGCTGGCCGCTCTTGACCGCTTCGCCCAAGTGATTGGTGCGAAAGCTCTTGGTCGTGCACAGAACGTAGAGGGCTTCGACCAGGCTGGTCTTGCCGTGGCCGTTCGGGCCGTAGAGGAGGTTCAGGCGCGGCGCCGCATCGAGCGTGATCGTCCCAATGTTGCGGAAGTCCTGAACGATCAGGCGACGGATGAGAGTATGTCCGGCCACATCGCCACGCCCGGCCAAATCAAGGAGCCGGCCACATCAGATGCGCATGGGCATCACGACGGCCAGGTAGTCTCGATCGCTGGCGTCGCCACCAGGGCGAATGACCGCCGGATCCAGCTCACCGCTGATGCCCAAGATGACCTCGTCGTCCGTGATGGCGCCGAGCACGTCGAGAAAATAGCGGGCATTCAGGCCGATGGTCAGCGTCGGCCCGCGATGATCGACGGCCAATTCGTCGAAGCCCTCGCCCGCTTCCGGACTTTCGCTCTCGACCCGGAGCAGGCCCTCGGACAGCGTGATCTTGACCCCACCCGTCCGGTCGCTTGCAGCCAGCGAAACGGCCTTGAGCGCGTCGGCCAAGAAGGTGCGCGGAGCCCGCACGACGTGCTCGCTCTGCGCCGGAATCACCTGCTGGTACGGGGGGAACTGGGCATCGACGAGCTTGACGCTGAAACGAAAGCCCGCGAGCTCGGCGAACACGTTGGGCCCGCTTTCGATGAGCCGGATCTTGGGCACGGTCTCGGCCGAGGCTTCCGCAACCGCTTCGTCGCACAAGCGCCGGAGCTCCATGATGCCTTTGAGGGGAATCAGCATGGAGCCGGTCGTCTTCACTTCGGCGGCGCGGATTTCCATCTTCGACAAGCGATGCCCGTCGGTCGTCACCATGCGCAGCCGGTTCTTTTCCAGCTCCAGCAAAGCGCTGGACAGGTGCAGCCGGGTCTCGTCGGTCGAGATCGAGAAATGCGTGCTCGAGATCAGGCGGGAGACCACGGCCGCGTCGAGCTCGAGCGGCTCGCCTTTTTCCGGCCGCGGCAAGCTGGGGAACTCCTCACCGGGCACGCCGTGAATCGTGTAGCGACGCGCGGTCGTCAGTGAGCGAATCGTGGTGGCCGAGCCGTCGCTGACCTCGATGACCAGCTGCCCCTCGGGCATCATGCGCACGCGCTCGTACAGATCCTTGGCACCGACGGCGACCGTGCCGGGCTTGGTCACGTCGGCTGCGACCTCACCCGTGACGGCCAGCACCAGGTCGGTCGCGGAAAGCCTGAGTGCACCCTGGCTGGCCTCCAAGAGGACGTTGCCCAAGACGGGCATGGTGCTTTTCTTGTCGGCTACGCCTTGGCAGCGAGCCAATACTCGCGACAGGTCCTTCTTGCTGACGGTGACGTGCATGAACAGACGAGGTTTAGTGGTCCCATCCGCACAAGGCCAGAGGCGCCATGCGCTCTCGGCACCGTGGGGGGCACTCGGGAACACCCTCTTCGATCAGAAGAATGAAATTTTTAGAAATACTCGTCGTAGTCGTAGGGGCTGTGGACGGCGTTGAAAACCACGCAATGCTCTGAAATTGCTGGAGTATTGTGTCAGGGGTGGTGTGGCCAGACCGCCGATCACAAACCGGAGGAACTGAGGGGTGTCCGGAGCTTCCCCAGGCGGTCCTGTCTGAGGCCCCAAGCGACCCCCGGCTCTATCCCCAGGCCAAGCACAGGGCGGAGAGCAGTCCGCCCGTCCGCTCAGGAAGCGGCTGCCGGCTCGTTCTCGAGCCGTGCCAGGGCCAGAACGAGCTCCCGGCGGGCCCGCTCGTAGGTCTGGGGCCCGATCTCGCCGCCGGCACGCGCTGCTTCGAGCGAGCGAAGGTCCTGCAAGAGCAAGCGCCTGGCCTCGCGGACCTCGCCGGCACCAGGGCCAGCACCCTGGCGCGTCCGACGCGAGAACCAGAGACCGGTCAGGGCCAGGGCGAGCGCCGCGCCCACGGCGTACCAGCGTTCGGGGCCAATCGTGGGCAGGCCACTGAGCTCGACCGTGAGATTCGGGAGCGCCTGCTCGCCGGGCACCGCCAGCCGCCGCGTGACGAGCACGCGCGTGCCTTCGGGGCCGCGCGCCTCTTGGACCGGCTCGAACCCCGCGACCTTGAGCGACATACCCGGCGCGTACTCGGTGATGACGCGCATCTCGGCCACGTTCGGTGGCAGCGAGAACTGGAAAGCTTCCGTCTCCGCACGACCCGCGGGCATTCGGAAGTTCAGGCGCACGTCCTTTTGGCCCGGTGGGAAGCTCCCCGTCAGCCGGGCAGCATGAGCCCCAGCCTGCACGACGCCGCCCTCGACGCCCTCGAATCCGGTGAGCCCGCTCGGCAAGTCGAGCTGCAAGCCATTCGGCACCCAGGTCTTGTCACCCAGGGCGAAGACCCGGAAGAGCACGTCGAACACGAACTGTCCCTCTCGCAGCTGGATGTAGATGAAGCCGCGCAAGCCCACCATGGCTTCGGTCGGGCTCGGGGTGGTGTCGAACACCGGGACCACGATGCTGTGGCCGGAGCCTTCGAGAGGACGAAACTCGGGCACCTCGTACTCGGCGCCGAGAGCCCGCACGCTGACTCTGGCCACGGTTCGGACGCTGGTTTCGATGCCGTCGAAGCTCACCTCACCCGTCGGTCCGGTGCGCGCGCTCACATCGTGCTTCGTGTCGCCTTCCGCGATGTTTTGCAGGGTTTTGTGCAGGATGACGGTGGCCCCCGCAAAGGGGGTCTCGCCATCTTTCCGGACTTGGACGACGACGCGTCCAGGCGGCACCGTGGAGTCCGGCGCGGATTGAATGCTGGGACCGAAGCCGGGAGCACCCATGCCCGGGTGGCCACTTGGATGGCCGCTCGGGTGCGGCGGATCGGCGGCGACTGCCGGCAGAGCTGCAGAGAGCGCGATGGCTAGGAACCTCGCCGTGATGAAGCGTCTCATTCGGACTTCGCCTTTGCCTTCGCCTTCTTCCGGCCCTTCTTGGGCGCGCCCGCCGCGGCGGGAAGGTCTGCGCCCTCGAGAAACTTCTGCACGCGAGCTTCGGCCAGCTCGACGCGTGAGCTCAAGCTGGAATCGGCCTCGGCGATGAGCCGTTTCGCTTCAGCGCGGAAGTGGGTCGACGCGACGCGGAAGTCGGCCTCGGTGATCTTGCCCACGGCGAGCTCGTACTCGAGATCCTTGAGCGTGCGCAGGACGGCCCGCTTCTGCTCCTCGGCCGCGGTGGGCGCCGCCAGGGACAGGGCTTCGTCGAGGGAGAGGTCGCTCGACCCGCCGAGCTGCTCCAGGCTGGCCCAGGCCAAGGCGATGACCAGGCACAGGGCCCCCGCGGCGAGCACCAAGACGGCAATGGGCAAGCCGAGCGCGAGGCCTGTGGCCAGAGCGAGCACGGCGGTCAAAAGGACCAAGCCTTTGGATGCGAGGGTCACGGAGCGGTGGACTCTGCCGTAGTCGAGGCGAGGTCAGCTGGCGAGGTCCCTGGCATCCAGCCGGTCCCGAAGGGGCGAGAGACGCTCATGGACAGCAGGATGGTCAGGAAAATGCCCGTCGCTCCGGCCAGGGCAGCTCGGCCGTAGCGCCAAGCGGAGCGCTGCTCGAGGCCGACCTCGGGCCAGAGCGAGACCAGGCAACCGGAGATCAGAATCAAAAGACCCACCCAAATCCAGCTCACGAAGGGGTTCACGTGGAAGTTGAAGGTGGCGCGCTTGGTTTGCGGGTCCGCCGTGGCGAGCACGATGTAGAGGTCACTCCGTGGACCCCGCCGCAACGCGACCTCCGTCGTCGTCTGGGGCGGGCTCTGGTACATGAACTTCGCTGGGCTCATGCGCGCGTACGGGCGGCCGGCCTTTTTCACGTCGAGGTCGGCGAACAGCATGCGCCGTCCCTCCGTGGCCTGCTCCTCCGCCGAGCAGTTCGGATTGCCCGGGCACATGCGGGTGCCGCGATAGGTCACTTCGTAGCCGGCGATGTGGTGGGTGGCGCCGGGCATCAGGCTCACTTCGTCCACCACCGACCACGCCGTGCCGACGAAGCCGAGGAACATGCCGACGACGCCCAGGTGCACGACGTAGCCGCCGTAGCGGCGCCGGCTTTTGGCGACCAGGCGGGTCAGGGCCAAGAGCACCCCTTCCGGTTCGCCCTTCTTGTCGGTGGAGGACATGCGAGCGCGCGTGCCACGCCAGAATTCCTGGGCGATGACGGCGATGTTGAACGCGCCGAGCGTCACCGTGAGCCCCGGGAAGAACTGGCTAACGGCCGAAAAGGCCTGCGCGCCGAAGCCGGATTCCACACTCGACGGGGGCACGATGGCGGGCACCCCGAAGCGCGCCCCGAGGGTGAAGTGCACGAGCGCCGTGGCGGCCGCCACGGCGAGCGGAAAGCGGAAGGCAGCGCGCAAGGCCGACGGGCTGGTTTTGCGCCAACCGAAGAGCGGAGCCAGGCCCATCAGGGCGAAGATCGCCAGGCCCACGACGCTCATCCACTTGTTGTAGAAAGGCGGCCCCACGGTCACCTCCTGGCCGGTGAACGCCTCGGAGAACAGCGGGAAGGTCGTCGAAACCAGGACGAACGTCATCCCACCGAGCAGGGCCCAGTTGTTGATGACGAACATGGCCTCGCGGCTGGCGACGGATTCGACCTCCGCGCGCGTGCGCAAGAGCGGGATGCGCCAGACGATGAGGCCGGCTGCCGCCCCAATGGCCAAGCCCAAGAACCACACGAAATACGGCCCGATGTCGCTCTTGGCGAACGAATGCACGCTGGCGATGAGGCCGCTTCGCGTCAGGAACGTGCCGAAGATGGTCAAGGCGAAGGTGACCGCAATGAGCACCACGTTCCACACCCGGAACATGTTGCGCCGCTCCTGAATGATGGTGGAGTGGACGTAGGCGGCGGCGGTGAACCAGGGCAAGCAGGCGGCGTTTTCAACCGGATCCCAGGCCCAGAAGCCACCCCAGCCGAGCTCTTCGTAGGCCCAGGCCATGCCGAGCACGTTGCCGATGCTGAGGAATAGGAACGCCACCAGCATCCATTTGCGCACGGCGACGATCCACTCGTTCTGCAAACGGCCCGTGATGAGCGCGGCGACGGCGAAGGCGAACGGCACGCTGCAGCCGACGAAGCCCATGTAGAGCATGGGCGGGTGAATGATCATCCAGTAGTTCTGGAGCAGCGGGTTCAAACCGGACCCATCGGCCTGAGCGCCGCCCATGTTCTGCTCGAACGGGTTGGCGGCGAACATCATCAGGATGGCGAAAAACGCCACGATCACCATCAGGGTCGCAATGACGTAGCCCTGGAGCTCGCGGTAGCGCCCCTGCATCCAACGCACGCAGGCCGAGGTGTAGCCCGCGAGCAGGAGGCTCCACCAAAGCAGTGAACCATCCTGCCCGCCCCACAGGGCCGTCAACAGGTAGGTGGTGGTCATGCTGCGATCGCTGTAGCGCGACACGTAGCGGATGCGGAAATCGTGGGTGAGAAAGCCGTAGGCGAGCAGGAGCACGCCGCACAGGATCAACGCCGACGTCGCGTAGGCGCCGAGTCGCGCGGAGGCGAGCAGGCGGGCCTGACCGCGCCCGGCCATCACGGCGACGGCGAAGGTGTAAGCCGACAGGACCAGAACGCCGAAGAGGAGCAGCGTGCCGAAACCGGGGAGGGAGAGCCACATGGCGCCGGGAGCTTAGCCCTCCCGCGCCGCGGCAACAGGCTAGGCCTCCAGATCGCTGACGGTTGTGCCCAGCTCGGCTCCGAGCAGCACGCGCCGGATGTTGCCGGGCGCCATACGGAAGACGCGAATCGGCAGGCCGTTTTCCCGGCACAGGGCGATGGCGGTCGAATCCATGACCTTCAGCCGATCGGTCAGGAACCGGTCGTACGTCACGTGCGGCAACAACTCCGCATCGGGGAAGCGCTCCGGGTCCTGAGTGTAGACGCCCCCGACTTTGGTCGCCTTGAACAGGGCGTCGGCTCTGATTTCCATCGCCCGCAGCGAAGCAGCCGTGTCGGTGGAAAAGAATGGGTTGCCTGTACCGGCGGCGAAGATGACGACGTGACCGCGCGAGAGGTGGCGCATGGCGCGACGCCGGATGTACGGCTCCGCGACGTTCTTCACCTCGATGGCCGTCATGACCCGGGTCGGCACCGAGCAGCGCTCGAGGGCATCTTGCAGCGCCAAGGCGTTGATGATGGTCGCCAGCATGCCCATGTGATCGCTCTGGGTCCGATCCATGCCCTGGCTCGCGCCCTTGAGCCCCCGGAAGATGTTGCCGCCTCCGACCACGAGGCCGATCTCGACCCCGGTGCGTCGCACCTCGGCAATCTCGGCGGCCGTGCTGCGCAGCGTCTCCGGATCGATGCCGCCGCCGCCGGCAGCCAGCGCCTCGCCGCTGAGCTTCAGCAGCACCCGCCTGTATTTCAGCTGGTCGCGGAGCGCCGGATCGATGTTCCGAGGGGGCAGCGAGTCGCGCAGATCATCGTCCACGGGGCCCGGTGTTAGCGGCACTGGCCAGTCGCGGCAATCCCGACCGGTTGACCCGCCGAAACTTCAGGCACTATCTCTACCCCTGCATGTACGTCGTGGTGTCCCCCGCTCGCGTCTGGCTCGTGCTGGTCGCTCTGGCCAGTTTCGCAGGCTGCGCGAAAAAGGAGCAGGGCACCCCAGCCCCGAGCGTCGATGCGCGCGACCCGGTCACGGGCCTGACGGCGGCCGAAGGTGCCGAAGTGCTGGCGAAGATCGGCGATCGGACCATCACGCTCGGACAGTACGCAGCGAGCCTGGCGCGGATGGATCGCTTCGAGCGGCTTCGGTATCAAAGCGAGGACCGCCAGAAGGAGCTGCTCGACGAGATGATCAAGGTCGAGATCCTGGCGCAGGAAGCCCGGCGGCGGGGCCTCGCCGACGACCCGGAGGTCCAGCTCCGCACCATGCAGGCGCTGCGCGACGAGCTCTTGCTCGACCTCAAGCGCAACTTGCCCAAGCCCGAGCAGCTGAGCGAACGCGAGGTGCGGGCGTACTACGAGAGCCACAAGAGCGAGCTGACCGAGCCCAAACGCCACCGCGTGCTCGCCCTCGTCGTGGGTTCCAAGGAGCTGGCCCAGCAGGTGGCGAAAGACGCCCAGGCGGCCAGCGGCCAGCGCTGGGCCGAGCTGGCGCAGCGTTATTCTCTGAGCCGCCGAGGCCTCCAGGCCGAGGCCGCTCCCGAGCTGGCCGGCGATCTGGGCTTCGTATCGGCACCGGGTGAAGCGCGGGGCGAAAATGCGGAAGTGCCGCCCGAGGTCCGCGCCGCTGTTTTTCGGCTCAGCGAAATCGGGCAGGTGCTGGCCGAGCCGGTTCCGGCCGACGGCAAATACTACATCGTCCGCCTCGGCGGGATCAGTGCAGCCCGGGACCGGAGCCTAGCCGACGCCGACGGGACCATCCGCGCCGAGCTCCTGCGCCAGCGTTACTTGACGGAGGAGCGTGCGCTCCTGGACCAACTCGCCAAAAAATACCCGGTCACGGTGGATCGTCCTCTGCTCGAGCGCATGGCGCGTGAGGCGGAAAGCGGCCAAAAGAAGCCATGAACGAGCGAGTGCTGCGCGTGCTCGGTGAAGCCGAGGACACGGCCGACGAATCGCCGCCCGAGGGCAGCTGGCAGAAGGAGCTGCAGGCCAGCCTGCGCAGCGCGGCCGAGCTGCGCGCGGCGCTGTCCCTGTCCGACGCAGAATACCAGGCGGCGCTGCGCGCCGAGTCCTCGGGTCTGCCGCTGTCCATCACGCCCCACTACCTGTCCTTGATCGATCGGAACGACCCGAACTGTCCCATCCGGCGCCAGGTCGTTCCCGCCCCCGAGGAGGGCGAGCCGAGCCTGGGCGACCTGCGCGATCCATTGGGAGAAGAAGCGCACGAAGCGGCTCCGGAGCTCATTCAGCGCTATCCGGATCGAGCGCTTCTTCTGGCGACCGACCGCTGCGCCGTGTACTGCCGGTTTTGCACACGAAGCCGCATGGTCGGCGCAGGCGGTGGGCCACGCAGCATGAAGCGGCTCGAGCCGGCACTCGAGTACCTGCGAGCGCATCCCGAAATCAAAGACGTCATCATCAGTGGTGGCGATCCGCTGGCGATGGGCACGCGCCGGCTGGTCGAGCTCGTGCGCTCCGTGCGCGGCGTGCCGTCCGTGGAGACGATTCGCTTGGCGACGCGTGTGCCCGTCGTCCTACCGCGCCGCATCGATGCCGAGCTCTTGGCGGCGCTCCGGCCGCTGCACCCGCTGTGGGTCATGACTCACTTCAATCACCCAAGAGAGCTCGCTCCGGACGCCACGGCCGCGCTCGAGCGCCTGGCGGACGCCGGTTTTCCCGTCATGAATCAGACGGTGCTGCTCGCTGGCGTCAACGACGACGCGGCCGTTCTGACCGAGCTTTTTCGCGGTCTGGTCCGCCATCGCGCCCGCCCCTACTACCTCCTGCAGATGGACCCCGTTTCGGGTTCGGGCCACCTGCGGACGCCCGTGGCGCGAGGACTCGAGATCATGGAGGCCCTGCAGGGCAGGCTGAGCGGCATCGCGCTGCCCAAGCTGATCGTCGATACGCCCGGCGGCTTCGGCAAGGTCCCGCTCAGTCCGGACTACGTCGTCTCGACCGCGCCCGGGCGAACCACGCTGCGCACGCCGCGGGGCAACCAGGTCGACTACTTCGACCCCGAGAGGTAGCGCGTGCTGGTCGACCGGCCCCGCTTGCGCACCGCCCTGGTCGCCCTTCTTTTGCTCGGCTGCGCCGGCTCGCGCCCCGCGCCGAAGGTTGCCCCCGCTCACGGCGAATCACCGAAAGCCACTGAGACGCGGCTCACGGCAGCGCGCCAGTCGATCGTGCGCGGGGACGATGCGGCAGCCGAGAAGGACCTGCGAGCGCTCGCGGCAAACGGCAGCGCGGAAGCGAAGGAGGTGCTCGGGGACCTGCTGCTCCTCACGGGACGTCCGGAGGAAGCGCTGCGGCTCGCGGCGTCGGCCCAGGAGCCTCGGGTCCTGCTCTTGCGCGCCCGCGCCCAGCATCAGCTGGGCGAGATCGAGGCGGCGCTGGACACGCTGTCGGGCGCCCTCGGCGACGAGGTTCCGCCCGTGCTCGGGCTCGACATTCGCCTGGCTCGCGGCAGCTGGCTGCTCGAACAGGGCAAGAAGAGCGACGCCGAGCGCGAGCTCTTGGCCATCATCGACGCCTACGAGAGTCCGGCGCTCGCCAGCCTCCCGAAGGAACAGCGGGCTGCGGCCCTGGCCCGAATCGGTCGCGCCGCGCACCTCTTGGGCGCGTTCCAGGACGCCAATCAGGCCTTCGAGGAAGCCGAGCAGGTCGCCCCCGCGAGCGTCGCCCTCCTGCTTTGGCGTGCGGAGCTCTTCCTCGAGAAGTACGACGCCGAGCATGCGCGGGAGGTCCTGGACGAAGCCGCCGCCCTCGAGCCGAAGCACCCCGAGGTCCTGTTCCTTGCCGCCGCGCTCGAGCTCGAGACGACCTTGAACGTCCAGCGTGCGAGTGACCTCGCGGCGCAGGCGCTAGCCCGCAATCCGCGCCTGGAGCGCGCTCGTGCGCTCTTGGCTGGGGCCAAGCTGCGCGACCTGGATTTCACCGCTGCCGAGCGCATCTTGGCCGAGGGCCTGGCGCAGCGACCGCGCGATCTGGACCTCTTGTCGCTGGCGGCGGCGGTGCGCTTTCTGGCCGAGGACGAGGCCGGCTTCGAAGCGCGCGTGGACGAGGTGCTCGGCATCAACCCGCTCTACGGTCGCCTGTTTTTGGTCGTCAGCGAGTACGCCGAATGGGAGCACCGCTACGCCGACATGGAGCGTCTCCTGCGCCGGGCTGCGCGCATCGATCCCGAGGACGGCGCAGTTCGCGGGCGCCTCGGACTCACCCTCGTCCGGTCCGGCTCCGATAGCGCCGGCATCATCGAGCTCCGGCGCGCGTTCGAGCTCGACCCGTACGACGTTCGCGTGCTCAATACGCTCGAGCTGTTCGAGACGATTCTGCCGGCGCGCTACGTGGAGAAGCGCGACGATGCCTTCACCTTCCGCCTGCCCAAGGCCGAGGAAGGACTCTTGCTGCGCTACGTGCCAGCGCTCTTGCGCGAAGCGCACCAGGACATGGCCGCGCGCTACGGGTTCGTCCCCAAAGAGCCGACGCTCATCGAAATCTACGAATCGCGCGAGCATTTCGCGGTGCGCACCAGCGGTTTGCCCCACATCGGCATCGCCGGCGTGTGCTTCGGCAGCAAGCTGGCGACGGTGAGCCCGAGTGGCAGCCCCGGGAACTTGGGCATGACCTTGTGGCACGAGCTCGCGCACGTGTTCCACATTGGTCTCTCCAAGAGCCGCGTGCCGCGTTGGCTGACGGAAGGTCTGGCCGAGTGGGAAACGGCGCGCCTCGGCCGTGGCTGGAGCCGTGAGCTCGACCCGGACCTGTGGGGCGCGCTCGAAGACGACCGTTTGCCCGGCTTCGAGAACATGAACCGAGCCTTCACTCAGGCCGAGCGCATGGAGGACGTGGCGGTCGCCTACTATGGCTCCGGGCGCATGGCCGCGTTCTTGGTCGAGCACGCTGGCATGCAGAAGACGCGCGATCTCCTGGCGGATCTAGGACAGCGAGGTCTGCGGCCCCAAGCCCTGCCGGAGGTGCTCGGTGAACCGCTGCCCGAGCTCGATCGAGCCTTTCGCACCTGGGCTCGTCGTGACCTCGCTCGCTACCAAGGCAGGTTCGCTCCGCGCCCCCGGCGGCTCCGCTTGGAGCAAGCCGAGCAGGCAGGGACCGCCCCGAAGGCCAGCCGTGCTGCGCGGCTCGAGCTCGCCCGCGCGGAGCTGGAATCGGGGCGGGCCGAACCGGCAGAAAAGCGGCTCGATGGCCTGCTGCGCGAAGGCTTGGATGCCGAGGTCGGCTACCTGCTCGCTCAGCTGTATTTGGCCACGGATCGCTCTGATCGAGGCCTCGCGCTCCTCGAACGTGTGCAAAAGACCGGCGCCGAAGGCGCCGACCTGCGGCTCCTCGCGGCCCGTCTGCACCTGGCTCGGCAGGAGGCAGCCGAGGCCACTCAGGAGCTCGAACGCGCCGCCGAGCTCGATCCCCTGCGCGCGGAGACCTGGGCGCTTCTGGCGGGCACGGCGCGACAAGCCAACGACCTGGCGAGAGAGCTCGCAGCCGTCGAGCGCTGGGCGGCCCTCTCCGAGCACGATGGAGCGGTCCATCGCCGCCTGCTCGAGCTCGTCCTTCAGGTAGGGCCGACGGGCGAAAGCGAAGCGGTCGTCGAGCGCGCGCTGTGGGCGGACCTGTCGGGTCAGATGACGCACCGTCTGGCCGCGCGGGTCTACGAGCGCCTCGGCAAGGTGGCTGAGGCGGATTGGGAATGGCAGTCGGCACTGCTTTGCCCGGGACCCAGCGCCGAGACGCGCGAAGAGTGGGCCCAGTCGCTCGAGCGGCGCGGGAAGCTGGCGCAGGCGAAAGCCGTTCGCCAGCACCCGCACGGCGGACGACCGCCCGAGCGCGCCCCGTGGTAATGGGCCGGGGAGCCGGAACCGAAGCCCGCTCGCCATGCCCCGCTCCCAACCTGCGCCCAGTCGGTCCGCGAGAGGCCGGACCCTGCCCATCCTGGTCCCGGAGGATCAGCGCTACGATTGTTCATCGTGCCCGGCCCGCTGCTGCACGTCGCCGTGGGGCATCCCCGTCTCGCCGGAAGAGATCGAGCGCATCGCGTCGGACGAGATCACGCTAGAGCGTCTCGATGCCCGTCAGCAGCGCATCTTGCGCGCCGGCGTCTTGCCCATGGTCGAGCGCGATCGCAACCTGCGCTGCGTCTTCTTGGACGACGATCTGCTCTGCAGCCTGCACAAGGCGCGGGGGCATGCCTTCATCCCGGCCACCTGCCAGGCGTACCCGTTCGGCTTCCAGACCCAGGAGAGTGGGCGCCCAGTTGCGCTCCTGTCCCGGTACTGTCCATCCATTCGCGATCGGCGCGGGGCCGAGGTGGAGCCTCTTTTACCCCAGAAGCTCGACCAGGCGGGCGGCGCCCGCCCCCTCAGCGCAAGCCTGGGGCTGCGCTCGGGGCGCGTCCTCGGCCAGGAGCAGTTTGCATGGGTCGCCGACACCTGGCGGGAGGTGCTCGCCGCAGTGGCGGTGCCGGAAGCACTGGTTCGGTTGTTCGAAGCCACGGATCGCTTCGATGCCGCGCTCGTCCGGGAGGCCGCGCCGTCGGTGGCGGCGCTCGAGGCCGCTTGGCAGAAGGCCGAGCCCGAGCGGCCCGTGGCGCTCCGGCGGGCGCGGCAAGGCTTCGCGAATCGCATCCTGTTGGCCTACCTCTTGGGCGGCCTCTCCTATCCGTCTCGGGTGCTCCTGCCCCACCGCACCCGAGCGATTTCCTACTGGGAGCGCATGAGAAGCCTCGGCAACCGGCTCGCCTGGCTCCTGTCCCTCGGCCGCGTGGATCTGTACCTGGTGCCCGGGCGGGTTCCCGTTCGGCGGGTGGCCACCGTCGAGTCGGTGCTGCTCGGACCCCACGCCCGCGTCGTGGCCGAGTACCTGCGCGAAGTGCTGTGGCGCCGCCAGGGGATGCACAAGAAGACCTATCTCCACCGCATCTTGGTCGACCTCGCCCTGATGGCGGTGGTGATCTCTCGGCACGCCAAGGCCGCTGCCGCAGCGCGGGGTGCCGCCCAAGCGGACGAAGCACAGGTGCGCGAAGCGATCGGCGTCGCCGAGCTCCTGTTTTCCCACCAGGCGGATCAGGCCGAAGGCCTCTTGCTGTCGACCCTGCGCGTCAAGCTGCTCTCCGACGAGCGCCAGTTCCGCAGCTTGCTCTCGGCAGAGCTCTAACCTCGAGGCCCCATGCATCTCTCCCAGCTCGGCGAACGGATCGAACAACTGGCGACCGCAGGTCTGCTCCGCTTGCCGGATGACGACCTCCACCGCGCCCATTTGGCCAAGCGCCACGACTTGCTCGATTTGGGCAGCAACGACTACCTGGGTCTGCGGGGCGGCCCGACCGGGCCCGTTGTTTCACGTGAAACACCCCTGCCGGATGCCCCCCGGCGCAGCCCCGGCGTTTCACGTGAAACACCGCTCGAGTGGGGGGCGGGCTCCTCCCGGCTCCTGTACGGCACGGTCCCCGCCCACCTCGAGATCGAAGCGGAGGTCGCCCGTTGGCTGGGACACTCCGCCGCGCTGCTCTTCACCTCGGGCTACGCCGCCAACGTCGGAGCCCTGGCTGCGCTCCTCGACCCGGAGGATTGCGTCGTGTCCGACGCCTTGAACCACGCCTCCCTGATCGACGGCATTCGGCTGAGTCGCGCGCGCCCCAGCATCGTGGCGCACCTCGATTTGGCGGAAGTGGAGCAGGCCCTGAGCGCCGGACGGGACCGTCCTGCCCGCTGGGTGGTCACGGAGAGCTACTTTTCCATGGACGGGGATGGGCCCGACCTGGTGGCCCTGCGGGCACTCTGCGACCGCTTCGATGCCCACCTCTACGTTGACGAAGCGCACGGCCTGGGCGTGTTTGGTCGGCGCGGGGCGGGGCGTCTCCAGGAAGCCGGGGTCACGGCGGAGGTGGTGATGGCCCCATTCGGCAAAGCCGTGGGAGCTCAGGGGGCGTGCGTCGCCTCGTCGTCCCTGGTGCGGACTTGGCTGTGGAATCGGGCCCGGTCGTTCGTGTTCTCGACCGCGCTCTCGCCGGTCCTGGCGGAGGGGGTGGTGGGCCAAATCCGCCGCACGAAGGACGCGGGAGCCGCTCGGGCGCGCCTGGTGGAGGTCGCGCGGGCGGTGCGTGAGGGACTCGTGGCGCAAGGATGGCCGCTGGCTCTGAGCTCGTTCGGGCCCATCGTTGCGCTCGAGGTCGGCGCCCCAGCCCGCGCGCTCGAGCTCGCTGCCGCCCTCGAGAAGGAAGGCATCCTGGTGCAGGCCGTCCGCCCGCCCACGGTCCCGGAGGGTCGGTCCCGCCTTCGTCTGACCCTCCACTCACAGCTACGGGTCGCCCAGGTCGAGCGGCTTCTGCGCCTCACCGGCCAGTTCGCTCCTTCGGCTGGTGAAGGCCCATGAAGCGTCTCGTGCTGATCGGCACGGGCACCGGCGTCGGCAAGACGTATGTGGGCGCTGCGTTGGTCAGCGCTTGGCGAGCACGCGGGCACGCCGCATGGGGGCTCAAGCCCATCGAATCGGGACTCGCGCCCGGGGCGGCGGTGAGGAGCGACGCCGAGCTGCTCCGAGCAGGAGAAGAGCGAGTGGTCGCGGGTCATTACCGGGCCTTGCCCGAGGCGCTGTCTCCACATTTGGCGGCCGCTCGCGCGGGCCAGACGCTTTCGCTGGCTGAAGCCGCCGACTGGGTTCGCGAGGCCGAGGCGCGGCTGTGTGCCCTACATGACAACGCACCGCATGCCATGTCACTCATCGAGACCGCGGGCGGAGCCTTCACGCCGCTGTCGGCCAACGCCACGTGCGCCGACCTGGCGGAGGCGCTGCGACCGGCCCAGGTTCTCTTGGTCGCGCCCGACGCGCTCGGTGTGCTGCACGACGTGACCGCCACCCTCCTCGCGCTCTCGGGGCTCGGCTGCGGGGTCGATTTCGTGCTCCTGACCGGGGCGCGCGCCGTGGACGACTCGACCGGAACGAACGCGGCGGAGCTCGAACGCGTCGTCTTTCCGCGGCTGGGACGGGCGGCGCCCAGCGAGCGTCGCGTGTTCGTTTTGCCCGCCGGTTCGAGCGACGTGACGCCCCTGCTCGACGCCTGGTCGTCCCGATCTCGACCCGCCTCGCGCTAGGAGGCGCCGGCGGCGGCCTGAGCCGAGCGGACGAGGCCAGAGCTCAAGCACACCTCGCGTGCCCCGAGCTGTTCAATCACGTCCCGCTGATGGCTGACGATGAACACGATCGCGCCGGCCGTCGCCTGCTCGCGGATCACCTCCAAGAGCCAGCTGCCCGCCAGCTGATCGAGTCCGGTCCAGGGCTCGTCGAGCAGGAGGAAATCCGGCTCGGTCACGAGCGCGCGCCCGAGCGCCACCCGCTGGAGCTGGCCGCGACTCAGGGAGTGCACGGGCTTTCTGCCGAATTCCTGCATGCCCATGCGTTCCTCGACCGCCGCCACGCGTGCGGGCGGCGCGCCGTGCAGCTCGGCGGTGAGCTCCAGGTTCTCCCGCGCCGACAGCTCCAAGTACGCCTGCGGTTGATGCGAGACCCATCCGATCCGCGCGCGCGCGGCGCGGGGTTCGAGTGCCCTGCCCTGCCCGGTCAGGTATTGGACCTTGCCGCGGGTGGGCTTGGTCTGGGTGCTCAGAATGGAGAGCAATGTGCTCTTGCCGGCGCCGTTCGGCCCGGTCAGGACGGTGACGCTCCCAGCTCCGAGGCTCAGCGTGACCCCCCGCAGTACGGAGGTCGACCCGAACGTCTTCACCACGCCTTCGACCGCGACCCGGGTGAGCAGCCGCTCCACGAAAGCTCCCCTATCATAGAAGCGGCGGGGTTTTGGCGCCCCGAGGCCGAAATCCTGGGCCGCTCCGGGCGGACGCGTCAGAAATGCTACGCTCCCAGGTGCGCATGAAGGTCTCCGCCCTTGCCGTCCAACCCGATTACCTCGAGCGGCTCTCTCGGTTGCGTCGGGCGGTCAGTGGCGCCCTCGAAGGCAAGGAGGCGGTCGTCGAGCTGTCGCTCGTCGCGCTCCTCGCCCGTGGGCACATGCTGCTCGAGGACGTGCCGGGTGTCGGCAAGACGACACTAGCTCGTGCGCTCGCGCGCGCGGTGGGCGGCGACATGCGCCGCGTGCAGTTCACGAGTGATCTGTTGCCCGGTGACGTGCTCGGCGTGAGCGTGCTCGATCCGGGCACGGCGGAGTTCGTTCTGCGGCGCGGACCGGTCTTCACCAACGTGCTTTTGGCAGACGAGATCAACCGCGCGAGTCCGCGCACGCAGTCGGCGCTGCTCGAAGCCATGAACGAGGGCCAGGTGTCGATCGACGGCCAGACGGTGGACCTACCGGCGCCGTTTTTCGTGGTCGCCACCCAGAATCCGCAAGATTTCGCCGGCACCTATCCGCTGCCGGAATCGCAGCTCGACCGCTTCATGATGCGGATCGACATCGGCTACCCGCCGGCACAAGTGGAGACGCGCTTGATGCTCGAGCCGCAGCGTGATCGGGCCGAGGACGTGCAACGGGTGCTCGACCCGCCCGGCCTACTCGATTTGCAGGAAGCGGTCTCGGACGTGCGCATCGACCACGCGCTCGGCGCTTACCTCCAGGCCATCATTTCGGCGACGCGAAACAGCCCGGCCCTGTCCATCGGCGCGTCGACCCGCGCCGGCATGAGCCTCGCTCGCTCCGCTCGCGCCCGTGCCCTGCTCGACGGGCGGGACCACTGCATTCCCGACGACATCTACCGCTTGGCGGTGCCGGTCTTGGCGCACCGTGTCCGCTTGGCGGCGCACGCGGAAGGCTACGTCCCGGCGCGTGACGAAGCCGAATCGGTGGTCAAAGGCATCGTGGACCGGGTGCCGGTTCCGCTCTGACGGAGGCTGGCCCCTTGAACCAGAGCCGCTCCAGCCCCGACAAGGCCGAGAAGCGGCCGAGGCGTGCGGTCGCGCGAGTGCGGTCGCGCTGGCGTCCGCCACGCCGGCTCAAGGCCACGCGTGAAGGTCGCTACTTCATCGCGATTACGTTCGGCGTGGGGTTCGTCGGCATCCTCACCGCCAACAACCTCCTCTACGTGCTGCTCGGCATGTTGCTCTCGCTCATCATCGTCTCGGGTGTCTTGAGCGAAGCCAGCCTGCGTCACGTGCGCGTAACGCGAAGGCTGCCGCAGCGCGCCCAAGTGGGGCGGCCGCACTTGGTGGAGATCGAGGTGTTCAACGACAAGAAGCGGATGCCCTCGTACGCCATCGAGATCGAAGATCTCCGGGCTGGGCAGCCGGCGGACAAGCGCTGCTTCTTCCTCAAGGTGGCACCCGGATCGTCCCAGGTAGCCGCCTACCGGCGGACTCCCGGGCGGCGGGGTCTCGACCGCTACGTCGCCTTTCGCGTCGCGACGCGCTTTCCCTTCGGGTTCTTCGAGAAGTCGCGCGAGATCGAGCTCGAGGGCGACCTGGTCATCTACCCCGCCGTCGATCCGGTGCGCCTGCCGCACAGCCTGGATGGGCAGGCGCGCGAGGGAGTCGAAGTCGCTCGGCGCGGCACGGGCGACGAGATCCTGGGCCTCCGTCCCATGCGCGAGGGCGACGATCCGCGGGACATCTACTGGAAGCGGAGCGCTGGTCCGACGGGACCCGTCGTGCGCGAGCGTGCGCGCGAAGTTCGCAGTCAGGTCAAGCTCCGACTCGACAACGTGCACCCGGGCGAGGAGCCGGAGAGCTACGAGGTCGAACGCTTCGAGCGCAAAGTGCGTGAGGTCGCTTCCTTGGCGGTGGCCCACCTCAGGCGTGGAGACACCGTCCGCATCCAGGCCGCCTCGGGCACGAGCGCAGCCGCCAGCCCCGCCAGTGGCGCGGATGCAGCGCTCCGATTCTTGGCCTTGATCGAGCTCGAGCGGGCGGGCGACCAAGGCGCACCTCACGTGCGCCTTTTGTCGGACGCGCCCCCCGAGCCGCCGTCGACACCTCTGCGCGCGGCCGGGCAAACCGTTTCGCAACGGGCACCCGCCCTCGGCGGCGCGGAGTTCGGCCTGGGGGAGGACGAGCGATGAGGTTCGGCCTGGTGCACCGCTTGATGACCGACGCGCTGGCGGTGATCGGTCTCTTGGCGCTGGTCGCGAGCGGCAAGATGAGCTCGGCGGTCGCCAGCGTGGTGTTGATCGGGCTCGCCCTGGCCCTGGCCTTGCCGGACCGGTTCAAGCAGCAGTCGGTGGTGCGCATGCTCGGCACCGTCCTGCCGCTGCTCGCCTTGGTCGCTCAAGTGGCGCGCGTTCTCGGCGGCGCCGACCCGATCCCCGTGGTGGTCGAGTTTGCGGCACTCCTCCAGGTGGCTCGACTGGCGACGCGGCGCGGCGCGGCGCACGACCACCAGGTCGTCCTCTTGGCGCTTTTGCACCTGATCGCCGGCACCGTGCTGGGCGGTGGGCTCACCTACGCCTTGGCACTGATTGGCTTCTTGATTCTCACGCCGGGGGCGCTGGTCTTGAGCCATCTCCGCCGTGAAGTGGAGGGCAACTATCGGCAAGGCGCGCGCGATCGCACGGGCATGCCCGTGGACGTGCCGCGCATCTTGCGCAGCCGGCGCGTGATCGGTCGTGGCTTTCTGGCGTTTACGTGCCTGCTCGCCGTTCCGGTCTTCTTGTTCACCGCCTTCCTGTTCGTGCTGTTTCCCCGGGTCGGGTTCACGTGGTTGACGGTGCCGGCCATCGAGCCCCGGCGCATGGTCGGCTTTTCCGATCAGGTCGACCTGGGCGGCGTCGGCACGATTCGCTCCGATCCGACACTGGTCATGCGCGTGCGCCCGCACGACTTGCCCGCCGAGCCGCCGCAGCGCAAGAACCTGTACCTGCGCGGGGCGCTGTTCGATTCCTACGATGGGCGCACCTGGGCGCGGCATGGCGGCGGCGCGGAAATCCTGCAGCAATTCGGCGAGCTCACGATTCTTCGCCGGCATCCACGTCGCGGCAGCGATCGCGCGCTGGGCATCGAGCTCGAACCGATCCAGCCGCCCGTGGTGTTCCTGCCGGGTGATGCGGTTGCCCTGCGCGTGCTCGATGGGAGCCGTCCGTACTTCATGCAGCCACCGATCCGGCAGGGCACCCGTGGCGGCCTCGAGTACGAGCAGACCAAAATCAGCGGCCTGAAGTACGAGGTGTATCTGCCGCCAAAGGGTCTCGTCGTTCCCGAGGGCAGCACCGAGCAGCAGCTGGCGCGGCATCTGACCATCCCGCGCAACCTTTCGGAACGGGTGCGAAAGCTCGCGCTGGACATGACGCGGGGCCAGACGGAGCCCGTCGGCATCGCGCGGGCCCTGGAACGAGGTCTGCGCGAAGGTTACCGCTACGACCTGAGCTCGCCTTCTGGCGCTGCCGCAGATCCGCTCGATCACTTCTTGTTCGAGTCCAAGCGCGGGCACTGCGAGTTTTACTCGACGGCGATGGCCATGATGCTGCGCGTGCGCGGTGTTCCGTCGCGCAACGTCACCGGCTTCGTGGGGGGCACCTACAACCGTTTCGGCGGCTTCTACGCGGTGCGGCAAGGCGACGCGCACTCCTGGGTCGAGGCCTACCTGCCCGACCTCGGCTGGACTCGGTTCGATCCGACCCCGCCGTCCAGCGCCGCGCCGCAGGCGGCGACCGAAGGCTTCTTGGTCATGCTCCGCGAAATGGTGGAGGCCGCCGCACAAGGCTGGCAGCGGAACGTCGAAGGCTTCGATCTGCAGCGGCAAATGGGTCTGGCGCGGTCGCTGCGCGACTTTTTCCGCTCAGAGGACGAGCCGGGCGCGATCGGGTCGAAGGTGCAGCACCTCGACTGGGGTCGCGTGGGGCTGGCGCTCGCGGCTGCTGGCTTGATGGGCGGCCTGCTCGTGTGGCGACTCCGGCGCCGGCGCGCCCACAAGACGACGCGGGAAGGACGGGCCCTCAGCCGACAGCGGTCGATCGAGCTCTACTTGAAGCTGGAAGCTGCGCTGCGCGCGCGGGGCGTGCCCCGACCGAGCGGTACGCCGCCGAGAACTCACGCCGAGGCGTTGGAGGAGGCGGGACACCCGGTGGGTCCCGAAACGCGCGCGCTGACGGAGATCTACCTCGGGGCGCGCTATGGCGGCGACGAGCTGGGAGCCGAGGCCGAGCGCTCGTTTCGCGCGCGGGTTCAGGCGCTGCGCGCCGGGGGTGACGGCCGCGCTCGCTCGGCCGCGCTACCGCACTGACTTGGCGAGCTCTGTTCGAGCCCAGGCCAGGCCTTCGTCGCAGCGGCCGGGGCCCCCCTGCGCTGCGGCGCCGCGCGGGCCCGCCAGGGCGAGCAGGTGCACACCCCGCCGCACGACGAGCAGTGGCCCAAGCTCGCCGCGGTCCGTGCAGTACGCGTCGCCCGGCTTGGCTTTGTCTCGCGACAAGGCGCGCAGGTAGCGCTTCGCTCCCGCTTCGTCGTCGAGCACGAGGTGCCAGGTCAGGATGCGCTCCTGGTCTCGAGAAAAGACGGCGATGCGATCGCCGCCCCAGCCGGCAGCGTTCGTCGCCGCATCGGGCCGCGGTTGCCACTCTTCGAACAGCAGCCGCACGCTCTGCTCACCCCATACGTCCGACAGCACCTTCTGCCAGCCGCTGCCCGGTGGCAGAAGGACGTCCACCAGGACCGGTGCCTCCCGGGCCAAGAAGCGTTCGACGTGCAGTACCTGTTCGGTGGAATCGGGAGGCTTTTCGAAGGCGCCGTTGACGAGCTTCCAGCCGCCTTGTCGCCGCAGGGCGTGGACGAAGAGCAAACCGTCCCGGTAGGGCGCGATCAGGGATCTGCGCACGATGGGCGGCACCCCGTCGTCGCCGGTCACGTCTGCCGCGGCGTCGAATCCGACCAGGATCTGCGCGGTGGGAAGGTCCAGCGCCGTCCGCTTCGTGCTGCCAGTCTGCTCGGCAGCCAGGGAAAACAGGCTGTCGTACATGGCGCTCATGGCGTCGCCTTCGGCCACGGCGCTGAGCGCGCTCGAGCGATCGGTGCCGTCTTCCTTCCACGTGCTGAAGTCGTCCAAGTGGTAGGTCTGGTCTTGCAGCGCGTGGACGAGCTCGTGATAGAGCGTCGCCTCGAGCTCGGCTCCCTCCAGGTGGTCGCGGAGGAACAGCGCGTTCAAGCGGGGGTCGTAGAGACCGGCCAGTTGCTGCTTGAGCAGCCCGAGCACGGTGCCTTCGTAGTCGAAGTCGAGCGGCACGACGCCGAGCAGGCGCAGCATCTCCTCGGTTCCTGCCAGTGCATGGGGCGGTACCTCCCGCGCAAACGAGCCCTTCAGATGCTCGAGCAGGTCGGCCTCGGCAATGCGCAAGCCTCGCACCGGCGCCGCGGCGGTGAGCTCTCGCACCTCTTGGACGCGGCGCAGCTCGCTGTCCAAGGACACCGGCGTTCCGGGCGGAAGCGGCGGGGTGTCGGTCGTTTCGGCAGCCGCCGGTTGCGCGGCGGCCGAGCCGGCCTGAGGCCGCTCCGGGGATTTCGTGCTGTCCGGCTTGGGCCCGCAGCCCGCAACGCCGAGCACGGAGCCGAGCACGAGGCCCAGCCTTCCCAGCCCGCGCCAGCGGGCCTTGGAGCCTGAGCTCACGCGTGCCTTCTTCCGGCGCTCGCTCGTTGCCGGAGCAAGTCGACGCGCGTCTTGCGATCCGGGTGGCCGAAGATCGCCGCCCCCGCCACGAGCACGTTCGCGCCGGCTGCGGCAACTTGGCTGGCGTTGTCTTCCGAAATGCCGCCGTCGACTTCGATGTCCACTTTGAGACCTCGTGCGTCGACCGTGTTTCTGAGCTGCTCGATCTTGCCGTACACGAGCGGCAGGAACTTCTGCCCGCCGAAGCCCGGGTTGACACTCATGACCAGCACCTGATCGACCCGATCGAGCAGGTGTTCGATCGCGCTCGCCGGGGTTTCAGGATTGAGCGTAATGCAGGCCTTTTTCCCCAGCTCGTGGATGCGGTCGAGCATGGCCCCGATGTCCCCTTCCACCTCCACGTGAATGCCGATGACGTCGGCTCCGGCCTGAGCGAAAGCATCCAAGTAGCGAGAGGGCTCGGTCATCATCAAATGGACGTCGAGCGGCAAGTGCGTCGAGCGGCGAACGGCTTCCACCACCACCGGACCGATGGTGAGGTTCGGCACGAAATGGCCGTCCATCACGTCGACGTGGATGTAGTCGGCGCCGGCGGCGGTGACCTCCTCGACTTCCTTCGCGAGCGCCCCGAAATCGGCGCTCAGGATGGAGGGGGCGATTTTGATGGCCGGGGTCATAGGGGGCGGCTCGATCAAGGGTGGCTCGATGCAGGGCGCTCGATACCTGACGCTGGGGCGCGAGCCAACCGGTTGGCGGAGAAACGTTCCTTGCTGGAGCCAAAGAGAAGGGTAGCATCCGCCGAGAGATGATCACCCGCCCACTCGGCAAACAGGACTACCACCACATCGTGCAAGTGATCGATCGCTGGTGGGGCGGACCAACCAGCGCGCTGGCGCACCCGATCTTCTTCTACGAGCTTGGCTCACTGGCGCGGGTCGTCGAGCACGACGGAATCATGGTCGGCTTCCTGTTCGGCTTCGTGGCACCGGGGCCGCCCAAGACGGGCTACGTCCACTTGGTCGGCATTCACCCCGACTACCGTCGTCGGGGCGTCGGCAAGGTCCTCTACCAATCGTTCGAGGAAGAGGCCCGGGCGGCTGGCTGTCGCCGGCTGAAGGCCATCGCGAACGTCGGCAACGAGGGCTCGGTCGCCTTTCACGAGGCCCAGGGTTGGGTGGGACGCGAGGTCGAGGATTACGCGGGTCCCGCGCGGCCCCGCATCGTGTTCAGCAAGAATCTCTAGGGGATTGAGCGAGCGATGTCCGAGAGCGCCCGGCCGCCCACCGCCCTAGAATCCAAGGTTCCAGCCGCGGATCTGCGCAACATTGGCCTGTTCGGGGCCTTGCCGGAGCGAGTGCTCGAGGAGCTGGCAGCCGAGCTCCAGCTGCTCGAATTGCCGGCCGGCAGCTACGTATTCCGCGAAGGCGAAGCAGGCAGCTGCATGTTCGTCGTCCTGCAAGGCGACGTCGAGGTGCTCAAAAAATCGCGCGGCGGCGTCGATACACGGGTGGCCGTGCTCGGACCGGGTGACTGGTTCGGCGAGATGACCATCATCGACGTGCAGCCGCGCTCCGCGACGGTGCAGACGGTCTCGCCTGGTCGCTTGATCAAGATCACCGCCGCCGATCTCGACCGTTTGTATCGCTCGGACGTGAAGGCCTATGCGCTCATCGTCCAGAACATCGCGCGTGAGCTGAGTCGTCGTCTGCGCGTCGCCGACGGAATCCTAGCGGATCTCATCGCGAACGTGACCGAAACGTACGTGCGTCGGCGCCCCTGAGTCGCGTCAAGGTCCTGCGGTGGCGCCCGCCGCACCGCCGTGGCCTCCGAAGCCACCGAAGCCGCCGATTCCAGTCGGATCGCCCGCGCACGAGCCGACCCCGAGTGGGCTCGTGACGCAGCCGGCGCTGCACACTTCGATCAGCGAGGACACCTCCGCGCAGCCGGTCGGGTTCGACACCTGCCACAGCTCATTGCCGACGCATTCGTTGTGCGCGGGCTCGGGCAAGCAGCCGCCGGGGCTGCCGCCGGAGCCGGAGGCGCCACCGGTGCCGAAGATGGGCGGAACGTCGACGCCGCCGTCGTCTGCGGAAGGGAGGTCGGGGACTGGACCCAGCACGCTGGGTGGACTCGGGCCGATCACCCCGCAGCTGGCCGCGGACGTCAGCGTGAGCAGGAGCGAGACGGCGTCGCGAGGGTGCAGCCTCGGGCCACCTCGCCGAGGGGTGCCGCGCGCTGGGGCGCTCATGGCCCGCCTCCGCCTTGTCCGCCCCCTCCACCGAATCCGCCGGCGCCGCCCCCACCCGTGCAGCTGGCCTCGGGGCAACCGCCCGTGCCGCCGCCCCCGCCGGAGCTCGCGCCGCCCGTCGCCCCACCGCCGGCGCCCGTGAAGCTGCCGCCAGCGCCAGTCGTGCCACCTGCTCCAGCCGGTAGATCCGGCGAAGGACTAAGTGAGCACGCGGCAAGCGCGCCAGCGAGAAGGGCGCTGAAGCCCAGCCGGCCACCCTTCACGGCTGGCCTCCGCTGCCGCCGGTGCCACCCGCGCCAGGGCAGGCCGCCTCGCCTCCCGTACCGCCCGTGGAGGTGGAGGCATCGGCGCAACCGCCGCTGCCGCTCGCGCCACCGCTACTGCCGCCGACGCCGCCCGCTCCGGGACCAGCACCACCCGAGCCAACGCTCGCGCTGCCGCCGCCAGTGCCGCTGCCAGTGCCCATGTCCGGTGACCCCGTCACGTAGTCGGGCAGATCCGGTGCAGGACCGAGCACGCACCCGCTCGCGGCGAGCGTGAGCAGCAGGAGACCCACGCCCCGGAGCGGTGACGCCCTCATGGCGCTCCCCCGAGTCCGCCCAGGCCCGCGCCGCCGCCGAACCCCGCCACGGCGCCGAACGGCAGGCAGCAGGGGCTGCCGCCGGAGCCTGCTCCCGGCATGCCGATCGGAGGTCCGTCAATCAAGCCGCCGTCCGTGGTGCCCTCGTTGCCGCCGTCGAGGTTGATCCCGCCGTCGCCCGGGCCTGTGTCGGACGAGGGGATGTCGATGCCCCCTCCGAGCATGCAGCCGGCCGTCATCAGGCCAACGAGAACGACGATTCGACGCAGCATCCCGGTTCACCCTAGCACGAAGTGGGCCAGGTTGCGCCAAGCGGCTCCTTGGCCGGACAGCGATGCACCGACCGAGAAAACGGCTGAGCGTGGATTGCTCCACCCTCAGAGGAATCCAGTCATCAAAGACTCACTGGCACACTTGGCACATCCGGATCCGCCTGTCCGTTGGGTCGCTCAAGCCCCGCGCAGGCGGCGCGCACGATCCAATGTCGCCAGCAGTGGAGCTGCATCGCCACGCTCGAGGTCGTGAGCCAGTCCCTCGAGTCGCCCCCCGAAATCCCGCAGCGCAGCCGCGATCTCGGCGCCGTTGGTCTCGAAGATGTCGCGCCACATCTCGGCCGGTCCACCAGCTACCCGCGTGGCCGAAGCGAAGCCTGGCCCGGCCGCCGCCGTCGCTCGAGCGTCCGTGGCCAACACCGAGAGCAGACTGGCCACGACCTGCGGCAGGTGGCTGGTGTACGCGACGGAGTGGTCGTGCGCTTCGGGCGCGAGCTCGATGGCGGTCGCCCCGCAGCCCACGATGAAGGTCCGGACCAGCTCGGTCGCCGGCGGGCTCGACTGGGTTGGGCACAGGAGCCACGTGCGACCGTCGAAGAGCGTCTCGCTGGCGTGCGCGAGGCCGGCGTCGGGACGACCGGCCATCGGGTGGCCCGGGACGAAACGCGTTCCGGTCGCGAGCGCTCCTGCGACCTCTGCGACACGAACCTTGGTCGAACCGGTGTCGGTGACCACGCCAGGCGTGTGGGCGAGCACCGTCGGCAAAGAGTCGATGATGTGACTGACGGGGGTGCACAGGATCGTGAGCTCCGAGCGCGCGAGCGCCTGCTCGGTCAGGACAATGTCGCTCGCCGCGACCCACGTATCCGCCACGTCGGTGCGCGTGCGATCAGGTGTGCGGTCGATGGCGACGATGTGCTCCGCCAGGCCCGCACGCCGCGCGGCCAGGCAGACGGAGCCGCCGATCAATCCGGCGCCGATGACGGTCAGCTGGGCGAGGGCCATGGTGGGACCTTATAGCCAATCCCGGTCGTATGGTCGCTGCTGACCAGGCAGGCTATGGTCGACAAAGACCCCTTGGACAGCGCCGTCCCTTCTTCGATCGAGGCCGACCCCATCGTCGGGCAGCTCGTGACCGGTCGCTACCGCGTCAAGGGGCGCATCGGCGAAGGCGGCATGGGCACGGTCTACCTGGCCGTTCACGAGGCCATCGAGAAGAAGGTCGCCCTCAAGATCCTGAATCGTGAGTATTCGGCCAATCGAGAGGTGGTCGATCGCTTCAAGCTGGAGGCCGTCAGCGCCTCGCGCATCAAGCATCCCAACGTCATCGACGTGTTCGACTTCGGGCAGACCGAGGACGGCTCGTGCTTCATCGCGATGGAGCTGCTCGAAGGGTACGACCTGGGCGAGCTGCTCAGCATGCGCGGGTTCATCGACCCGCCGGAGGCCATTCGCATCCTGCTTCAGGTGGCCAAGGCGCTCGGGCTCGCCCACAGCCGCGGGGTGGTGCACCGCGACCTGAAGCCGGAGAACGTGTTCCTGCAGAACACGCCCGAGGGTGAGCGCATCGTCAAGATCGTGGACTTCGGGATCGCGCAGCTGCGCGGCAAGGAAGAGACCGGCCCCCAGGAAGGCAGGCGACGCCGACTGACGAAGACCGGCATGATCTTCGGCACGCCCGAGTACATGGCGCCCGAGCAAGCCCGTGGGGTCGAGGTCGACCACCGCACGGACGTCTACGCCGCGGGCATCATCCTCTACGAGATGCTCTCGGGCGGTGTGCCGTTCGTTGGTGACAGCTTCCTCGAGGTGCTCAACCAGCACGTCCTCGATCCAGTGCCACCGCTGCGCACGTACAAGCCCGATCTCACGATCTCCGCCGAGCTCGAGGGCGTCGTGACGCGGATGCTCGAGAAGAGGCCGGACGACCGCTTTCCCAACATGAAGGAGGTGTCACTGGCCCTCTTGGCGACGCCGGAAGGGCGCGCCATGCGAGCGAAGTTGACGTCGTCGGGTGGGTTCGGGGCCGAGTTCGACGTGGCCACGAGCTTGCTCTCCACGGAAACCACCATGGACGGCAACGGCCGCAAGCGATCGGCGAAAACCGAATCGGGTCATCCGCCGCCGATGCCCGTGGAGGATCGGCACAGCCCGCCTACGGGAATTTTGGGCACTCGGGACCGAACGCCGCCGGGTCGGGAGCTGTCTCCGCCCGCGGCCGGCCAGAGTTCGCCCTTACCGCTCATTTTCGGCCTGATCACCCTGTTTCTTTTGGTCTGCATCGGCGCCGCCTGGTCGTTCCTGTCGCGCTCCGGCGCCTCCCTCGGTGGCGGTGAGGAGCCGGCAGACAAGCCCGCGGCGGCGGCCCCCGATTCGACCAAGGGCTCTGCCCCAGCTTCGGCGGCGGCCCCTAGAAATGCCGCCACTGCCCCGGCGGCCAGTGCCGAGGCGGTGGCGCCCGGCGCACAGGCTCCCGTGAGCCAGAACGCGAGCAGCAAGGTGAAGCTGTCGATCGTGACCGAGCCGGCTGGTGCGGTCGTGCTGGAGAACGGTTTTCAGGTGTGCGACGCCTCACCCTGTGAGGTCGAGGTGGACGCCGGGGCGGCGGTGACCTTGGTGGCCCAGAAGGGGACCCAGACCGGGCAGGCCAAGGTACTGGCCCACAAGGACCAGAGCGTGACCATCGCGCTGCGGGCACCGGTCAAGAAGGCTGCGCCCGCGCCGAAGCTGTGCGAAGTGACCGTGGACGGTCTGAAGATCCTCCGCCCCTGCGAGTGAGTGCGGATATGGCTAAGGCGGGGGCCGGATTTTCGGTAGAGTGCGCGTCGATGAGACTCGTGTTGCTCGTTGTGACCCTGTGCCTGCTCTGGGTCTTTCCCGCGGCCGCCCAGACCAGCGCGGCCGACAAGGCCGCAGCCGAGGCCTTGTTCGACGAGGGCGTGAAGCTCCTCGGCAAGGGTCAATACGAGGCCGCCTGCAAGAAGCTCGAGGACAGCGAGCGGGTGGACCCAGGTATCGGGACCCTGCTCTACCTTGCCGATTGCTACGAGAAGCTCGGCAAGACGGCGAGCGCGTGGGCCACGTTTCGTGCGGCGGCGTCGATGGCTCAAAACGCCGGTCAGACCGAGCGTGCGCGCGCCGGCATGGAGCGCGCCGACAAGCTCGAAGGCAAGCTCGTTCGCCTGAGCATCGACGCGGCGGCGGAGACGAAGGCGCTGACGGGCCTTACCATCAAGCGAGGCGCCGAGGTGGTGCCGGTCACCCTGCTCGGCACCGAGGTGCCCGTCGATCCCGGAGAGTACGAGATCGTCGCCAGCGCGCCCGGCTACCTCCCGTTTTCCACCAAGGTGACGGTTGGCGGCGCGGAGACGAGTCCAGCCGTGGCCATTCCGGCGCTCGAAGTGGATCCCAATGCCCCGAAGCCCGCGGCTGAGCAGCCGCCCGCGGCCGAGCAGCCGCCCGCGGCCGAGCAGAAGCAGGCGGAGCCAGCTCGCGGTCGCACCCAGCGCACGATTGGTCTCGTACTGGGGGGCCTGGGCGTGGTTGGCCTGGGGGTGGGCAGCGTGTTTGGCGTGGTGGCCATCGACGAGAACAACCAAGCCAAACAGGCGGGGTGTGATGGCGCCGGTTGCCCGGATAGCGATGGCGTTGCACTCACGGATGCAGCACTAGAGCACGCTGGCCTGTCCACGGGCTTCTTCATTGCGGGCGGGGCGCTCCTCGCCACGGGGGCGGTCGTGTACTTCACGGCGCCGCGTTCGCAGAGGGAGACGGCCCTCGTGAGAAGCGTGCGTGTGGTCGGCCGACCAGGGGGCCTTTCCTTGCAGGTCGGAGGCACGTTCTGATGATGACCTCGAGCTGGTTCCGCGGCGCGCTCAAGGTCGCTTTGCTGGGGATGATCTCCGTCGGCTGCGCCGACCTGATCGGACTGCAAAAGCGCACCGAAACGGATGGCGGCAGCGGCGGTGGCAGCGGCAGTGGCAGCGTCGTCGACGAGGAGACCGCCATCGAAACGACGCAGCAGTGCGTCGAGTACTGCGACGACGTCACGGCGGGATGCGAAGCGGCGCATGCCGTCTACACGACGCGCGCCGCCTGCATCGGCGTGTGCAACGCGCTCGACCCAGGCGACGAAGACGAGCCGGCGGGCAACACGGTGGCCTGCCGCCATCGCCAGGCCAAGCTTGCCGCCAGCCAGGAGGCGCCCGAGGAGTTTTGCCCAGCGGCCGGACCGGCCGGCGGCGAAGCATGCGGCGACGACTGTGAGGCCTACTGTCGCCTGCTCGAGGCCGCGTGCCCCGACGAGTACGAGGCCGTCCTCGATTGCGAGAGTACGTGCGGCGGCCTGACCGACGGCGGGCCGTTCAACACGAACGACTACTACACGGGCGACACCCTGGATTGCCGTTTGATCCACGTCAGTGTTTCGTTCGTCGATGCGGCGAACCACTGCTCGCACTCGAAGTTCTTGGCCGATGCCTTCTGCACCAACGAGGCCACGGACACGGGCGAGCCGAGCTGCGAGGTGTTCTGCCGCAACGTCTTCGGTGCGTGTCCCGGCGACCGCATGATGTACGAATCGCAGTCGCAGTGCATGGCCACCTGCGCGCAGTGGCCGCTGGGGACGACCGCGGACCGCAATGTGCTGACCGTGGGCTGCCGGCAGTTCCACGCGGGCGCTGCGCTGGCGGAGCCCGAGGTGCATTGCCATCACCTCGGTCCGGGCGGCGACGGCGTGTGCACGCCGGTCGCGGCGGAAGGCAACTGCGAGGGCTATTGCCTGATGATGGAGGCCGTTTGCCCGGGCCAGTTCGCCACCTTCGGCAGTGACCAAGACACATGCAGGACGACCTGCCTCGAGGACTTCGCCGACGACGGAGCCGCCGTCGCCTCTGGCTATGATCTGATGCTCGCGGCCGAGGGCGGGCTCCAGTGCCGCATGCTCAATCTATCGCGCGCGGCCGAGGGCGTGGCAGCCCCCTGCGATCACGTCTTGGTGTCCCAGACCTGCCCGGAGTGAGTCCCGCCCGGAGCACGTCCGGAGCTTGGCGCAGCCCTGGGCCCGCGCTACACGCGAGGCGACATGCTGGACGCCCGCTACGTCGCCGATCATCTGGATGAGGTTCGCACCCGTCTCACGAGCCGAAACGCCAGCTTTGGGCCCATCGTCGACGAGCTGTCCACGCTCGCGGCCGAGCGGCGGCGTCTGATCCAGGAGACGGAAACCCTGGCCGCGCGCCGTAACGCGGCCAACCAGGAAATGTCGGCCTTGGCCAAGGGCCCCGACAAGGCCCTCTTCGCAGCGCGGCGGGACGAGCTGAAGCAGCTCTCCGAGCAGGTGAAGGCGGCCGAAGCGAAGCTGGCGGAGCTCTTACTCTCGTTCGAGGAGAAGCTGCATTCGATTCCGAATCTACCGCACGAGAGCGTGCCGCTCGGCGCGGGTGAGGAACAGAACGTCGTCCTGCGCAGCTGGGGCAAGGTGCCGAGCTTCGACTTCGAACCGAAGGCCCACTGGGACCTGTGCTCGGGCCTGCTCGACTTCGACCGCGCAGCCAAATTGTCGGGCGCGCGCTTTGCGGTGCTGTTCGGCGCGGCGGCGCGGCTCGAGCGGGCGCTCATCCAATTCATGCTCGGCGTGCACACCGAGCAGCACGGTTACATGGAAGTCGCAGTGCCCTACCTGGTGCGGGCGGCCGCGCTCTTCGGTACCGGCAATTTGCCCAAGTTCGAGGCCGACCTGTTCAAAGTGCCGCCGAGCGGGGACGAAGGCGAGCCGCTCTACCTCATTCCGACGGCCGAGGTGCCGGTGACCAATCTGCACGCGGGCGAGATCCTGGAACCGGGCACTTTGCCGCTGAAATACGCGGCCTACACCGCCTGCTTCCGCAGCGAAGCCGGCAGCCACGGCAAGGACGTGCGCGGGCTCGTGCGCCAGCACCAGTTCGACAAAGTCGAGATCGTGCAGTTCGTCGAGCCCGAGCAGAGCCTCACGGCGCTCGAAGAGCTCACAGGCCACGCGGAGACCATTCTGCAGCAGCTCGGCTTGGCGTACCGCGTGGTGGCGCTCAGCACAGGCGACATGGGCTTCAGCTCTCAGAAGACCTACGACCTGGAGGTCTGGCTGCCCTCGCAGAACCGCTACCGCGAGATCTCGAGCTGCTCGTCGTTCGGCGATTTCCAGGCGCGCCGAGCGAGCATTCGCTACCGCGCCGCACCGGGAGAAAAGCCGCGCTTCGCCCACACGCTGAACGGCTCGGGTCTGGCCGTCGGCCGAACGCTCATCGCCATCTTCGAGCAGTATCAGAACGCAGACGGCAGCGTAACCGTGCCCGCAGCGCTCCGGCCGCTCATGGGTGTGGACGTCATCACCGGCGTTTGAGGCAGCCGTGGTGCCGGCGCCGACTCAGAAGTAGAGCTGGCTCTGCAGGCGGAGCTGGTGCGTCGCCGCCCCGGTGTCGAGGGTCGGCAAGTAGAAGTAGTCGGCCTGCACCTTTAGGTCGTGCTTGAGGAAGTACCAGCTGACGGCGCCGCCGACTTCGCGCTGGCCGATCAGCGTCGGATCGGTCGGGTCGAGCGGCCGCAATTCGCCGTAGCGAGCCGACGTTTCCAGGTGCTTGTTCCACATGTAACCCGCCTGCGTGAAAAATCCCCAGGCCGAGCGCGAGTACTCGGTGACGTCCGCGCCGTCGACGGTGACGGTGTTCGAGGGACGGTCCGCCTTGCGATACAAGAACTCCGTCAGCCAAAAGAGGCCCCGGCACTTGATGGTGAGATCGGCCGTCAGGTGGGTGTAGTCGAAGGTCGAGTTCTCGTAAGTGGTGGACGACGTGCTGCGCGCGCGCACGGACATGAAGTTTTGAGCGGCGGCCACGCCGAGCGCCAAGCGGAATTTCTTGGCGCGATCGAAGTCCGCTTCGACACCGGGATCGAACTCGCCGAACGGGCTCGTCCACACGCGCGCCACCCACATCAGGCCCGCATTCTCCGCGCGCCGATTGCGCCCGTCGCCGCCGAAGATGCCCACGTTGTAGCCGAGCACACCGCCCAAGCCGCCGAGATCCTCGGAGAACAACTGCAAGCCCATGTCGCGGTCGAGCGTCAGCTCCGTCATCACGATCGAGCGGTCCGCAAATTCGAGCGCCGACGACGAGGTCATGCGCTGGCGATCGAAGGGAACCTTCATTTGCCCGGCGCGCACGACGACGTCGCGCAAACCGGCGTAAGTGATCGTGGCGTCGCGCAGTGGGTTGTACTGGTCAGGCTCGTTGTCCTGAACGGAGAGACCGAGCTGCAAGTAGAGCTCCCAAGCGTCCAGGAAACGCCCGTTGAAGGCCAAGCGCGCGCGCCGAATGATGAACTCGTTGATGGCGTCGCCCCCTTCGGGGATCGAGCTCGTGAAGCGCGGTTGAATGCGGCCGCGCAGCTGCAGCTTGAAGGCGCCGTCGGCAGCCTGAAACGTCACCCCTTTGCCGAACTTGGCCTCGATGAAGTCCTTGCTGGCGGGAGGCGCGACCGTATCGCCGTTCGGGTCCGTGCTCGGCAAGCCAGGATGGACGGCGGGTCGGCTCGGTTCGGCCGCCGCGGGCGGCAGAGGAGCGGGAGCGGGCTCTGCGACGGGCGGCGCTACGGGTGGGGGCGCTTCTGCGGGAGCGGTCTCCGCTGCCGGCTCGGGCGTCGTCGTGGGCGCAGGCGCTGGCTGCGCGAGAGTCGCCTGGGCGGAGAGGACGAGCGCGATGCTCGTGAGGAGTGTTCTGTGAGAGAATCGCTCGGTCATGCGCGATGGCCTTTCGCACGAATGACGGACTGATGACAAAGGGGTAACGGTAACGTTCGTGTGTCATGACGGTGCAGCTCCGGTGGCACGTCGCGCGGTGCAGCCAAAAATGGCTGCGCCGGCCGAGGGGCCCCGGTTTCGTGACAATTTCGTGTCGGCAAACCCTGCAGCCGGAGTGCCATCCGTTCAGTCGCACATCGCGTACGTCGTCACAGAATCGTCACGACCGTCACCGTCGTCGTCGCAGGCTCGCACGGTCCGGATTCCCGCAATGCTGGTCTCCTCGCACGAACGCTGGAGCGCTCCGTCGTCGAAATCGCGGCTGGTCTTTACGATGCGATCTCCGTCGTAGACGTAAGTCGTCACGCTCGTCCAAGGTCCTCCGCCGGACGAGCCCAAAGCCACCGCGTCTTGTGAGGTCCAGGTCTCGACGGACAGGAGCCTGTCCTCGTCATCGTAGGCGTAGCTCGTCACGACTTCCGGCTCTCCGTCGCCGTTGGCATCCGCCGACACCTGTAGCCGCTCACCGCTCGAGGTGTAGCTCGTCGTCTGGACCTCCTCGAAAATCCCGTCGTTGTCCTTGTCGACCGCGCGCTCGAGCTCATGGCCGTCTTCGTCGAAGGTCCTCCGAAACACCCGATCGATCACCCCGTCGCCATCGTCATCGGTCTCGAGGGTGGTCACGGTTCCATCGGCAGACACGGTCAGCCGCTCGGTTAGGTCGAGGTCGCCATCGGCTCCGTCGTCGAACACGGTCATTTCGCTACCGTCGTCGCCATACGTGTACTCGGAGATGGAATCGACCGTTCCATCCGCGTTGCCGTCCCAGAGGCGAGACAGCTGTCGCCCCTCTTCATCCCAGGTCGCCGTGATCACCACGTCCCAGTCGCCATCACCGTCCAGGTCCGTGCGCTCCTGGATCCAGTGCCCGCCTCCGTCGTATTCGGTTCGCTGCAGCCAGTCCCAGGCACCGTCCCCGTCCTCGTCGAGTCCTTCTTCGGTCAAGTTGCCGCCCTTGTCGAACTCCTGATACGCGCGCTCCTCGAGGCTGCCGTTGCTGTCGAAGTCGGACTCGCGCCACGTCCAGTTGCCGTCCTCGTCGTAGCTGTAGCGAAACGTGGCGACCTGGTCGAAGCCATCTTGGTCGTCGTCGTAATCCGTTGCTTGCAGGATCTGGCTACCTTGCGCGTCGAACTTGTCGACATCGATCGTGACCTCGCCATCGTCCTGCCGGCTTCGTCGAACCGTAACGCGGGCTGCCTCTCCCCCGAGCGGGTCGTCGCACCAGCTCGCCGCGTCGGGCGCCGACAGGTCGTCGTCGACCTTCCCGCAGCCGGCGAAGAGGAGGGCCATCACGAGCAGCGTCGCCGCCGGGGAGAGGAAGGTTTGGGGGCCGCTCGGCATGGCTATCGACAGTCCACGTAGGTGGCCAGGTAGTCCCGGCTGCCATCGCCGTCCTCGTCGCAGCCTTCGCTCAGGGGCTTTTCGCCCTCGGAGGTCTTCGTGCAAGTCCAAGAGATCTCGTCGCCGGCGTAGTTCGTCCGGACCTCGGTGACGATGCCTCCATCGTACGAGTAATGGGCGCTGTACGCGAGGACTCCGCCTGCTGTCCGTGACTCGATCGAAAGCAGCCGACCTTCCGAGTCGCGAGCGTAGGTGGTGATGAGATCGACGTCGCCATCTCCATCGCTGTCGTTGAGCTCGGTCTCGAGCTCGCCGCTCGGCGTGTAGGTGTAGGTGACGATCACGTTGAAGACGCCGTCGCCTTCGTAGTCCGTAGCCGCATCGATCAGGCGGCCATCGGCGTCGTAGATCTCGCGATTCGCCCAATCGATGCTGCCGTCGGCGTCGGCGTCCGTTTGGGCCAGCCAAACGCCATCGTCGACCGTGGTCGTGTGCACGATGTCCGGGGTTCCATCGAGATCGTTGTCGCTGATCTGGGTGTAGCCACCGCCTTCCTCGTACGCGTAGGTCGTGATCGAGTCCGTCGCACCATCGCCGTCGTTGTCCCAGGCCGTGGAGAGCGTGCGGCCTTCCTCGTCGTAGGTGCTGGTGACAGTCCTGTCCCAATCTCCGTCACCGTCCTCGTCGGTTGCTGCGAAGGTTTCGTCGCCGTTTTCATCGACCGCGCGCGACATCACGCGATCGAGCATTCCGTCGGCTCCGGCATCGCTGCGCTGCTCCAGCCACCGCCCGTCCTCGTTGTAGGTCCACTCGGTGACCGACGTGTCGTCGATGGTTCCGTCGTCCTTCAGGTCCTGGAACCAAGCGATCGTATTTTCATGCGCATCGAGCTTGTGGACGCTGACCGTCACGCTTCCGTCCTCCTGACGGCTTCGCCACACGGAGACTCGCGCCGCCTGCCCGCCGAGCGGCTCTGCACACCAGCTCGCCGCATCGGGCGACGCGAGCTCGTCCTCGATCTTGCCGCAGCTTGCGAGCAGTAGGGCCGCCAAAAACAGCCATGTGTGGTGAGGGTTCTGCATGACGAGGACGCGTACGGGTAGCCTATCACGGTCGTCAGATCGCCTGATACGCTCGGCGCCCATGGCCAAGGACAAGGTCCCCTCGACCCCCGCCCTTCTGGCGCTCCGCGCAGCCAAGGTCCCGTTCGAGATCCACCAATATCAATACGTGGACAAGGGCGGCACACGCGTCAGCGCGGAGGCGCTCGGCGTCGACGAGCATGCGGTGATCAAGACCATCGTGCTCGAAACGAGCGACAAGAAGCCGCTCATCTGTCTGATGCATGGTGACCGGCAAATCTCGACCAAGCAGCTGGCGCGTGTGCTCGGCGAAAAGACCGTGACGCCCTGCGATCCGACGGTGGCGCACCGTCACACCGGCTATCAAGTCGGCGGCACGTCCCCTTTCGGCACGCGCAAGGCGCTGCCGGTGTACGTCGAGAAGAGCATCCTCGAGCTCGAGCGCATCTACATCAATGGCGGGGGTCGCGGGCTGCTCGTCGCTATTTCGCCCGCGGTTCTCACGACCCTGGTTCAGGCGACGCCGGTCGAGGTTGCGACCGAGTGAGCGCGCCTGAACGGGCATCCGCCGGCTCGCCGACGAGAACGAGCTGAGCGAGTGGAACGACCGCCTCGGCCCACGCGGAGCGGTCGATTTCAGCGGCTTCCGAGGCGCGCAGTCGGCCAGCCTCTCGCCAGCGCGGGTCCGCTTCGCGGGGAGCATCGGTGGCCGCTCCCTGCGGCATTTGACTCTGAAACACCTCGAGAGCGAGGCGCCTGAGGTCTGGGTCGCCGCCCTGGAGCTGCCATTTCAGGATGTTCCAGGCGAGTGCCGCGTGTCGCTCCTCGTCGTCGGCCAAGGCGTGGAGCCGGCGGGAGAGGTCGGGGTCGACGGCGGCGTCCGCCTGAGCGCGGGCGCGTGCTGCAGCCAGCGTCTCCCCGATGCAGCCCTCGATGATGTTGGTGATCAAGAGCTCCGTTGCGCTCAGATTGCAGATGGCGCCGTCCATCTCCAGCTGACCCCATTCGTACGGACCTCCGCCGTGGGCTACGGCCTGCTGCAGGCACAGCGCCGCATGCTCCGCTTCGTCGAGCGAAGCTGTTTGCGCCGCCTGCACCAGAGATAGCGGCGCTCCGAGCGCCATCAAGTGCAGGCAAAGCCGCGCGAAGGCTGCGATCGAGGCGTGCTCCATCTGTGCGTCTGCGCACCAGGCAGCGATGAGCGCCTGTTCGAGCTCACTCTGGGGAGCGTCCCCGCGCCGCGCTACGAGGGCTGCTGTCCGCGGGCGTCGAGCGACGAGAAAGGGCCGCCCGCCGTGGCACTCGCTCGTCTGCTCATAGACGCAGCTGCCGTCGCTGCTCGACACGAGATCCGTGGCGGTCGCGTCCTGGTACATCAGGACGTTCCGCAAGGCGTCGAATTGCGCAGGGGTGGGACAGCCTTCACCGGGGACCCAGGAGAGCGCCTGTTCGACGTAGGGCTGGAGCGCGAGCGACCAAGTCCACTCGCGCGGGTCCCGCTCCACCCAATCCGGAAACCTCTCATCACAGATCGGGTTCCACCCGTCCAGGCCGCCGGTGCCTCCGCTACTCGTGGTGCTCCCGCTCGCGCTGACACCCCCAAGGCCCTCGAGGCCGCCCTGGCCGCCGAGACTCGCTGCTCCACCCCACCCGCCGAGGCCGCCCTGGCCGCCCTGGCCGCCCTGGTCCCCCAAGGGACTATTGCCGCCAGCGCCCTCGAGTCCACCCGTCCCTCCCGAGGCACTCGCCGCAGTGCCGAAGCAATTGGCGTCACGTTGCGCGAACCCGAGCCGCACGAGGTCCTGCATCTCCACCAACTCATCGATCGTCGGCTCGGCGTTGGGGGTTTCCGCACAGGTACAGCCCTGCAGCATGGAGACTCCGAGCGGCGTCGCCCCAACAGCGAGAAGCAGTCGGCGCCCGAGGCGGCGCGTAGCAAGCGAAGAGTAGGCCATGGTCTTACCGTATCACGGCGGACAGGCGCCGGCGCGCTCGGACGGTGCTGCACCTAGGAGACCTGCGAGGCGGTCTCTCTCGGTGCGCTCTCGCGCGTCCTGGAGGCCAGAAGCACGGCCGCCAAGGGAGTAACCACCTTCTCCCAGGTGACGCGGTTGATGTCGGCGGCTTCGGAGGCGCGCAGCCGGCCGGCGGCGCGCCACTCGGCGTCGCCTTCGTGCGGCGCGTCGAGGGGCGCGTCGAGGGGCGCGTCGAGGGGCTTTTGGCTCTGGAAAACCTCGATCGCCAGCTGACGAAAGCTGGTATCTGGGCCTTTGAGTTGCCAGTCCAGGATTTGCCAGGCGAGCGCTGCGTGGCGTTCTTCCTCATCGGCGAGGGTGTGGAGCCTGCGCGCCAAGTCGGGGGAGGTCGTGCATTCAGCTTGAGCTCGTGCGCGGGCAGCCGCCAGGGTCTCGCCGATGCAGCCCTCGATGATGTTGGTGATGAGCAGCTCTCGGGCGCTCGGATCGTCGCACGCGCCTGCCGTGTCGAGCGGTCCCCACGTGAAACGACCTCCGCCGTGGTGCGTCGCTTGTTCGAGACAGAGCGCGGCGTGCTCTGCTTCGTCGAGCGAGGCCGCCTGTGCGGCGCGCACCAAATCGAGCGGCGCTGCGACCGCCATGAGTTGCAGACTCAGCCGTGCAAAAGCTGCGATCGAGGCGTGCTCCGCCTGAGCATCCTGGCAAAAGGCCAGGATGAGCTGCCGCTTTAGGTCGCTGCTCGAAGCATCGCTGGCCTCTTCGCGCAAGAGTGGAGCCACACGCGCCTTGCGAGCGACGAGGAAGGGCCGCCCTTCCGGGCACAGCTTCTGCATCGTGTACGTGCAGGTCCCCTCCGGACCCGGCAGGAGGGCTTTGACGTCCGTCCAGTACCCGAGACCGAGCAGATTGCTGATGGCTTCGTACTGCTCAGGAGTCGGACATCCCGACTCCGGGGCCCACGACAGCGCTTCGTCGATCAGGTAGGGATTCCAGTACTGGGGCGGGTTCTGATCGCTCGGAAAACCCTCTTCGCACACGGGCGCCAAGCCGCCGGCACCTGCCAGGCCGCCCTCCGAGCAATTCGCCTCCAGCTGGTCGGCTCCGAGCTGGATGAGCTCGCGTTGGTCCAAAAGCTCATCGAAGGCGACGGGAATGTTCGCATCGTTGCCGCAGCCACATCCCTGAAGAACCGATAGTGCCAGCGGCGTGCCCCCCAGGGCCGCGAGGAGGCGTTGGGCCAAACGCGAAGCGCGTAGCGATGCTGGATGCATCATTGCATCTTACTCGCCTGGCGTTGCGTTCCATCCCTGGGGCGGCTGGGTTAGATTGGCAGGCTGTGAGGGGATTCGGCATCCTGGCGGCCGGCTTCTGTGCGCTGTGGTGCGCGGGCTGCACCGGCGACACGGAGGTCCTGGCGACGTGCCAGGACATGTCGGAGCATCGCCGGGACTGCGGCTTCACCGATGACGGCGTGTGGTGCCAGGAGTTGGCAAGCTACAAGATGTCCGAGGCCCAGCGGGCGACGGTCTTCTGCGTCCTGGACTGCTACCGTCAGGTCGACTGCGACGAGATCGCGCTCGAGGTGTGCGCCGACCTCCGCGACAGGCCGGCCGAGGACTGTGCGAGACCGTGCGGTGCGCTGTCGGACCTCTGGTTCATCCCGCCGGCGCCTGCGGTGTGCGAGGAAACGTCCAGCGAGTGAGTTATTGTTCTTGGAAGAACGCCGCCTGCTGAAAGCGCAGGCCCGCCAGCACCTGCTCCACGCGCTCCGCAGACAGCACTCCGATCCGCTCGCCCAGCTTGGCCTTCTCCACCGACGAAACCTGTGAGACGACGACCACGCTGCGCTTCTCCAGGCTGCCCTCCCCCTCGTCGAGCAGCACGTTGCCCGGCTCGTGCGCCTTCCCGAGGTTCGACGTCAGCGCGCAGACGACGACCGTGGTGATGCGGCTCCGATTGAAGACGTCCTCGGACACGACGACGTGTGGGTGCGGGACGCCGGAGCCGAGCGTTTCGTCGGGCGCGAGCCAGTAGAGGTCACCGCGGGCGATGGACACCCTTCACCCTTGCCACGAGCGCGGGTAAACCGAAAGGACGGATGCCGTCTCCTCGCTACCTCCTGGTCCTGCTCGGCGTCGTGCTCGCTGTGCTCGTGTGGTCAGCCGTCGGTCCGTACGATCAGTTCACCTGGTTCTTGGAGGTCCTGCCCGGGCTGATTGGCCTCGGCGTGCTCGGGGCGACGTATCGTTCGTTCCCGCTGACGCGCCTCACCTACCTGCTGATTGCCATCCACATCGTCATCCTGTGCGTCGGTGGGCACTACACGTACGCCGAGGTGCCGGCCTTCGACTGGGTCGCCGAGGTGCTCGGGCGCTCGCGCAACGACTACGACAAGGTGGGGCACTTCTGGCAGGGCTTCGGTCCCGCCATCGTTGCGCGCGAGGTGATCTTGCGGACCTCGCCTCTGCGTCCAGGCAAGTGGCTGTTCTTCCTGGTGCTCTGCTTTGCGCTCGCAGTGAGCGCCGTTTACGAGCTCATCGAATGGTGGGTGGCCGTGCTCAGTGGCGAGGCGGCCGATGCGTTCTTGGGCACGCAGGGCGACGTCTGGGACACGCAGAAGGACATGTTCACCTGCGGGCTCGGCGCGACGCTGGCGCTGGTTGGGCTAGCGAAACTGCACGATCGGCAGCTGGGCGAGCTCGGCCAGGGTCACTCGACTTCGCGGTACGGCACGTAGCCGCTCCAGTAGAACGCGCAGTCGTCCTTGGGCACGTCGTTCACTAGGGACTTGGCGCTCGCCGGCTCGGGGCCTGGGGGCTCCGCAGGGGGGGCGGGTGGCTTGGCCTTGCCCTTGGCGGCGGGGGGTTCCGGCGGCGGCTCGGGGGTTGGGGGCGGTGGCGCGGCCTTCTGTCCGAAGACGAGCGTGTCGGCCGAGGTGAGGAGCAGGCGCCCGCCGTGCAGGTCGAACGGGCCTTCGATGTGGTTGCGGACGGAGCCGCCGCGCACGACGGAGGCGAACTGGCCGCGGCAGAGGCGCCCGACGGACACGACGTCCGTCACGAATAGGGGGCCGCGCGTGACCATGACGCATTTGGAGTCGCTGCCGAAGTTCGAGCTGCACCAATCCGGGGAGGTGGCTGGAGGCGGCACCGTGCCGTCGCGGGCCTGGTAGAGGTCGGTGTCGGCCGTGATGACGTGGTCCGGCTCGTTGGCGGCGGCGCTGTCTTCTTCGCTCTCGACGTGCGACAGGACGAGCACGACCTCGGCGAGCTGCTTCTTGTACTTGCCGGCTCGCGGCAGACCCTGTGCTCGTTCGAGCAGCTCCGCGTAGCGCACGAGACCTTCGCGAGTGTTCTCACTGCCGGCACGGAGCAGGCGCCGGCTGCCTTGGACGGTCTGGCCGTCTACGTATGCCACGACCCCCTCGGTCATCGCCTTGCAGTTTTCGAGCTGGGCTTTCTCACAGTCCTGACGGAGCGGCGTGTAGAGCACCGTGCTGGCCGAGGTCGTGCAGGCCGAAGCAGACAGCGCGCTCATGAGCACGAGCGCCGAGGTGGTTTTTTCCAACATGGCAGCAGAGGCTATCAGGGCCTCTTAAAAAGCACCCCGGTAAAAACATCTCCCGCCGCCGCTTACGGCCGATTCCAGCTGGGCTCGTGCACTCTTGCGGCAACGGGTCGCGTGGCAGACGCTGGCCTAGGAGCCATGGGCGGAGAACCAACAACGAGGGCGCTCGGCGACTTCAAGCAAGAGCTCCTCGATCGGCTCTTGCGTGTCGTCAGTGTGCTCGGCATCGGGGCCTCGCTCTGGGCGCTTTTGGCCTCGCACATGCCTTTCAAGCGCTCGCTCATCGTCGTTGCCCTGTTTTCGCCGGTGCACGTGTTCGCCTGGGTGCCCGGGCTCGCGCACCGAGTGCGCGCCATCGGGCTCACGGCGTCCCTGACCGTCACGGCGGTGTTCATCTCGCTGACGGCGGGGCCATCGTTTGGCGCCGGCATCTGCTGCGCGACGGTCTGTGTTCTCGGTGGCCTGCTGCATGGCCGCAAGGTGGGCCTCGCGCTCTACGCGGCGCTCGGGGCGCTCTTGATGGTCGGAGGCATCGCCATGCAGGCCGGGCTATTGCCGCGCCCGATCTTTGCCGACCCGAGGCACATCGCCGTCTGGGTCACGGCGGGCGTCAATTTCTTCGTCATCGTCGGCATGATGTTGGCCTCGATGCTGTTCGTGGTGGAGCGCATCGAACGCGCGCTCCACGAGGAGCGGGCGACACTGCGTCGACTCGAGGACGAACGGCGGGAACGCTTGCGCGCCGAAGAAGCGCTGGCCGCCGCCGAGGAAGCCCTGCGTCGCGCGCAGATGGTCGAGGCCGCCGGGAAGCTGGCTGGTGGGGTAGCGCATGACTTCAACAACTCGCTGATGGTCATTCACGGCTGGGTCGACCTCTTGCGGGCCGGAACGTTGCGAGGTGACGAGGTCACCGAAGCGCTCGACTCCGTCACTCGCGCGGTGATCAGCTGTTCGCAGCTCACCACACGTTTGCTCACGCTCGGGCGCCGTGACGTGCGCAAGCCCGTCCTCTTGGATCCGCGCGAGGTGCTGGAAAACGAGCGCCGCAGTCTGCGCGCCATCATGCCGGAGAACATCGACATTACGATCGACGTCGCGTGGCCAGAACCGATCCATGCCGATCCGTCGCAGCTGCAGCAGGTGCTGCTCAACTTGTGTCTGAATGCGCGGGACGCCATGCCGAGCGGCGGACGGCTCGAGATTCGCGTCCTGCCGGAGGAGGATTCCGCTGCCGAGCGTCCCGGCACCATCATCGAGGTGAAAGACAGCGGGCCGGGCATGGAGCCCGAGGTTCAGGCCCACTTGTTCGAGCCGTTCTTCACCACGAAGGGCGATCGCGGCACCGGTCTCGGCCTGGCCATGGTGCAGAGCGTCATGCGGCAAAGCGGTGGTCACGTGAGCGTCGACACCATGCTGGGGTATGGCACTTCGGTTCGGCTCCGCTTTCCACCAGCGGATCCCGGGCTCCGGCGGGCGCCGCTGGAAGCGCCGCCTGCCAAGGGGCCGAGCGTCAATGTCCTCGTCGTGGAGGACGAAGCCGAGGTGCGCGCCGTCATCGTCCGGACCCTGCGCAAGGAGGGGCACTACGTCGTCGAGGCCGGCGACGTCGGATCCGGCCTTTTGGCGCTGGCGGCTCACGCGGGCAAGCTCGAGCTCTTGGTCACCGACGGCATCATGCCTGGCCGACCGGTGGCCGAGCTCGTCGAAGGGTTCCGTCAGGCGCACCCCGAAGGCAAGGTGCTCGTCTGCTCGGGCTACCTCGAAGATGTCAGCGTCAAAGAGGTCGTCGAGCGAGGTGCCGCGGCCTTCATGTCCAAGCCGGTGCGAGCTCATGAGCTCGCGCGCGCCGTCGCAGAGCTCTTGGGCGGACCCGAAGGTCGCCCACAGCTCGCGCGCGCCGTGGAATTTGCGGAGTAGCGCGGCCTAGCGCCGCTTTTTCTGCTTCGCGTTCTTCTTGGACGCTGGCCCACCGGGTCGTCCCGTCGACTTGCCCGCGCCGGCAGAGTGGCCGCCGGCAGAGTGGCCGCCGGGGCGCGCTCCGTCGCGGCGTGTGGAGCTGCGGAGACCGTCGGCGCGCGCACCCGTCGAGCTGGGGAGGCCGGGCCGGGCGCGACTGGCGGTGGCGCCGGGCTTCTTGTCGCGGCGGCCTCGTCGCTCGAAAGGCGTCGGCGGTGGCGGTGGTGCACGCCTGGACGCTTTGGGTACCGGTCGGCCCGGGATTTGCCAAGGTTCGAGGCCACTGGTGTCCTCGAGTGATCCAGCCGCGCGCGAGTCGCGTTCAGCGCCTTCGCGTGCGCGCCGTCCGAGCACCTGGCGGCGCCCGATCGCCACGTCGACGACCTCCACACGTAGCGGGTCGCCCAGCATGATGGTCTCGCCGCTGCGGCGGCCCGTCACGCTGATCTCGTCGTCGCCGAGCTCGTACTGGTCGGTGCCCAGGGCCTCGTAGGGGACCAGCACGTCGCAGAAAGGCTCCTCGATGGCGACGAACAGACCACTGCCGGACAGTCCGGTCACGGTGCCGTCCAGCACGTCGCCGAGGTGACGCTGCATGTAGACGGCGCGGTACAGGTCGAGCACCTGGCGCTCGACCTCCATCGCCGCCCGTTCCTTCTTGCTGGAGTCCTGGGCGGCGGCCTGCAAATCCTCGAGCGCAGCGTCACTGCGCTCCGTCTTGCCGCCGCGCAGGATGTGCTTGATCTGACGGTGCACGCGCAAATCGGGATAGCGGCGAATCGGCGAGGTGAAATGGAGGTAGCTCTCGCTGGCGAGGCCGAAATGGCCGACGTTGCTAGTGTCGTAGACGGCCTGCTTGAGCGAACGCAGCAGCATCATCTCGAGCACGCGGCGCCTGGGGTGTTTCTGTGCGCGCGCCAGGAACTCGGCGGCACCGAGCGGCTCGGTGAGCGCGCTGGTGTCGACCTCGAGGTCGAGCTTCTGCGCCACGAGGGCGAGCTTTTCGAGCTTCTCGGGATCGGGGCTGCCGTGGATGCGGTAGATGCCCGGGATGTCCTGCTCGGTGAGGAAGCGAGCGACGAGCTCGTTGGCCAGGAGCATCATCTCCTCGACCATCGAGTAAGCCTCCTTGATGCCCGCTCGCGTCGCTCGCTTGTTCACCTCGATCGGCTGGCCGGTGCCAGGATCGACGACGACGCGGGCTTCGGGCAAATCCAAGTCGAGCGCGCCGCGCTTCATGCGGGCGCGGCGCAGCTTACCGGCCAGCTCGCGCAGAACTTCGAGGTCGGCCTTCATCGCCTCCGCCGCCGGGCTGTGGGGCGACTCGGGATCGAGGCCCAGCGTGCGCGCGACGCCGCCGTAGGTGAGTCGCGCGGCGGAACGCATCACGCCTTCCACGATCTCGAAGCTCTTGGTCGCACCGTTGCGATCGATCTCGGCGATGACGCACAGGCAGTAGCGGTCGACTTCGGGCAGGAGCGAGCACAGATCCGCGGCCAAGACGCGCGGCAGCATCGGGATGGCGCGATCCGGCAGGTAGATGGTGCAGCCGCGCTCGTGCGCTTCCGCGTCCAGAGGTGAGCCTGCACGCACGTATTCGCTCACGTCGGCAATGGCCACGTGCACGCGATAGCCAGCGCGGCTCCGTTCGACCCAGATGGCGTCGTCATGGTCGCGTGCATCTTCTGGGTCGATGGTCGGTAGCGGGACCGAGCGCAAGTCTCGTCGTCCGTTCGAGCTCACGCGACGAAGCTGCTGCGCCATGGCTTCGGCGTTCCTGAGCGTCTCGGCCGCATGCTCTTCCTTGACGTCGGCGATGAGCAGGATCTTGCGTACCTCGGTGGTGAGCTCGCCGGGCGGCCCCAGGATCTCGCTGACCTCGGCTTCGGGCAGCTCGCCGGAAAAGTCCGGAAAACGCACGATGGTGGCGATCACGGCGTCGCCGTCGCCCGCCTCCAGGCCACCTTTGCCGATCACCAGCGGTCCGCGCAGACGACTGTCGTCCGGCTCCACCCACGCGCTCTTGCCCTTGCGCCGCAGAATGCCGGACACCTTGGGGTTTCGGCGCTGGACGACCTCCGCCACACGCCCCTCGGCTCCCTTGGGGCTAAGACCGACGATTTCGACCTTCACCGTGTCGCCGTGCAGCGCCTCGTAGATGGCGTCGGGCGGGACGAAGACATCGCCGTCGGCTCCGCCGGCGACGAAGCCGAAGCCTCGCGGATGGACCGTCAACGTGCCGGTGATTTCCTGCGCCTTACCCCGGGGCGGCAGGGTGCGCGGCTTTTCGCGCGTCTCCGGCTTCAAGCGAACCCGGCCGCCTGGCAGCGCTTGGACTTGGCCGCGGGCGATCAGCTGCTCGAGGGCCGACGACAGATCGGCAAACTCGGATTTGCTCAGGCCGAGCTTGGCCGCCATCTCGCGCGGGTGCATCGCCCGTCCGGCGCTCCTCAAGAGGTCCTCCGCCTGGCGGCGACGCGTGGCAGTGCCCTTCATGTGGACTTTGGCAGAAGTTGACCGGGCATAGCGTCGGCTGGGTGACAGTCGAATACCCTGGGAGCCGCCGCATCGCTAGCGGCCGCGATAAAAAACCTCTACGAATCACTCCCAAGTTGCGACCGTCCGTCTGGCTTTTCCTGCTGCGCATCGCGAGTCTGCTTGGCCTGTCGGTCAGCATCATGGCCCTGCTCGACTACAGCCGCCCGGACATGGCGTTCTGTGGTGTGGGCTCGGGCTGCGCGGCGGTCCGCGACAGTGGACTGGGCTTCGTCGTGCTGCCGTCCGGCAACCCGTTTCCCTACCTGCCGATCCTCGGCGTTCTGAACTTCGGCGGCCTGTTCGCAGGCTCTCTGTTTTCTCGGGCCAAGCTTCGTCGCGTGGTGGCGGGCACGCTCGCACTAGCCAGCGGTCCCGCTGGGCTCGTGCTTTTGGTGCTGCAGGCCTTCGTCATCCACCATTTCTGCTCGCTCTGCCTGATCGTCGATCTGTCGAGCCTCGTGCTCTTTGCGTGCGCCGTCCTCTTGCGGCGCGGCGGCTGGGATCAGGCGACTACGGCCGAGCGCATCCGCCCTGCTTCCTGGATCATCGTCAGCCTGCTCGCGATCGCTGGGCCCCTGGCCTTCACCTCCGTTGCCCGAACCAACGAGCTACCGTCGGCGCTGGTTCCACTGCAGGAGTCCGGCAAGGCAACCGTGGTCGAGTTCTTCGACTACCAGTGTCCCCACTGTCGCATGGCGATTCCGGAGCTGGAGCGGGCGGTGCACGACTTCCGGCTTCCGGTGCGGGTCGTTCGTCAGCCGCTGTCCTTGCCCGGCCGCGAGCTGGGCAAACGAGCCGCGCGCGCCCATGCGTGTGCCATCGAGCAAGGCAAGGAAGCGCTCGTCATGCGCGTCTTGCTCCAGGGTCCCGAGCTCACCGAGGGGCAGCTCGCCAGCTTGCAGAACGTCCCGGGCCTCGACCAAGCAAAGCTCCTGTCCTGCCTCGAATCGGGCCGACCGGATCGCATGATCCAGGTCCATTTGGAGCGCGTTCAGAGCCTCGGCTTCGAGGGCGTGCCGACCACGTACATTGGCGCGCAGCGCATCGTCGGCACCGCTCCCTACGAGGCGTACCTCGCCGCGCTCGAGAAAGCCGGAACCGGGCAGGACACGGCGGGCTTGGAGCCGGTCCTGTATTGGCTCCAGCTGGTGCTGCTGGCCGTCTTCACGCTTTGGCTGGGGCGGGTGAAGACGGGCGCCGTCCCCGCGTGACCGCGCCTCCGCCTGGCCGCTGAGCAGGCTCGGGCGCTCAGCCTTTGCGCGGGCGGCGCCGAAAGTCCGGCAAGCCCGTGTGCTGCGTGGCCGCGCGTCCGGCTTGGCGGTTCTTGCTGCTGGCTCCGCCGGACGAACGAGCCCCGTGGCGTGCTTCGGCCGTCCCGGCCGGATCACGGACGGGGACGAGCTGATGGCCCTGCGAGCCGATGAGATCCTGGCGGCCGAGGCGGCGCAGTGCTTCGCGCAATAGCTGCCAGTTCTTCGGGTCGTGGTAGCGGAGGAACGCCTTGTGCAGACGGCGCTGCTCGGCGGATTTCGGTGAAGCCACGGCCTCCGAGTTGCGTTTCACCGGGCGCAGGGGGTTCTTGCCCGTGTGATACATGGCCGTCGCCGATGACATGGGCGAAGGCAAAAACGCCTGCACTTGGTCGGCGCGGTAGCCGTTCCGCTTGAGCCAGAGTGCGAGCTCGAGCATGTCCTGGTCGGTCGTACCGGGGTGCGCGGCGATGAAGTACGGGATCAAGTACTGCTTTTTGCCCGCCTCTTTGGAGAAGCGTTCGAACAGCTCCTTGAAGCGCTCGTAGGCGCCGATGCCCGGCTTCATCATCTTGGACAGCGGCCCCTCGGCGATGTGCTCGGGCGCAATCTTGAGGTAGCCGCCGACGTGATGGGTGACGAGCTCCTTCACGTATTCCGGATCTTCGACGGCTAGGTCGTAACGCAGGCCCGAAGCGATCGCGATCTTCTTGATGCCGGGGATCGCGCGGGCCTTGCGGTAGATCTGCGTCAGCGACTTGTGGCTCGTGTTCAGATTGGGGCAGATGCCAGGAAACACGCAGGAAGGCTTGCGGCACGCGGCCTCGATCTCGCGGCTCTTGCAGGCGAGGCGGTACATGTTGGCGGTCGGGCCGCCTAGGTCGCTGACGGCGCCGGTGAAGCCTGGCACCTGCTTCAGGTTCTCCACCTCGCGCAGGATGCTCTCCTCCGAGCGGTTCTGGATGATGCGGCCTTCGTGCTCGGTGATGCTGCAGAACGAGCAGCCGCCAAAACAGCCACGCAGGATCGTGACCGAGAAGCGGATCATCTCGTAGGCCGGGATCTTGTGTGCTTGATGCGCCGGGTGCGGCAGCTTCTGGTACGGCAGCTCGTAGACGCGATCCATTTCCGGCGTCGTGAGCGGTAGTGGCGGCGGATTGACCCACACGTCGACGTCGCCATTGCGCTGGACGAGACAGCGCGCGTTGTGTGGATTGGACTCGAGGTGAAACACCCTGGATGCATGGGCGTAGAGCGCCGGATCGCGCTTGACCTCTTCCCAAGACGGCAAGCGCAGTACCGTATTCTGCCGCGGCAGCTCGCGCTGCTTGCGACGCAGCTGGACGAGCGTCGATTGGGCCGAGCGGGCCGGCTCGCCGTCGGCGGTGGCTGGTGCGCCCCCTGCCCCGGCCGAGGCCGCGCGCATCTCCTCCTCGGTCGCGTACGGATCGGGCAAGGGGTCGACCTGGCCGACTTGGTCGATGGAATCGCTGCGTTCGACGACGAAGGCGCCGGGCGCGGCGTCGATCGGTCCCAGACTGCCGGTACGCCGGCGCACCACGGTGCCCCGAATGTCGAGCATTTCACGCGGAGCTTCGCCGGCACTGGTGCGATGGGCGATCTCGACGATGGCGCGTTCGGCGTTGCCGTAGACGAGCAGATCGGCCCCGCTGTCGACCAAGAGGGAGCGCCGCACCTGGCCCGACCAGTAGTCGTAGTGAGCCAGGCGACGCAGGCTGGCCTCGATGCCGCCGATGACGATGGGCACCCCGGGGAACGCTTCCTTCAGGCGCTGGGTGTAGACGATGGTCGCGCGATCCGGCCGCGAGCCGGACAGGCCCCCGGGCGTGTAGGCGTCGTCGCTGCGGGGCTTCTTGTCACTCGTGTAGTGATTGACGAGCGAGTCCATGTTGCCGGCCGTCACCCCGAAAAAGAGCGCGGGCGCGCCGAGCGCGGCGAAGGCGTCTGCTCCCCGATGATCCGGCTGATCGAGCATGCCGACGCGAAAGCCGTGCGCCTCGAGCAGTCGCCCGACGAGCGCCATGCCGAAGCTCGGGTGGTCGACGTAGGCGTCGCCGGTGACCAGGATGATGTCGCACACCTCCCAGCCGAGCTCGTCCATTTCTGCGCGGGTGCGCGGCAAGAACGTGGCCGTGCCGAAGCGACTCGCCCAATAG
>Ga0247744_1000009_pt1 | contig 51412 bp, 62 predicted proteins | sample UWRJS154409C5_FD_180946 | JGI IMG/M metagenome (GOLD analysis project Ga0247744, IMG submission 180946) | Soil microbial communities from Arlington Agricultural Research Station in Wisconsin, United States - UWRJ-S154-409C-5 | ecosystem: Environmental > Terrestrial > Soil > Agricultural land... | reverse complement strand
ATTCCCAATGAGTTCGACACCGCTGGCAAGAAGAAGCTATACGGTAAAGAACTAAGATCTTTGTGGATGGCTCCCAAAGGCCGTCTATTAGTGGGCGTAGATGCCGAAGGCATTCAGCTCCGCATCTTTGCTCATTACATCAATGACGAAGAGTTCACCCGAGCTCTAGTCGAAGGTAAGAAGGAGGATAAAAGTGATCCTCACAGCCTTAACCAAAAGATCCTTGGAGACGTTTGCAAAACACGACAGGCTGCTAAGAGGTACATTTATGCCTTGCTTCTCGGCGCAGGCACTGGAAAACTTACCGAAATACTCGGATGTACATCTCATGAAGCGGATGAGGCTTACCAACGCCTTATTCGCAGATACGACGGCTTTGCCCGGCTTAAGGAGACTAGGATACCAGCCGACGCAAGACGAGGGTATTTCAATGGTCTGGATGGTCGACTGGTTAGGATACCTGGAGACACGATGGCCTCGAGACGACACCTCTGCATGTCTGGCTATTTGCAGAATGGTGAAGCGGTTGTTATGAAACGTGCCACATTGAAATGGCACGACAAACTAAAAGACTATGATGCCAAACTAGTAAACTTTGTTCACGACGAATGGCAGACTGAAGTTCCTAACGATCTGAAGATAGCATTACAGGTAGCTAAACTTCAGGCAGACTCTCTCGAAGAAGTCGGCAAGGAACTTAAACTGCTTTGTCCTCTCGCTGGTTCATACTGGAATGATGACGACAAAGATTATACTGTAGCGACCAATTGGTCAAAAACACATTAAGGAATACTTATGATTTATGAAGCTGAAGTTTCGTATATGATCCCTGAAGGAGGCTTCTACACTGTCGACGCTATCGACAAGGAAGACGCTGAGTTTAAGATCATGGAAATGGTTAAGGAAGACTCCCCTGAAGCAGCGATGATTGTCGTCGATGACATCAAGGAAGTCATCCGCTAATGGCAACTGATATCTATAAAAGAGAAACACACTTTATTCGTGGTAAGTGCGAATGGTTTCGGTTGCGTCAAGTCGACAAATACGATAAGTGGTCTACTCAGATCTATCCCGTCCGGGAGGATCTAGACAAGATCCGAGATTGGCAAGCGGAAGGCGTGAAGAATGTCATCAAGAAGAACGATGACAATGAGTACTTCACTCGCTTTACCCGTCCCGTCAAGAAGGAAACAAAAACCGGGAAAGTACTCGTCTTCCGCCCGCCATACGTCCTACTTGTCAACCCCGAGACTGGAGCTAAGGAGCCCTATGAAGGCAACGTCGGAAATGGTTCTGATGTTGAACTCGAGATTGAACTCTATGAACATCCTGTTCCTAACGGTGGTAAAGCCAAGGCCTGTCGTCTGGTTGGTGCTACCGTCCACACCCTCGTTCCGTTTGACGATCAGAAGGACTTCAACCGTGACGAGTATACTGTTGTAAACAAGGCTGTTGATCAGCCAGAACCATTGTGGCATTAATGAACCCAATTGTACTCAACTACGCCCAGTGCATCAAAACTGAAGCACACTGGGGCTACGATAAATTTCACAACATCTGCGCCGGTACTTGGCACTCCGTCAACTGGGGTTCCTTCGACTGGACTATGGCCGCTGTTGGCATCTCAATCTTCGCATCATTGGCAGCCTTCGGGATTGTCGTGATCACTGGGATGGTCGCCGAGATGCGTACCCAAGAGCAGCTAATGAAGAGGTTTGATTTCTAATAGGAATGGCTGAGCAAGGGCCGCACTCCTGCTCAGCGCATGGCTGGCAGAGGGGTACGGCAACCCCCTCAGATAACACGTATACCCTCTGCCAGTTACTATTGTTGATAATGTAAAACCTACCCGGACAGGGGGATACCCCACCCTCCCCCAGCCGCCTTCAGGAAGCGGGTATCAACATCAAGACACGTCCATAGTGTCTGTCCGGACTGAAAAGAACTGTCGTTAGGTGACACCACCGGGAGGTGACTTCCGACTTCGTCAAGCCAACGTCCGAGGGACACTCCTTCGGTATCAGCTATGCCATAGGAGACCAGTGCGACACTGGACAAGCATGGTGGAGGTTGTGCAAGCGACAGATGTAGGAAAAGGACACCGGCCTCATTAGCCGGGATAGAAAAAGCCGTAAGTCAAATGGGTAGCGCCGGGTTGTGGACCCGAGTAGCGGCCAGCTTGAACTGATAAGTTGGCAGAAAAGTAAGCTCTGACCCAGGCATGGGATTTGACCGAAAGTATTCGTATCTTGCCTTAAATGGCTTTGGAGCTGAAGCGGTAACGTAGTGGCGGAATAAAGACAACTCCTCTGGATGAGATACACACCACCTCGGATGATGCCACAATCCTCATCATCACATCCAGCGAGGGACAAGGGACAGCTGTGTGGAGGTTCGATGCCTCCTGAGCTTGGGTAGCATGTGCTGTCGGGTACACCTCGTAGTAGATTGATGGAGAACCAACGAGAGAAGGTCTGGTGGCTCTGGTGTCAGACAAAGGCAACAACCACGACAGCTATTGGTTTGGAAAAGTCTGGGATACGCAAGGGGAGTGCAATCCTCTTAATGTCGGTTCGACCCCGATCTATGTTTCAGGCCGTAATGCAGTAGGCTCTAGATAAAAGTGCGAACAACCGATCCTGCCCGAAAGGACTCAGAGCCTTGGGACGGTATATAAAACGGGTAAGCTGTTAGCCGGTGCAGTCTCACCGACCGATCTAGGCGAACTTCCCCTAAGCCACGGATACTCTCCCCTCCACAGGCCACGGGATGCACTGATAGTACTGCAGCAAGCTGTTCGTAGTTAGCTTCAAAGGACCCTTCCCACCGGGGAAGACCGGGACCGCGCTACGAGGAACACCCCTGAAGGCAGCCCAGGACCTGTACTACTGGAGATTGGAAGTACTGCAATCCTCTACTCTACCGTCGTCTGTAAGTGGAACCTTGCAGCGTCTGACCTAGAACAGAACCAGAGAAAGGTTCTTCCCAAATACCCAGATGGTAAGAGCGATGCCAACGTCTCCCGCCCTGTAGGAGACAGCGCAGTAGGTAGGACAAGCGGAAGCATTGGATTGTAGCTAGGTAGTCGTTCACTAGCCTAGCGATAGACGTCTCCACAGGAGGCGGGATTGGATGTAACTCTCTGAGGCCAGGTGTCTCGGAGGCGCAATCATCTCCTATAGCCGGCATGGGTAGGGTTATGAGACCTACTGAGGTGTCGTTAGGGTCTAGGACTTGAGACGCTGAGGAATAATCCAATCAGGCAATAGATGTTCTTGACAAGGCATACCGCCGAAACGGAAAGATAGGCATATGCTGTTTGGAAGTATAAGACGTCGAGCGTAATGATCGTTACATGGTTGTGGCTCCATGCATCGCCAGTCAAGTTCGTCCATCAGACCCCGTTGGGGTGATATTAACCCGCTGTGCTGTACGTAGTTGCCCTCGCCAGATAAGCGAAAAGAGCAGTGAACTCAGTATGACGCACAGGAGATACGGACATGGTAATTCGTTGCCGTGACCAAAAACCAAGGCCCCCTTAATGAATAAGAAGATGAACGGGGGAGGCCGCGTTCGAGCCTCTCCCAAGTTCACAGGAGGACGTCATGTCTAAGAGCAATTACGGAGAAATCGTCGGACTGCTGGAGTACATGGATAAGGTCCGAAACGAAAAGCAGCCTAAGCGTCTGTTCCGGAAGGAGAAGAAGCAGAGTTCTCCTGATGAATTCTTCGATCAGCTTCGGAAGTTCGAAGACACCAAGGAGAAGTATGAGAAGTGGATGAAGCAGCAGGCAAAGGAAGAGAAGAAGGAAGAGAAGAAAGGTTGGGACAAGCTGTCTCCAATCCAGCAGGCAGTCTATGTAACCTTCGGGATGCAGGTGATGTCGCTGATGTACTTCTTGCTTCTGATCAAGCTGTTGAAGTAATGGACGAACTCGAGGCAATGAAGAGAGACATCTCTCTCGCAAAGAAGGTAGCGAAGAAGTTACGTGAAAGACATAAAACAATTAATCCCAGACATCTACAAGATGCTGGAGAAGGAGCAGTGGTTCACCGATGACTTGTCTAAAGAGTTTAGCGGAGAAGTTGGATCCCGTCTCGTGGAAAGCTTTAGACCCCGAGATGAAGTTTCTAATCTCCGTCTATCTCAGATGGGAGTCCGCTGCCCGTGCCAACTGTGGCACTCAGTACATTCCCCAATGGCTGCGGAACGACTCCCCGGATGGGTCCGTATTAAATTCGGATACGGACATATCCTCGAGGCGCTTATAATCGCTATGGCTAAGGCCTCTGGCCACACAGTCACAGGAGAGCAAGATGAAATCATTCTTGATGGAGTTAAAGGCCATAGAGATTGCATCATTGACGGCGCTATCGTGGATGTCAAGTCTTGTAGCAGTCGCCAATTCGAGAAATACAAAGCAAAGCTTGTCGCAACGAGCGACAGTTTTGGTTATCTGGATCAACTTGACGGGTATGTTGTTGGCTCCGCTCTGGACCCTCGTGTGGAGGTAAAGGACCGGGGCTACATACTAGCCGTCGACAAAACATTAGGACATCTGTGTTTATATGAGCATATTGCGCGCGAAGAGAGTATTAGACAACGAATCAGACATTTTAGAAGTATCATCGCTCTTGATCAACCTCCGAAATGCACTTGCGAAACAGAACCCGACGGAGAGTCCGGAAATGTTAGACTGGGCGTTACAGCAAGCTATAATGCGTTTAAGTATCAATGTTTCCCACACCTTCGAACCTTCCTCTACGCTAACGGTCCAAGATACCTCACTAAGGTCGTAAAGCGTCCGATGAAGGTAGATCGTCGTACTCCAATACCAGAGATTGACAGACACGGTAACTTCGTCTATAATTATTAAGTGTCACGCAAATATCACTTACTACGTAAGTACGGAATAACGGAGAATGACTATGAAGACTTATTGCAAAGACAAGGCGGAGCTTGTGCAGTTTGTAGAAGACCTGCTGGAGACTTCAAAGTTAAACTCAGCGTTGACCATGACCATAGTACCGGGGCAATTCGGGGACTACTCTGTACGTATTGCAATCGTAGAGTCGTCGGAAGACATCGCCTCGAAAGCGGAGCAAGCCTCCTCAGAGCCGCCTACGAATACTTGACTGCAGAATACCCGGGATGGATAGTCCCGACTAGAAAGAAGAAACGTCGTGTCAGAAGGAAACGAAAGTGATAGTCGACAAGGATATGCTCAAGGATATCGCAATGGGTTTTGGACCGGTTGTATTGCTGCTTTTATCGGGACTGTGGCTCTACTCTATCTAGTAGGAATTTACGTCAATTAAACTCGCTGAAGCAGAGCATCTGCTAGATACGTATACGTTAGAAGAAATACTTGAATTAAACGACTTGACAGAAGCCGATGCTTTGGTATACTTAGTCAACACTGAGTTCATCGAGAAGCCAAAGATCACACCATTAGAGTTCGATGAATAAACTCCATCACCCCAAGAACAGATATGAGCGTAGAAAGTTAGCCTCCCGTAAATCTTTGAAAAGATTAGGAGCTACAGATGCTCGGAGACAAATTCCTGCAGAAGAAGTATCGGCAGAAGAAACCGAAGCTATTGACAGTCTCCCTCCTCTCGTTGCTAGAGAGTTACGAGAGCATGCTAAGGACCCTGAAGGTTCTTAACAGCGGAGAACGGATAGTAGCAGTTGACATCGACGCCTCTAAGGGCATCGACGAAACAGCGTTGAACCTAAAACTTTACACAAACAAGGAGGTACAGTCTAGGACCAGAAAAGACTAAACACACATTGGTAAGAACAGACAGAGACTACAAACAGGAGGCCGAGTATGCTGCTAGGCCTGAACAGAAGAAGCGACGAGCGGCTCGTAACAAAGCCAGACGTAAAGCAATCAGAGAAGGCAGAGCAAAGAAAGGCGACGGCAAGGAACTCGACCACGTCGGGTACCATCGCACCGGAAGTCTGGATAATGTCCGGACTGTTGTTAAGTCTCGTTCAGCAAATCGTAAGCGTCAACCTCCTACAAAAGCACGTGGCAAAGCCCGTGATAAATACGGAAAATGATAATGGATCGTAATGAACGTATCGAGATCTCTCCCGTCCAGAACGGGTTCCTTGTAGAATATTCCTACCGTGTTATGCGGGATGGCAAGGACGGAGACTTCGATTGGACATATAAGTCCGAGAAGTATATCTACACTGACTGGGAAGACGTCGTAAAGTACGTCTCCGAGAAGAAACTCAAAACCCCAGTAATCGATTAATTAGAAAGAAATATAATGAATGATCAAATTGTGGAACAGACTGATAGCGTGGCTGTCATCTCCGACGTCAAGCACTACGCCGTCGACATCGACGAAAACGGAAACGAGGTCCGTCGTGAGATCCCGGCGTTCGACATCCCGGAAGAGTCAAAGCCCGCTACAGCCTAAAGAGGTTCCCGAGGTCCACTACCCCCTCCCGCCTCGGGATGCTGCAGCCCAGTAAGCTGCGGAAGACTTGACGGAGTAAGTCCTCCGTCCTTTTGTTAATACTAATAGGCAGTGTGGAGCCTGACCTAAGTAGGATTAAGTTCCTACAAAACCCAACTCCACGACACAAAGAGAAACCCCCAGGTCCTTACGGGCTTGGGGGTTTTTTAGTGTCTAAATAAGAATTAGTCGATTGATGACAGGTTTTAGGGGTAGTCTGGAGCAATCATTGGGTTGTCTGTTACCCCGTACGGTGTAGCATATATGCTTTTATCACTGACTATTTGCCTTTGAGATGGAGTATCTTGAGTCCAATATGGAGCATACTCACGGAGTTGTTTGTTAGTCAGTCCTCCACGAGTCTCTACATTCCTAGCTTCGACCTCACCAGCCAGTCTCATGTAATGGCTTTCAGCTTCGGCAGCTGCCAGTTGCTTGCGGAGAAGATCCACCTGTAGGAGTCTTTCATTCTTTTTCAGAATCGCCATCTCTGCTTCACTTAGACCACGTTCTTTAAACTTCTTCACAAGGTCTAAAGATTGTATGGCAGCCTTTCGGACTTCTTCTTCGAATCGGAGAGCGAACTCAGCAGCGACAGTCCCTCCCTTAGCGAATCCCTCTCGTACTTGAATAGCGTGTTGAATCTCATGGACAAAGTCATCGACGGTAGCATTCTTACCTACGTAGGCGACATCGTTACTAGGATCGTATGCAGCTCTTCCGAATTGATTAGGGCCGAGGTCTTCGAAAGCAGCGACAGGAAGATCCTTTAAATCTGGGTAAGCTTTGTATAGTTCAGGATGGTCGTATACTTCAGATAGAGGTTTAAGCTTCCCTTGTTCTGCAGCTCCTTTGACTATAGCGGTATTGTCTGGCACTTCTTGACGCCATCGTCCGTCGGCTCCCTTGAATGTCTGTGTCTTCTCCCAGATCTCATCTCCAGTGGCATTTTTATTAGCCATCCTCTGAGCTTCTGCGAGTCTTTCTTTGTCGAAAGTCTTAGCCTTAACTCCGATGAAAGAACCGAGTGTTCCGTCGGCTAGTTTAGAGGCGACAGGGGCAGGACCTAGGACGGCAATGCCAGCCAAGTCTATACTACGTCTGACAGCCTCTACGCTGGAAGGATCGACTTCTCCTCGAGCTACTTGGCCTGGTAGAGTAAAGGCAGATTTTACACTGCCCCACAGTCCTTTAGCGATAGCGATGTCTTCTTCAAAGTTAGGCCCTTTCAGCATCGCTGAGATAGGATTGACTATGCTTAGACGGTCGAAGAAGCCTTTCCCACCTTCGTCTTGTTTTAACGCACCAGTGGGCTTTGTAGGGGCTTGTGGAGGCCCTTCAGCACTGATCTCTAGTCCTAGTCCAACCTCAGGATCGACTTCGACATCATCGAGCTTCTTATTCTGCTGCATGACGAAAGGATCGACGACCATTCCGTAGTCACCATCCTCAGGAGGCGGGACTACCATAGGATCATCCTTGGTAATAGGCACACGAGTCAGACCAACCGGAAAGGCTGCCCGGACTGTGTAGTCCCACCTGTCTTCAAAGAATTCGCCGTCAGAGGTGCCGATAGGCATTACTTCTTGCCCTTAGTTGCTTCAAAGGCTGCCTCGAGATCGTTCTGGAGTTCCTTCTTCTTGCTGTTAGCTATGGCTTCGATTACCTTCTGCGGAAGGTTGTTACCACGGAGACGATCATTGGGTGAGTATCCCATCTGCATCATCGTATCCATCAGGTAGGCATTAGTATCCATGCCTTCTTTGTCATGCATGTAAGACAGATTGGATAGACCTCTATTCAACCGCATCACACCTTCTTGCATCTGCTTGAAGGCTTTATCACTTGCAGGATTCCTAGCCAGAAGGGCAGCTTCAGAAGAAGACATCCCTGTAGGCTTCTCACGCTCGACTGTGAATTGTTTAGTATCCGAATTCCAGATTACCTTGACAGGAGCATTAGCTGTCTGGTTAAGAACACCTAGTTCTTCTGAGAATAGCTTGCGGAAGGAGAGTTCATTGAAGTCTCTGTACTTCTGCCAACTATCTCTGTCCTTCATCTCCCAGATCTTGTCGACGTTACCGCGATTAGTCAGAACGTCATAGACTGCGAACTTACCGGGATGGCGTACACCATCGGCATCAACGAAGTCTCGACTGAAGCGATCCATTAGTTTACCATTCTTGGCAGGATCATACATATAGTCGATGATATTCTTCTTGACGTTAAAGAACTGTTTCTCATCAACTCCCTTGGGAGCACTAGGAAGAGTTAACAGTTTGACGTTACCGATGAGGTCGTCGTAGATCTTACTCTGAGGAGGGATATTAGCGTCCTGAGCCTTCTTGACGTCTTCGTAGATTGAACGAGTATCCTGAGGGAAACGTGGATCGACGGGAGTACCAATCTTGAGTTTGACATCCTGTGCGAAATCTTTGAGGTTGCCGGTGACACCAGCCTTTAGCGCCTCAGCCTGCATGAAGTTAACCCAAGCATCTCCACCGTGACGTCGGGCACCATCCATCAGTCTGGTATATGTTCCCATGTTCTTATCAGTGAGAAGAGAGACTGAGGTATCATTCTGTATGGAAGCTACTCGACGTTGATTACCGAACATTGTTCCATATTCTTTATTCTTAATAGCATCGATCTGATCATCAAAGAAACGTCCCTCGTCAGCAAGGATTTGATCCCGCTGTTCCTTCTTAGGAATGCTCTGAGTATAGCCACGGTTACGCATGATCTCTACAGACTGTCGTTGCCAGGTATCCTTCGCTAGAGTCGCTGCTTGTAGAAGAGCACCATTCTGCTCATCAGTGAGGTTTATACGACCTGCACGTTGATCATCTAAGAGCTTCTGAATAGTAGTGGGGTTGTTAAGACCAGGAATTTCTACAACACCTTGCCAAGCAAGAGTTGCCTTACTACGGATTTCTTTACCGAACTGGACAGACTGATCAGTAGTATCGTCTTCCTTACGCCAGTCACGTAGCTTACGTTGACGTTCGAGTTCATCGAACTTAGGCTTATCACTTGCCACTCGGTTGATACGGGACTCGAGGTTCTGGATACTCCCAGGCAAGCCCTGACGGACTGCCTCGATGTACGCAGGCATGTTAGGATCATAGCCGAGGTATTGGCGACCGAGCGCGATAGCTTTCTCAGTCTCTGCCTTACCACTCGTAGCGTTACGATTGATATCCTCTAGGAGGTTACGCATATAAGCGTTAGCAGGATTGATACCTGAGACCTCAGAGATCTTGTTGTCGATGTAATCTCTATAACCTGGATACTTACTACGCAGCTCTTTAGTCAGAGCGGTGAGAGCACCGGTGTAGAGAGTATCATTAGCTTTACCACTATTCTGCGTCATAGCAGTACCAATAGCCTGGGCCTTAGCGACACCAGCCTTGACACCAGCAGGAAGGGACTCTTCACCATCAGCTAGTGAAGGAGCTCTAACACCAGCGACTGCTTGCCCCTGTGGGGTTGGAATCAATCCAGCTCCAGCTTGGGCATCTGCAGTTTGAACGAGAGCGGATGTAAAGGCATCACGTTGTTTGTCGACACCAGTACGGACTTCGTCGTTGATGATACTCTTGAAGATCTGATCTCCGACAGCTGCAGCACCTTCTATCGCCTCTCCGATGCCCTTCAGAAGCATCCCTTGTGATTTATCACCGGAGATGTCACTAATAGGACGGGAGTAGTTCAGATAGTTAGGGTCATTCGTCGGTGCTACTTGCGGAGCAAAAGTGGCCATTATTGCATTCTCTTATCTTGAAGTTGAAGATACCTAGTGTAGCTATCGAGACGATCAGCTTCCTGACCAGCAGGTGCACCCTTAGTAGCCCAGTAACGCTGGGAAGTATCAATTGCTTTTTCATAGCCAGCACTGGCTTTAGCCAGGATTTCTGCTCGCTTATCCAGTGGGACGTTGTCGATGATCATACGAGCACGGACACGGTTGAAGTAATCATTAGCTGAGTCTGGATCGTTGTTGTCAGCTGCTTCGATACCACGTTGGTAGTCTTGAGTAATAGCCTTCTGGGCTCTATCCCAGATAGCCTTCTCAGCCTTACTGATATTCCGGACTGCGAAGATATCGTCTTGTGCTTGTGGCTTAGTACCGGTGATCATGGCCATAAAGGTGGCATTGCTAGCCGAGACGTCATCGACGTACTGGCCATTCTTAGTAATCCACCGTCCTGTATTCAAAGCTCGATACCAACGTGTGGTAGCATCCACCGTAGACACTTCATTGAATAGATTGACGAAGTCATTGACCTTCAGCTTGAAGGTATTGCCTTCTTCGTCATCACTCATAAGATGCTTAGCAGCTTTCCAAAAGGGATCAAGGTTAGCGATAGTATTAATAATAGAGCTAGCACCAGCACCACCAAAGATAGACCACATAGTCTTGTCAGTACGGAGGGACTCTCTAATTTGCGTAAATCCTTGCGAACCATAGCGGTCACCTATGTTGTAGAAGTTCCCCTTCTGGAAGTCTCCCTTGCCTGTTATCATCGCTAGTGACATCGCGGGGATGCCTTCCATAAGCAGTGATGACAGGTATTTGTCACCTACTTGGTAGCCATTCGTAATAGCATGTTCTCTAATAGAGTCACCGAAGGGATAGCCAGTGATGCCCAAAGCAGACGGTGCGCCGTACATAGCAGCATACATCGTCATCAACCTAGCCCTAGCTAGGGTTCGCTCAGTAGTCGTTTCACCAATTCGCTTACCGAAGAATAGCTCGGCCATTCGAAGCTGGTAAGATAGAAACTGAGTAGTAAGAGATAGAACGCCGCCGTGAAGAGCACTACTACTAGCGCGAGACATATTGACAGTAAGGAGGTCAGCTTTTTGGAGTATTCTTTGTCGGTCTGCATCAGTAATTACCTTTACTGGATTAGCATCCCTGAACTCTTTGAAGGCGGTATAGTAGGCTCCAATACGCGAAGCTTTCTCACCCTCTCTAAAGAATACTTGTCCTGCGGAGAGGAAATTATTCCACTCGTTCTTAATTGTTTTATATTGCATTGCGTCGTCAGCGATAGCATGTTCGCCTCCGACATTCTCGAACCCAGTTCTAGCTAGCTCACGACGAGCTTCAGCCCATTCACCAGGCTTCCAGTTACTGCCGAAGAGTTTCATCTTACTGGCGTAACGATCCATAGCTGCGATGACTTCGGGGTGACCGTTGATACGACCCCAGCTGTGCAGCATGTAAGCATAAGTCCCAGCCATAGCTTGCTTGGGATTAAGTGCGAAGATAGTCGTATAAGTCTGAGCCTGCACAATAAACTGTGGCAGAGCGAAGACACCGAGCTTGGCATTGAAAGCGAAACTACGGATAGCAGACACAGGCTCCTTAACCTTGTCTAGCATCCACAGCGGGACGAGAGTAACCGTCTTAGCAGCCAGCCCTCGGGTAGCTTCAGGACCAAACTTCTCATAGAACTTATCAGCGAGCAGCTGTGTCAATCCATGGGTAGCTGTATCCATAGCGGAAGGAGTACCAACGAACTGATTGATCTTATAGCGGTTAGACAGAAGGTTCCATCGAACTGCCTCTGGAGTATCAGGTTTGAATGCGCCTTTATCCGAAGCTGTGTTGAAGTGGTAGAAAGGAGAACTCCTTACCTCACTCTCACTCGCCTTGAGGTGGGGGATAGCTTCAGTCAGCCAGTGTTCGACTGCATAGATCTTATAGTCATCCATGAAGGTAGAATTGATTGCTCTGTTGAGAGCACGGTTCATAGTAGGAATAGGATCGACATAATCAGCAGGAACGTACTTATATAACGGATTGCCTTGTGTCCCTTCGTCTCGGATAGTCTTGAGGTTACCGGAGTCACGAACTTCATTATAAGCCACCTTAAACTGAAGGGCATCGCTTCCCGATTTCGTTCCGTCTTTGAAGAGTCCTCCATGTCTCTCTTCAAGGCTCTTGTCGATATCAAATATCTTTTTGTTGCGCGAGACAACGTAGAAGGGTTCATTAGGATTAATCCGTGGTTCTACTACCTTTCCGTTCTTATCACGGGAAGGCTTATACCAGGAAGACATTTCATCCCAGTCAATGCCTAACGGTCCTGCTTCTTTTTGAGCAAGATCCTCTTGGCCAGCGGCCATGTACTTGTTAACTCTGTTCATCCTAGCTATGATGTCTGTGCCCATCTTTCGATTGGCAATAGGCATCAGTGTAGTATCGCCGCGGTAAATACGGCGAAACTTGCTAGCAAGATCAGGATACAAGCCGGTAGACTCATCAACCATATTTGCTTGTTTAATGAAGAAGTCTGCGTCGACGTCGAAGTGACCACCACCCCGTCTGTTGACGTGGTTGAAGTCCAACGGCTTACTCTCCGAAGTATTGGTAATGACATAGCGGATTCTTTTACTCCCTGCGATGTCTGACATACTCTTCAAAGGATTGCTATCGGGATCGTAGATTCGAATAACTCTTTGACGCCCTTCTCGAACAGCCTGCTCGAGCTTCTGACGTTCCTTCGTTGGAATATGCTGAAGGTTATGGATCTTTTCTTCACCCAGTCGTCCACCCATCACGATGACATTGTCATCACCTCTGGGGAACTCTTGCTGGTGTATTCCATCAAAGAAGCCTGAAGCTACTCTGGTATTCCCTTGCTGTACGTATATCTGATGCTGCTCAGTGCCTAACCTACTGCGGTTACGGAACTCAGCGATCTCAGACAGGACACGATCAGCTTCTATCAACCTGACGTGGGCAAAGTATGCCTCGACTTCAGGAACAGAAGGTGAACGTTGATACCACCGTTGATAGTGATCTTCGAGATCACCTGGTGTTTTAAAGAATGATCCAAGCTCACCAGTCGCAGGATCAGGCCTGGTCTTAGCGAACTTCAGTGTGTCATTCCATTGCTCGAAGACTTCCTTATTAGTGAAGACCTTTCCGAGCCAACTCTGTGGCTTATACCACTTAAACTTATTAGCGAGGTTCTCGATTAACTGTGCGTCATCCTTGGCCCACTCTCTGAGGAGGCTTTGAGTGTAGACAGCAGTCTTTCTCTGCAGGCTTTCATTAAATGCAAGGGTATCGTCGGCACCGCGTATCCATCCAAGTATTGAATTCTTCCAGCTTGGGAAGCCTGTCTGTGATGCAGTCGAAGCGCCTTCGCCATAGAACTTTCCACCTTCATCTTTATTGATTAGCCACTTCCGAACGACGTCGTCTGTCTCCTTATAGGGACGGACAACCTTGAAGCTGAAGCCCACACCGTTCTGTTCGATGACAGGTTCGCCAAGAGTTACACGGGTGTTGACGTCTGCCAGCTTAGCCTTTTCTTCCTTAAGGAATTCTTTAGCAAGCTTGAACTGCTCACGTGCAGCGTCTCTGACTTCCTTAGCCAGTGTCTTATTGTATGCCTTAGCGCGTTCACGGGCGACTAACTGCTCAGTCTTAGGGATAGACTTCTCTAGTCTTTCCTTCGTCCTGATGTCATCAGCCTTGCCTTGGAACCTAGCGGCTTCGACTTCTACTGTACCTTCTGCCTTAACGACGCGAGGTTCGGCAAAGCCGTTATCCATCGCGTACGCTTTAGCTTTCTCAACTGAACTAAATAACCGACCATCTCGGTTGCCAAATGTAAATGCAACATGGTGAGTATTGGTAGCAGGTTCTAGTATAGGAGAAGAGATATCTAGTATTGAATTGTCTAGCCCTGGGAAGTCATTCCTGGCTGCGACTTGGTACGCCTTAAGTGCGTCCTCCGTAGCCAGCGGTATCGGAGTACGATTGACGCGAAGAGCATTAGTAATAGTTTCGTAGAGGTTGTTGCCACGGCTGTAGAAAGCATCCTTCATACGGGTCAGGGTCTCTCGGGAGAGATAACCACTGCCGGCGTTAGTATCAAAGACGTCACCATCTAACTTGAAGTTAGACGTCATCTTTTCTTTAATGTCTTGAACAGGATTGAGAGTGCCGTCGAGCGTCTTAGTGATGTTCTCAGTAGCTCTGGTGATACCAGCTTGAGCGACATTACCTGAAGCTTCTTCAGCCACAGCCTTAGCAGGAAGTTCCTTGCCGACGTTAGCACTGGAAGCTACGACATCCTTAAAGGCTTTGTTGACTCTGTTATTAAGCTCAACCTTACGGAGAAGCGAAGGAGTCTTAGCTAAAGCGGCGTAGTCTGCCGGCATGATAGCCGTGAAGATGTTATCGAGGACACGCTGTCTCGTATTAGGAGCAGTCATGTAATCGAGGAACTGATTCCACAAACTGGGATTGCTCTTGAGCTGTTCTTTGATATTGAACAACCCTTCCTTCATCTTAGAATACGGAAGATCCCACAGCCTGTCAGCTTGTTCTTTGATGTTCTCACCAAGAAGGACACCACCGGAGATTTTACCAACCTCAGGATTGAGACCCCGCATCATGTATTCATTATACGGCTGGATCATCATCTTGGCTTGGTCAGCTATCCAAGGAAGAGTTCCTTGATTGGATAGGTCGTTCTCAGCATTCTCCTTAAGAGAGCGGAGTAACTCGAAGCGAGTATTGACTTCACTGGCTTTCTCCTGAACCTTAGCAGTAGTCTCTGGGAGTTCTAGGATACCTTGTTCAAGAACGTTGTTACCCTTCATATAAGACGCAGCAGTATTAGCTGAAGAGACATACTTCTCAGAGTATGCTCTCTCGATGACATCCCTGGGGTCTGTGGTGCCATTACGAGTAAAGGGGTCGATGACACGGATGGCTTCGTCGATAGTAAGAGGCGCACCTTTCTTGGCAGCCCAGTCTGTCAGCGCTTGGTCTCTAGCCATGCTGCGTTCGAAGTCAATCTTGCTTGCAGCATTACGACGCAGATCATCCTCCTGACCGGAAGCGATCTTAGCGTACATTTCCTTATAGGGATCACCAGTGACGGTGCTGAGTCCCATCTCAGCCTTTTCCGCCCGCTTGCCTGCTTGCGCAGGGGGAAGAGGATCAGAGGGAGCATTAGTTATGGGAGCAAGCCCTGTAGTCGGAAGGGGGGTAGTCTCGGGAGCTAGTGTAATTGGTTCCATATCAGTACTTAAAGATGCTCTTTCCGATAGACTCGAATGTAGGACCAGCCTTCATTAACGAACCACCTAGTGAAGCCCAACCAGCGGCCTCTGCTTGATCAGTCTCGACATCAGCGAGCTGCATCTTCTTTTGAGAGATCTCGTCATTGATACCGAAGATATTCTGACCGAGCTCGACGTTCTGGCTGATGCCTAGGCTATTGAACAGGCTTTGATTAGTCACGCCAGCCAGTCCGCCTTGCAGACCAGAACCAGATGAAGCTCCTTGGTTGACAGCAGCAGCTGTAGCCATCGAGCGTTGACGTTGCATGTTCCTAAAGATTTCCATCTGCTTTCTAGAACTCTCTAGAAGCATTTGTTGTTTCTTCTGCTCGTTGATACGTATTTCGTCAGCAGCAATACCCTTCTTGATACCAGCAGCCTTTTCAGCCGCTTCCTGTCCTTCACTCATACCAAAGAGTTGAAGACCGAAGCCGACGAGATTTAATCCAGTAGAGATTGGATCCATTTATGTACCTTGATTAATTGTATCGACGGTAGCCCAGCCGATGATATCGAATGGCATTCCCTGTAGAGAAGTTACCTTATACTGAAGGACATAACCAGAACCTCTGATCTTGTGCCGTCTAGCGGTGACGTTAAAACGACCTAATGCGTTAATGACAGTTTGTGGAGAAGTCCACTTACCTGAGTTACCAGAGTTAGCGTAGTTCCACAATCCTTGTATCTTATATCCAGTCGAGGTATCACTGTTGGAATACACTTGAACGTACTGGGGTTGGAACTTCCGAATACCTTGGCCTCTGATCTTATAGCCTGTAACGAAGTAGCTGTCGTAATTAACCGGATCTACCGAAGCCCAGTCGACGTAATCTTCATCAAATTCTTCAGCGAAGGAATAGGCGTATGAAGTCACCGAAGGGTGTGATGACAGGTATTTCATGCCTGGTTCAGGCGAAGTCGAACCTCCAGGGCCTTGAACATACAAGATAGAATTAATACTAGTCCCAGAGTTATCTATCGAGTAAGGATAGAAAGCTTTGTTGACTGTGCTGTAATTCATTATACGGTCGTAAGAGTAACGATCTAAGACGTCATCTTCTTCCTCAGACTTATAGAGCCATTGTATTCTGTACTCGATGGGATCATAAGCACCCTTAGCGTACTTCTTACTTTGCTTAGGTATCTCTGCGTAGAAACTATCTATTGTAGTTACTGTAATACTCTCAACAGACAGTGAGCCGCCTTGCTGAGGTTGGACAGTATAGATCCCTTCTTCATTCCAGAAGTAAGGCATACCTACGACATCTACGTAAGAGTACGGAGACAAAGACTCAATAGAGCTCAGCTTAGTAATCGTATAGTCGCTGGCAGTAAAGCCGATACCTTGACTACCAGTAATGAACCAGACGCCATTGGCAGCGAATACGAGCATACCGTTCTGGACAGGGAAGAGTTTATCTATCCTTCCACAGCCTTGGATTTGTATTACTCCACCATCTGTAGGTAAGAGATCGAATAGGTTCTCTGACGTAGGATCGTTGACTTGGTGACAGTTACCGAAGTTAACTGCTGTGCCTACGTTGACTTGGGAGAAGTATATATTCTCAGACCAAGAGTAGAATGGGTTCATAGTATCAGGTGGACTACTTGTGTTGACACCTGTATACCATATACGTCCTTGAAACCAAGCTCCGTTACTAGGTCGAATACTTGTCTTGACGGGGCTTAGCCCAGCTATACCAGATACTGATCCTCTGTCTTGATTGAAGGCAGATATAATGTAGTGGCCTTGAGGGGCGTTACCTGCGGATAAAGATACGTTAGGCTGCGTAGTAGCAGGATCGAATACTCCTGAAGCATTCTTGAAGTACCACCAGACGTCTGCGTTACTAGGGTAGTTACCCTGTGAAGCAAGCCATGCGTCGATGAAGCCTTCGTTGGTTTGGTAGATGATGAAGGTGAATAACGTAGGATAACCGAAACCACTACAACTCGTGATGTTAATTGTCAGAAAAGGATCGGAGTAAGCGGTAACTGTTCCGCCGAAGACTACGGTTCCGCTTCCATACTGGACGGGACCACCGGGGTACCAGTAGATTGCGTTAGAGTATCCGTAAACCGTATCGCCTAGAGTTATACCTGCGACAGTGCCTACGTTAATAGTTTTCGGGCCGAGAGAATTAATGGAAGTCGTATCTGGAGAGTCGACACCCCATGCGCTCTTGGTAGTCCAGCCTTGGTTGCCTAGATTATACTTATGGACAGCTGAAAGAGATGTAGGTCGAGCGCTTACAGGAGTAGCCTCCGGTATGCCTACAAAATCTCGGATCTGAATGTTGATGGCAGAGGCAGTCACCGCACCACCGTTGTAAGAACAGTAGATAGGCTCACAGCAGCTGTTGAATACGAAGAGATATCCATTACCGTCTGAGTATGTATTCTCGACAGTCGTATCCATCGTACCACCACTAGCTACGAAGTCTGCTTGATTGACGGTAGCTACGAGACGTTGTGTTGATAAAGGAGCGGTTTGAGTGGCTTCAGAGAGAGAGTAGAAATATAGAGTCGCACCGACTTGGACGACAACTACTTGAGTATTGCCATCGCCTCCAGCATTCTTCCACTTATACATAGAGACTGCAGAGTTAATTCGACTGCCAAGGTCTTGCTCTTCAAAGTTTTCTTCGAAGTCAATACCGAGACGACGTAGGACGTTGCCTATAAGAGTGTATTCACAGTTGTCGGTATCGGTAGCTGCGTTCTCTGGGAAGTTGAGTCCAGTGTTTTCAGTAATTAAACCCTTACTGAAATTGTTCTCAACCGTAGAGGCGGTCTGTTGAGCCATTAGTCTTTTACTTCAGTTATCTTAATGTTTCGCTTGCGGAAGTATTCCTCTGCAAACTTAATGCCAGCTTTGAAGCCGGTGTATCGTCCTTGCAAAGCGAGGGGCAGTGCACCATTGTTGGAGTACTGGAAGTACCATAAACTACTCTGGGAATCCATCTTGAGGTGAAGCTGTTGGTCGCCAGTAAAAAGTCTGGTATCAACCAGACCTGTAGAGGACTTAGGCTTCTCTCCGTCAATGACTGCCAAACTAAGAATACGGTCAGTGCTTCTTACTACGCTATCGTTCATGTATCCCAACCTCTAGATTTGAAAAGACTAATAGGTGCTCTATGACCAATGCCGCGCCTACCAAAATCAGGTAGGGCATCGAAATAGCTAGGAGATTCGTGAACAGCTTTGTCACGCTGTATTGCAGATCTTCCACGTTTGATTTCTCTTTCGGCGAGAGGATGAGCGACTTGTTTGAGTTCGAGGAAAGCTAAAGACTTAGCTTCATTAAGAAGAAGAGGAAACTGCTCATCGTTTAGATCGCAGATGAAGTCGTCTTCGTTAGACCAAGTAGGCTTGATCTGTCCATATGCCATTGTCTTGGAGGCTTGGAGTGTACTGTCTTGGGTAGCGTCGTAGCCATCAAAGATAACATAGTTATTGCTGAGGATGGTACAGTACTGAGGCTGCTTACCGTTCTTGTAGTAGAAGGTATATTTGTTGTTGAGCGTAAAGGAGAAGACATCAGTCTCACTGGGATTAAACCCGTTCGTCATATCAATGAACTGACGGATAGGAAGAATGGTGACGTATTCATAACCGGGTACGGCTGAGTAGACGTCCGGAGAAGGTACGATGTCGACGTTGATGTCGTGGTTGTAGCCGTTGGCATCATCTAGGATGTTGGTATTAAAGTACTTAATCCATTCGACCTTAGCTACTTCAGCAGGGACGTACATCAATACCGGAGCGTTGATATCTAGACTGGGTTGGAGTTGAACGAGCTGCCAAGTCTCAGGAAGATCAAGCTTATCAATCATATTGAAGTATGACTGACGGATGATCTCTAAGACCTGAAGGCTTTCAGGAGAGTCTGAAACAGAGTTGACTTCGTCTCCACCAAGGGAGGAAAGGATACTCTGGGTCAGCTGTAGGTTAGTTAACTTCATGCTTTGCCTCGATAGGCTGTAACGAATAGATAGGCGATCATTGCGTACGGGATGTACTGCATAGTCTCCGGAGGAGTTCCTACTTCCCAGTAGTAATCAGGGAGGAGTCCCTTAAATGACAACCAGAAGAAGTAAACAAGCATCCAGACGGAGACGCCATACATAACCATATCTTTTATGATACGGGTGCCTAGGTCTTCGTGTGTAGCCATTGCTAGCTGCATACGAGCCTGGATGATGGCGACGTCTGTCTTGTTCAGATCGACTTGCTTGCCCAGCGTAGTACGGTTAGCATCAAGAGTTTTCTGCAGATCTACGTCCGCCTTCTTGGCGAATAAATCTACTACCGATTGGATTATCGGACCGATGACAGGTATTACGCTGAGGATGCTAAGCATTACAGAGTTGCATTACGACGGCGAGCTAGTTCGTCAACGATGCCCTTGAAGAAGAGACCGACGCCTAACCATGCCGTTTGTTTATAAGAGAAGCCTGTATCAACTCCTAAGAGATTGAATACAGGGGACCAATCTACGGTGCCGACTACAGCCATGACCAAACCGATCAGGGACTGTACGCGAGCAATGAAGATCGTCTCGGAGTATTTGAAGAAGGCCTTGACTTCTTCGTACCAAGATTTAAGTGTTAACAGCATTGAGCTTCTTAGCCTTCATGTATGAATAGACATCGAATGCCAGGAAGGCAAGGAGTGCCAGTCCGAAGGTACAGCCGACAATGTAAGGCAGGTAGTTAGTAGGAGCGGTTACAGCAGCACCTGCACCAGCAGCTACGACAGTACCAGCAGCTACAGCGCCACTTGAACCCTTATTGAAGATACCTAGGAACTTCAGAATGCCTGCGCCACCAAGCTGAGTGTCAACATGATCAGGATTAAAGACACCATCAGCAACATACTTACCTTTGATGTACTGATCAGTACCAGCCCAGACATACGGTGACGGGAGTCCTTTAGCGGCATAGCCTAGTCCATTATATTCTTCGAACTTAGTCAGTGCGCCTGCAGCAGACCAGTCTTTGTTCTCTGCAGCCTTAGGGGCGCAGTTGACGAGAGCGTCGATGGCAGCTTCCTTAAACGAACCGAAAGGACCACGACCCTTAGGGACGATGGTTGTCTTCTTGTTGAAGGGTTGACCATTAGCAATGTTAGTGTTCATATCGAGATTGCTCTCACGATAATGCACCATACCAATGAACCACCATGGCACACCAGTCTCTTTCTGGATTTCATCGTAGACGGCTTTATTGGCCTTGATCCTATTCGCTACGAGAGCGAAGGCAGGACCCTTGTCAGCAGGAACCTTACAGTTCTGCCAACGAATTTTATTTTGTTCTAATAGTGACATGTTAGTCCTTATGGGGAAGTTATCAGTCGTCTCCAAGTACCGGGAGTACCTGAGACTGTGCATTTATTGAGAACACCTTCGCCGGTGCCATTCGCATTTACGTTATAGATTGTACTTCCAGTTACCCATGCGCCATACGTCGGAGTAGTGTCTCCAGTCGAAACAGAACGATCTGCTTCACAATGAGTGATTGTAAGCCCTGGAAGAGCTGGGGAATACTCTCTACGGACTGGTATGATGTTAAGTCCAGTCGCGTAAAAGCCTGCACCTACACCTGAGAAGTAGTTATCTCGGAAGACCCAGATGGCATTCAATCCATTCTGGTCTGCAGTAGCTAGCTTGTAGGCTGTACCACCTGTGTTGACAGCAAGGACTTGGTTGTTAACGATAGTAGTTCGAAGAGCGTTGGGTGTAATGACTACACCATTGAGTGCGAAGTCTTCCCCCTCACCAATGGTATTGTCATCGATGATTGTACCGTCAGCAACGTCTACGTAGATGTTACCAAAGACAGACCCACCACCTTGGACATTCCTGTAAACCTTGTTATGTCTTACTTCAGTGTTTGTGGGACGGGTAGTTCCGGTGACATGAATACCAGCTTTGTTACTCAACGAGACATCGTTGTTAATAACACGAGTATACTTAGAAGCCACTTCGATATTAATACCAATATCGAATTGGGTTATCTTGTTATCTTCGAAGGTTATGCCTTTGTTATAAGTAGACCATATTCCCGGCTGAAGAGCATTATTCCCGTGGAAGTGATTGCCTCTCACGATAGTGTTTGTGAGATAGCCGTCGACAGCACCGTATGCAGCGTAAGGATAAGAGGGATCGAGAGGGTTGTTAACCGCCTGCCAGACGTTGTCTGGGAAGGCTTCGTAATAGAAACCATACCGATCGCAAAGAAGACAGTTATTGCCTGTGAATTTCAAGTCCATCATAGCTTGCAAACGAACAGCCGTAGGAGCGAACTCGAAGGAGAGATCTCCGCCAGTTACGAAAATGCCTGCGTAGGTGCAGTAATCAACGGTGTTATTTCTGACATCGAAGTCATAGATACCACTCAGCCGAATACCATGACTTCCGAAGTTCTGAGGAACATCGAATGCCTGGGACATACTCTTAATATGATTATTCTCAATTGAGATGTGATGGGGATGAATACTATAGGCTAAGCCAGCGTCATAATTTGCACGGGTCGTATCGATATCATTACTGAACATACTTCCATAGAAGCCCCAGTCAAACCCAATACCAATAGCTATAGCTGCAGTACTCTCGAGAATACAGTTACGGATTACTCCATTGTAGGGACCGCCGTTACCACAGATGTATTCAGCGTTCTTATTCTGAGTTACAGTCGCAAAGGTAAGTCCGTCTACAATCCAATCATGGACTTCAGCGTAGGGACTCTTAGCAGCGACAGTACCTAGATCTCCAAGAGCAGATCCAAAGGTCAGAGGCGTCTGGAAGACGTTCTGGTAATAGCCAGTAGGAATACCAGTAGCAACAGTAACAGCAATTCTGCCAGGACCAATCAGCTTGGTATAGCTCTTCGGCCGGACACCATATAAATAGAAGTCTATTTCTAGATTGAGGTTGCTTCCGTTGAAGCGGATTTCGACATACTCTTCAACAGTAAGGCAGAAGTTAGGGGTACTCAGATTGATTACAATCCGATAGTCTTTGTTAGGAGTAAACGAAAGGACACCACCACCACGTCCGGAGACGAAGTCAATCGCGTTCTGCATGTTAGCTCTGTCGTCTGTAGTACCATCACCACGACAGCCAAACATCTCAGGGGATACTTCTGGACTGACTAGATGCCACCACACCCCACCAGCAGACTGGAACCTGCCCATATCAGCGGGCATGCCTACGACACGTTGATAAACTCCGTTACCACCGTCACCGATGGTGTAATACCCTTGGAGGGCAAGGAAGGATACAGAAGGATCAATAGTAGCTGCGATAGCGTTTGTGACAGTATCGTAAACAACACTGGGAACACCAGGAGCACCTGAGAGATCGATAACCCAGTTGGTCTTAGTCCCTGAGCCTGCGAAGTTGGAAGCATTGAACACAAGACTTGTACCAGAGTAGCTAGTCACCCTACCAAGCATGTAGTTGCCAGAGTTAGCAGCATCCTGTATTAGGAGGTACTGACCCGGAAAGAAACCTAAGCCTGAAGGTACAGTGAAGGTCTTGGTACCCAGTCCAATCGTATTGCTTGTAGTCGATGCCGTATGAAGGACGTTAGTTACTTGAGAGACGTTAGTCAGATCGATGAGACGTACAGGGTCTGTATCGGAAGCAGGTTCTGGCAGATTAAGAATGTGCCAGTAGTTCATATCCAGATTGGACTCCATTTGATTGGGAGTCGTACCATCTCTGGACAGAGTATTCTCGAGCGCAGTCTCTATGAGATCGCTGTTGTCATTTATGAGAGCGACAGCTGTGTTTTCGTTCTGTAGATTATTGAGGTGGTCTAAGGTTAGCTTAGCCATTATCGAACCCTTCTGGCTCTGAGTATGCCGTACATGTTTAGTCCGGCTGTGGTGTAGGCAGCTCTTCCTACTAAGAAGATAGTTGTCGTGCCGGAGAGAGAAAATCTGCATGGGGTCAGAACAGAACTCCCATCAGTATTGCCCGCACCCGTTATGCCAGTCTGCAACGTTATGACTGAGAACCTGCCGTTGGTAATATCGACAGCATTTGTCGTTAAAGAAATGCTCCCGGAGTAGGAGGACAGAACTGTAGTTGCCAGAGGTATCCACTGAATTACACCTGAGACATCCCAGTCTCCGGCAGTGAGTGATATGCTTGTCAGTGTCTTTGCAACGTTTGTCGCGCCCGCCGCAACGGGAGAACCGTTGGTAATAACGCTTTCAATGTATTCACCAATTTCACCAGCAGCAGCGTTGCCGTTTGAAGGCTCGCCATTCAGATGGCCGTTAGTACGAGCAGCAGGTAAAGTACCAGATGTCAAGCCAGAAGCACTACCGGCTGTGAACGATCCTGCAGTCAGTCCTGCAGCTGTTCCAGTCAGGTTGGTTGCAACGCCTGAGGCAGGAGTGCCGAGAGCACCGCCTGCGAAGAGTAGAGCGCCAGTTCCTGACTCGTCAGTTACAGCAGCTCTGAGGTTAGCTGAACTAGGAGTACCGAGGAAGGCTGCTACGTTAGTACCAAGACCACTGACATTGCTGATATTCATGTTCGTAGCGTTAGCTAGATTGATAGCAGACGGAGTACCGAGGTTAGGAGTTACGAGAGTAGGAGAGGTTGCACGTACGACTGCGCCTGTACCCGTCGGTGCCGTAGCCCAAGCGAGCCCGAGCGTTCCCGATCCAGTTACAGGGGAGCCTGATACTGTGAGATCTGCAGGGGCGGAGAGTCCAACTGATTGGACGACATCATCCCAGAGCATATCGTAATTGGCGTTACTAGCCTTGGACAGAGCTTGTCCAGTAGTACCACCTGTCGGGACAGTACTGACAGTACCGCCTCCGATGAAACTGTTAAGGTCAGTCAGCCGAAGAGGCGACTGAAGAGTAGCAGGGGCAGGCAGGTTGAGGACCTGCTGTCCGTTCATGTCAAGAGGAGACTCCATCTGATTAGGAGAAGTCCCATCTCTCGACAAAGTCTTTTCAACAGCCGTAACTATGGCCGCAGAGTTGTCGTTAATAATAGTCGCTGCCGTAGTAGCGTCTAAAAGACTCCCTACGTTATCCAAAGTTACTTTTGTCATGTTAAGCTGCGCTTCCTGCGACAATCCAAGTCGTAGAGCCAGTGCTATTCATATACAGCCGAGCACCTGCACCACCGTCAATACGGATGTACATGGAACCCTGAGGGGCTGTGAATGTAGGAGCGCCAGTCCCGGCTAGAATGTACGGCTGAGATGCCGATGCAATTGGAGCGTTAGTCTGAGAATTGTAGGTAATTCGAAGCCCATCTTGGAGCTGCGTATTGCCTGTCTGATCGTAGAGGAGTGTAGGAACAGTCATTTGTTTTCCTTATGAAAAAGGGGAGGGGTTAGCCTCCCCTAAATTCATTACTGAGTGATCGTACCGATACCGCGATAGCGAATACGAACCTTCATGACGCCATTGCTGTACGTACCTGCAGCGAGTGCAGTGATGTAAGCAAAGCCATCGGGGAAGGATGTAGTCGTACCGACGAGACCGCCGCCACCACCTGCAGCAGCAACAGTGTACTCATTCGTTTCACCAGCTGTGTCATGCGAGGTAAGAACCTGCGCATTCAGAAGACCAGTGTTAGAGATCACCGTGGTCCGGTCTGCACGCATGGTGCCGACAGAGATCGAGGTGCCACCCGCGCCAGCGACTTCAACGTTAGTCTTTACAGACTCGATGAACACACCGGTGGGAAGGAAAGTAGTGTTACCCTGAATTGCAGGGGTAGCAGTGAGCGAAGCCATAGTGAGTGTGAACTCAATATCGCGCCACTCGCCGAGGGAGAGATAGTCACCCATCGTAGTAGGAACCGCTTTCGAAGTTCCGTACTGGATGAAGAGACCGTCGTTGTTAGTCCAATTTCCACCAACCATTTGTTATTCCTTTCTTAGGCAGGCACAACAGAGGTGCTGGTGAGGATGACGACCATATTCTCCGGCCGATAGAGCTTGAAGCCCCATTCAGCAATCGTCAGATACTCGGTCTGCTGCAGGTCCTTGTTGAACTCGCTGTAGACAGTAGGCATCTGTCGGAAACCGCCAACCCAAGGACATGTGTCGCCCGGAGTAGCAGAGAAGAAGTAGTTGGCCACACCGTTGGTAACAGCAGTGCCAGAGACGGTTTCGGAGATACCACCGGGAAGGTAGTTCGACACGTAGACGTCAAAGCCAAAGATGTTGAAACGGAACTTAAAGCCAGTAACGAGACCATCACGGGAAACGTCGCCCCACATTTGCTGCGGAGAGAGGAGGTTTACCATGTTAGCCTGAGTAGCCAGCGTGTAGGCAACCGAGGGGTCAACAACCGCAACCAGGTTCGTCTGAGGAACGTTAGCCTTTTGAAGGGCGAACTGAGCCTTAGCGAAGTCCTGAATGGTGAGCGATTGGCCTGCGCCGCCTGCTACCCATCTGTGGGATGCCGTGTTGATTGTGTTGGGGTTAGATGCAGTTTGTCCAGCATTCGCCTTAGCGAAGATGTTAGTCTCAACCGCTTCCATAAGCGCACGATGTTCACGAGGCAAGAATGCCGCGATAACATCAGAGCTGTAATAGCTGTCACGCTTGAATTTCTCGGAGATTGCGTTAGCTGAGTACTTGTAGTTATCAAACGAGAACTGGAAGTTACCAGTGTCCATTTGATTGTACTTGATTGCCATATTCTCATTGAAGTCGGCAACTTCAGCTTCACCAATCGACGGGATATTAACCGTGTAGCCATCCGGGAAGTCCTGGATGATACGGACAAACTTCATAGCAACCAACTCATCGAGCAGAAGCTCTTTCAGTTGGCGTGACCAGAGCTGGGTGCGAACCAGATGCTGGTTGTTGGCAGATGTAAAGCCAGCCATTAGTTTGTAGTCCTGTTGTTAGTCCTCAGGCATTCCGAACTTATCGCCAAGGGCGATAGCGTCTTCATGCATTTGGACAGCGATTTTGGGATCGAGATAGACCTTAGGATCTTTCCTCTTCATCTCCTGGTAGTAGTTCCAGTCACGGACTGGAGTCTTAGGGGCGAATGAAGATGGCCGGATGTTGTTACGAGGAGGAGCCCGGAAGGGATCCTGATGCTGCTGTTCCAAACCGAAGGTCTTAAGAAAGACAGTGGGATGGTTGCGGGCAAGTTCGTCTGCAAATTCCTGCGTTAATCCGAGTTCTTCTCGGCGTTGTTTAAGGATCTCTTGTGCGTTATCGCCAAGAGTTTCCCTGAGTGTGGCCTTGATTGTATTGAAGTTATTATCCTGCTTCTTCCGAAGGTCATTTTCGGTAAGCTTCTTCTGGACTATCGCTTCGATATCTTCAGGCTTAAACGACGGCTGTTGGGTATCAGTCCCTGATTGGTTTTGCTGGTTCTGTTCCTGTCCTTCTCCACGTTTCTCTAAACGGTCAATGAGATCTTGGAGTTGGGCCTTCGCTTTAGATTCCTCCATAAGCTGTAGGTGATCTTTGGTTAGGTCATCCATACGACCTGTGAGGGTCTTAATGTAAAGATCGGACTCGACCTTAGCGGCGAGTACTTCTTCGGGGGTTTTGGCTTTCCACTTTTCGAGGAGAGCGTTGCGGTCTGCGTTGTCGTCTGGGTCATTGTTGAATAGGCTGTCGGCCATCGTATTCCTTGGGGTCAATGTATATAAGGTTGCTCACCATCTTAATTCCGGCCTTGAACCCATTGCTGTGTGCTTGGCGGTAGCCCCAATTAGGCGAGTCATAAGTCTTGGAACTAATCTCTACGGCGTCCAGGGCATTCTTTTCTTCATCTAGAAGCTCCTGTAGACGCTCTAATATTGCTCTTGAAGACAACAAGTGTCTTTTGAATCTGTCTGCATCTTCCTGCGATGACAGGTTTTTGGTCCATGCTGAGATCATTGCGGGCTACCTTCTAATGGATTCGCGGAAGATTGCGCCGGTGGTGCGAAATTGCCAGCACCGTCAACATCATAGTCTGCTCCCATACCTGTCGCTGTGCCCATCTCTTGATGGAGTTGTTCTTGCATAGCTTGGACGTATCGCTGGGCGTCTGCTTGTTCAGCGAGGTTGATGTATGGAGTAACCATACCAAAGTCTTTAAGGTCGAAAGTATTCTCCAGAACCTTAGCAAGAATAATACCCGAGAAGTGAGGCTGCACGACGGGCCAGAGGCCAGAGCCTGCGAGAGCTGTAAGGTTCTGGACCAACTCAGCTTGTTCTGCAAAATGTCGCGCTCCAACTGGTCTAATTCTTCCCATACCTGTGATGTCGTCGACAGTGAGATTCTGAAACGTAACGGTCTTGAATTCGTCATCAAATACTTTAATGGAGGTTGAGCCACTCATATTGCGGCGGGCTAGTTCGAGCATGAAGTTCAGGAGCTGTTCAAGCAGCTCAGAGAACTGAAAGATCTTATTCTGGAAGAGACGTGAGGAAGCGTTCTGCAGCTGCTGGACTTCGTACTTGGTCTTTTCACCAGGAGAACGAATACCCATAGCTTCACGCGGAGCGCCAGCCATTTCCTCCATCTGCATCTGGAGCTTTTCAATCTCCATGTTAGACTGGAAGATATTGACATCGGGTTGTACGAGTTCTACGTCACCTTCTTCGGAGACAAAGATTTTCTCACCGGGCTGCCAGGTGAACTCTTCAACGAATCCCTTAACCTTTTGGACGGGGTAAGTAACGAGATCCCAGATGTCGGCTTTCATATTCTCGATGTGGTCGACACGGTATTGCATACCGACAAGGTTATCTAGCGGGCCCATGCCCCAAAGATTGTCTTGTTTACGACGCCAAGGAGAGTGGACAATAGGAGGAAATCCAAAGAAAGAAGGATTAGGCTCGTTGCTAATAAGCTTATGTCTGTCCACAACTGTGATGACACGATTCTTTTCAAACGTGTCCGTATAGGGATCATACCAATCACCGTAGAAGGTTAGGACTTCACAGTAATCAGATTGAAGGTAGGCACGATAGCTAGTAAAGCCATCCATGGCATAGAGATTGTCCTTCTGCTGCCAATCCGCTGAGGACTCACGAGCATGGAAGCGAATCTCTTTTAAGTAATTGTATAGTGTTTCGTAGGCTTCACGGTTTTCGTCATTAGACAATCTAGCGAGTAGTTCCTTCAACTCACCCAGTGAGATCACCGAACGGACGATCTTAGGGGAGGAAGTGAAGTTCTCAGCTGTAGGATTGAAGACGATATCGAGAGGAGAGATACGACGGATAGACGGACCGACATAACCGACTTGGGTTCTGCCTTTCTGCTCTACACGTTGATCTGTCCATTCGACAGTGGCGAAGCAATTTCCGAAGTCGATGTAGTCCTGGACGATCTTTTCCATCTCGGACTTAAATTCGGGTTGTTCAATGCTCCACGACATATAATTGACGATAGCGTCACGCTTGGCGACATCGTTACTGTCTTGGTTGTTAGCTTCCCAGACAAGCCATTTACGCTTAGGAAAGAGAGTCGCGATGTAGTTCGCGAAGAGGTTGTCTCGGATTTGACAGAGCTTTGGAATAGTAGTTTTATTCTTCCAAGGCAGCGTTGAGTTACTCGTTTGAGTAGTATCAGTAGCGTAGACATAGCGACGAACTTCCTCCCAATCATTCTTCTTGACTTGACGCATACCATCCCAAGTAATGAACTTCTCGGTGATACGAGTGGCTAAGAGGTCAGGAGTGATTACGTTCTCTAACGCAAGTACCTTACCGGTCATGCGACGCCTCCCCAACGGGAGTTATATGTAAAGGCAGGCAATGCTTGTTTTCTCATTCTGAGGTAGTTCATAGGAGGGACAGCGAAGTCGATAGCAGAAGCTAGAGCGTCCTTGACGTCGTCGTGAGGAGGATTAGTGAAGATAAGTTCTTCTTCGAGGATCTGGGTATTACCTGAAGGGTAGTGCCAGATCTGGCCGTTAGCGTATCTAGGCTCTAGGACTGCGAGGATACGTTCCTCTTTAGTGCCTTCCCTTACTGTGGGACGGAACTCGTCTACTGAAAGACTGAGCCCGTAAGGGCGAATGTAATTGTCCTTTAAGTCCTTTACGATAACTTTCTGTGCCACCGAGACTTCGCATCTGATTCGTCTGAACCCCCAATAGTTGTGGAGCTTAAGGATGTGATTGAAATACTCCGAGATCTTATCAGTCTTGAACCGATCGATCTCTAGGATGTAGTAGTTGTTTTGGCTATCTGTGCCTATGACCACGATGCTTGTGCTGTCGGCACTTTTGGTTGTACTGTAAGCGAAGTCGACTGCAGCACAAATATTAAGAGGCTCTCCTTTGAAATACCATCGAAAGTCACGCTTGGTAAGATGAGCGGTGTCGTAGTATTGGAATAGAGTTCGGTCGATCGGGGAAGAGTCTGTATCATGTGGGTCATTGTAATACTGGGCTCTGAAGTGAACTTGGTTTAAGTACTGGGACTTCTTGGTTCGGAGAATAGAGTGATCAAAACCAAACCACTTCCCATCTGAACGTTGTTGACGGGGCCAGAGAAATTGTCCGGATCCATCGCCAGCCGACTCAACAGGATATTCCTTAATGTCGAATAAGGGGACGGTTTTGTTGACATTACCTAACTCGTCATAAAAAGGTATATCCATGCTAAGAAGATCAGCGTACAGATCGAGGGGATGATACCGGGTTCCAACAACCCACTCACGAGCGTTGACAGACTCAATGGAAGAAAGATAACCATATTGATCTCTTACTCGTTGTCTGCCGTCTTCGGTGTAAGCGTTTCCAGTAACCACCACGTCATCGAGGACAGCAATATCACAGTGCATGCCAATGATATTACTAGTGAGACCAGCTGTAAAAATACTTGGGTCTCTAATTGACTCAGCGCGTCTACGGGGGTCATCTAATGATATTTCTCGTTCTGTCCACTTCTCACGCTTAGCTTCTTCCTTGTTAACCATCTCTGGCCAATACAGACGATAGGTGTCGTCTGTGAAGATATCCTTAATAAACTTGAGTTGCTTAGTAGCGAGATTGCTGGTAGAAGATATGTAGAGAACCCTGAGCGTAGGATCCTTAGTTAGTTCCCATGCCACACGGTAAGCGATCAACGCTGACTTCATGTGGTCTCGCGGCAGAAGAAGGAGTTGGTGTGACTTCGCGCCGTCGCTGGTCCACCACGATATTACTTCCCTGTGGATGTTCCCCAACAATCGTTTCGGGTGAACGAGATTGATGAACTCTTCGAGAGAAGACTCGGCTAGTTCTCTTCGTTGCGCGCGTAGTTGTTCTACTTCGGATGTCTTGGGCCTTCCGACTTTACCAGTGGTAATTTTCATATGCTTGCAGGTTTATTCCGCGGACGCCCACCGAGCTGCCCAACAATGCGTGCGTGCTTTGTTATGCTTGCTGGTTTCTTATATTTCTTATTTCCACCGGGCATTAGCGGCTTTCATAGCAATTTGAGTACGTTGTTGAGGAGATAGGCTTGCTGCCCTGGCGTGTCCACCTGCCGTAGCTAGAATCTTCGCAGACTTAGCCAGCTCTTTATGGTGAGAAGGAGGGTACCTATTATGGTAAGTTTCCGAAGTATGCTTCGGTTTAAACAGCTCTCCCTTGAGACGTCCACTTGAAACAGTGACGGGAGCAGGGGCTACGATGTCCCAGCTGAAACTCCAGCTTACGCCCCAGGAGTCACCCCATGTAGAAGCCATTACGGCCCCCAGGGATCTACGAGAGTACCTGTACCGGTTACGGTAACACCGTTGACAACACGGATATTAGAATCAACTCTGTTGGCTACAGTGAAGCTTAGGCTGTCTGTCTTGGCTTTGATGCCAGTTATGCCTGCATTATCAGGAGCTGTATAGCTTGCAGAAGCTAGCCGGCTAGATACGGTGGCGTCGAGATTGCTGGCTGTCAGTCCTGTGACTGAACCTACCGAACCTGTTACGCTACCGACTGCGCCAGTGACACTGCCTACTGATCCGTTGACGTTACCGGAGACTGTAGTGACAGTTCCCGCTGTTTGGTTAGTTGTGTTTGCGATTGTTCCGCCTGGGAACGTCGCCGCGAGAAAGCCTGTAGGCTGAGTATAAGTAGCCATGCGAGAAGAAACAGTGGCGTCAAGATTAGTAAGTCCGCCAGTACTTGCAGAGACAACTTCGAAAAGCACTCCGACATCATCGATGGTTCCTTCTGTCCCTCGGATAGCGAGAGGACCTAGTGTATTTGTGTCTGTTGTACTCAACGAGACTGAGTACCAACCAGAGGATATGCCTGTCGCGTTAGTCGCGCCAGCGCTGGGGTTGCCGAATGCACCTCCATTTTTACTGATTGTGATAGCGATAGTCTTGCCAGTTGCTTCTGTGACATGGTCTGATGACAGGTATGCCTTGAACATAACTAGCTTGGTAGTGGATTGAGGTATAGCTAACATTAGAACCCTGATGCGCCTCTAGCGCGTGATATGCCTGTAGACCCGCCACCGCCGGTGTCTTGGTGTTGAAACGCACCTACATCTCTGTAGTCAGTCTGGCCTGGCAGGAATACGTCTGGGAAGGCTGTCTCCCGCAGTAGCGCACCTGCACCCGCCGTAGTATTAGTAGTGAAGTCCGCGCCAGCTGCGTTAGTGAAGAATGAACCGCTCCCTAGGATTGGATCGATGTCAAATACTTGACCTGTAGCTGCGCTACTCCTAGCTGTAGTATTGTTGTAAGAAGCACACCTCATAAGACAATACCTAGATGTACCGCCAACCCAACCGAGTGTTCCATTATTCTCTGCGATACAGTTTATATAAGTACCCCCTGTATTCTGGGGAAAGAAACCATGCTGACCATTACCATATGCGATACAACCAACTGCAGTATTAAAAGCGCTGAAACCTCCACCGCCTGTGTTATTATTACTAATACATCCAACGGCATTAACCGCTGTCAGTCCATGCGATCCGCTAGCTATTGCGTTATCATGAACCCAACAGAAGAATGCGTTTCCAACCAAACGAATGCCATTAGCAGCGCTGGTTAAGGTACAGTTTGAAACCTCACAGTATATGGCACGGCCTACAGAGTTGTCCTGTAAGACGCCTCCTGTAGTGTTCCAAGTACCGTTCATAGCTTTGACGTAGAAGTATTCCCCAGACATCAACCCTGCACGACTGGTAGTTTGGTTATTACAATCTAAGATTAGGTTCTGAAGGAAGTAAGCGTTATTAGTGCCAGTAAAGATAACAGCGTTAGATACACCGGTATTTAGCTGGACAGTCGGTCTGTTACCGCCGACAGCAGGATATCTAGTACGACTTGCATCATACCCTATCCAATAAGAACCGGCTGTTCCTAAGACACAGCCTTCAGCTATGTTAGTCGAAGCCGAGGTTACTACGTATGGAGAGGCGTTGTATTGAATGAAAACCGTATTACCGGAAACACTGCCTCCTGCGACGATAGCCGCACCTGCAGCACCGGGGGAGAATAGAGCCCCACCAATCTTGAGAGTCACACCAGTGCCGGACGTAAGTCCTGTAGCACGGTCGACTGTAATCTGTGTAGCGCTAGGACGGGCAGTAATCTGATACCAGCTTTGAACGACAGCACCCGTACCTCCAGAGACGGAGATGATGTTACCGATGACGTCTGTGCCGAAGGCAGCAGATGCGCTGGTAATAGTAGTAGTACCTGCAGTCACACCGTCGGTGACGGAGTACTGAGGAGAAGTTTGCTGAGACCAGTCAGTTCCCGACGCACCTGTGACAAAGCCACCACCGTTGGTGTCATTGCCAGTCAGACGTACTTCGAAGACTGTATTAGCAGAAAGAGCCACTTACGGGATTACTCCAGCTACAACAGTAACTCGTTGAGCTCCATTGGTGTACGGAGTCTGAGAGACGTAAAGTCCACCTTCAGGGGAAGAAATAGGATTAGCGCCTGTCACAGGAACGGGAGCTGTTCGGACGTTCCATGCACCACAAGGGGCATACTTTCCGACGTACGTCAGTCCGTCAACTACGACGACGTTATAGCTGCCGTCGGCGGCATATAGACCCGTATAGGTCAGGCCGTCGACGACAGATACATTCAATGAACCATCAGCGGCGTAAGTCACTTTACGTAACCTTTACCGTGTGAGAGTTCATCTAATTTTTTTTCGATCATTGTGAGGCGATTGTCCTGTACTGCCACGGTAGTTAAGACCTTTCCCATATTAGAAAATGCCTCCGTCATAGTTTGCTGAGCCTTCTCTAGATGTGTGACGTCATTCTGAAGTAGAACGATATCTGATTTCATGTTATAGACTAAGCCTATGACGCTAGCGATTACGGTAAGTATCGTAATGATATTACCTAGGGAGACAGTCCAATCAATCACGGTATTACTCGGGGATCATGCACCAAGCAATGCCACCAACGAAGAGGGGTTGGGACATAGCAGGGGCAAGCCAGAGTGCGACTGTACCGGCGACGATAAATCCGACGGCGAATACAATCTTAACGATATGAAATGCTTGGGACATTACTTAGCCTTTTCAGACTTATCTGCCTTGACCTTGGCATCGAATTGCTTCTTAGCTTCGGCGTCTGCGGCCTTATTCATTTCGTCTAGCTTCTTCTGCTGCTCTTCGCGCTGGACGCGGGCTTCAGCTGCTTCCTTGAAGGAAGGATCGGACGGAGGAGTTACACCGACGCGAACTGCTTCGAGGTCTTCCTTAGTAGCGATCTTGACGTCTTCAAAACGGGAGGGATTGTCCTTCACGAGGGCTTTCTTCTCGTCTTCGGTGAACTGCACCTGACCGAGAGGAACATTGTCTCGCATACCGTTCGTATAGGAGACGGCTACGAGGTCGACATTGGTATTGCTGGGCACGAAGGTCGATACGAGATACACTTCGCGGTTCTTATAAATTGCCATATATTAAATCCTTAGGTTTGACACGGGTTGCCTTATCGCGCATCGAGGGCATTAGGTCGTTATCAACCCTTTGTTCGGAGTGACTAGTTTGGTCTTCTTAGGTTTCTTTTCGTTCTCGTCTTCAAGTAATTCGATGGCACGTTTACCGAGCATCGCTTGCATTACGAGCATCCCTCGTTGATCGAGGGCATTTATTAGTGATTCTAACATTATTACTCCTTGACATAAGTATACACGAGATGTAGTATGTTTGTCAACATAGGAGAATTCTATGAAAGAAAACGAAAAGATAGTAAGTGTTATGTTCTACAAAGAAGGAGGAAGAGAGTTCTCCTTTGATAGACTCCTCAAGAAAGGGGATACTATTGTAGACATAGAGTTTAATACAGATACACAACTCTTCGATCTCCTAGTCAGAGAAGAAGATATGGAGGTAAGATACTATGGAAGTCCAGAAACAGGTTACGCCGCTTCCGTCGGATATAAAGCTAAAGGAGATAGAAGCGTTTGAGAACTTCTTTAAACGAAGAGGTGAATATAGTAAATTTATCCAAAACATCGCCAACGAAGAACGGGATAAGCTTGAGTCAACTAGACTCCCTAGAGTGGGCGAGAGACTTCATGAGGACTTATGAAAGAAAGCATAAGAAATGACTGATTTCTTCATAAAAACGATTCCGCTCCCGGTTGACAGACCTACAGCGGAGATCAATCACCAGATAGCCCTAGAAGCCTCTAGGAAGCCCGCTGGTGAGTTATTTGATATATGGAGCTACCCCACAGGCCCAGAGGGTGTAAATCGCATCAGTGAGGCTTATAACGCATTTAAAGGCCTATTGGCCAAAATAGGAGATTATATGAACTTTAGTACGTACTCTGGCTATGGAGCAGAAGCTCTCCAGATAGCCGAAAGGAATCCTTGGACAACGGCAGGATGGCTGTTCGTTGGCAGTCTTGTAGTTGTAGCAGTGATGAGACTAGTCTACCATCTCAAGGGATGGGAGTGGTAAATGGCTTATGAATGGGTGTTGTGGCTATTCGGGATAGCAGCGATAGTGATTGTCTTGGCTTGTATCGTTACTGGAGTAGAGATGTTTGTCAGATGGTTGTGTGGTAATGACACTTGAGATTTGGTTAAGGAAGAACTTCCCTGACTGTGAAAAATTGTGGAAGTATTATCTATAAATTTTGTTCGATATTTATGAGGGGTAATTCAATGCGCGCTAAGCCGGGGGGCACCCCCTACACCCGATTTAATCGGACGCGATCTAATCGTTTCCGACTTTAGAACCGTTCTAAGACTCTGGCCGCGTCGGTGTGGCATACAAGATACTGCATACCAATAGAGAGGGAATATCCTTAGCTGATAGCCTCTGATACCATGCAATTACATACGTCATATCATAGGTAATATCATAAGGTATATACTCTAAGAGAGGATAAGATATATCAATAGAATATTATTCTAACCCTAAGGTTGTCATACCCTAAGAATATTATTCTCTTCATTCAGCCTTTAAGGGCAACAAAAGAATACGATTCTCCGAAAGATACAATATTTAGAATAACATGGCTTTACATAAGGATTGGTAGGCTTTAGGATATAAGCACGGTCAAGAGATGGTTAGCCGCCCTACGGGTTTGCGGTTCCCCTGCTCATCTGGCCTAGCACGGCCCACGGCCCATCTGAATACGTAGGCGGTAACACCCGTTTGTGCGTATATGGGCACGGGACATCCGTGTGCTCGCATAGCTTGCCCATACCGGGCAAAGTGCGAAGCGTTGGCTAATCACCAACAAAACCTAACATCAAGAGAGGCAACGACAATGACTGAACTCAACAAGACGCTAGGCCAAAAGCAGATCGAAGCAGCCCGGTTCGCCGCTTCACATGTTCCCGCCGAGTTCCTTTCGTCCGTGTCAACGGTCGTGAAGGCTAAGGAGGATTGGGAAGGCGGCCCGGTCACAATCTGGCAGGCTACTGTCAAGTTCTACACTGGCGAAGCATTTGACGCCTTCCCTGATCCGCAGTCGAAGGAAGGCGAAGGCGAGAACAATCCGTGCAAGTTCACGGTAATGGAACCATCCGGCAAGGATGGCAAGTTCAAGCCCAAAGAAAAGGATTACTATAACATCTTCGCCGACAACCTGCCTCCGGCGGTGACGCTGTATCAGGAAAAGGATTGGCTGGAACGTCTCGGCAACGACAAGATGAAAACGGACGGTATCCCCGCCGAGTTCATCGCCGAGTACGGCGGTGCCAGCCATTCCAAACTGGTAGCGCGGGATGCAAGGCTTGCTAAGGTCAAGAACCGGATCAACTATTACCGGGCTACGATCAAAGCAGGCTTCGGCCTCCGCTTCCAACTCGAAAAGGTCAACGAACTCAGCGGCGTTCATGCTGAGGTTGTGCCATCGGCAGACGGTAAGGGATACGAGAACCGTGTCCGTGTCCGGTCAACGATGGTAGGCCGCGAGTTGGAGGATAACGAAGGCATGACCATTAAGGCATTCATGAAACTGGATGCTATGGCCGCCTTCAAGAACGGCGCAACCTTCCATGCTCTGATTGCTACGCGCAAGCGGCAGCAAGAGGAAGCAGAAGGCAAGCGCATCACGACGGCAGAAGAGGCACGGAATACGTTCCTCTTACTGCACGACTATCTCGATACCATCGTGACCGACAGCAAGCAGGAAATGTACGGCCAGTGGGTCAAGTTCCTGAACACTAAGGCCGGTGACGATACGTTCATGACGCTGTGTGATATCCGTGATATCATCAACGGCATGATCGACAAGACCAGCAAGCCCGGTGAACGCAGGCAGGCTATCGCCCAACGCATTGCCGACGCTGCTTAATCCCTCTATCACAAGCCTGAGCCGGGCATACGTGCCCGGTTCTAGCGTGTGATAACCTGTCATAATGGCAGGCCGCACGGTGAGGGAACTAACATGCGACACATTGTCCAGACTGCTTACGAAACCCTGCGTCATAACAAGCACGACGACACAACCACGGTTATCATGACCGGCAAGGTTACCATCCCTTGCGTCGACGCCAACGAAGCGCAGGTGATCGCCAACGGCATGAACGGCGGAGACCGCAAAGCATGGGCTGGCGTGGAACTCTACACGCAAGGCGGTGTCAAGGTCATCCTGTCCTATGACGATGTTCGGGATATCGCCCGCGTCGCCCGCTCCATCGGCCCGGCTTTGACCAGCGCCGACGCAGCGTAACATAATTACCACACCCTGTGATGTATTTGCAACAGTGTTGCATTTATGTCACAGGGTATTTTTTTGTCTGATGACAGGTTTTGCGGTGCGGTATGTGTGTATTGGATATACCACAGGTGTGTCCTAAATGCAACACATACCCATGATGACAGGTTTTTCTAGGCGTGTATGTATGTGTTTAAGGTCTTATGGTGGCGACCATGATTTCATATGGTATAACTCTGATTCTTACTGACATTTGTATTACGGGCTAAGTGAGGTTGACCTAAGAAGTCGTAAATGAGATAATGTATGTACAGTTGGAGAGCGGCTCTGACTGGTAGAGGGAGCTTACGATGTATATGATTAAGACGGACAGAGGTTGGCTACCATTCCACGCGCTTAACAAGCCGTGTCCTAACAGCAACGATCTTCAAGGCGTATTCCGCCCTGCTGATCTCAAGACCGTGAGGCCTCTGTTGGCAGCACGTGCGGCACGCTTTGCCGCTGCACTCGACACCGACCAGTACGGAATGTCCTTCCGTGGTGATTCCTTCGCCGAGCCTATCTTCGGAGCATTCGGGGAGAAGCTGTGATGTCTGTCAAACAACCCAATCGGGAGATCTCGATTGACTTCACCTGTCAAGACTGTCCCAACGACGGGTGGGGTCCGATGTTATGCACAGAGGTATGGAACAAGATCGTTCCTCTGGGCAACCACTGCCGATACTTTCTCTGTCAACCCTGCATGGAGCGCAGGCTTGGCAGACCCATCGTTCAAGGCGATCTTCGGGATTGTCCTATGAACTATCGACATCCCGCGTATGTTATGCATGGGAGGCTGTGATGGGTAAGTCACACAAATCATCAGGCTTGGACCAACTAGGCCCCAAGCATGCAAACTATGGACGTGGGCTCGCCTTAGGGCGTCCCACTACGCATGGAATGCATAGCATCTCTGCTATACAACACGCCTCAGTGCGTCAGAGGCAGGTCAAGATCACACTGGCTTGGAAGCCATTGCGTTGGCAGGATATCAAGACGAAGGAAGATGAGGTAGAGCTAGAACTCTACCCTCATTTTTACTGCTATCCAATCTATACGGAGGATGACGATGCGTGATCCCCGCATGGGTCCTGTGTACATCATACTAGCAGCCTTAATGACTGCTATGATATTGATGGTTATACTTAGCTGACTTGTCTTGCGATGTCAGCCTCAGGTTAGGTACGCCTAGCCTGCATCATTCGTGGCTACGCCTGCCGAGAAGGCGCCACTCCAGAAGGTAGTTTACCTGCGGAGTATAAACCCGGAGCTGAGCATCTCCGCAACTTCTGCTCACCATAGGAGGTTAGTATGCAACAGGATCATCACGTCCATGCATATCGTGCTTGGTTAGCTGAACTCTTACATCTATTGAGGAGGCGGGCATGAAACGTGTTCAGATACGTATGAAGGCAACGAAGGATACACGTTGTGAGTGTCTCCGTCGTGAACAGGACTGGCATCTATACTTCAATGGATATACCCGTCCTCACTTCAAGCTGCCTGCTATTCGGCAGCACTATGAATTCGGTTGGAGTCTCTCTGACTCTCAGCCTGTACTGATGCACGTAGTGCAGGGAGCATACGATGAAACGAGCAGCGATACTGATTGATGGGAGTAATGCCTATGCTTCGGCTATGGCACTCGGCTTCCAGATTGATTACGTCAAGTTCCTCCGTTACTTTAGTAAGCAGTATGATATCAACCGTGCACTGTACTTCACAGCGCTGCCACCGAAGGATATGGTATCACCGCTGCGTCCAATGACGCACTTCTTGGAACATAACGGGTATACTGTTATCTCCAAGGAGACTAAGGATTACATCACCCATGCCGGCGAGAAGAAGCGGAAGGGTAATATGGACTGTGAGATAGCAGTCTATGCTACCAAGTACGCCGAGGTCGTCGACGAGATGGTGCTGTTCTCTGGTGACGGTGACTTCCGTTGTGTTGTTGAACGTGTGCAAGAACTAGGTACACGGGTTACTGTACTGTCTACTCTCGTTGGTAGTATGGTGGCTGATGCGCTGCGACGTCAGGCTGATACGTTCATTGAGCTTGATGGATTACGCGCTGACATAGAGCACATCAAGAATGTGCAGGTCAAGCGCTACACTCTGAGGTCTTAGGAATATCAAACCGGCGGCGGATAAGCTCGCTTATACAGGCTAGTTTGCCCGCTGTCAAGCGTTAATATGCATTGATGACAGGTTTTCGGAGGGTGATATGGGTGATGACAACAAGCCTGACTGGCTTACGACTGAGTTATTCCACGCTACTGTGTGCTGTGTGTATGTCATAGGCACAGTGGTTGGCGTGTACATTCTGTACAAACTCAAGGGTGGGTGAAACACCCCTCCAAATGGGTTGGTAATCCTGAGATTTGTTTTCAGGGTTAAGTGTGGTTGACGTAAGAACCCTCAGGAGCTATACTGTATAGACAATGGGGAGAAGGAAATGGGAAACAGAAGCATCGCTGCGAAGCGAAGGAAGTTACAGAAACATATCTCCGCACTTCCCCGTGTCATATCTTTTGATACGCCCGGAGAGTTTACGAAGTGGGAAGGCAGCAAGATGCCTGAGCGGCTTAAGGCCGAGCGGGTTAGTGCACCCGGAGGTATGAACCGGGAGGTAATGCTCACTCTCAAGGCTGGTGCCAAATCTTTAGGCGTCAGTATGGGTGAAGTAGATGAAATGATCCTCCGTATCTACGGGAGATTGTTCATCGGTACTCCAGCCGGTAAGGCTGAGGTGCGGGACACCATCATGCGTCTCCGCAAGGAGAAGGTGGTAAATCATTTCTTTCAGATAAGGGACAACGCTTATGAGCGTGTCCGCCTGTATTATCGGGCCGATAGGACGAAGTTCATCCTCGTTCGGGATGACAAACGAAGACTGGTAATTCAAATCAGCCTCCCCTACCCCGATAAGAGTTATGCCCTCCGTTGCTGGGAGCTTCAGCGCATACGTTGGGTAGACAGAACCACTTCGGTTGCCCCTCCCGGAGTGTAGCTCGGCCGCACCGAGCCAGTAGCCCTCGGAGAGAAATCTCCGGGGGTTTTACTTTGTTTAATGAAGAAGCAACAATGGAGTTAATCCATGTACGTCTATCGTGTGGAACACAAAGAAGTAGGTGTAGGCCCATACCAGATGGGAATGGCGTGCAGTCCTCGTCTCTATGACGACGACCACCCTTCTCCCGCTGATAGCGGTATTCAGATGGAGCCTGATGATTTCTCTTGCTTTGCTAAGCCTGAGGATCTGACGAAGTGGTTCCGTAGCTCTGAGTTCTCGTTGTTCAAACAGTTTGGATTTGATACCTACCGATATGAAATCAATCCTGCTAACGTCAAGCTTGGCGATAAGCAGGCTGCGTTTAAGAAGGCTAAGGCCTACAAACGGGAAAGGGTAACGGTGCACTGATGCGTGCTAATACACGTCGCATGCTCTGCTCCTACAGCGGTAAGGTCGTGCACTTTACACAACGTTCAGCTCAGCTGCTGTGTAATTCCAAGATAAAGCTGAAGGTTTATAAGTGTAAACACTGTGGTTTCTTTCATGTCGCTACGAAGGGGAAGAAGAAATGAGCATCAAGGAAGCCATTGCGCAATTCAAACAGGCTGTCGCATCGCCTGAACGCCACGATCTTTACATGCTCGGTCAACTCGTTGGTACGTATACGAGTTGGTGCATGACGGATGACCAGCAGGAAGTTCTCTACTATAACTTCTATCCGCGGGCTCCGAAGGGAATCTTTCCGATCGGCGACATCGCCGTCGATTACGCGGAAGGTGAAGTCTACTTGTTCGAAGAGAGCAAAGACGAGGAGGTGGAGATAGACTACGACAGTGCCGTCAATATCATTGAGGCAATCAGCAAGGAGCTTTAATGTCGGCTAAGATGTGGGAGTTCTTTCAGGATGTCGCAGGCTTCGTGCTTGGCATCCTGTATATCCTTGGACACTGGCTGTCCATTACGTATGAGGCCATCCGCCTGTGGGCGTATGAGAATTCCGAGATCGTCTACGGTTTCGGGGCAGCCATCATTGCGTGCGGCTTGGTGGCTTTGATGCTACGGGCTGTATGGCAGCGTTGGCTGCGTGACAAGGTCAGGCCTTTGTATTGGAAGCTAATCCAGCGACCGATGCATCGTGTTCTTGCTCCTGTTCGTCGTCTTCATCGTCGGTGGTCCGTAAGGAACATGGAGAAGAAGATGGCCAAATGGAAGCAAGGGGCTCTTGCGGACATACTTGGTGATGCTTTCCTTGATGCCTGTGTTCTCGGGATTATTTCCGATCAAGAATACAGGGAATACTTGGAACGAGTCGGCAAGTTATTCGACATGCCTGATCTAGTGCGTCGGAAGAACAACAAGCTGGCCATCGCTCATCGCGTCAAGACCAACAAGACGCATGAAGCCAGCCCGAAGGGCAAGATACCGGGTGGTAAGCCCGGTGAGAATGTCATCCCTCAGTTCGTCGGCATCGGCGATCGCTTCCTCAGGAAGCACAAAAAGACAGCGTAAAACCTGTCATCAGGTGGCGTACGCGCCATTTGCAGGCTGTTTCACAGGGCATTCGCCCACTAACAGAAGAGAGAGACCATGAATTTATCAGCAATCGTTGAGAAGAAGCCCGGTCATGTCGTTCCGACGGCGATGATCGATCATATCATCAAGCTTCGCGGCTCGGTGTCTGGCTTCGCAATCCGTCATGCCGACAGTGGCAAGCCGGAGATCGACTACGAGTTCGCCGAAACGGCACAAACAGCAGCTCAGTTCGAGAAGCTGATGGACGCCGGCAAGGACAACTCGATCCTCTTGTTCTTCGCTGACAAGAAGGGGACGTTCGACACCAAGAAGGACATTCAACCCTTCATTCTGACCGACGGCGACGACGCCATGCTGGCTGTCTTTGTCGAAGGTGACTTTTCGAAGTACACCAACCCCGCCGGGACTCGTTCCGACGAGGGCAACTTCTGGGAGCAGTTCCTCGAGCCGCTGTTGATCGAGACCGCCGGCGACAGCAAGTCGCTCGACGATTTCTACGCCAAGCTGCGCAGGAAGACCTTCCAGGACACTCTGATCAATGCCAGCAACCATCGTTGCGTCTTCGCGTTCCTGCCGCTGACCGGTGAGCCGATCTCCTTCGGCAACAACGAGCTCGGCAAGTCCTACGAATGGGGCAACGTCTCCGACAACATGGCCTTCGGCGAAACCAAGGAGAAGCACGTCGTCTCTGCTGCTGCATCCGCTGTTGCGGAGGTTGCGAAGTCAGCGAAGCGTCGTTTTTTCTCCGACAGTTCAGCCTCCCCTGCGCCCGAGGCTACACCGCCGGCCGTCCCGACGGCCCCGGACACCAAGCATTCCGTCCCCCAGTCCCCGGTCCCGGAAGCACCCAAGACCGACACGGCGATTCACGCCGGCTCTGTCTGGATGTCCCCGCCGGAAGGCGCGGAACGCGGCGTCCGTAATATGTGGTATCGGACGTTCAATGCGAGCCATCCGAACCAGCTTCCGAAGGAGCACGACAAGCGTCCGAAGATCCTCGTGGCACCTCACCACGTCGAGTTCGCCAAGCGTCCGATCAAGACGGCGAACGAACTCAAGATCCTCGTCAACGACATGAAGACCGGCTCGAAGATCATCGCTCCGAAGGACTTCAAGCACGCTCACGTCGAGCTCGAGAAGGCGAAGCCTGATCTCAAGGTCGTGCCGCAGAATGTCTCGGACTACATCCCGGACATGGACACGGCCGAGACCAGCAAGGCAATGGAACTGGCGGTGTCCTTCATGGGCGACGCCTTGAAAAGGCCGACACTCCTCGATCTCCAAAGGATCGAAGAAGGCTGGCCGAAGTTCTCCGCCAAGGTCGGCATCCCGCTGGCTGACACGATGTACTGGACGCCTGATCAGCTGATGCAGCTCGACAAGAAGATGCTGGTTCAGCTTCTCAACGAGTTCAAGACAAGCTTCCGCGGTACCGACGAGTTCAAGTCGATGGTCGCCAAGGAAGCCGAAGCTCGGCAGGCTGCTGCCAAGGTCGTCCACGAGAAGGCCAAGGAAGAGCTGGCGCCTGAGCCGCAGAAGGTTGCTGCCTCCGGTGGAGGTAAGCGTCGCTTCTTCAGCTAAGGCACAGTCAGAAGAGACTGTGGTAACTACCGGTTAGAAGAAACCGGAACGGGGAGAGGCAAGCAGCGTAGTTAGCTACGCCAGTCCTCTCCCTCCTTACTGGAGGGTGTTATGGATATTTCTGATCCAAAAGAAATCAGGGCTATGAACCTGATGATCCGGATGCAGGTGCGGCATACACCTGACTACCCAGTTTTGTTGGAGTCTCCGGCGTGGTTGTTTTTCGTCGTCGACGACCTTCAGACTGGATGCCGAAACGCTCTCGGTGAAAGGTACGCTTGTCGTGCCTACACCCACTGCGGTTTCGAAGTATTCAGGGAAACTTTGACCGACAAGGTCATCCCCTTCCATGGATATCGTTCCCCCCAGTTGGTTGATAAGCTGCACTTCGCCCGTATTAAGGGTGAAGTCCACAAAGTCCCAACAAAACAAATCCCCAAGCTTGACACGGCTATGCGGAACGGAGTACAATTCAGACGTACTCGGGTGCTCCTCCTCGCTTCTGAGCGTGATCATCAGCTCGAAGAGAACTTCTGGCACAAGCACGTCACCGGTGCTCCGCTTTACAAACACATCCTCACTGAGGAACGTACTGTAATCCTGCGGGCCTTTATGTACGTCGCAATGCGCGACTACTGGAACCCCATCATCGACGGACTTAACTTCGATCATCTCGAGATCCAAGATAGCCCCCGTCCGTGGCTTAACCGCCATTACCAATTCAACAAGAGACGGAATGAGTAAGATAGTAGAACAACATATCGCTTGTGATGACTGTGGTTCGTCTGACGCCAAGTGCGTCTACGAAGACGGCCACAGTTATTGCTTTTCGTGTCTCACATACACTCCTCCTGAGAGAAATACTTTGTCTGACTTAGAGAATTATTCCTTCGAATACCTGTCATCACGCGGAATTATACGCGAAGCGATGCAGAAGTACGACGTAAAGACTAGGATAGCGGCAGATGGTAAGCCTAAAGATATGGGCTTCCCGTATCCTAATGGGAGTTATAAGATCAGGACTCTCGATAAAAAGGGTTTCTATACTCAGGGTGATATAGCCAAAGCTGGTTTATTTGGTCGTAATAAGTTCGCGGCTAGCAGTCACAAAACCGTGACTATCACAGAGGGAGAACTCGATGCTCTATCGCTTTGGCAGACTGTACGCACGCCTGTCGTCAGCGTTCACAGTGCTTCTAGTGCTGGGACTGACGCTGGCTTGGACCGATCCTGGCTTAACTCATTCGAAAAGATTATACTTGCGTTTGATGGGGATGAAGCAGGACGTCAAGCAGCATCTAAAGTGGCAAAGTTGTTTGATTACAACAAGGTTTACATGGTGTCCTTCCCTGGTGGTGCCAGAAAAGACGCCAACGATTACGTCGCCGCCGGCGAGGATGGAGAACTGGCAGCGATTTGGACCAATGCGCGAAGATACCTCCCGCAGAGCATAGTCTCTTCGTTCAGTGAGTTCGACAAGATCATCAGGGAGACGCCTCGTCAGGGCGTCCCCTACCCCTTTCCTACCTTAAATTATATGACCTACGGTATTCGTACCGGAGAGAGTGTACTTATAACCGCCCAAGAGGGCATTGGTAAGACGGAGGTGATGCATGCTATTGAACACCAGCTACTTAAAGAAACCGATGATCCTATCGGCGCTATCTTTCTTGAGGAGCCGAAGCGTCGTCATCTTCAAGCGATCGCGGGAATTCATCTCCAGCTTCCCGTCCATCTGCCAGACAGCGGTGTCGATCATGAACAAACACTCAAGGCCGTTCAAGAAGTTGTTAGGGTGGACGAGCGTCTTCACATCTATAGCCATTTTGGATCAGATGATCCTGACGTCATTCTCGATACCATTCGATTTCTGGTATCCGCGCGCGGTTGTCGTTACATTCTGCTCGACCACCTTACCATGGTTGTCTCTGGAGCTCGAGGATCGGATGAGCGGACTTCGCTCGACTATCTTTCGACGCGACTAGAGATGATGGTGAAGGAGCTCGACTTCGCGTTGATCGTTGTTAGCCATGTTAACGACGACGGTCTGACCCGAGGTAGCCGTAACATCAGTAAGATAGCAGATATCCGTATTGATCTGTCTCGTGATGTCGAGTCTCCCGATCCAGTCGTCCGTCGAACGACGCATCTAATGATCTCAAAGAATAGGTTCTGTGGAAGAACAGGACCAGCAGGTGAATTACTTTTCGATCCAGTTACTTATACTTTGTCTGAATTCATTGAACCCGACAACGACAACTGGAACCCTCATGTCCAAGCTAAAGCAGCGTGACGCCATGGTCTTTGAGTGTGAGTTTCGTCTGTGGAGGATTATCCCTCAGACCAACCATCTCCAAGGCTTCGTCCTTAACAGCAACAACGAAGACTTCCCCGAAGGCCAGATGTACACCGTTCTTAACGTCTCATTGACGCTCTATCCTCGATCAGAGCGCTGGGGCGAAGAACACTACGTCGCTGAGTCTCCGACCAAGAAGCTCTTCTTACTTAGAAAGAAAAATCATTATGACTTATCCGTGGTCTAGCCTAAACTTCTGGAACAGCGGTGAATTTCAAGTCTGTAAGGAGCGGATCGATGACGATATACGACATGGTCACGGAGTTGTGCCGTCCAAGGCAAGCATGTTCCGAGCTCTTTCGGCTACACCGCTGGGAAAAACGAAAGCGGTTATTCTTGGACAGGACCCTTACCCAGATGGAAGGGGAACAGGACTTGCCTTCTCTGTTCCGAAGGACGTCGAACCAGTCGATTTCCCTCCTACACTCCGAGCGATCTTCGCCGAGTATCAACGAGACCTCGGATATCCAGCTCCACCTCACGGTGACCTCACAGCATGGGCGGAGCGAGGAGTCCTTCTCTGGAACACCATTCCTAGTTGCCGAGCTGGTAAGTCTTTATCTCACGACTGGCCTGACGGCTGCTGGGACTACCTCACCCGAGAAATCATCCAACGATGCGACGAACAAGGTGTCGTCTTCGCCTTTCTTGGAAGTGTCGCGAAGCGACATCTCGCCGAGGTCCGAACCTCTCCGGTCATTCTTTCATCGCACCCCTCCCCGCGAGGATCACTGAACAGTCGTAATCCTTTCGTAGGTAGCCGGCTGTTCTCGACTATCAACGCAAAGCTAGTAGAGATCGGCCATGAGCCGATAGACTGGAGTCTCGATGATATTCAGGGAAAAGGATCTGGTAGTAACTCTTCTTGAGGATCTACCGGTGATGGGGCACATCGTTGCTTTGTCGACGCAACCCCAGTCGGTTAAGGTTCTCATCTGCACGCCAGAGGGCTTCCTTCTCGAGCAAGATTTGTATGCTCTGGAGAAGGTAAATCTTACCTTTAGCACTGTCGCCGGTAGGGTGACACCGGCGAACGAAAATAACGCACCAGCGGCCTTCTAAAGCCGTTCTAGGGCCTATCTATAAGAGGTGGAGCATGCTTAAATTGATCGTAAATAATGATAAACCTGAGGATCAAGAAGCACAGCCCCTTTTAAGGACCGGAGGCAAGGGTCCACCGAAGAGTTGGGACTGGCTTAGGGATATGCCAGCAGGGACTGTGTTCCTTGCTCGGCCTAAGACTGGACCCAACACTTGGATCATCTATGAATTCGGTCATGGAGGAACCCATGCAGGGGAGAATACCCTGCTGATACCCAATCGGATGTACGACCAGCCTAATAACTGGTTTTGGTGTGATCCGTTGGAGTTCTGTAAAGTATACGAACTACGAGGAATACTCGAAGATGACTAATATTATCTACATTGAAAATCAATTGATGGCGAGGAAGATGAACCAGGCCCGTCAGGGCTTGGCCTTCTACTCGAAGATTAATACTGACGGCAAGTACGACGAAGCTATTGATCAAACCAGTAAGTTACTTAGGTCTTTCTACCGAAAGGCTCTGGGCAAAGGTCCAGCCCTCGATGAAGCAGCATAGGAGATTGGATGACCAAGGTAATTGGAATACTTTTTGTCGTGGGTATCACTGTCGGCGCTGTATACCTCGGCAGTCACCTCTCGGCGAACTGCTACGACTTCTGGCCGTTCAAAGGAAGTGCGTGCGTCGTCACCACGAAGTAATACGATACCCGGCGGGGCCTGCCTCTCTTCCCCGTCGGGTTACTTTGCTCCGCTACTCGTGGCTAGTCCTGTAAAGGGTACGACCTGCGAAGTCCCCCGAGGCTACTGGGTGCTTGCACCACCACGGTAGCGGGGCACTACTTTGTTAGTACTACTGCTAACTATAAGATCTCCTCAAGGAGGCTACAATGAGTGGTTTCGCTGCTGTCGCTCCCCCGCTGCCGACGTCGATCATGGATGCACTGAACGTGCCGAAGGTCCCTGATCTCGAGAAGGACAGCCTCGCTTTTCTGCGCAAGGCAATCAATTCCCCCACGATGGACGAAGTCAAGCAGATGGTCAAGGATATGGCCATGGAGCTGAACGTCCTCAACAAGTTCGAACTCAAGAAGGGCGATGATGTCGTCCTGCTGCCCGACCAGCCCCGTCACTACGTCTTCCCGGACGTCCTGACTGCGGTGGATCAGAACATCCCAGTTGCTCTGATTGGTCCGGCCGGCTCTGGTAAGTCGACTATCTGCAAGCAGGTGGCCGATGCCCTGAAGCTGAAGTATTACCTCCAGAATGCGGTCTCAGGTGCCCATGAGCTGACTGGCTACATGGATGCACAGGGTCGGTATATCCCGACTTCTTTCCGTGATGCCTTCGAGAAGGGCGGCCTGATCCTGGTAGACGAAATGGATTCGTCCGATCCAGGCGCGCTCAAGTGGATGAACACTGCACTGGCCAATGGCTACGCGATGTTCCCGGACCATCCTGATGTTCTCTATAAGCACAAGGACTTCCGGGTGATTGCTGCCGCCAATACGACTGGTCAGGGTGCTGACCGGATGTATGTCGGTGCTAACCAGCTCGACGCCAGTACGCTGGATCGGTTCGTCTTCATCGACTTCCAGTACGATACCAAGCTGGAACTCCTGGTTGCCGGCGACGTCAAGTGGACTGAGTATGTCCAGAAGGTTCGCAAGGCGGCTATGGCGGAGAACGTCCGTATCGTCATCAGTCCTCGTGCCTCGATCTACGGTGCCAAGCTTCTGAAGGCCGGCTGGCCTTGGGAGGTCGTGGAGAACCGTACGATCTGGAAGGGCACTGACATGGAGCTGCGCAATCGTGTGTATGCCGCCATGAACATCGAAAAGCTGGAGAAGAATGCTTCTGGTATGTTCACCGGTGCTGCCAAGAAGAAGGTGAAGTAATGGAACGGGTAATCGTTGGGAACGAAAAATCCCTAGCCGACTACCTGCCCCCGATGAGGTTCGGTAGTTTCTGGAAATCTCCCGAGAGCCTTGGAGACTTCTTGAAGGATTTCAAGGGTAAACCATGGGCTGACGCGGGGTTCGAAGATGATCGTCCTGATTGGGCTGGCTGTCGCACGCTCGCCGAGGCTATTGATCTGGCTCAGACGGGCTGGAAGGAAGGTGTTCCGAAGGTCGTGAAGATCAGGGACACCATCAATGCCCTCAATCCTGTCGCTCCTAAGGCCGTAAAGTACGGCATCTGCGGCGCTATTCCTGATGTACCTCGAGCAATCAGTGGTAACATCTTGAATATGAAGCAGATGGATAGTGCTTTCTCGAAGCGAAAACCTGTCATAACGTTGCTCTCGTCAATGGGAGCAAACTGCGGGACGTCTGGAGATGCGATTACCAATCGCGCTGCAGTCGTTGCTGCCATCGTTGATCAGGTCGAAGCTCGAGGCTTCGCAGTCGAAGTCATCGCCATCGCTACGGCTAAGTCCTTTGGCAGTGGAGACAAACTCAACTCTGCTTGTACTGCCGTCCGTGTAAAGTCTGCGGGTCAGCCCGTAGATATCGGACGGCTTGCGTATGGTGTCGGCCATGTCAGTATGTTCAGGAAGCTTATCTTCGCTTCCTGGACTTGCGACAAGGACGCATCCTTCCTAAGCTCGTGCTTGGGGAGTACCTACAATCTCGGGAACGGAGAACTTGAAGGCAAGAATGCCTACTACCTCCCCGGTCCCGAAGGAACGAGTGTCTTCAACACCGAAGAAAGGGCTTGCAAAGAAGGTCTGGATTATCTTATAAATAATCTCATCGACCAGAAGTGCCCGCCTTTCAAGGACATGAAGAAGAAGAAAGTCAAGGACCCCGGCGAGATTAAGTTCGTCGACGACTTCTAAAGGAGAAGGAGAATGAGGATGATGCCGACTTGAGAATAGTTCTAGACGTAGAAGCCAATGCTCTTGTAGACCCTACTCAGATATGGGTAGTGGTCTGCAAGGACATTGACACTAACGAATATCATATCTTCAGGGAGAAAGAGAATCTCCATAAGCTTAAGGAATACTTAGATACTTGTACGTTATTAATTGGACATAACATATTAGGGTATGATATACCTACACTACATACTATATTAGGTATTACTATTGACATCGGTAAAGTATTAGATACACTTATAGTATCTAAGTTAGTAGACTATCCCCGTAAGGGACATTCAATAGAAGACTATGGTATAGAGTTTAATCTGGAGAAGGGTAAGTTCTTTGACTTTAGTAAGTATTCAAAACTTATGGAAGACTATTGTATTAGGGACGTGGATATCTGCCATCGTATTTACAATAAGTACCGTAAGTATATTGATCACCCAGACCATAGAGACAGCCTTGATCTGGAGCATAGCTTTCAGTTGGTTGTTAATCAGCTCCATACAAACGGCTTTGCTTTCAACGTTAAGAAAGCGGAAGGATTACTTGAAAAAGTTACAGGAGAGCTTAAGCTTCTAGACGATCAAATCCTTGAAGCCTTCCCTCCTAGACTGAAGTTAATCCGAGAGATAACTCCGAAGGAAACTAAGTATGGCACGATCAGTCTTACCTCAATCCCTAAGGGAATGCGGGAACATATTGCTGATCTTACCGTTGGCGCTTCTTTTTCCTATTGCGCTTGGACTGAGTTTAACCCTAGTAGTCATAAGCAGATTATTGGGGTGCTTAACGAAGCTGGCTGGAGACCAGTAAACAAGACGAAGACGCATATAGAAACCGAGAGAGACCTCGGTAGACTGAAATATAATAAATACCGTACAACTGAGCTTGACATAAGACTAAAAGAATTAGATAATAAACTTCAAGAATTAAGAATAACAGGTTGGAAGGTTGACGAAGAAAACCTTGACACCTTGCCAGCAAGTGCTCCTCCTCCCTCCCGCTTGCTGGCTAAGCGTATCCTGCTTGAGTCTAGGCGCCGGACACTAACAGAGTGGATCGGTTTATGCCAACCGAGTTCCCGTAACTGTGAGTCTCGTATTCACGGTAAGTTTTACGGCATCGGCGCCTGGACCCACAGGATGGCGCACCAAAATCCCAACACCGCTAATATTCCCAATGAGTTCGACACCGCTGGCAAGAAGAAGCTATACGGTAAAGAACTAAGATCTTTGTGGATGGCTCCCAAAGGCCGTCTATTAGTGGGCGTAGATGCCGAAGGCATTCAGCTCCGCATCT
>Ga0247744_1000008_pt1 | contig 55865 bp, 37 predicted proteins | sample UWRJS154409C5_FD_180946 | JGI IMG/M metagenome (GOLD analysis project Ga0247744, IMG submission 180946) | Soil microbial communities from Arlington Agricultural Research Station in Wisconsin, United States - UWRJ-S154-409C-5 | ecosystem: Environmental > Terrestrial > Soil > Agricultural land... | reverse complement strand
TACGTGCTCGGCCAGCCGCCGAACCTGGAGACGCCCCGCGCACTCTTGGAAGCGTTCGGCCTATGCCGACGCCGACGGATCGAAGTGCGCTTCCTGCCAGAAGAGCCGACTTTGGACCCGACCCTCGGCTCCGTCCTGGGCCCTTTGGTGGGCGAGCCGAGCCCGCAGCGGGCCCTGACCTACGACGCCCTCTCCGCACGGCTGCGGCTGTCGTCCGAGCTCGGCCAGCGCACGCTGCTCTCGCTGGGGGTGCGCATCGTTCCACGCCGCATCCGGCATCAGGGCTTGCGCACGTCGATCGCTCGGTCAATGACGATCTGACCGTCGACGAGCACACGAACGTTGTAGAGGCCCGTCACTTCCCGCAGATCGACGGGCAACGTCTGTTCGAGCTGGGCGAGGCCAGCCGGTATGGGCAGCTCCCCGACCTGGGTCACTCGGCGCCCAGCCGGGCCTGGACGCACCACTTCCCAGCGCAAAGCGTGATCCCGATCTCGGGATGGTTCCGGCAGATCCACCCGGAAGCCGAAGGTGAGCGCACGAAGTGGATCGACTTCGATGCGCTCGAGCTCCTGCACCTGCCCGCCGTAGAACACCCCGACGGCTCCGCTCACGGGCGCCGCCGCCTCACAGGCCACGAGCAGGACGGAAGCGGCCCAGAGCGCAGGTTTCATGCGTCGTCCTCGGCCGCTGCGGGCGAAAGATCGGTTTCGGGCGCGAGCTCCACGAGCGCCTGCGCGACGCGAGCGAACTGGCTGACGCCCAGCGTCTCCCCACGGGCATCCAAGCTCACCCCGGCTTGCTCGGCGATGCTTTCGAGGGCCGGCCCGAGCCCGAGCCCACGCCAGGCGTTGCGCAGGGTCTTGCGACGAGTCGCAAAGGCCAGCTTGACCACGGCCCGGAACTGCGGGGTCTCCGTGCTGACCCGCTCGCCGAGCGGCGAGAGCACGACGACTGCCGAATCCACGCGCGGCACCGGGTAGAACGAGCCCGGACGAATGACGAAGGCCCGCTCGATGGTGAACGCTGCCTGCGAAAACACGCTGAGCGCGCCGTATTCGCCCGTCCCGGGTGACGCCACGAGTCGATCCGCCACCTCCTTCTGCACCAAGTAGACGGCGCGCTCAATCGCGCTGCCCAAGCTCACCGTGCGACGCAAGAGGGGGCCGGTAATCTGGTACGGCAGATTGCCCGCCAGAACCCGGTGAGGGTGGTCACCCAAGAGCTCGTTCCAGTCGGCTGCCTTCGCATCCGCCTCGACGATTCGTAAGGCGCCACTCTTGGTGTCCGCTTCGAACTCTCCCGCCAAGATCGGTAGCAGGTCTCGATCGCGCTCGATGGCGACCACCGAGCAACCGCGAGCGAGGAGCTTGTCGGTGAGCGCGCCGAGACCAGCGCCGATTTCGAGCACCCGCTCGCCACCGCTCGGTGCTGCCAGCGCGGCGATGCGCTCGGCATGTCGCTCCTCGCACAGGAAGTTTTGGCCGAACGAGTGCTTCGGTCGCAGGTCGTGCTGGTCGAGAAGTGCCTTCGGGCTCGAGAGCTTCCCGCGAGCCGACGAAGCTTCCGAGGTCACGTGGCTACGCCTCAGATCACCGGCTCTTGGCCTGACGGCTCGGCGTCGAGTCCGGTGTAGTCCTCGTGACCCATGAGCGGCACTTCGTGGGCGAGGAGCATCGTGGGCGGCGGCGGATCGCCGTACAGCTCGAGTCGGACGGCAGCCCAGCGGACCGCAGCGAGCAGGCGCAGACGCTCCTCCTCCGGCGCGGCTTCACCGAGGGCCGAGAGCTCGGCTTCCATCTCCTTGAGGTCCTTGCGGGCGACGATCGGGTCAACTTCGTCTTTTTTCATGAAGTGGACCGTCAGGATGCTCACCTGATCCTCGGCCACGCGCGCGAAGCCGGGGCCGATCGCCAACACCTGCACCTGCTTGCCGTCCACGAAGCTCACGATGCCCGAACGCAGACCAGCCAGAAGCGGTCGGTGCTCGGGGAGCACGCCGAACTCGCCATGGACACTCGGTAGCGTCACCTCGTCGACCTCGGCCCGGAGCTTGATGCCCTCGGGCGTGGTGACCTCGAGCTGGATGCGCTTTGCCATCAGGAGCCCTTGGCGAGCTTCGCCGCCTTCTCCTTGGCGCGGTCGATGTTGCCCACCAGGTAGAACGCCTGCTCGGGCAGGTGGTCCAGGTCGCCGGACAGGATCTCCTTGAAGCCGGCGATCGTCTCCTTGATCGGTACGTACTGACCCTGGAGGCCGGTGAACTGCTGGGCAACGAAGAACGGCTGGCTCAGGAAGCGCTGAATCTTGCGGGCGCGTGCCACGATGAGCTTGTCGTCTTCCGACAGCTCGTCCATGCCCAGGATGGCGATGATGTCCTGCAGATCCTTGTAGCGCTGCAAGGTTTGCTGCACCGCGCGCGCCGTCTGGTAGTGCTCCTCGCCGACGATGTCGGGCGACAGCATGGTGCTGGTGGAGTCGAGCGGATCCACGGCCGGGTAGATACCGAGCTCCGAGATCGCGCGACTGAGCACCGTGGTGGCATCGAGATGCGCGAACGTCGTGGCGGGCGCGGGATCGGTCAAGTCGTCGGCCGGCACGTAGATGGCCTGCACGGACGTGATCGAGCCCTTGGTGGTCGAGGTGATGCGCTCCTGCAGAGCGCCCATCTCGGTGGCCAGCGTAGGCTGGTAACCCACCGCGCTCGGCATGCGGCCCAAGAGGGCGGACACTTCCGAACCGGCCTGCGTGAAGCGGAAAATGTTGTCGACGAACAGGAGCACGTCCTGTCCGTACTCGTCGCGGAAGTATTCGGCGCAGGTGAGCGCGCTCAGGGCCACGCGCGCGCGAGCTCCCGGCGGCTCGTTCATCTGTCCGAAGATGAGGGCCGTCTTGCTGAGCACCGGCTCGCCGGTCTCCAGCTTGGACTCGGCCATTTCGTTCATCAGGTCGTTGCCTTCGCGGGTACGCTCGCCGACGCCTGCAAACACCGACACACCGCCGTGCGCCTTGGCCACGTTGTTGATGAGCTCCTGGATGAGCACCGTCTTGCCCACGCCAGCACCACCGAAAAGGCCAATTTTCCCGCCCTTACGATATGGGGCGAGCAGGTCGATCACCTTGATGCCCGTCTCGAACACCTCGACCTTCGTGCTCTGCTCGACGAAGGCGGGAGCGGGACGGTGAATCGGCCAATGCTGCTTGGCCAAAACGGGACCGGCTTCGTCCACGGGCTGACCGACCACGTTCAGAACGCGGCCGAGCACCTCGGGTCCGACCGGCATCGCGATGGCTGAACCGGTGTCCGTCACCGGAGCTCCCCGCACCAGACCCTCGGTGGCGTCCATGGCGATGGCGCGCACGACCGACTGACCCAGGTGCGCCGCCACTTCGAGCACGAGGTTGCCCGGCGCGTCGGAGATGTTCGGGTTGTTGCACTTGAGCGCGCTCAGGATCTTCGGCAGCTGGCCGCTCGGAAACTCGACGTCCACGACCGGACCGATGACTTGAGTGATTCGCCCAGTGTTTTCTACCGTTTGCACCATCGTGATGACTCTTCTTGGCGTCGGGTTGACGCGGCCGGCCTGTACCACGCGACACTTGGGCTGCCAACGAAAAGGTTCAGCCACCTTTCAGTGTAAGTAGATTCGCACCCGGGTAGTCCTGGCGCGTGCCGAGGATGGCAGGATCGACCGAGCCGACTTCGCTGTAAGGTCGCCTGCAGGCGTGATTTCCCAGGACACCATCGAGCGCATTCGGGATCGAGTCAGCATCAGCTCGATCGTCGGCGAATCGGTCAAGCTCGAGAGGCGCGGGAGGAGCCTGCTCGGCCTGTGCCCATTCCACAAAGAGAAGACGCCCAGCTTCCACGTGAGTGAGGAACGCGGGCGGTACCACTGCTTCGGCTGCCAGGCGTCGGGTGACGTGTTCCGATTCCTCCAGGAAACAGAAGGCCTGACCTTCGTCGAGGCCGTGCGCAAGCTGGGGGAGAAGGCCGGCGTCCAGGTCGAGGACGACCTGTCCGACCAGGACCGGCAGAAGGAGCAAGCGGCCCGGCGGCGAGAGCAGGCGCTCTTCGAGCTCAACGCCACGGCGGCCGCGTTCTTCGAACGCATGCTCGCGGAGCATCCTGGTCGCGCTACGGCCCTGCAAGAGATCGAGCGGCGCGGGCTCTCGCTGGACGGCGAGGCGGGCCGGGCCCTCCGGGCGTTCCGCCTCGGCTACGCACCCGGCGCGTGGGACGAGCTGGCCCTTCACCTGAAGAAAGCGGGCCACGACTTGCGGGCGGCCGAGACGGTCGGCCTGGTGGCCCCGCGCCGGCAGGGAGACGGTCACTACGACCGCTTCCGACAGCGGCTCATGTTCGCCATCGTCGACCTGTCGGGGCGAGTCGTCGGGTTCAGCGGCCGGGCACTGGAAGGCCCCTCCCCCGCGGAGGACCGGACAACCCCGGCCGACCCCCCCGCCAAGTACATCAACTCCCCCGAGTCGCCGATCTACAAGAAGCGCAGCGTCGTGTTCGGTCTGTTCCAAGCGCGGGCGGCGATCCGCGACGGGCGGCCCGCCATCCTGGTCGAGGGCAACTTCGACGTCGTCAGCTTGCACGCCCGTGGCCTCGAGCGCGCCGTCGCTCCGCTCGGAACTGCGTTCACGGTGGAGCAAGGCCGAGCGATTCGACGCTTCACGTCCGAGGTCGTGGTCCTGTTCGACGGCGACCGAGCCGGGAGAGAGGCGACGCTCAAGGCGCGCGAGCCGGCGGAGGCCTCGGGCCTGGGCGTCCGCGTGGCTCGGTTGCCCGAGGGCCTCGATCCCGACGACTTCAGTCGCCAGAAGGGCATGCCGGCCCTCGAAGGTCTCGTGGCTGCCTCCCGCAGCATGCTGGACTACCGCATTGCCGAAATGCTCGACGAGCGCCTGGCTCACGACGACCCGTCGGCACGGGCCCGCAAAGTCCAAAAAGTCGTGGAGCTCCTGCGCGCCGAGACCGATCCGGCCGTACGCGCGCTGGCCGAGCAGTACGCCCTCAAACTCGGCAGTGGGCTCGGTGTAGCCGATGCGCGCACATTCGAGGTGCTCGCTCGCCGCGTCAGCTCGAGCGTGAGCGCCGGGGCAACGGCCGTGCCCGGAGCTGGGGCGAAAACCTCGGAGGGCGGCCGCAAGGGAGTCAGCAAGATCACCACCGACATCGTTGGTGCATTGTTGGATTTTCCCGCTCTGCTCGACAGCGCGACGCTCCTGTCCTACGCGAACGAGATGGAAGGGGACTTGGCAGCCGCAGTCGCCTGCCTCGAGCAGTCGCGACTGGCACGATTCGATCGAGACGCCGATGGCCCCCGAGTCGACTTCGCTCGAGCCCTTGCGAAACTCCCCGAGACCCTGAGACCATTCGCCGAGGCCCGCTTGGCCGCCCCCCTCTACACCTCGCTGGAGATGGCCGAAGAGATCCTGCACAGGAACATCACGAGCCTTCGCAACATGGAGTTTGCCAAGTTGAAATCATCGACCATCAGCGAGCTCGAAAAGACGCGGGGCAACGTCGACCAAGAGGACCTCCTGCTGCGCGAGCAGGAGGAGCGGGCGCGCAAGCGACGTGGCCTAGAGTGACCGCGGCGAGATCATGGCCAAGACGAAACGAAGCGCATCGGGTCAGGATGGAAGTTCCGTCGTGAGTTCCAGCTCGCTCAAACCGTCCGCACGCACGAGCCGTGCGCCGGCCAAGACGGCGGACAAGCGTCTCTTGGACGACGACGCACCCCTCACCTCTCGCTCCCCGGCCCGCAGCGGTCGTCCGGGCAGTGCGCGTCCGGGCGCCTCCCTGGCCGGCAAGCCCGCCACCGGCAAGGCGAAAAAGCCCAGCCTCGGCGCCAAAGCGAGCGCCGGTCGGCCCTCCGCCAAACCGGGCGCGAAGGGCGCCAAGCCGGAGCGAGTCGGGGGCGACAAGCCGACCCGCGGCACAGCCAGCTCGTCGATCCCGGCCGCCGATGGCGAAGGCGAAGACGGACTCGACCTCGAAGAAGATTTCGATCTGGAAGCCGTCGACGAAGAAGCGTCGGCGCCCGACTCCGATCTGGAGCTCGAAGACGAAGACTTCGGCGACGTCGACAGCGAGGGCGAGGGCGAGGGCGAGGGCGAGGCCAAGGCCCCGGGAAGTCGCATCTCGTCGGAAGAGATTCGCGAGGACCTCGTCGCGCGAGGCCGTGCACAAGGCTACCTCACGTTCGAAGACGTGCAGGACACCATGGGCCCGCTTGCCGAAGACCGGCGCGCGATGGCCAAGCTGCTCGCGTCGCTGGAGAAGGCGAAAATCGAGCTGGTCGAGTCGCCGCCATCGAAGGCAAAACCCGCCAAGAAGGCGCGCGCCGGCAAGAAGACCGAGGATGACGGCACCCGCAGCAGCGATCCAGTGCGCATGTATCTGCGCAAGATGGGCACCGTTCCGCTCCTCACGCGCGAGGGCGAGGTGGAGATCGCCAAGCGCATCGAAGAGGGCGAAGACTCCATCCTCGACGCGGCCCTGCAATGTCCGATCACCGTCCAGGAGATCCTGAACCTCGGCGACGATCTTCGCGCCCGAAAAATTCGCGTCAAGGACATCGTCCGCGACGCCGATGACGAAGAGCAGGAGTTCGACGAGGAAGAGGCAGACCGCCGCGTCATGCGCCTGATCGACAAGATCCGGCGCCTCGACCGCAAGATTGGCGATGCGCACCAGGACCGCGCCGAGCCCGCGGCAGCCGACGAAATCACCGCCGACTCACGGGCGCGCATCATCAAGCTGCTCAAGGAAATGCGGCTCAACAAGCGCACGGTCGAGCGAATCGTGCTCGGGCTCAAGACCCGCATCGAGCAGGTCGCCCAGTGCGATCGTCGCATTCAGCAGCTCGAGCGCATGGCTGGCTGCGACCGAGTCACTTTGGCGGGACGTCTACGTGATGCCAAAGAGACGCCACAGAAGTCGCGTTTCCTAGCCGGAGACCTGCGCCTGGCAGTCGCCGATCTCGTGCGCATCGAGAAGGAGCTCCTGGACTCGTCGGTGATCATCGAGACCGCCGAGCAGGAGCTGTCGATTTCCATCGACGAGATGCTGCAGACCCTGAAGGAGATCCAGGCTGCCGAGAGGCGGACCGAGCGGGCCAAGGCCGAGCTGGTCGAAGCGAACCTGCGCCTGGTGGTGTCGATCGCCAAGAAGTACACCAACCGCGGCCTTCAGTTCCTCGACCTCATCCAAGAGGGCAACATCGGCCTCATGAAGGCCGTCGACAAGTTCGAGTACCGGCGGGGCTACAAGTTCAGCACCTATGCGACATGGTGGATTCGCCAGGCCATCACGCGGGCCATCGCCGACCAGGCCCGCACCATCCGCATCCCGGTGCACATGATCGAGACGATCAACAAGCTCATCCGCACCTCCCGCTACCTGGTGCAGGAGCTGGGCCGCGAGCCGACGCCGGAAGAGGTGGCGGAAAAGATGGACCTGCCTCTCGACAAGGTGCGGAAGGTTCTCAAGATCGCCAAGGAGCCGATCAGTCTCGAAACACCGATCGGAGAGGAAGAAGACAGCCACTTGGGCGACTTCATCGAGGACAAGAGCGCGGTGAATCCTGCCGAGGCCGTGATCAACATGAACCTCTCGGATCAGACGCGGAAGGTGCTCAAGACGCTCACGCCCCGTGAGGAAAAGGTGCTGCGCATGCGCTTCGGCATCGGCGAAAAGAGCGACCACACGCTCGAAGAGGTCGGTCAGGACTTCGAGGTCACTCGCGAGCGCATCCGCCAAATCGAGGCGAAGGCCTTGCGTAAGCTGCGCCATCCGAGCCGGTCCAAGAACCTCAAGACCTTCGTCGACACCTGATCGCGAGCGAACCAGCGCGAGCGAACCCAGCGCGAGCTAACCCAGCGCAGGCGCGGGAGCGATCCATGAGAGGGGCCCCTTGGCCCGCTCACTGTTGCCCCGCTCACTCTGGCCCCACCTACTCTGCGAAATGACCATCGCTGTCGCAGCCGGCACGGGTGGCTCCGCACGAAATTCCTCACCAAAGTGGTGGATCCAGTTGACGAGCACGCGCTCGGGATGAAAGAACCCCCGGCTGGTATGGGTGCGCCAGGGTCCGTGCGGGGATCTCTCGCAGGCCGGGCGGAATCCAACGACCTTCAAAGGAGAGCGTTTCCCATGATGGAGCGGAAAACTCGCGGTTTGGGCCGCGTGATCGTCCAGAGTCTCGTCGTTTCAGGAGCCCTTTTGGCCCTGGGTTGCGGCGGAGAAATGCCGTTCGCCGGCAAGATTGCGGTCGCAGGCGACCCCCCGCCGCCACCGCCCCCCCCACCACCACCGCCGCCGCCAGAGCCGCCGAAGCGCGTCGAGGTCCGGGACAACAAGATCGAGATCCGAGAGAAGATTCAGTTCGAATACAACAAGTCGACCATCATGGAGGCCTCGTTCAGCCTGATGAACGAGATCACTCAGGTGGTGAAGGACAACCCGCACATCAAGAAGGTGAGCATCGAAGGCCACACCGATTCGGATGGCGCGGACGCCTACAACCTGAAGCTCAGCGATGGCCGCGCCAAGGCGGTGGCCGACTATTTGATCGAGCACGGCATCGACAAGGCACGCCTCACGGCCAAGGGCTTTGGCGAGACCAAGCCGCTCGTGCCCAACGACAGCGACGAAGGCAAAGCCACCAATCGCCGCGTCGAATTCAACATCGTCGAGCAGGACATCACGCAGAAGAAGGTCGAGATCGACCACACGGGCAAAGAGAAGGTCCTCGAAGAGAAGAAGGCCGCTCCCTCGATGGCCAAGCCGAAGCCCGAAGAGGAACCGGCGAAGTCCGACAAACCGGCCGAAGGGGCCAAGAAGAAGTGACCCGAGTTCACAAGGAAGTGAGGTTCATTCCCATGAAGAAGATCCAACTTTGCTCGGTCGCTCTGCTTGCGACGCTCGCCGTAGGCTGCAGTTTCAACGCGCGCTCCGCCGAGGACTACGCCTCCGAGACGACGGCCCTGCTCAAGACCAAAGAGGCCCAACTCAAGGGCTGCTACGACGAAGTGCTCAAGACCGATCCCAAGGCGAGCGGAGTGGTGGCCGTCCACTTCACCGTCGCCCCCAAGACCGGGGAAATCACCGATCCGACCATCGACAAGGACGCAACGACGGCTCCCGAAGCCCTCGGCCAGTGCGTTCTGGATGCGATGGCGGGCCTGAAGCTGGACCCGCCCGATGCCCGCACGGGCAAGGCGTCGTTCAGCTACGAGTTTGCGCCGAACGAGCCCGCGCCCGCGGGCTGAGCGTCGCATCTCGCAAGGCAGCTCGCCGCTTGGCGGTTAGACAGTGCCCCGAACCCACGCTCCGGCGCGGGTCTCGGGGCATTGCCGTTGGTGCGCATTGCCGTTAGTGCGCATTGCCGTGGGTGGGCAGTGCCGTCGATGCCCCGGGGCAATCCCGCGGGGCTCAGCGACCCAAGGTTGCCATGATGGCGTTCATTTCACGGAGCGCCTCGCCGAGGTACGGCGACGAGGTCGGCGCATGATCGGCAAAGGCCTTCCAGTGCTCGAGCGCGGCCTTCTGCCGGCCGAGGGCCATGGCCAGCAGCCGGTGGGCCTCCCAGAGCCAGGACGGCGGCGCGTCCGCGTCCGCGTCCGACGGGACCTTTACCGCCAAAAGTAGCTGTTTTTCGGCCTCCGCGGTGCGCCGATTGGCCAGCAAGAGCTCGCCGTAGCGGTAGTTGAAGTACGGATGCACGCCCGACTGCTCGGTGGCCAGGCGGAACTCCTCGAGCGCGAGTGGTTCCTTGCCGTTCTGCAGATAGGCGAGCGCAAGCTGCGCATGCGCCTCGTAGCGACCGGGCGTGAGCGAAAGGGCTCGCTTCAGATCACGCACTGCGTCGTCCACCGCGCCTTGCTTGACCCTGAGCTCGCCGCGCTTCCAATACGCGTCGGCCAGCGTCTGGTCGAGGGCGATGGCCTTGGCGAACGAGGCGTCTGCGACCGGGTAGTCGCCCATGTCGAGCGCCACCCAGCCCACGTAGAGGTGATAGTTCGCGCGACTGGCGTCGAACGAGACCGCCCGTCCGAGATAGCGGCGAGCGTCGGCGAGACCGCCTGCGCGGTAGAGATGGGCGAGCCCCAAGCAGAAGTTGACCTCGGCGGAGTTGGGCCGATCCGATTCCACCTTGCGCAGCACTTCCAGCGCCTTTTCGCCCTGCTTGGCTTGTGCCCGCGCGCAGCCAACGCGCAGCATCATGTCGAGCGAGTCGGGCGCCTCCAGGAGCGCCTTCTCGTAGAGTGCTAGCGCCTCGTCATTCTTACCCGACGCCTCGAGCAAGTTGGCGCGTTCGAGGGCCAGACCCGGATAGTCCTTGGACTTCTGCTCCACCAGGTCGAAGGCGCGGCCCGCCTCGTCGAAACGCTGCGCCTTGCGCAGGGCGATCGCCTTGGCGAACAAGAGACCGAGATTCCCCGCGTCGAGGGCGAGTGCGCGATCGTAGTCCGCAATCGCGGAATCGAAGCTGCCCCGGCTCGAGGACAGCTCCGCCAGCGCTTCGTAGATCAGCGGGTCGTCCGGGAAGCGCTCCTGCGCCTCGGTAATGGTCACGTCGGCGGCTTCCGCCTTGCCTTCTTGGCCAAGCAGTCTGGTGAGGCCGATGTAGGCACCGACGAGCTCGGGCCCCGACTGGCCGAGCTTGATCGCCTTCTCGTAGGCCGCAGTCGCTGCGGGCCGATCGCCACTGCGTTCCTCGACCTGTCCGGACCAATACTGGAGCGAGGTCGAATCGGGATTTGCCTTGCGCAGCTCCGCAAGCAGCGTGCGCGCTGCATCGGTTTCCTCCAGGCGGATGCGGCAGCGCACGAGCCCGAGGCCAGCGGGAAGCGACGCCGGGTCGGTCTTCAGGGCCGCGTCGTAGCGCGTCTGTGCCTCGCTGAAGCGGCCGGCTTCGAACAGCGCGTCGGCCAGTCCCCGTTGCGCCGATGCGCTGCCCGACTCGAGGCCGAGTGCGGTCGTGAAGGACTTCTCGGCATCGTTGATGCGTCCGCGCCCGAGGTGCAGGTCGCCGAGCAGGATCAATGCCTCGGTTCGTTCCCGAGTGCTGGCTCCACCGGTGCCCTGGGCGATGGGCTCGAGCAGCGCCACGAGCTCCGCATCCTTCTTACGCAGAGCCACCTCGATCCCGAAAAGAAGCAGCTTGGCCCCGATGTGCTCGGGATTGAGAACCAGGGTCGCATCCGCCCAGCTCTTCGCAGCGTCCATTTGGCCGAGTCGACGCGTGGCCCGCGCCAGACCGAACAGCGCACGCGGCGACTTCCCACTCGCTAGCACCTTCTCGAACGCCCGGAGCGCGGCTTGTCCGTCACCGGCCAAGAGCGCTGCTTCGCCGGCGAGAAAGGCTTGTGCGAGGCCTCGCTCGGCGAATCCCGCAACGAGAGCCGCCTCGCGATGCCCGCTCGCCGCCGCGCGCGCGACCCGGGCCAGCTCCAAATGCGGCACCTCGGCTGGCTGGAGCTCGCCCATGCCGTCCACCAAGACGGCGCCCTGGGCACCCAGCTCCGTCGAGTCGAAGCGCAGCTGGCCGAGCAGCGCGACGTAGGCCGCGTAGGCGGCCCGTGGCTTGAAGCGGGGCGCCCGACTCCGCCCTTGGTCCAGAATGCGAAAAGCGGCCTGGGCGCTCGGCGCCGTGTCCTTCGCCATCTCGCGCAGGGCTGCTTGGATGTCCGAGTCGAGATCGGCCCGGTACTGATCGGCTCTGACCAGATCCAGAATGGCGTAGGCGCCGTACGGCCCGACCTCGGGCAAGAACGCCCCGAGCGCGCCACCGGCAACGGCGACCAGAAGCACTCCGGCGATGCCGATGCGAGCGCCACGTGAAAAGCTCGTCTTCGGCGTGCGCACGGCGGGCACGACCGGGCCGGGCCCTGGGAGCTCCACTTGGGCGGAGGCTGCCGCGGCCGGACCGGGCAACGCCGGGCCGCGCTCGACGTCAGCGCCGAGCCCGACTCCACCGCCTAGTCCGCCGCCGTCGTCGAGCGTTACGTCCCCGTAGCCAGCTGCCGCCGAGCCCCGGTCGGCCGGAGCGGCGCTTTCCGTCGGGAACGCGTCGAACTCCGCGCTCTCATCGTCCGCAGCGATCAGCTCGTGAGAGTCGAAGCTGGACACATCGCCGAGTGGTGGTGCCGACTCGGGCCCTGTCGTTGGTCCCTCGCCGAACGGATCCTGGAAAGGATCGCGAGGGGCTGCACTCGGCCGCCCGGCGGGGGCCTGACTGAGGACGAAGCCGCTGCCACTATCTGGGGGTAGCGAGTCCAGCGTCACCGCCATCTGCGGCGAAGGCATCATCTGCGGCGAAGGCAGACTGCCGCCGACGGCCGGCAACCCGCCGCCCAAGCTCGGCAATCCGGGGCCGGCTGGTTTGGGCAAGCCGGGACCGGCGGGCATGGGGAGTCCGGCACGGGGGAGACTCGGCAGGCCAGCGCCCCCGACGGTGGGCAACGCCGCGTGGGGTAGCTCGGGGAGGTCGCCGCCGAGCTGGGGCAGGTTGAACTCACCTCCGAAATCGGCACCGGGCACTTCGGGTAGGCCCGCGCCCTCCTCTTCCACCATCCCGGGCAGATCGATTTCGAGCCGCGGCGCCTGCGAAGCTCGCGCCGAGCTTGCCGACGCTGCTGGCTTGGCGCGGATAGGTGTGGCGGGTGGGGAGACGGGCTCGGGCAGACCCGGCGAAGGGCTCGGCAGATCCATTTCGAGATCGTCGGCCGATTGCACGACGTCGTCGTCCAGGGAGGCGAGCTCGAAGCCTTCGCCTTGGGCCGGCTTGGCCAAGGGCGGACCGGCCTGGGCTTTGGGCGCCTGAGGCAGGAGAGAGTGCTGCGGAGCGACCCCGATCATCGTCTGCTTGGCGGCGGGGCGTCGCTCGGGGGGCGCAGCTGGCGCCGGTGGCGGCTTCAAGCCGAGGGCGCCGCCCAGGACCGGAGGTTCGCTGAAGGCCGGGCCGGCCACCTCGAACGACTCCCCGCACTTGGGGCAGCGCATCTTGAGCCCACCCGCTGGGATGCGCCGCTCATCGACCTTGTAGCCAGCGCGACAACTCGGGCACTCGACTTCGAACATGGGGTTTGTCCTCGGTGTGTACCAAAAAACGCCCGGGGTTGTGACCCTTCTGTAGGAACCGACCTCGTGGTAGGCGCGGGCTCGATGACACGCTGGAGCGCTCCGATTGGCCTTGGCCTCCTTCTGCTGGCGGTGTCCGCGCTCGTGCTGCGCGAGCAAGATGCTGCTGCGGCTCGGCCGGAGGCAAGCGAACCGAGCCCGCCTCCGACGGTGGCGCCAGCCAGCGAGCCGCCCGTGACCCCCAGCGCCCTCGGCGCGTCTGCGCCCGAGCCAGCGGCGCTGCCGGCGATGGGCCGACGGACGCCAACGTTCGACCTGCTCGAAGACGGCAGCGCGGTGCCAGCCTTGGATGCGGCGGCCCCGAGGCGGGTCAAGGTGGGGGTGGCCCTCTTCCGCTATCGGGGCGCGGAGGGGGCGGGCGCGCAGACGCGCACGCGTGAGGAGGCCCACCGGCTGGCCACTGCGGCCCTCGCCCAGGGCGGCAGCGACTTTGGCCAGATCGTGGCGCTCGGCGACCCGGGCTCCGCCGTCGATGTGGGATGGGTAGGCCGAGGTGTGCTCGAACGTGCGGTGGAGTATCCGGTGTTCACGGCGAAGGTCGGCGAAACCTTGCCTCGGCCCATCGACAGCCCCCGCGGCTATTGGGTCGTCCGACGGCACAAGTGACGCGCTCGAGCCGGCCGAAGCCCTGCCCACCCGCTCACCTCCAGGCCTGGGCCCACACAAATCTCACTGAACGTCTGGTGCGGATCCACGCGCTTACGTAAAGTCGGGGGGGCCGCCGCCCCGGGGAGGTGGGCCCTGATCGGCATGGCGGATTCCCTTCCCATCCCTCCGTTCCCGGCCGTGGAGGTGCGGCCGAGCCGGATCCAACTCGAGCGGGGAGTTGCTGTCTTTCGTGCCGAAATGGAAGCGGCGGCCGACCGGTCCGGCCAGGCACTGCTGGCCCACCATTTGGGCCGCCTGTTTGCCCTACAGCAGGACTTCGCTGCGTCGGCGCGTGAGGAACTCGCGGCGACGAATCTGGCGACGGGTTTTGCCGCGCCCCTGGAGGCCCTGTGGGCCATCGCCATCCGCGGCCGCTCACGCAAGAACGCGGAGACCCTGCTCGACCGCCTGCACCACATCGCAGGCAGTGTACCCGAGCGTGAACGTGCCAGCCTGACCCTCGCCGCTCGGTACCTGGAGGATCAGCGGCACTCGGACGCACGACGTGTGCTCGAAGCGTGCCTCGAGGGAGCGCCCTCCTGCCTCGCAGGCTGGCTCTTGCTCGAGGAAGTCGCGCACCGTGAGGTCGATCTGCCACTCGCGCGTCGCGTGCTCACCGGGCGCGCAGGGGCGGCCGGGAGTGACGAGATCGAGAGCCTGCTCTACGAACGAGGCGCCCGCCTGGAGTTTCAGCTCGGCGCACTGGACGAGGCGGATGCGCTGCTGGAACAAGCGCTGGTGACGTACCCTCGCTGGGAGACGTTCGCGCGTCGAGAGCGAACGTTCTTGCATGCCGGTCGTCCCGATCGGGCCGCACTCGTGGCGGCCGCAGCACTCGAACACTTGCAAGCCCATCTCGATGGTCATAACCCCGGTGGCGCGCCGCTCCCGCCGTTCTTGCAAGCGAGCAGAGAGGCTGACGCCATTCGCCTCCGCTCCGCCCTGCTCTGGGCCGGAGCGGGCGAGCTGGACCGAGCCCGTGAGCAAGCACGTGCGGCAGCCGCCGCGGAAGGGTCGGGGTTGTTCGAGCGCGTCCTCAGTGGGACGTTGGCGGAACGCGCCGGGGACGGCGGCGAGCTCTCTTCGACCCTCGAAGCGGCACTCGGCACCATCCCGGAAGCCGACCGTGCCAGTCGAACCGCCATCGCACTCTGGCAATGGTTCAACAGAAGCCCCGGTGCTGGCGCGAGCGAGAATCCGCCGCCGCCGGGACTGGTAGAATCGCCGGGACTCCTCGGTATCCTCCTGGAAAGCGCAGAGCGCAGGGAAGACGCCCACGCTCTGCCCGACCTCTTGGAGAGAGTGGTCCGGCTCACGCCGCGAGCCAAAGAGGGGGAACGGGCCGACCTCCTCTTGGCCGCGACGTGGATCGCGCTCTTCACCGGTCAGGCGGACTACGCTCGCCGCCTGCTCGGCCAGGCCCAAGAGGAAGGTCTCGACGGGGCGCTCGTCTCGGCGGTGGAGCTCGGCATGGCGCGCCACGCCGGCGACGCACACGGCGAGCTCGAATTCCTTCAGCGGCTGACGAACAGCGCGAGCGAGGCGCCGACGCAGGAGCTCTTCGCCTGGCTCAGCCTGCGCCGCGCGCTGGTCGCGCTCGGGCGGAGCGGAACCGACGCGGTCGATGGCGCAGGAGTCGACCGGGCCGTGATCGAGCGCAGTCTGGAACGTGCCCTGGCTGCCCTGCTCTCGCATCCGGAGCCCCCGCTCGCGACGCGCCTGGCCGCTTGGCTCTGGTTTCCCGCGAGAGGGTCTCCCGCGACAGAACTCCCTGCGGCAGGGCTCCCTGCGGCAGGCGAGCGAGGCGCCGAACGCGTCTTCGAATCGAGCGAAATGGTGCGCGCGGAGACCATCGCGCGCACGCTTCTGGACGACTCCGACCGCGTCTCCTGGTACGAGCGGACCGAATCGGCGCTGCGCGCCTCGCCCGGAGACCCGCTATTGACGGCTGTGGCCGTGCGCGCAGCCGAAGACGCGCTCGCGCCGGTCGCCGATCGCGTCGCTTTGCTCCAGCGCTTCGCGGCCCTCGCCAGCTCGCCCCTTTTCGCCGGCGCCGCGCGCTTGCGGGCGCTCCTGCTGCTCTTGAAGGAGCGGACGCACGGCCCTCTCGACGGCGGCGTCCCAACGCCGTCCACTGACCAACTCTCCGCGCTTTTGCTCGCCCTCGGCGACGAGCCCGAGCTTCGACCGCTCTGGGTTTGGCTGCTCCGCGCTCGTGGAGTGACCGTCCCGGGTGCCCTCACCGCGCTCGCTCTGCGCTTCCCGCGCAGCGAAGCCTGGCTGGAGCTGGAAGGCGCCCTGCGTCGCCTCGTGCCGACGGCGCCCGGCCCGAGCCCGGGGGGCGATGCCGTCCGCGACGTAGCAGCGCTCGATCTTGCTGCGCCTCCCCTCTCCTCCGCAGCCCAACTGCTCGAGCTGCTCGTCGCCATCGCCAGCGGCGATCCACGGGCGGGAGACATCCTCGGCGACGCTCCCGATCTGGACGACCACACCCTCGGCGGCTTGCTCATGGCCGCCGCCTGCCATGGTGACGATCGGGCGAGCCAGCTCGCAGCCGCGCGGCGCTTTCACCAGCTGGCCCCCGGCGCCGATTCCTTGCTCGCCTACGCCGTGACGGCGCGCCTCGGAGGCCAAGCCGACGAGGAGGTGCGGGTGCGGCGCGCGCTCGCGGAAGAACTAGGGTCGCCGGAGCTCCTGGCGGCCGCACAGCTCGACGGGCGCGAGGTGGACCAAGATCGCACCCGTCGGGTGCTCGGTCTGGCCGAGGGCACCGAAGGTCGCGTCAAGGCGGCCATCGGCTGGGAACTCTGCGAGGCGACGGGCCCCAGCGTCGGGCCCGAGCTGCGGGGTCAGGCCCTCGAGCTGCTCGCACAGTCGATTCCAAACGAAATCGACGGGCCGGTTGCGCAGCTGTTGTCCGGGTATCAGGCCATCCTCGCCGGCCGTGACGACGAGGCAATCCGCTTGCTCCTGCCGCTGGTCGACTCCCTCCCGGACGACTCGACGGTGCACATGGGACTAGCCGCAGCGGCCGAGCGCAGTGGGCGTGCGGACGTGGAAGCGACATCCTCCATCGAGCTCGCCCGTCGCGAGACCGAAGCCCACGAGGCGGCGCGATTGTGGGAACGCGCGGGAGTCCTGCTCGAAGATCGGCTAGGCCAGCCCGAACAAGCCGAAGCCGCTTTCCAGAGCGCAATGGGCCGTGTCCCCGGCAGCCCGCTCTCGTTCGTGCGCCTCTACCAACTGGCACATGCCAAACGTGATCGACCGCGCATGATCGAGCTCATCGACGCGCGCCTCGAAGCTCCGGCAGACGACCAGCAACGGATCTCACTCCTTTGGGAAAAGGCGCGCCATTGTCGGAACGTCGGTCGCAGAGGCGCGGCAGGCCGCGCCCTGGAAGCGTTGCTCGACTTGGCGGGGGACCACTTGCCAGCCCTAGCCCTCTTGGCCGAGCTCCAGCTCATCGACCAACGCTTCGACCGCGCCGCGCCGCTCTTGCGCCGGATCGCGCTGCACCCAGCCACACCGGCTGACCAGCGCGAAAGCGCGGGCCTTCACGCGGTCGATCTGCTCGAGCGACTGGCCATGGCCGGCGACGCCTTGGACCTGCTCTTGGCGCTCGAAACCTCCGGGCTTTCCGTGCAGCGCACACGCCGCCGTAAGGCGAGATTGGCTGCGCGCCTGGGCCGCTGGGACGTGGCGGCAGCCACCTTTCGCGATATCGCAGAGGAAGACGACGACATCCCCACGCGCCTCGAAGCCGCCCGCATGCTCCTGGCCATCGAGCGCGACCAATTGCGCGAATCGGTGAGTCTGAAAGACGCAGCGCGCCTGGTATTGCGCGACTCTCCCACCGACCAAGATGCCGCGGCCATCGTGGTCCAAGAGAACTTCCACCCGGACGAACGCGCTCGCCTGCTCGGACCCGCCCGACAAGCGACGCTCTTGCACCTGCAAGAGCGCCCCCTGGACTTGGCCATCATCGGGCGAATGGCGGACTTGACTGCTGGCACGGACAACCAAGAGAGCGAGCAAGCCTGGCTGGGTGCAGTCGCGCTCACGGGACGCCTGTCGGACGCTCGCAGCCAGCGCCTGCAGACGCTCACGAGATCCGCCCACCGACTGCCCACCGGCTCCCTCGGCGATCTCGAGTTCGAGCTCGCCGCGGCTTCGGGCCAGCTCGGCACCGTGAGTCAACTCGGGCGCCTGGTCGTCCCCAAGATCGCCAAGGTGGCCCTTCCCGACGGAGAGGGACTGGGAGTGAGTGAGGGCATGCGCGTCGACCCCTTCGGCAGCGACGGGTTGGGGGCGGAGCTCTCGGCGTGGGCAACCGCGCTCGGCACCCCGGAGATTCGCCCTTTCGTCGGCCCCGCGGAGCCAGGCACGGTTCTGCTCTTGCCCGACGGCAGCCTGGTTCTGGGCACCGGAACGACCTCCCGGCTCACGGACTCCATGCGCGCTCGCGTGGCGTATCTGCTCTTTGCACAGCGGCTCGGGGTGGCGCCTCTTTTGGCGCTCGGCCTCGAGGAGAGCACAACCTGGCTTGCGGCCGTCGCCCGCCTCACCGCTCGCACCTTGCCGAATGCGGAGCCGGACGAGGTGGAGGATCGCGCCCAGCAGCTTTCCCGACTCTTCAGCAGCGACGAGCGCGCTGAGCTCAATCAGCTCACGCAGGATCTAGAACGCGGCGACCGCCGGCTGACGGACATCGCGCTCGTCAGTGTGACCAGCGCCGCCCGCATGGCCACGGCGGTCCATGGCGACCCGTCCATTCTGCGCCAGCTGCACGAGCTCATTCCGGATCGGGAGGATGAGCGCACGCTCGTGATCGGCAGTGTCATTCGATTCCTCGCCACGCCGCACGTTGCGGCCCTGCGCAGTAGATTGGGGCTGAGCCTCGGATGAACGACTTGTCCGCAAACGAGACCAGCCCGAACGAGGCTGGTCCGGAGGGGGCGGAGGCGGCCTTCGCTTTTCCCGAGTTCGATGTGGAACCGGAAACGGCCCTGCCTGCAGGCGTGCTCGATCCTCCGGCCCCCCCGACGCTCGACCCGAAGACGCTCTTGCGTGGCCTTTTGCGCGAAGCCCAGGAGCAGACGTCGGCCCTGCGCCGGGCGCGCGCTCTGCTCGTCGCCTCCGAGCTCGAAGAGTTCCTGGGCGACGTCGGGCCAGCGGCCGAACACGCGCGCGATGCGGCGGAGATTGCGCCCAAGCTCGGCTTGGCTGCCGCACAGGCGCGGCGACTGCGAGCCGATGACGAAGAAAACGCCCAGCGCCGCTTGGAAGCGTCCGTCCGCCTGGCGGAATCCGGTCCATCCCGCCTGCACGCCGGACTCGTGTTGGCGCGGCGACTGCGGCAATCCGGCGACGCCGAGCGCGCGTCTCGCGTCCTCGATCAGGTCGCCCGCGCGGAAGGCGTTGGGTCAGCCCCGGATGCCCGCCTCGAGCTCGAACGCCTGCTCGACCGACTGAGCACGGGCGAATCCCTGCTCGGTATCCGCGTGAATGATGCCGTCGCGAGCGCAGCATGGTCCGTGCAGGAGCTCGTGGGCGGCGCGCAGCGCGGCCCGCTGCCGGGCGGCGAGGCGGACGCGGGCGCCGGTTCGGACGCACCTTATTTGGGCCTACTGCGTGCTGCGCGCGAGATCCGCGCCGGGCGAATCGCCGAGGCCATGGATCTCTTGGTGGCAGCGCGGCCGGGACAGCAAGATCCGCTCCTCTTGCGGGCTGCCCACCTCGCTTCGCGACGCGACGGGGCTCAGGCTGCGAAAAAGCTCCTCTTGGAGGCGCTGCGCATCTCACCCACCAAGCTGACCTGGCGCGCGCTCGCATTCGTAGCCCTGTCCTCCGGGGACGGCGAGCTCTTGGGACGAGTGCTGTCCGAATGCGATCCGGGCTCCGGCACCTTCGAAGCGAACGAGCGGCTGCTGCTCCTGGCCTTGTGCGATGAGAAGCCAGCCTTGCCCCCGGACGAATGGCACAGCCTGGCGGAGCGCTACGGCGTACTCGCGCACGCGCTCGGGCCGCTCGGAGACCTTCCCACGGCAGCTGGCGGTGCCGACGACATCTACCTCCGGCTCGGCGCGGCCCTCGGCCAGGCGGAGCTCGGCCGCTCCGGACAGACGGGCCGGGAGGACGTGGTCCGCCAGCTCCTCGGTGAGCTCGAGCGGGTCGGGACGGAACGCCCGCTCGCCGTCCTTCTCCAGCTCGTGTCCTCCAAACGCAGCCGAGACTTGCGTGGACAATCCGATGCGCTGGCAGCGATTGCAGAGTGGGAGGGCGCTCCCGTCGCCACCCTGGCCGCGGTCTTGCGTGAAGGTGTCGGCGACACCGATCAGGCGGCTGCTGGCTACGCGCGCTCGGCCACTGATGGCGAGTCGAGCACGCGCGAAGGCTACCAGGCGCTCGCCGCTCGCGCTCTGGACGAGCTCGAGGGCGGAGGCCACCCCGAACAGCACCCGCTGCTCCAGGCGGTCGACCTCACCGCTTCGCTGCTCACCTCCTCAGGCGGCGACCAGCGGGGCCTCGCGGAGGCGGTCTCGGCCCTGGCCCCCGTCCACGCGCCGGGGACGGAGCTTGCTCTAGCCCTGCTTGAGGCGCTGCGGGGCCGCGGTGCGGCCTTGTCGATTCCGCCGCCGGCAGCGGACGCCGAGCCCGACCGAACCGCCCTCGACGTGGTGTTGGCGACGCGGAGCGCCCTGCGCCGCGCGCCGCTCGATCGAGAGGGGACGGCGAGCGCCCTCGGCGCGCTGGCAGAGCACGACGCGGAAGACGTCGCCTTGTCGGTCTTGGCCCGGGTCTTCGACCCACATCTGCGCTCCAAGAAAACATTGCGTCAGCGCACGCGCTTCCTCGAAGCCGTCGACGTGACGCGCGCCTGCCTCGATGCGTCGGCCGCCGATGCCAAGAGCGAGCTCCGAGCTTTGCTCGAGGGTGAGGTCACCGGCCCCCTGCGAGGTCTGGTCCATCACCTCGCGGAAGTCGCGCGAGACCACGACGCGCTGGCGCGGGACTATCTGGATCTAGCCACGACCGCCGACGACCCGCTCGACCGCCGCTATGCCTACGCCCGGCTGGCCGAGATCGATGACGAACGAGGCCAACCGGGGAGCGCGCTCTTGTGGTGGCAAACCGTGGGCGAGCAGTGGCCGCGGGACGTGGGCGCCTTGGTCGCCCAGGAGGAAGCCCATTTGCGGGCTGGCGACGCCAACCAGCTGCGCTCGGTGCAGGGGCGGTTGGCGGAAACCCTGCCGGCTCCCGAGGGCGAGGCCTATCGCCTGGTGCTGGCCGCCATGGCCCTGGGCCGCATGGATCTGCGCGGCGCGCAGCGTCTGCTCGAACCCCTCTTGGAAAACGAACCGCCGCATCTGCTCGCCCTACGCGTGCTGGAGGCGGCGAGTGCAGAGGTCGACGACGATGCTGCCCGCCTCAAGGCCGAGGTCGCGCTCTTCCCGCAGCTGACGACGGATCTCGATCAGGTCGCTTGCCTCCACGAAGCGGCGATAGCGGCAGCCCGGCTCGGGCGGCGTTCCGTCGCCGCCCGCTACGTGGAGCAGGCCCAGGAGCTACGGCCCGTCGATTTTCTCACCGAGCTCTTCGCGTTCCATCTGCTCGAGGACGATAGCCCCGTCGAGCGGGCCGAAGCGCTGGAGCGGATCGCCCAGGCCTCGAACGTGACGAGCCACGCGGCCTCCCTATGGCAGACGGCAGGCTTGACCTGGCAAAAGGCGGAAGACACTGCGAGGGCTACCGAGTGCCTGCAGCGCTGCCTCGAGCTCGAGCCAGCCGGTGACGTCGCGTTCGAAGAGCTACGCACGATGTACAAGGCAGGCCGCGCGTTGCCCGAGCTGACCCGTCTGCTCGAAAACCGCCTGACCCTGGAGCTGCCCGGCAAGAAACGACGCGAGCTCGAGCTGGAGCTGGGGCATCTTTTGATCGAGCAAGGGTCCAGCGCCCAGGCGAAGACACTGCTCGAAGGCACGCTCGGCCGGCACCCGAAGGACGTCGTCCTGCTCCGCTTGCATGCGGAAATCGCGGGTGAGCTGGGCGACCATCGAGCCGCCGAACAGTCCCTGGCCTCCCTGGCCCAGAGTCTGCCGAATGGCCCCGAGCGCACGGCCGTCCAGCGAGCGCTCGGTCGCTTGTACGAAAAGCACTTCGGCGCGCTCGAAAAGGCGATGGACGCCTATCAGGCAGCCCTGGATGCGGACGACTCGGACCTGGACTTGATGAAGACCGTCGTCTCCGTGTACGCGCGCCTCGGCCTGGCGGAGCGCGCCACCCAGCTGCAGACGGAGCTCATCCAAAAGGCGCCCCTGCCCGACGACAAGCGCCGCGAAGCCCTGGAGCTCGCGCGTCTGTACGAGGAAGTCGCCGAGGACCCGGCCCGTGCGGGAGCCACACTCGAGCGGACAAGGCGCGCCTGGCCACTGGACCAAGGAGTGCTCAATGCCACGGCGCGTTTCTACGAAAGGCAGGGCGACCACGAGCGCGCGCGAGCACTCGTGTTGCGGACGTCCGAGGAAGCCCGCCACAAGCTCAGCGAAGGAAAGCTCGATGCGAGCCTGCTCGCGACTCTGTCCGCCGTTGCCGACCTATCGGGCAAGCCGCAAACCCGTGACGCCATCGCTGCGGCACGAGCTGCCTATCTGGGCGAGCCGGGCGGATTCACCGCCGCCGGGCCGCGCGCACTCGAAGCGAGTCTGGACGACCTCTTGGCGCCTCCAGTACTGATTGCGCCGCTTCGTAACCTACTGAAGAAGACCAGCGCTGCGCTCGACGCGGCCTTCCCCATCGATCTGGCGCCGCTCGATGCCCACCAGGCCATCGAAGGCCCCATCGTCCAGCGCCTGACGGAGCTCTGCCGAGGCATCGGGCAGCCGGTCCCGGACGTATTCGTCTCCGCAGCACTCGGCAGCCGTGCGGTCCCGCTCACGACGCGCCCGCTGCGCTTGATCGTCGGCGCGGAGCTGGCCGTCCTCCCCCCGGACACGATCGACTACCTCCTCGCGCGAGCGCTGAAGCTCCAGCAGCTCGGCGCAGGGGCTCTTGCTCGCAGCAGACAGGAGGATGCCTGGCCCATGGTCGTGGCCCTCATGTCGATCTTCGCGCCAAACTACCGGCCCCAGACCGTGGATCAGAAGAAGATCCTGCAGGCGCGGGCCTTGGTCGAACAGGGCCTGGCTCGCGCCGGCTACGACTCCGACGTGCCGGCGCTCGTGCTCGAAACGATTGCCGCCCTGCGTCGCAACACCGAGGGCCTGGCCGAAGCACCTCGGCTCTTGGTCAATCGCGCGGCGATGCTGCTGGCGGGCGGTCCGGGAGCTGCGCTCGTGGCCATGTCGATGGGCGACAAGAAGCCCCTGCCGGAGGCCGGGCCGTCGCGGTATCGCTGGATCGACTCGCACGCGGAAGCCAAGGATCTGCTCCTGTTCTGCGCCTCCGATGAGTGCACCGCCGCGCTCGAACGCCTGGGTGGAGCTCCCCGCGGCCGTGCGCCCCCGCCCCGCCCGAACGGGTGAGTCCGGACAGCTGAGTCCGGACAGCTGAGCGCTGCTCAGAGGGGCCGGAACGAGGCGCCGTGATCCGCGGACGCGAGCAAGGCGTACTGGCCACTTTTGCGCTGGGCCGGCCCGTAGAGCAAGACGCGTTCGCCCGCCGTGAGCAGGCGGGCGGGCGCCGCTTGTGCAGGCAACTCTGCGCTGATCGCGTCGAAGGCGACGATGATGGGCGTCCAGGTGGCGCCGTCGTCCCGCGTCGAGGCAACTCGAGTGATGCCTCCACGCGCAGCGACCAGGATGGTGTCCCCGCTCACGCGGGCGACGTCGAGCTCGGCAGCGGCCAGCACGAGGCCCGGCGGCGGTGCGACGTCCCGGCAGGCTTGGCGCAGGGCACAATGGCGTAGCCGCACGGACGCGTGGTTTGGCTGCGCGGGCGCCTCGAGCAGCGCCACGAGCGCGCGACCGTCACAGCTGATCGCGACCAGACGCTCCTCCGCCTCGCCGAGTAGTGCGGCGGTGGGCGGGCCATCCACGTCCAAGGACAGGACCACGTGTCGCCCAGCATCGGTCCGCGACAGGGAGAACGCCGGACCGCCCGGGTCGACCAAGCACCGATCCAAGAGCTCGCTGGCCCGTTCACGGCCCCCGGCCACGAACGTTCGGCCACCATCCCTCGACACCACGACCTTGGCGTTTGCGCCCGAGCCGAAGGCGCCGACCACCGTTTCTCCGACGGTGATGGTCGCTCGCGCCACGTAGCCGCTCGCCGGTAGCCCACGGCCCACGCCGGGCTTCGCTGGCGAGAGCGGGTGCAAAGCCTCCTTGGCACCAGCAGTGCCCTCCAGCAGACGCAAGTGGCCACCGCGCACGAAGGGCCATGCGCTTGCCGCAATTTGGTCGAAGTCGGCCCGCCCGAACTCGAAGTCGCTGACGGAATACGCGGCCGCTGAGTCACTCGAGCCCTGATGCTCGCGAAACTCCGCCGCCGTCCGCGCATAGGCCTGCCGAGCGTGCACCGACATCGCCAGCTGATCTGCTTGGTCGGCGCAGGCCAAGAAAGGGCGCGCGTCCGGCGGAGCGAGCACGACCCGCCGCCTGAGCAGCTCGCCCAGCGCCTGCGGCTCGTCCTTCAAGAGACGCGGGCCAGTCGGACCCACCATGCACAGCGCATGATCGGCGAGCTTCGTGCCCAGGTTATGGAGCTTCCAAGCCCCGTGGCCGCGCGGGAACACCCAAACCAGAGCGGCCGCGATCAGGCCGACCAAAAGGACGTAGCGCAACCGAAACGGCGGCTCGGGCAGCGCTTGGACTTCGACGGGGGCGATGGAGCGCTGACTGCGCGTCAGCTGAGCCCTACCTTCGGACCAGCGGCGCTCGGCAAGAGGCATACCTTGGCCCGTAACGCGGCTAGCGCGCAGGGGCCAAGTTCGAGCTCTCAGAAGCGATTGTCGTCCACGCGGACGCGCTTACGACGACGACGAGCCGCCTCGGCGATCTTCTTGCGCTTCTTGACCGAGGGCTTCATGTAGTGGCGGCGACGCTTGAGTTCCCTCAGCGTGCCTTCGCCGGCCATCTTGCGCTTGAGGTGCTTGATGGCGCGTTCGATACCCTTCTCGCCGACCTGCACCTCGAGGGGACGGCACTGCACGGATTCACTAGGATTAGCCACGGGCCGCGTCATATGGCAGAGGTCCTTCCGGAGTGCAACCCGACCGGCCCATGAACGGATTTCCAGGGCGCCCCACCCACATCAAGGCCCCCCACGGGGCGCGGCTCCTTGGGCTGACCTGGCCCAATGGCAGCCAGGACGACCTTCCCCACGAAATCCTGCGGGGATATTGCCCGTGCGCCGGCTGCCAGGGGCACTCCGGAACCATCACCTTCCAGCCCTCCGCCAACCTCGAAATCCGGGAGCTCGAACCCGTGGGGCGGTACGCCCTCTCCTTCCGCTGGAGCGACGGCCACGACTCCGGCATCTACACCTTCGAATACCTGTGGCGCCTGGGTCGGCTGCTCGAGGAGCACGGCCAGGAGGCCTTGGTCGCCCTCGGCACGCTGCCCCCGGCCTCCCCATGAGCGATGCGGCCCCGCGCACTCTCTTTCTGACGACCTCCTACCCGCGCCACCCCGGCGACTTCGGCGGCCACTTCGTGCGCAGCCATGCGCGGCGAGAGGCCACCGAGCGCTCGGTCCACGTGCTCGCCTTTGGCGAGCCGACGGCTGACACCGAGTTGAACGACCCGAATATCGAAGTGCGCTGGTTAGGAGGCGGCGCGCTCTTCGGCGCGCCGGGCGTCCTGCCACGACTCAATGAGCGGCGTTCGCGACTGCTTCTCGTGGTGCCAGCGTTTCTGCGCGCGCTCTCCGTGCTCTGCAACCGCGGGCACTACGACCGAGTCATTGCTCACTTCCTCCTTCTGAGCGGATGGCCGCTCGGCGTGTGGTTCAGTCGAAGAAGCAGCGCCGAGCTCCAGGTCGTGGCGCACGGGTCGGACGTGCGGCTGTTCGAGCGGCTGCCGCAATGGCTAAGGCGCAAGATCACGGGCGACCTGGCTCACGCTGACGCGGGCCTGCGCTTCGTCTCCGAGGAGCTGCGCGGACGGATGGCCCATGCCGCTGGAGCACCCGAGTTCGGGCGCTACGTGCTGTCGCAGACGGTCGCTCCCATGCCGCTCGAGCTACCCAGCATCCCTGAGCAGGCGCAGGCGCGCGAGAAGCTCGGCGTCGATCCGTCCGAACGACTCATCGTGATCACGGGGCGACTCGTCCATGGCAAACGGATCGAACAGGCGCTCAAATCCGCCCTGCTCGTTCCGAACGCTCGGGTCGTCGTGATCGGATCCGGCCCGCTGCAGGCACAGCTCGAAGCAGGAGCGCTCGAAGCCACGTTCTTGGGCGAAGTGGCACATGAGGTTTGTCTGCGCTGGATGAGGGCGGCAGACCTGCTTCTCTCGGCATCGAGACACGAAGGAGCACCCACGGTGGTTCGTGAAGCACGCGCGCTCGGCACACCGGTGGTGGCCGCCGATGCCGGCGACCTGCGCGCTTGGGCAGCCACAGACGCCGGGATCTGGCTCGTGGACTAGCGCTCCCGCAGGCGCGGCAAGAGCTCCACGAAATTGCAGGGCTTGGTCGCTCGGTCGAGCTGCGGTGCCAGGATCTTCTCGATGGCCAAGCGCACCGCGCCCGTGGAACCCGGGAGTGCGAACACGAGCGTCTTGCCGACGAGCCCGGCGAAGGCGCGCGACTGGATGGTCGCCGCGCCGATGTCTGCGTAGGACAGCATGCGAAAGAGCTCGCCGAAGCCGGGGATGGACTTGGTGATCAAGGGCTCGATGGCTTCCGGCGTGACGTCGCGCCCAGTGATGCCCGTGCCGCCGGTGACCAGGACGACCGAAATGTCCTCGCGCCCCGCCCAGCTCCGAACCCGCTCTCGGAGGCGCGCGACGTCGTCGGGCAAGATGGCTCGATCGACGAGCTGGTGGCCGGCGGCCTTCACGTACTCGACCAAGAGCCCGCCACTCGAGTCGGTGTCGACCGTGCGCGTGTCGCTCACCGTCAGGACCGCCACCCCGAGCGGGGTCTCCGTGGGTGTGGACCCGGCACCTTCAGCTGAGCTTGCCATTCGTGCTTTGATGGTAAGCATGATTCGGCTGGGGGCGGCAGCCTCGCTCTTGTGTGTGCTCTGCCTCTTCGGTTGCAAGCGGGAGAGCCGAGCGCCCACGCCGTCCAGCGCGTCCGCACGGAGGTCCGCGCCGGTGAGCGTCCAGCCGGTCCCGGTCGCGTCCGGCGCCCCCACCACCGCCCAGCCAGTTCCCGCTCGAGCGGAGAGCCTGCTCCACCTGCCGGAGGCGCCGCCCAAACTGTCGCCGCTGGGCCCCGGGGTCACGATGGGACGGGCCGTGGTGACGTCGGTCGAACCCCAGGCCACCGACGTCGGCCTGCGCATCCTCGAAGCCGGCGGTAACGCGGTGGACGCAGCGGTCGCCGTGGCCTTCGCGCTGGCGGTGACGCATCCGAGCGCGGGCAATATCGGCGGCGGAGGCTTCATGGTCTTGCGGCTCGGTGACGTCGTCGAGGCCATCGATTTCCGCGAGAACGCGCCCGCTGCGCTGACCGAAGGGGCGTTCCGCAAGATGATCGCAGAGGGTGCGGAGACGCCGGTGTCCGTCGGAGTCCCCGGCACCGTGGCGGGCCTGTATCTCGCGCATCAGCGGCACGGCCGCTTGCCGTGGCCACAGCTCGTGGAAGGAGCCCTCCGACTCGCCCGGGACGGGGCGGTGCTCGGACGGCGGCAGCACCAGGTGATCGGCTGGTCCGAGCCGAAGCTGCAGGCGAATCGGGCAGCCAGACGGCTCTTCCTGCCGGGAGGCTTGCCCGGAGCGGGCGCGCGTCTCCTGCAGCCGGGCCTCGCAACGGCGCTCGAGCGCATCCAGAAGGATGGCCCAGCGGGCTTCTACGCGGGGGAAACGGCGGAGGACTTGCTGACCAGCCTGGGCCCGACCGGGCTCATCACTGCGGCGGATCTGTCGAGCTACCGAGCGGTCGTGCGCGAGCCGCTCTTCGTCGACTTCGCGGGGGTGCGCGTCGTGACCATGCCGCCCCCATCGGGGGGAGGTCTCGCCTTGGTGTCGATGCTGACCATGCTCCAAAGCCTGCGGGTGGGCGAGACCGCTCCCGGCAGTGCCGCGCGCTACCATCTGCTCGCCGAGGTGAGTCGCCGGGCTCAGATCGAACGTCAGCTGCGGATCGCGCCGCCCGGTGTGGAGTCGCCGGAGGTCGAAGCCGCCGAGCGTGAGCGCTGGAGCCGCCCGGACACATGGCTCGGCAGCCATCCTGTCGATCCCGAGAAGAAAACCCCGTCATCGGTGCTGGACGCCCGCTTCGCCCAGATCGTCGCAGAAGCAGAACACACGACGCACCTCAGCGTGGTCGACGCCGAAGGCGGGGTGGTCAGCTGCACGGTGACGCTGTCGGCGAGCTTCGGTTCGGGCATCGTGACCAAGAAGACGGGCATCGTGCTCAACAACTCGGTCGCTAGTTTTGCCACGGTCGGCAAGAACGTCCCGCGTCCCGGCGTACGGACCATCAGCTCGATGGCCCCGACCTTGGTGTTCGTCGGCAAGAGCGACGTGCTCGTGCTCGGCTCGCCGGGAGGCGACACGATCCCGGGCACCATCGCGCAGCTGATCCTCGGGCTCGTCAGCGACCGACAGACGCTGGCCGAGGTGGTGCAGGCGCCGCGGATCTTTCAGCCGTTTGCTCCCGACGAGCTGTCGTTCGAGCGCAGTCACCCCCTGCCCCAGGCGATCATCAAGGAGCTCGACCGCCGCGGGCACCGAGTGCGGGCCAATCGAACCAGCATTGGCGCCGCCAATATCGCTGCCTATTTCGGTGGGCGCGCCGGCGGCGTACACGACGAGCGCGAAGGCGGAGAGGCCCGAGCCCTGGAAGCGCCCGAGTGACCCAAATCCGATTCGTTCCCCCGGTCCGCCGCTACGGCGGCTATATCTTCGACTGCGACGGCACCTTGGCCGACACCATGCCGCTCCACCACAGCGCGTGGAAGCAGGCGCTCGCCGCCGCAGGTGCGGGCTTCGATTTCACTTGGGACATTTTCGTCAGTCGGGCGGGCATGTCGCTCGAAAGGACCGTGGCTGAGCTCTCCGAGCAGTTCTCCACCCCGCTCGATGCCACTTTGGTCGCCGCCCAACATCGCGCCATCTACGAAGCGCTGGAGGTCGATGTGCAGGCCGTGCCCGGCGTGCTCGAGTTCGCGCGTGAAGTGAGTGCCTTCGCGCCCGTGGCCGTCGCCTCCGGCTCGATCCGGGCCCACGTCCAGCGCAGCCTGCAGGCCATTGGTGCGGGCGACCTGTTCCCCATCATCATCACGCCCGAAGACGTCACCCGCGGTAAGCCGGACCCGGAGATGTTTCTCCTCGCTGCGGAGCGGATGGGCGTAGCGCCCAGCGAGTGCCTGGTGCTCGAGGATGGGGCGCTGGGCATCGAAGGCGCCAAGCGGGCTGGCATGGACTACGCGATCGTCTTGTCTTGAAGCAGGGGGTGAATCGAGCGCAGGCTCAGATTTCCATGTCGGTGGTAAGCGAGACAGATGGACTGTTCGAGCTGGTAGTGGCGCGCCTCGAGCTCGATGTCGGCGCTCACCGGATCGGCCAGCACGCTCAGCCCGAGCTCTCGTGTCAGCGCCCAGAGCTCGCTCGGCGCTCGGCCGACCAGGCGCACACGGGTCATCCCGGAAGCGCGGAGGCGCGACGTCCAATCCGCGTCGGTCGCGCGCACGAGAGTCACTGACGCTTCGACCTCCCCCGCGACTCGCTGGGTCCACTGCACGTCGTCCTCGGGCGCTCCCTCCCCAACGAGCAAACAGACGTGTGCTGGCTGGTAACGAAGCCAGTTCGCTTCCCCGAGTGCGAGCGTGCTCTTTTCGATCGCCGAGGGCGTCCATGGGGTCTGCCTGGCGCGCGGTCGGAGCTCCGCGAACTGCGGCAAATAGCCCGGGCCCCCAGCCTTGGCCCCCGGCCCGACGCTCGATGCTTTGCGCCCGCCAAATGGCTGGCGACCGACGACCGCGCCCGTGATGCCGCGGTTGAGGTACAGGTTGCCCGCGTTCATGCCATCGGCGAAATGGACCTGTTCGGCCTCGCTGAGCCCGAAGTAGCCCGCGGTCAGGCCGTACGGCGTCGCGTTCATGATCTCGAGCCCGTGGTCCAGGTCGCGCGCGCACACGACGCCGAGCACAGGCCCGAAAAACTCCGTCTGATGGGCAAAGCTGCCGGGGCGGACGCCCCACAGAATGCCAGGCGAGACCAGTCCGGGATTGCCCGCGTCGGTGCGCGGCTCGAGCACCCAGCTGGCCCCTTCGTCTCCCGTTCGGAGCACGCGCTCCAGCGGGCCGGCTGGCGGACGAATCAGAGGCGTCACGAAGCTGTACGGATCCCAGGCGGAGCCGACGGGTAGGCTCTCCGCGGCGTCGACCAAGGTGCGGCGAAAGTGCGGGTCTTCGTAAACGGGGCGCTCGAGCACGAGCAGGCTGAGCGCGCTGCACTTCTGACCGGCGTGACCGAAGGCGCTCTGGACGATGTGGCCGATGGCCGCTTCTCGATCCGACAGGTCGGCGACGTAGGCTGCATTCTTGCCGCCCGTTTCCGCCAGCAGGCGCAGCGCGGGGCGCATGCGCAAGAAAAGCTGCGCCGTGCTGGTGGCCCCGGTGAGCACGACCTGCTTCACCCGGGAGTCTGTGATGAACCGGCTCGCTAGCTCGTCGGCACAGGGCGCGAACTGGAGCGCGTCCGTGGGTATGCCCGCCCGGTGGCAGGCATCGACGCCCGCTCGCGCCACGAGCGGCGTCTCCGGAGCCGGCTTCAGAATCACTGGGTTGCCAGCGGCAAGCGCAGCCAGACAACCGCCGAGTGGAATGGCCAGCGGGAAGTTCCACGGCGGGGTCACCACGGTCAGACCGTGCGGCACCATCTCGAACCGCTCCGAGAGGACGAGCAGCTGGCGCGCATAGTAGCGAGCGAAGTCGATGGCCTCGGACACCTCGATGTCGGCCTCTTCCAGCCGCTTGCCGGCGTCCAAGACCATGAGCGCGCAGAGGCGCGCTCGATCCTTCTCGAGCTCGTCGGCGACGCGATCGATTGCCAGCGCGCGTACGCGCACCGGGGTGTTTGCCCACAGGGGCAGAGCGCGCTCGCCCGCCTCGAGAGCGCGCTCGATCTGCTCGGCTCGCGCGAAATGAAGCACGTAGGCAGGGTGCCCGGGCCGAGACGGATCGAAACCCAGCTGTTCATCGCCGGCCAGGTCTTGTCCGGCGATGCTGGGCCGTACGTCATGATGGGCGACTGCCTCCTCCAACGCGCGAAGGAACGTCTCGCGATTGCACGCGCGCGTGAAGTCCGTGTCGGCTGCATTGTCGAACGGCGTCCAAGGTTCCTGGCGCACAGTGAGCTCCGGCGGGCGTGAACGATCCTGCAGGCGATAGCTGGGGACCGTCGGCAACTTCGACTCCTCGAGCGCGCGCGTGAAGCGAGCCGCTTCTGCCTGGAATGCCGCATCCTTCGGCTGCATCCCCACGCTGTGCCCAAGAAAGTTGTCGGGGCTCGTGTTCTCGTCGAGGCGCCTGACCAAATAGGCGACCGCTGCGGGGAATTGTGCCGGGTGAACGGCCGGCGCGTAGACGAGCACTCGACCGAGCCAGCGCGACAAGACCAGCGCCGAGCTGCGCGACATACCTTCGAGCATCTCGAGCTCCATCATCCGGCGGACACCCCGGCGCTCGGCGAGCAGGATGGCGTACGCCTGGTCGAACAGGTTGTGTGACCCCACACCCACGTCGATGGCTGGCTCGAGCTCCGGGTCGAGCAAAAGCGATAGCAGCCGCTTGTAGTTGGCATCGACCAAGTGCTTGCTCGGGTACACCGGCACGGCCAGTCGGTGTGCGGATGCAAAGACCGATTCGGCCGCCAAGTTCGCGCCCTTGACCAGGCGGATGCGGAGCTTGGCGGCTCCGCTCGCGGCTCGCCTTCTCGCTCCGCTGAGCACGCGGGCGAGCACTCCAGCCGTATCCGGCAGGTAGGCTTGCAGGGCCAAACCGAGCCGCAATGCCCCGAGCTCCCGCTCCTGACTCAAGCGCAAGAAGACGGCAGCGGTCAGCTCGAGATCGCGATACGCCTCCATGTCGAAATAAACGAGCTTGTTGTGCTCCGCTGCCTCGCGACACAGCGGCAAGAGGCGCTCTGTCACGAGCTCGATGACGCGATCGAACGCCAGGATCCGAACCTGACTGCAGACGCTCGAGAGCTTGACGCTCACTGCGTCGACGTCCGGCCTGACCAGAAGAGCGCGCGTCGTGGCGAGATAGCGCGCGGCGTCCCCCTCCCCCAGCACCTCCTCGCCGAGCTGGTTCAGGTTGATCGCGGCCTGCCGCGCATGGAGCTCCCGTAGGCGCTCCGCAAGCTGTGGCTCGGAGGCGTCGAGCACGAAGGGTGCCGATTCGCGCAAAAGACGCGCTCGCAAGAGCCCTACCGTCAGGCTGGGGACGGCGCCGCCGAGGCCGGCCAGGGCGGAGAGCTGCAGTCGATCGAGCGTCGGCCAGCTGCGGTCGATGCCGACGCGCTCGAGCACTTCGCGCACGGCGCGGACGACTCGCGTCGGGTCCTGACTTCGCTGGGCCCGATCCGTCACGCCGAGCACCAAGCGTTGACGGGCCGCAGATGCGGTGAGGCCGGCGAGCGTCTCTTGCTGCTGTCGGTCCCGAGCGTCCTCCGCCCGCCGCGCCTCGGCCAGGATCTCGGCGGCGAGCTCGATCGCCAGGGCGCCGAGCTCACTCTCATCCGCCTGTCTGCCGAGCTCGAGGAAGCGCTGCACCGCTCGGCCTCCTTACAAGATGCTCTTGCCGAGCGCCGAGACGACGAGGTCGACGGCCAGCTGCGCGGTCCGATTGCGTACGTCGAGCATCGGGTTGACCTCCACCACGTCCATCGACCCCAGCAGGCCCTCGTCGGCGATGATCTCGAGCAGCAAGTGGGCCTCCCGAAAGCCGAGCCCACCGGACACGGTCGTCGCAGTTCCCGGAGCTTCGACTGGATCGAGCGCATCGATGTCCAGGCTCACGTGGACGCGTCCCGGACCGCGCACACGCTCGTAGGCTTCCCGAGCGACCTTGCCCATGCCCCGCTCGTCGATGTCGCGCATGGTGTAGACGGCGACGCCGGCACCACGCAATTCTTCGCGCTCCTTGCGGTCGAGATCGCGCACACCCACGAGCGCGACATGCTCGGGGGCCAGGAAAGTGCCCTGGCACACCCCGAGGAGCCGCGGATCTCCACGCCCCATCAGGACGGCCAGCGGCATGCCGTGCACGTTGCCGCTCGGCGAGGTTTCCGGCGTGTTGAAGTCACCGTGCGCGTCGATCCAGAGCAGCCCTGTCGGCCCTGCCGCCAGCGCCCCGGCGACGCTGCCGATGGCAACGGAATGGTCGCCGCCCAGTGTGAGCGCCACTGCGCCGTTCTTTATCGACTGCTCCACGAGCTCCCGCAGCCCGCGGCACACGTCGGCAATGGCGGGCACCACGTCCTGGCCCGCCAGGTGGGCAGCCTGGGGCGACTCCAGGTTGCCGAAGTCCGTCACCGAGAGTCCGAGCTCACGGATCCTCCCGATGAGACCAGCGTAGCGCAGCGCCGCGGGACCGACGTCGGTGCCGCGTACGGTCTGCCCGAGGTCGAGCGCGGCGCCCATGACGTGCACCGAACGACGCCTGGCCACACTGTCCGCGGCCGCGCTCACGACGATCTCCGCCCGGCCAGATTCGCCCGCAGGTTGATCATGAAATCCTGCACGTTGGTGACGATGGGCATAGCCTGCGCCGAGCCACGATTGGCCAGTTTGTCAGCCGAAAACTCGGTGATGTCGACGATGGTGAGGTAGACCGGCCGCACCTGATCGCTCGCGCTGACGTGGTAGCTCGGCACCATGTTGCCGAAGGCAATGGAGTGCAGCTGCGTGGCCAGTGTGATGACCGTTGTGGCGCGCCGAGCGTGCACGCGCATGGCGTCCTGCGCCTCGTACACGTCGCCATACACGCCGGGAAGCGGCCCGTCGTCGCGAATCGAGCCGGCCAGGACGTACGGCACTCCGCGGCGAAGCAAGGCCGAGACGATGCCTTCGGTGCCGCCGAGCTCGCGAGCTGCCTCGGCGAGCGAGCCGGCCCGACGGGCGCGGTTGATGACGTCCAAATGGTGATAGTGCCCACCAGGCACGAGCTTCTGCGAGTAGACGTCCTGTCCGAGCCCCGTACCGAACACGGCGGCTTCCAGGTCGTGCGTCGCCACCGCATTGCCGGCAAGAAGGGCGTGGCAATACCCGGCGTCGATCAGATCGCGAAACGAGTCGCGGCTGTCTTTGTCGAAGGCCACGGCCGGGCCAGCGACCCAGACGATGTAGCCGTGCTCGCGCTCGTAGCGCAAAAGCTCGTAGAGATCGTCGTACGAGCGAGAGAAAGGCGTCTCGCGCGTACCGCGAGTGCGAAATGCAAACTTGTCGGCTGGGGCCTCCGGCGGATCGAATCCGCCGACGTGCACCAGGATGCCATCCTGGCCTTCTTCCGTACGACCGAGCGCGACCTCTTGCCCCTGCTTGACGCGACGCGCCTCGACCACGTCCAGCTGATCGCCCGAGGAGCGGACGACCACCGCATCCATCCGACTTTCACGCGTGAGCACCCACCCGCCGTCGAGGCGGAAGTACTCCGGGTGGTTGGAGGTGGCATGAAACCCCTCGGGCACCACGCCGTCGGCGGGCGCGGGAGCGAAAGCAGCACGCGGCGCACTCGCGAGCTCGGGTCGGGAGAAATCAGGGGGCCTGAACTCGGGGAGCGAAAACGCCATGCCGATGCCTATCTCGGCATTCTAGCCGATCCTAGCCGAGCGAGCGACCGCGCTCGGCGATGAGCTTCTGGTACCAATAGAAGGAGTCCTTGGGGGTGCGCTTTTGCGTCTGGTAGTCGACGTGCACGAGCCCGAAGCGCTCCTTGTAGCCTTCAGCCCACTCGAAGTTGTCCAGGATCGACCACTGAAAGTAGCCGCGGAGCGGTACGCCATCCTGCCCCGCGCGCCGGAACTCTCGCAGGTAGCGACGCAAGAAGTCGATGCGCGAGTCGTCGTGCACACCGCCGTCCACGGCCACCCAGTCGCGGCAGGACAAGCCGTTTTCGGTGACGAGGACCGGCAGGCCGTAGCGCTCGTGATAGAAACGCGGCCCCCAGTACATCGCCTCCGGCGTCACGGGCCAGTTGAACGCGGTTCGCGGCACGTCGAGCCCGTGCGGCACCCGGCTGTAGCCGAAGGGTGAGCTCGAATCGGCGCGCACCGTGGTCCCCTGGTAGATGTTGACGGCGAACACGTCGAGCGGCTGAGCGATGGTCTCGAGATCCTTCGGGCCGACCCTGGGCACGTCGCGGCCGAAGTAGCTCCAGGCTTGCTCGGGGTACTTGCCCAGGTAGACCGGGTCCATCCACCACGCGTTGTTCCAGCAGGACTTTTCGTTCACCTCGAAGTGCGCCCGGCGGGCCAGTGCGATGTCTTCGGCGCTCGTGGAGGCCGGCATCAGCGGCAAACCCACCGGCGCGTAGCCGATGGTCAGAGGGTGCTGGCTGCTCTGACGCAGAGCCTGGACGCCCAGGCCGTGCGCTAGGAGCGTGTGGTGACCTGCCTGCAAGACCTCCTGGAACGGCAAGCGTAGGCCGGGCGCGTGTCGCCCCTGATGATGGCCGAAGCCGATGTAGACCTGGGGCTCGTTCAGCGTGAAGAAGTGGCGCAGGCGATCGGAGTAGCGGCGCGCGACCAGCATGACGTAGTCGGCAAACCATTTGGGGCTGTCGGGATTCTGCCAACCGCCGCGATGGAAGAGCTCGAGCGGGTAATCCCAGTGAAAGAGCGTCGCCCACGGCGTGACACCTGCACCCAGCAGCTCGTCGATCAAGCGATCGTAGAAGTCGAGACCCTTCTCGCTCGGCTTGCCAATGCCGGCAGGCAGAATGCGCGGCCAGGAGATGCTCAAGCGGTACGCGCCCAAGCCGAGCGTCTTCATCAAGAGGACGTCTTCCGGGTAGCGATGGTAGTGATCGCAGGCCACGCGGCCGGTGTGGCCGTCGTAGATGGCGCCCGGCAGGTCGCAGAACATGTCCCACACGCTCGGACCTTTGCCGTCCGAGTCGAAGGCGCCTTCGATCTGATAGGACGCGGCGGCAGCTCCCCAGACGAAGTCTTCGGGGAACTCGTACTGTCGTTCGCTCATGCTCCAGGGGCTCGTACCCTGGCGAGCGCGGCCAGCACAAGAGCTGGATTTGTCGCATAAGCTCACACCTCCTGGGCCCGAGGGCGCGGTCCGCGGGCGGTTTGGCTATAGTGGCGATCATGGGGGAGCCCACCAAGGTCCTGATCGTCGACGACAACGAGGGCATCCGTACGGCCCTGTCCGTCTTGCTCGACGTGCACGACATCCCGCACCTGGCAGTCAGCCGTCCGACCGCTGCGCTCGAGGCGATTCGCAACGAGAACATCGGCGTCGTGCTGCAAGACATGAACTACAGTCAGGACACGACGGGTGGTGAGGAGGGCATCCGGCTCTTCCGCGAGATCCACGCCAACGATCCCGACCTGCCGATCCTGCTCATGACCGCATGGACCTCGCTCGAGACGGCCGTGCGTTTGGTGAAGGAAGGCGCCGAAGACTACTTCGGCAAACCCTGGGACGACGACAAGCTCGTGAGCAGCGTGCAGAAGCTGCTCAAGGTTCGGCAGCTGCGGCTGGAGAACCGGCGACTGAAGGCTTCCGACGATCGCGCCCGACGAAAGCTGGCCGAGGACCACGACTTGTGTGGGCTCATCTACCAGAGCCGGCAGATGCACGAGGTCTTGAACCTGGCGCTTTCGGTGGCCAAAAGTGACGCAGCCGTGCTCATTACCGGACCCAACGGCTGCGGCAAGGAGAAGATCGCCGAGATCATCCAAGCCAACTCGCGCCGCAAAGACCGCCCACTAGTCAACGTGAACGCGGGCGGCTTGCCCGACGAGCTCCTCGAAGCCGAGCTGTTCGGTGCAGAAGCAGGTGCTTACACCGGAGCGAAAGTCCGGCGGCAGGGTCGTTTCGAAGCGGCCAACGGCGGCACCCTGTTTTTGGACGAGCTCGGCAATCTGTCGACCAAAGGGCAGATGAAGCTCCTGCGCGTGCTGCAGACGGGAGAGTTCGAACGCCTCGGCTCCAACATCACCCAACGTGTCGACGTGCGCATCCTCAGCGCCACCAACGCCAACCTGAAGCAGGCGATCGCTTCCGGTGCCTTCCGCGAAGACCTGTACTTTCGCCTGGCGGTGATCGAGGTCCGGGTGCCTGCCCTGCGCCGACGACCGGAAGACATCTTGCCGCTCGCAAAGCATTTCTTGGAGATGTACGGCGAAGGCACGCCGCGCGAGCTCAGCCCCGCCGCCGTCGATGCCCTCTACGAGTACGATTTCCCCGGCAACGTGCGCGAATTGCAGAATCGCGTGCAGCGCGCCTGCCTGGTCGGCCGCGGACCGCAGCTCGAACCTGCCGACCTCGGTCTGGAAGACGAAGACGCGTCGGGCTCCGGCCCGTCCGCGAGCTCCATCCCACCACCGCCCATCAGCACCGATGCCTCCATCGACGATGGCTTCCGCGATCCGGAATTGCTCGAAATCGAAGAAGCCCTCGGGCGGGCTCACGGCGTGATCAGCCGGGCAGCGGCCGATCTCGGCCTCAGTCGCCAGGCCCTGTACCGCCGCATGTCCCGACTGGGTATTGCGGTCGAACGCCGCACCACGGCCCGGGGCTAGGAAGGCGAGCGTGGCCGCTCCTGCCTTCGATCCGGGCGCGCCCGGCCTGCGCCCACCGCCTGCCAGTACGGTCGAACCGATGTCACTGCCGAGGCGCGTCCGGCAACTCCGCGCCGTGCTGGGCGGGGTGCTCGTGCTGGCGCTCGTCGGCATCGTGGTGGCGACGTACTTCCGAATCGAGCAGGAATTGCAGGCCACCTTGCGCACACAGCTCAACGCAGTGCTATCCGCCAACGTACGGTCAGCGCGGAGTTGGCTCGACGAGCAGACCGAGCTCGGGCGGCGCCTCGCGGCGGAGACCAGCGTGGCACGCGCTGCAGCAGCCGTCGTGCGCTCGAGCGGCGCCGGCGAAGCGGCGGCGGCGGCCGAGTTCGAGCGGGTCACCCGCCCCTTCCGCATCGCCGCACGCGTCGGTGAAATCCGCGTGCTCGAACCAGGCGGTCGGGCGCGAACGGGCACCGGCACGTTTCCGCTCCTGGGCCCAGCCCTGCTGTCGCGTTTGCGCGAGCGCGGCACCTTGAGTCTGTTCCCGGACATGGGCGGCGGCCCGCGTGGTGAGCTCGCCACCCTGGCAGTCATCGGCGATCGCCGCGCGCCGGAGGGCATCCTGGCACTCGTCGTGGAGCCCGAGCGACTGCCGGGCAAGCTGCGCGCCGCAACCTGGGGCAAGAGCGGCGAGACCTTCGCTTTCAGCTCGCGGGGGACGTTCGTCACCGCGCCGCGGTTCGAGCCGGTGCAAAAGCGCGGGGCGCCAGCCCCGCTCGCCAGGGTGGCGAGAAGCGCCCAGATCAACAAGAGCGGCGTCGATGTGGATGGCTACGTGGGTTACCGTGGCACGCGCGTCGTTGGCGCGTGGCAGTGGCTGGACGCCTACGACCTCGGCATCGCGACCCAGGTCGCACACCGCGAAGCCCATGAATCGGTGTTGGTCCTGCGCATGGCATTCGTCGTGCTGAGCGCGCTGGTCGGCGCAGCGCTCCTGGGTTTCTTGGGCATCGCCCGCTGGAGCCTGCGCGTGCGCCAGGATGCCGTGCTGGTGAGCGAACGCCTCGGTCGGCTCGGTCGCACGATTTCTGCCCTTTCCGCGGCACTCGAGAACGACCCCACCGCCGTCTTGCTCGTCGATGAGGCCGGAACGGTCGTGTACGCCAATGCATCCAGCCACCGGGTGCTCCGCGTGCACGTGCCGCTGGTGGGGCATCCGGTCAGCCGCGCCCTGGTCAACCTGCCGCCGGAGCTCCAGGCGGCGCTCGATTCGGGCTCCGACTCGATTGCCTCCGGCGCCGGTGCGAGCGGCGAGGACGAGACGCTCCTGGTCAGCAGCCGAGATCTGCGCATCCACGGGCAGCCTCACGTGCTCTTCATGCTCCGCCCCATCACGCAACAGGTGCGCCGACAGGAGCTCGATCACTGGCGAAACCTCCTGCGCGTGCTCAGCCACGAGCTCAATAACTCCCTGGCGCCCATCACCTCCTTGGTCAGCTCGGCGCGCAAGGTCAACGCCATGGGCTCCAAGGACGCGCAGCTCGATCGGATCTTCGACGCCATCGCCGAACGCACGGCGCGGCTCCTCGCGTTCCTCGAGAGCTACCGAACGATTGCGCGCCTGCCCATGCCCGCCAAACGCGACGTCGACTTCGCCGCTTTCGTCGACGGCCTGGCCTACCAGGCACCCTTTCGCATCTTGGGACCGACGCCCACCAGCAAGGGCCACTTCGACCCGGTGCAGATGGAGCGCGTGCTGCTCAACCTGATCAAGAACTCGGCCGAAGCGGGAAGCCGAGCGGAAGACATCGAGCTCTGTATCGCCGAGGACGGAGACAACGTGCGCATCGACGTGCTCGACCGAGGAAGCGGCATGTCGGAGCGAGTCCTCAAGCAGGCCATGCTCCCGTTCTTTTCGACCAAAGAGGGCGGGACCGGCGTCGGCCTCGCGCTCGCGCGCGAGGTGGTGGAAGCGCATGGCGGCCGCATCGTGCTCGCCAATCGCGAGGGGGGTGGTCTGGTCGTGTCCATGTACCTGCCGAGCGCCCCCCCGCCCCCGAGCCGGGGCTCGCTCTCACGCCTGCGCGTCATGGAAAAATCCAGCCCAGAGCCGGCAAGTGAGCGCTAGCGAACGAAAGGCTCGGACAGCAGAGCCGGCAAACGAGGGCTAGTGAGCCCTGAGCGTGCCCTCAAAACGTCTGCTAGGGTGGGGAAGAATGCTTTGGTCCTATCGGCGCACAGCCGCGGGTGAAGTGGGACGGCGGCGAACGCTCGTGCGCTGGGCCCTGCCCTTCGCCTGCGTCCTCGGCACGTCCGGCTGCGACCTGAATGGCTTGGTCGACATCGGCGATAGTCTGCTCGACCCCGATGCGGCCCTGCTCGATCATCCGGGCCGACAGCTGATCAAGGGTCACTACTCGGGCCTCAAGATCGCGGGTTCCGGCGATAGTGGTGGTTACGTCCTGGCCCGTCACGAGGGCGTCGACCCTCCGGCGGTCGCCCTGGTTCCATTCTTGAAAGGGGAGCCCTGCGAGTACGCCCCGGCCTTCGGCTACGACCGCTTCTCCAGTCGCGTGGACATCGAGCTGCCCGGCACCATTTCGGTCCAGGTCGACCAGAACGAGCAAAATTCCGCGTTCGGAACGGTCCGTTTCATCGACTACGACTGCAACGAGGTCATCGGTGAGATCCCGAACACCGCGCTACCTGGTCCGATCTTTCCGGGGAGCGAGCCCTTCGGAATGCTGGCCCGCAGTGGCGACGGCACGCTCTACCTCATCGATGCCAAGGAGCTCGAGCTCGAGCTGGTAGCGCCGCACGTCGACTACGGCGTCGTGGCAGGATCGTTCCTCTTTACCCTCGAGTCGGGCGAGATCGTGGTTCGGGACGAAGACCTGAAAGAGATCGCCCACCTCGGGAGCGGCGTCACGGCGGTCGTCGCAACCGGTGGGCTCCGTTTGCCTCTCGCCTATCAGGACGAGAGCGGCATGCACGCCTGGAATGAAGATGACGGGGACACCTCGCTGGGCGAAGAAGGTTGCTCCCCTTGGTACGTCAGCACGGACACGGTCGCCTACCTCGACCCATGCGACGAGCGGTGGCTGGCCGTGGTTGCCTCGAGCGATTCCGTGTTCGGCGTGCAAGATTCGGACGGCTTGGTCACCTTGCGCGGACCCGCTGGCGCTAATCTGGCGAGCCTGACGATGCCCCCGGGCAGCTCCCAGTCTCCGGTCTCGCTGACCGAAATGGCCATCGTGACCACTCCCGATGCGGCCACGCAGGGCGGCGACCTCCTGGCCTTGACCATTCCGGCCGATCCGCCGCTGGACGAGAGCGACATTCAACTCGAAGCCGCATCGCTCGCCAGAAACGTGACCTATGTCCCGCAGCACGGGGTCTACTACAAGGGCTACGATGGTCAGCGCGGAACCCTGCTCGACTTCGACCGCGACGACGACGGTCGGGTTTCCGGCGTGGTCGAGCTCTTGGAGAACGTCGCCTCGGTGCCCTACGCCTCGCCCTACAGCTACATGGGTGTCTTGGCCAAATACGACGGCGAAGTGGGGAACCTGGTTCGCCTCACGAAGAAGAAAGACGGCACGATCGACCGTGATCTGATCGGCGAGAAGGTGCCTCTCCAGCACTTCGTCGGCGACTACGAGACCGAGATGGTGGCCTACGTTTCGGAGATCGACGACGAAGGGCTAGGCATCCTGACCATCGTCGACGATCTCGGTCCGTACGAGGTCGCCGAGAACGTGCGCATCAACGAAATCGACTCACTCGACGACCCACAAGGCGTGGTGTTCACGACTCCATCCAAGGTAAGTGGTGCCTTCGAGCTGCACGCCTGGCTCATCGAAGCCGAGCTCGACCTGACGATTCACGAGGCGGCTTCGGAATACATCGCGATTCCTTGGCCCTCGCCGGGCGTCCTCTACGCGGTGCCCGAGGGCGACGACGCGGGCCTCTGGTTCGCCAAGGCACGCTAGTCTGCCATCAGGGCGCCAGCGCTCTGGGCGACCGAGCGAGTAGCAAGAGGGCGGCGGAGATCACGCATAAGCCCGCGCAGGCCACGAACACGACGCGGTGCCCGAAGGCGCCGCTCAAGAGGCCGAACGCCAGGTACCCCACGGTCGAGCCGGCGCGTTGCGCGCTCGAGTAGAGGTTCGTCGCAGTGCCAGCTTGCCCAGGCAAAAAGTCCTGGAAGAAGGTGATGGCAAGGCCTCCGGTCACGGAAACGATGAGCGCGCTCACGACTTGTGCGCCGTACACGTGATAGGCCGAGCTCACCGCGGACAGCCCAAGATAGTAGAGGGCAGCCAAGCCGAAGGTGATACGAATCATGCGATCGTGGCGCACGCGCGTGGCCAGGACGCCCACGTAGTACATGAACGGCAGCTCGAAGCAGGGGGCGACGCTGTAAGCAATGCCCACCTCTCGTTCGCTCTGGCCCAGTGTCTCCACCAAAAGGAGCGGAAGATTCATGATGCCCATGGTCGCCGCGATGAAATAGGCAACGAAAGCGACGAAGGAACCGAAGACGACCGGCTTCTGCAGCGTCTGCCGAAGCGGTGGTGCTCTGTCGATGGGGGCCTTTTCGAGCGCCGGATCAGCGCTCACTTCGGGCAGTAGCCGATGGACGATCAGCGCAAACAGGAGCAGGCAACCCGCGGCCACCAGAAACGTGCCCGTGAACGAGTACGCGGTCATGACCCACGCGGCCACCGCAGGACCCGCCGTCCAGGCCAGCGCGAACGTGGAACGAAAGACGTTCATGTAGAGCGGGATGTGAGCGGCTTCGATCGATTCCCGTGCCAATAGGTCGCGCGCGTAGGCGAAGAGCTGAGAAAATGTGACCGAGGACAGCCCGATGAAGATGGCGCCGCACACCGTGAGCAGCAGCGGTTCCCGCACGAAGGCGTAGCCGGTGTAGCCGATGGCACCCGCCACACCCCCGAGCAGCAAGACGGGCCTACGCGAGCGGGTGAGGTCCGAATGCCGCGCCAAGGCCGTGCTGAGCAGAATGCTCGACACCGACACGATGGTCATGAAGACACCGAAGCCGACGGGGCTCATCTTCGCTGCCCTCGTGCCGAACAAGGACATGAAGGGCATGACGAAGGCGTAAGAGACGCCGAGCACCACGCTGGCCGGAATCAGGGCCCGCAGGCGTGGGCTCGCCCAGATCGTGCGGATGGGACGGATCTCGGACATGGTGCCCTAGCGCCTGCCCGCGTGCGCCCCCGCCGAAGGCCGGACGTCAGCTGCCCGACGAGTGGCGACGCTGGTAGGCCGGCGTGTCCCAATCGGTGTCGAGCGACGAGGGGAAGCTCGGACGCTCGGGTCCGCGCGTCAGACTGCGGTCGATCCCCTGGGCCAGAGCGGCCGCCGAACCACCTCCGCGTCGGACGAGCGCCGGAATCGGAGCTTCGCCGAGCATGGGCACCTGACGCGAAACGGGCGCCTGCGCCTGAATCGACGGGCGCAGCGCATCTGCACTCTCCGCCCGCATGCCTGCCTCTTGGCTCGCCTTGTCGAAGCCGGTCGCGATGACCGTGACCTTGATGACGTCGCCCATCGTTTCGTCGATCGATGCGCCGAAGATGATGTTCGCGTCCTCGTGAGCCTGTTCCTGGATCAGCGAGGCTGCCTCTTGGATCTCGCGCATCCGCATGTCGGCTCCGCCGACCACGTTGATCAAGACTCCCGTCGCGCCATGCACGGAGATGTCGTCGAGCAAAGGCGACGTGACCGCGTGTTGGGCTGCGATCTTGGCTCGGCCTTCACCCTTGGCGCAACCGGTACCCATGAGCGCGCGACCCATACCGCGCATCACCGTCGTGACGTCGGCGAAGTCCACGTTGACGATACCGTCGAGCGTGATGAGATCGCTGATGCCGCGCACAGCCTGGTACAAGACCTCGTCTGCCTTGCGGAATGCCTCGACGAAGGTCAGCTCGTCGTCGCCGAGCGTCATGAGTTTCTCGTTCGGGATGGTGATCAGCGTGTCCACGTGGTCGCTGAGCGAAGCCAGGCCCTGGTCGGCCCGGCGCATGCGCTGTCGACCTTCGAAGCCGAAGGGCTTGGTCACGACGGCAACCGTCAGCGCCCCGCATTCGCGGGCGATTTGGGCGATCACCGGGGCTGCCCCGGTACCGGTTCCGCCGCCCATGCCGGCGGTCACGAACACCATGTCGGCGCCCTGCAGCCGTTCCTTGATCAGTCCAGCGTCGTCCAGGGCGGCCTTGCGACCGCGCTCGGGATCGGCACCCGCTCCCAGGCCCCGCGTGATGTTCGCACCGATGTGGATGCGTTGTGCCGCCGAGTTGGCGTTGAGCGCCTGGACATCGGTGTTGACGCTCAGGAAGTCCACCCCTTCGAGACCGAAGTGGATCATCGTGTTGATGGCGTTGTTCCCCGAACCGCCAACACCAACGACTTTGATCTTGGCGTTGTAGCTAGCGCAGTCGTCTTCGAATTCGATTGAGAAGCTCATCTCTGATCTGCCTGTGTTCGATGTTGGGGCCCGCCGCTGGGCCAGGAATTAAAACGCACCCCGAAGCCACCCCATGAGGCCCCGACCGATGTGAGAGACTGCAGGCGCCTGGGCCCGACCCACGTGAACGTGCTCGGCACGTGCTTCCGCCTCGGCGATCTGCCGGGCGGCATAGTGCAGAAGGCCAACGCTCGCGGCGTACTGCGGACCCTGCACCAGCTGCGTCAGGCCGGAGATGCCGCGCGGGAAGCCGACCCGAACGGGCATGCCCAGTACTTCCTCGGCGCATTCGACCATGCCTTCCATCAGGTTGGCTCCGCCCGTGAGCACGACGCCAGCGCTGACGCTGTCGATCAGGCTGCATTCCTCCATGCGACGCCGGACCTCGTGAAAAATCTCTTCGCAGCGCGGCTCGACGATGTCGCTCAGCAAGCGGCGCTTGACGTGGCGCGGCGAGTGTCCGCCCACTCCCGGCACTTCGACGTCTTCGTCGTCCGCAACCATGCGGCCCATCGCGCAACCGTAGTTACGCTTCATTCGTTCGGCCTCGTTCGTCGGCGTGCGCAGACCAGCCGCCAGGTCGGTGGTGATGTTGTTGCCACCCACCGGGATGACGCTCGAGTGTGCGATGCCGCCGTCCTCGTAGATGAGGATGTCCGTGGTGCCGCCGCCGATGTCGACCACGGCGACGCCGATTTCACGCTCGTCTTCGCTGAGCACCGCTGCGGCACTCGCTAGGGGTTCGAGCACCACGTCCGCCACGTCGAGCCCACAGCGCTCGACCGAACGCACCACGTTCTGCACCGAGGACGTGCACGCGGTGACCAAGTTCACCTTGGCTTGCAGGCGTACGCCGCTCATCCCGATCGGGTCCCGGATGCCCTCCTGGTTGTCGACCATGTACTCGCGCGGCAGGACGTGGAGGATCATCCGATCTGCATCCACCGGCACTGCTCGAGCGCCTTCGAGTACCCGTTCGACGTCGCTCTGCGTGACTTCGCGTCCGCTGATGGCGCACATGCCGTGCGAGATCGCGGTGCGGATGTGACTGCCGGCGATACCAGCATAGACGGTGTCGATCTCGACGCCGGCGCAGTTCTGCGCAGCGTCCACGGCTTCGCGAATGGCTCGCACGGTCCACTCGATGTTGGTCACCACGCCCTTCTTCAGGCCGCGGCAGGGAACGTTCCCAGCGCCGAGGATGGTGATCCCATGTTCGTCGATCTCCCCGACGACCGCGGAAACTTTGGTCGAGCCGAGGTCCAAACCGACCACGATTTCTGAGGAAAGGGCACCTTTGGTCATCACTGGTTTCCGGAGCTCAAGAGTCGGCCCGACGCTGCCACGCTGGGCGAAATCGGGCCAAATTATCGTAGCCTTACCACCGCGCGTTCGGGGTGGGCCTCACTGTCCAGGAACACGACCCCCGGCGTCCCGCCCTCTTCCGCGGTCCGCTGCGCGATGCGCGTGGCCCGGTGCAGGCTCGCCGTCCACGGCGGTGCTCCGAGATACAGGGAGAGCCCCGCGGTTCCCACCACCAGTACGGCCGAGCCGTCCTCAGCCAGGTGGACCTCCTCGGGCGGATAGTTCTTGGCGAGCGGCAGCTCGGCGTACGTTCCCAGAAGGTCGAGGGCGGCCTGGATTCGACCGAGCTCGGCCCGCCGGTCTCTGCCGAGCTCCGCCAGGGAAATCCCAGTCAGCAAAGGCAGGTCGTGGGGGTCGGCGGGCTCGACCTCCTTGATCGGCAGTCCGTCCTCGGACACGAGGAAGGTCTTGCCCGCCAGGGCCAAAAGGGCAGCCGGCTGGTGCTCGCTGAGCTCGATCTCGATCGTGCTCGGCAGCCGGCGGCGGACCTCGGCCGAGCGGACCCAGGGGCTCTGGCGGAGCTTTCGCGTCGCGATGCCCGTGTCGAAGGTGAAGATGTTCTCGCCCAGGCGCAAGCCCAGGGCGCCCAGGACGTCCTCCCGCGAGAGGCGCCTCGTGCCCACGATCGACACGTCGACAATGGCAAAACGCGGGGTCGTGCGGGCGTAGTGGTGCAGCCCCAGGGCGAGGGCGGCCGAAACGACCGCTACCAAGAGCACGCCCGAGAGGACCTTGACGCCCTGGGCCAGGCGCTCGGCCAGGCCACCTCCACCCGTCTCGACGGCGGCCTCGCCCGTGCTCTCGGCGTCCCGGGCGGCAGGACGCCCCCAGCGCCCGCGCTGTTTTCGAGATTTCTTGTTGCCCATGGACCGAGGCCAGAGTCGCCCGTCAGGGTGCGCTCTCTGGCAAGTCTCTCTTTGCAATCAAAGCGCCGAGCGGGGCCAAGATCTTGTTGATGTCGCCGGCTCCAAGGGCGATGACCACGTCCCCCGGGCGGGCGAGCTCGGAGAGGCTCCGGACCATTTCGTCCCGGTCGGGCACGTGGCGGGCAGCATGGTGCCCATGGCGCCGGGTGGCTTCGGCCAGGTGGTGCGAGTCCGCCCCGGCGATCAGCGCCTCCCCGGCGGGGTAGACGTCGGCAAACAGCACCTCGTCGGCATCGTTGAAGGCTTGGGCGAACTCCTGGAACAGCGCGCGGGTGCGGGTGTAGCGATGCGGCTGGAAGGCGACCAGCACGCGCCCGGGATAGGCCCGACGGGCGGCAGCCAGGGTCGCCCGCACCTCGGCCGGATGGTGCCCGTAGTCGTCCACGAGCGCGACGCCAGCCGGCTCGCCGACGACCGTGAAACGCCGAGCCACGCCATGAAAGGTCGACAGCGCCTCCTTCATGACGTCCAGGGGGACCTCGAGCTCGTCGGCGACGGCGATGCAGGCCAGCGTGTTCTGTGCGTTGTGCTGGCCGGGCATCTTGACCCGGAACTCGCCCAGGGACCGACCGCGCCGAAACGCCTCGAACACGGTCGAAGTCCCCTCGCCGCGCACGTGACGGGCGGAGTATTCCGCCTGCTGGCTCAGGCCATAGGTCACGTGTCGCCGCCGCACCTTGGGCAACAGGTCCTGCACGTGCGGATGATCCAAGCAGAGCACGGCCAGACCGTAGAAGGGCACCTTCTCGATGAATTCCAGGAACGCCTGCTTGAGTCTGTCGTGCGTGCCGTAGTGATCCAGGTGCTCGGGATCGATGTTGGTGACCACGGCGATGGTCGGTGTCAGGCGCAAGAACGAGCCGTCACTTTCGTCCGCCTCGGCCACCAGGAGGTCGCCCGTTCCGAGCTTGGCGTTACTGCCAAACGAGGCCATGCGCCCGCCGACGACGACGGTGGGGTCCAGGCCGGCAGCGCGCAGCACCGTGGCGACCAGGGACGTCGTCGTCGTCTTGCCGTGCGATCCCGCGATGGCGACGCCGTATTTGACGCGCATGAGCTCGGCGAGCATCTCCGCGCGACCGATCACGGGAATGCCCGCTTCGAGCGCGGCCACGAGCTCCGGGTTCTCCGGACGGATCGCCGACGAGTAGACCACCACGTCGGCGCCGATCACGTTTTCGGCGCGGTGGCCCACGTCAATGCGCACGCCGAGCGCGGCCAATGCGTGCGTGTTTTCACCCTCTCGCATGTCCGAGCCGGACACGTCGAACTCGAGGTTTCGCAGGATCTCGGCCAGGCCGCTCATGCCGATACCGCCCACACCGACGAAGTGCACTTTTCTCACGCGCCCGCGAAACATCAGATAGCTCCCGAGAATTGCAGCGGCCCGCTCCGAGCAGGGCGCGGCGCGGATGCGCGGTCGGATGGGCGCGCAGGGCTCGCATCGTCCAGCAGGTCCAAGAAGTCTCGGGCGACGCTCCGAGCCGCCCTGGGGCGACCGAAATCGGTCGCAGCCGCTGCCATCGCCACGAGCTCCTCGGGCCGCGACAGGACGCGAACGATTTCGCGCTCCAGCTGCTCCTGCCCCACGTCACTCGGTAGGCAGGTGGCGGCCCCCGCACGCTCGAGCGCCCGCGCGTTGTAGAATTGGTGATTGCCCGAAGCGTACGGGTACGGGACGAGCAGACTCGCGCGGCCGATGGCGGTGATCTCGCTGACCGCGCTGGCGCCCGAACGACCAACGACGAGATCTGCTTCTGCAATCGCGCTCGGCATGTCGTCGATGAAGGGAATCACCCGCGCGAAATCCGCCGCTCCATACGCCTCGAGCACGGCCGCCACGTGGGCAGCACCGGACTGATGCACGACCGAGAGACCCGGCAGTGCCTCCTTGGCTCGGGCGAGGGCCCGCGGCAACGTCTGGTTCAAGGACATAGCTCCCTGCGAACCGCCGAGCACGAGCACGCGCGGCCCGCGCGGCTGTGGCCGGTACGGCCGCGGTTCGAAGGCGGAACGAATCGGCACGCCGAGCGGGCGAACGACGCTGGGGTCGAAGACGGTCTCGGTCATCTCGAACGCGGTGTAGGCGCGCAGGGCGAGCGGCGCGATCAACCGGTTGCTGAGCCCGATCACGCTGTTGGGTTCGAGCAGACCGAGCGGCAAGCCCATGAGCCACGCTGCCAGCGAGACGGGTCCGGCTGCGTAGCCCCCGACCGACAGCACGCCGAGCGCCTCGGTCCGGCGCAACAGACGAACGCCATCAGGCAGGAGTCGTGCTGCCCTGCTCGCCCCGCGGAGCGCGCCGGTCAGACCGCCGCCTCGTATCGGCAGCACGTCCAAGAGCTCGAGCTCGAAACCGCGCTCGGGCACCAGACGAGTCTCCATGCCCCGCGGCGTGCCGACGAAGATCGGCTGGATGCCGCGGTCGAGCTCGACCAACGCCTCCGCCACGGCGAGCAGCGGAAAGACGTGTCCCCCCGTGCCTCCCCCCGCCAGAATCACGGTCCGACGCGCGCGGATCACGCGCCGGCCCTCGCTTCGCCGAACTCGGCCTGCACGGCGACCAGCGCGGACGCCTCCGGCGACGGCAATGGGTCCACTTCGGGCCGCAGACTGCGGCGCGGACGGGAGACGTTGAGCAGGATGCCCATGGCTGCGGCATTCACGAGCAAGGACGACCCTCCGTAGGAAACGAACGGCAAGGTCAGGCCTTTGGTGGGCAAGAGGGACATGGCCACCGCCAAGTTCACCAGTGCCTGCGTGCCGAACAGCATCGACAAGCCGAACGCGACGTACGAGCCATACTCGTCGTCGGCGGCCAACGCCGCCCGCACTCCCCGTGCGACGATGAGCAGGTACACCAAACAAAGCCCGACGATGCCGACGAAACCGAGCTCTTCGCCGATGATGGCGGAGATGAAGTCGGTGTGCGCTTCCGGCAGGTACAGGACCTGGAGCCCCTTGCCCAGGCCCTGACCCCACATCTGCCCCGAACCGAAGCTCAGCACGGCCTGGAACGGCTGGTAAGCGAGGTCCTGCCGATGCTCGGCCATGTCGAACCAAGCGAGCATGCGTTCCCAGCGGTAGGTGGTGAAGCGCACCGCCCACACCGCGAACGAGCCGCCGAGTGCCAAGGCACCGAGCAGGTAGCTGATGCGAGCACCCGCGACGAAGAGCATGGCAAAAGTCAGAAACATGAGCACCGCGGCGCTGCCGAAATCCGGCTGCTTCATGCAGATGAGCACGAGTAGGCCCGCCATGATCAGATGCGGCACCATCCCGATGCTGAAGCTCTTGACGGCGTCCTGCTTCTTGTCGAGCGAGTAGGCCAGCCAGAGCACCATGGCGACTTTGGCCATTTCGGCCGGCTGTACGTTGACCGGCCCGAAACGAAGCCAGCGCGCCGCACCACCGCCGCTGTGGCCGAAGCCGACCACGCTGAGCAGCATGAGCAAAGTCACGACGCCGAGCGTCAGGTAGGTCAAGAGCCGGAGCTTGTGGTAGTCGAAACGAGACACCCCCCACATCACCCCGAGGGCCAAGAGGGCGAAGAGGCCCTGACGTTCCAGAAAGTGGTGCGGATCGCGGAAATCGGCCGTGGCCTCGATGATTCCGGCGCTGTAGACCATCACCACGCCGAAGCCGCAGAGGCCGATCGTGGCAGCGGCCAGGGTGACGTCCATGGCTCCGACCTTGGGCGACTTGGCGAATAGCTCCGAGAGAAACCGCTTCATGGGACGTGACCGGCCACCGCCTTCGGCAGTTGCCTTACTGCTTCAGTAAACCGATCTCCGCGTTCGGAATAGTTTTTGAACATGTCGAGGCTGGAGCAGGCCGGGCTGAGCAGGACCGCGTCCCCCGGCTGGGCCAGCCGGAACGCCGTCAGAACGGCTGCCTCGATGGTCGGAGCGCGCCGGACGGGCACCGCGGTCCCGATGGCCGCCTCCAGGCGGTCGGCTGCCTCCCCGACGAGCACCGCTGCGCGGCCCTTGGCCCGCAGGGCCAGGACCAGGTCGTCGTAGCTCCCGAGCTTGTCGCGGCCGCCGGCGATGAGGACGCCGCGGGGCTCGGTCAGCCCGCGCAACGCCGTCACCGCGGCCCCGACGTTGGTCGCCTTGGAGTCGTCGTAGAAGGTCACCCCTTCGAAACGCCCGGACAGCGCCATGCGATGGGGCAAAGCCCGAAAGCGCGCCAGTCCTTCGGTGATGGCGGCTGGCTCGAGACCAAATGCGCGCGCCGCCGCAATCGCCGCCGCCGCGTTTTCGTAGTTGTGCAGGCCATGCAGATCGGCCCCGGACAGGTCGAAGCAGATGCCGCTCGAGCGCTCGAGCACCGATGCTCCAAGGACCGCGTAGTCGGCGCCGTCCGGGCCGTAGGTGACGATGCGTCCGCGGCCCCGCTGGGCCTGGCGGAGGACCTGCTCGTCCCCTGCCGGCACGACCGCCACGTCGCTGGGCTCCTGGCGGCGAAAGCAGTTGCCCTTGGCCGCTGCGTAGGCCTCGAAGTCCGGGTAGCGGTCCAGGTGGTCCTCGGTGATGTTGAGCAGGATCGCCACCTTCGGGCGGAACGTGTCCACCCGCTCCATCTGAAAGGACGACACTTCGAAGATCGCCGCGTCCAGCTCGAGCCCCGGAGCCTCGGCCGCGGGCCGACCCAGATTCCCGCCAACGAACGTGCGCGAGTACTTGGAGCCAACGATATCGCCCAGCAAGGTCGTCGCCGTGCTCTTGCCGTTGGTGCCACCCACCGCCAAAACGGGCGCACGGAGCGCACGGTACGCCAGCTCGAGCTCGCCGATCACCGGCACGCCGCGGGCCTCGGCCGCCAAGAGCTCGGGGAAGTCCGGCACACCCGGGGAGACGACGACCAGATCCAGCTCGCCGAACGGCACGTCGGCGTGCCCGCCCAGCACGAGCCGGGCGCCGAGGGCCTCCAGCGCGCGCGCTTCTGGCGACAGTCGATCCTGGGTCGCGCGATCGGTGGCGACGACCGTTGCGCCGGACGCGAGCAAGAGGCGTGCAGCAGCAGCTCCGCTCGTGCCCAGGCCGACCACGGCCACGTTCTTGCCTGCGAGGCTCTGCATCAGCGCACCTTGATCGAGGACAGGGCCACCAGTGCCAACAGCAGCGAAATGATCCAGAAGCGCACGATGATGCGCGGCTCGGGCCAGCCCTTCTGCTCGTAGTGGTGATGAATGGGCGCCATCAGGAAGACCCGCTTCTTGAACAGCTTGAAACTCACGACCTGCGTGATCACGCTGGCTCCCTCGAGCACGAAGATGCCGCCGAGGATGACGCTGAGGAACTCGTTCTTGGTGAGCAATGCCAGCATGCCCAGCCCACCGCCAAGCGAAAGCGAGCCCACATCCCCCATGAACACCTGCGCTGGGTAGGTGTTGTACCAAAGGAACCCAATGCCGGCGCCGATGACGGCGGCAGCAAACACGCTGAGCTCGGCCATGGCGGGCACACCCGCGATGTCCAAGTACTCGGCGAGTGGAAAGCCGAACAGCACCGAGCCTGCCACATAAGCCCAGACCAGATAGGTGCCGGAGGCAATCATCACGGGCCCAATCGCCAGGCCATCGAGTCCATCCGTCAGGTTGACCGAGTTGCTCGTGCCGACCAAAACGAGGAGACCAAACAAAACGTAGGCCCACGCCGGCAGCTCGATCGGAAACTTGCTGAAGGCGACGAAGGGCAAGCTCAGGCGGTGGCGAATGGACAGCCACCCCTCGGGCAAACCGCCCTGGTGCACGTACAGGTAATAGAGCGCGCAGCCACCGATCAGCACCTGCCCCAGGATCTTGTAGCGTCCCGGCAGGCCGCGCGTGTTCTTGCCGACGATCTTCAGACGATCGTCCAGGTAGCCGATGATGCCGTAGCCGGCAGTGACCGCGGTGGTGGCCAGTACGAAGGTGTTTTTGACGTCCGCCCAGAGCACCGTTGGCAAGAGGCAGCAGAGCAGGATGAGCGCGCCACCCATGGTCGGCGTGCCCGCTTTCGAGAAATGGCTCTTCGGTCCTTCCTCGCGAATGATCTGCTTGATCTGCTTGCCGCGCAGCGTCCGGATGAACCAGGGCGCCAAGAAGAAGCTGAGCATCATGGCGGTGAGCACGCTCATGATGGCTCGGAACGGCGTGTAGCGAAGGACGTTCAGCACGCCAGCCCAGCCGAACTTCTCGCTGAGCGGAAACAGGAGTTCGTAGATCATGACTTCGCTTCTGCGGGATTGGTCCGCCCGTCGGCAGCCACGAGTGCCTGCACGATCTGCTCGGCGCGAACACCGCGCGAAGCTTTCACCACCACGACGTCGTGCGGCAAAAGGCGCGGCCACAGCTGCTGGCCCACGCCCGACGCATCGCCGGCATGCCACGTCTCGAGCCCAGCGGCCCGGGCGGCCTGCATGGTGAGCTCCGCCTCGCTACCAACGGTGAAGAGCCCTTTTGCCGTAGAGCTGGCTGCGAGGCGGCCGAGCACCTCGTGCTCGCTAGCCGACAGCGTGCCGAGCTCTTTCATGTCGCCCAGGACCAGCCAGAGTCGTCCGCCGGTCACCTGCGCCAGCTCCTGCCCCGTGGCGATGGCCTGGCGAGCGCTGGCTGGATTGGAGTTGTACGTGTCATCGAGAACGATTCGACCCTCGCTGAGCTCGAGAATCGAGCTGCGCCCCGGTTCTACTCCAGCCGCCAGCGCAGCTTCGAGCCGTGTTTGGTCGAGGTGACCGGGCGCCAGGGCTTCGCACACCAAGACGCCAGCAGCGACCGCCAGCGCACCGGGCAGCCCAGCGAGCGCCGTTTCGAAGGACCAGCTGCGCGGACCGAGCTCCAAGCGAAGCGCGGTCCGACCCGGCGCCAGCAGGCGCCGCAGGGCGATGACGAGATCCGCGTGCTGGCCCTCGCCATAGCCGAGCCGGCGGCCCGGGTGTCGGAGAAGCTCCTGACGCACCCGCTCGTCGTCGACGTTGCCTAGGGCGACGCCTTGGGCCGGCAGGGTCGCGAAGATGGCGCCCTCCTCGCGCGCGACGCCGTCCAGATCCGCGAGGCCCTCGGTGTGTTCGATGTCGATCAGCGTGAGTACGGCAACGTCGGGAGCGGCCATGTTGCCGAGCTCGAGCACCTCACCGGGTAGATTGGTGCCGACCTCGACGACGCCGAGCTCGTGCTCTTGGCCGAGACCGAGCAGCGTCAAGGGGACACCCACGCGATTGTTCAGGTTGCCTGCCGTCGCATGAACCCGGCCCGGAAAGAGACTCTCGAGCACGCGACTGATGACCGAGCGCGTCGTCGTCTTACCCGCCGAACCAGCGACGGCGACGATGCGCCCGCCCCAGCGCCGACGGTGGTAGCCCGCAAGCTGGCCCAGCGCGACGAGCGGGTCGGCCACCTCGATCACCGTCACCCCCGGAGGAGCCGAGGGTCCGCGCCCCTCGGCAACGATGAGCATGCTGGCGCCTCGCTCCACCGCAGCTGCCAAAAAAGCGTGGCCGTCGAAATTGTCGCCGGACAGGGCGACGAAAATCTGGCCCGACAAGTCGCGACGAGAATCCGTGCCGACCCCCACTGCCTGCGTCGAAACGAGTCGCACCAGCGTTCCGGCCGTCTGCAGGACGACTTCCGGCACCGTGAAGGCCGCGCGATTGTTCGGGATGGGAGTGGACACTAGGGATTGCTTTCCCGCCGCCTCCGGAGGGCGCTCTTTACCTCGACCCGATCGTCGAAGTCGAGCACCTTCGATCCGACGAGCTGGTACGTCTCGTGGCCCTTGCCCAGGACGAGCACCATGGACCCGCTCGGTGCGGCCAAGATGGCGTTTTCGATGGCTTGTCTACGATCGAGCTCCACGCTGATCCGAGCCCGTCCACCTTGGGCACCCGCGAGCACCTGGCGCGCGATTTCCGCTGGATCCTCGGAGCGGGGGTTGTCGGTGGTGATCCAAACTCGGTCCGCGCCCTCGGCCGCAACTCGACCCATCAAGGGACGCTTCTGGCGGTCGCGATCGCCGCCGCAGCCGAGCACGCACACGATCGACTTCGGAGCGAGACTCCGAGCCATGTCGACCACCCGTGAGACGGCGTCGGGCGTGTGCGCATAGTCCACCAGCGCGACCACGTCGTCGTCCGGTCCGTCGATGCGCTCGAGCCGACCGGGAACGGCGCTCGCTTGGCTGAGGCAAGCGAGCGCGAGGGCTGGCTCTAGGCCCAGGCGGAGCAGGATGCCGAGCGACAAGAGCAGGTTCTCCGCGTTGAACTCACCGAGGAGTGGCGAATCGAGCGACCTGCGCTGACCGAGCACGTCGAGCTCGAGCGAGGTGCCGCGTTGCGAAAGGTGGACGGCCTCGGCCCTGACGTCCGCCGACTGCCTTGGGTCCAGGGAGACGCGCAGGCAGCCAGGGGTGCGAGCTGCGAGATCCCGTCCGAACTCGTCGGCGACGTTGATGACGGCGGCCCGAGGCCCCGATTCGAACAGCCGAGCCTTGGCCGCGCCGTAGGCGGCCATGCTGCCGTGGTAGTCGAGGTGGTCCTGACTCAGGTTCGAGAAGGCCGCCACCGCAAAGCGAACTCCGGCTACACGCTCTTGCTCGAGTGCGTGGCTCGACACTTCCATCACGAAATCGCTCACGCCTCGAGCCCTGGCCAAGGAGAGGCACTCGGCCAGCTCCTCGGCGCCGGGAGTCGTCAGCGTATCCTTCACGTGCTCACCCTCGATGTACAGGCCCAGGGTGCCCAGGCGCGCCACCCTGCGTCCAGCCCGGGCGAGCGCTTGCGTCACCAGCGCCGCCGTCGTGGTCTTGCCATTCGTGCCGGTGATGCCCACGACCGAAAGCGAGTCGGAAGGCCGGTCGGCGCACAGCTCGGCCACGTGCCCCAGGGCCTTCTTCACGTCGGAGACCAAGAGGCGCGGCTCGAAGTCGGCCTCCGACCCATGCTCGGTGAGTAAGGCAACGGCGCCTTGCGCTCGGGCTTGCGCCAAGAACGAGAGCCCGCTCTGGCCAACGCCGACCTTGGCCACGAACAGGCAGCCAGGCTCACAGCGCCGCGAGTCCTCGGTCACCCCGAGCACGACGACCGTGGGGTCGCCGATGAGCTCCACGCTGCCGGGACCGAGCACCGCTACCAGGGCTTGCTCGATTTCGCCGAGCGGGATCGCGCGGGAGGCTTTCAGCATGTTCGAATCAGGACGCGGGGCGGAACAGCAAGCGAATCGATGTGCCCTTGTCGACGACGGAGCCCGGTGGCGGCACTTGCTGCAAGAGCACGCCGCTGCCCTCGACCTCGACCTTCGTGCCCAGGTCGAGGAGCGCTCGCACGACGCTGCGCATGGGCGAACCGGTCAGATCGGGCAACCGCACCTGGTCACGGCCGAGCGGCCCGCCGTTTTTCACTTCCTGTATGGCGGCCTGTTCACCA
>Ga0247744_1000007_pt1 | contig 57018 bp, 43 predicted proteins | sample UWRJS154409C5_FD_180946 | JGI IMG/M metagenome (GOLD analysis project Ga0247744, IMG submission 180946) | Soil microbial communities from Arlington Agricultural Research Station in Wisconsin, United States - UWRJ-S154-409C-5 | ecosystem: Environmental > Terrestrial > Soil > Agricultural land... | reverse complement strand
CCGAGCCGATGTTCGCGCCGCCCGAACCCGTCTGGCCGCCCGAGGCCGTACCACCGGAGCCATCGTCGTCCGACGGGGACCCAGAACAGCCTGCCGAGATCCACACCAGGGCAAGCGTCGAGATGGTCAGCGCGAATGCCCAACGACGGCGAGAGCGCAGCAGGGCGGGTTGGGAAGCAGGCGAAGGTTCGGTCATAGCCTGATCGCTATAACGCAGGTTTCCACGGATGGCGAAAGGTTCCGCCCTCGCACCACCTCGTTTGCTGGACTGAAGTGGGATGGTGTGCGCGCGCGGAGTCGTCGACGCACCTAGGGCTCGTTGACCTTCCCCGGCGCGTACCAGTGAAACTGATTGTCGGCGCGGAAATTGAGAAACGAAATGCTCACGCTGAGGTCGAGCGCGCGCACCTGATGCCACCAGCCCACGGGCAGGAACAAGGCTTCCCCTGCTTTGAGCACCACGCGTTCGGCGCGCCACGGGAACTGTTCGTCCGGTGGGCGCGGCCCCTCGCCCTCCATGTCGAGCGGAACGCGGCGGTGCGCATAATAGCCTTCGGCGGCAGCAAGGAGCTCGGTTTCGAAGGGACTGACCAGGAAGAACTCCTTCCTGCCTGCAACCTGGCAAAACAGGATGTTGTTGCCGTCGTGGTGCAGCGGGGTGAGCGTGCCAGCCGGGCCGAACCAGAAGGACATGTACGTGCGGAAGCGGGCCGGATCGACGTACTTTTCCGGTGGAACGATGTCGTCCAGCAGGCTGTCGAAGTTCTCGTTCTCCAGGAGACGATTGTTCGAGATCAGATAGCCATCGTTGGTTACGCCAGCAGCAGCGACCCAGGTCGCGTACTCTCGCATCGTCGTCTGCTGGAGATACTTGGTGTAGTTGCGATCACAATGCTCGTCGCCGGTGCGGCCCTTGCACACGGTGAGCGGAGTGTCGCCGAACTTCTCGGCGAAGTACTCGGGGCGCGACCAGCGCTCGAGTGCTGGCCAGTCGTGTGCGACGTCCGTCAGAATGACGGCACGATTGGCCGCGTAGTAGTTCTGGAAGAAGTCCTCGGTGCTCACGCCGGCTCGGCGCTCGACGGTTCCCCGTGGCGCGGCGCGCGCCAGGTCGCGCTTCAGGGTCACCAGCGCCTGCAGCTGATCGCGCGCCATGACCTTGCGCCGAAACGCCTGCAGCAGCGTGTTGTCGCTGACCTCTTGGACCGCTGAATTCGCCAGTCCGGCAGGGACCCCGGCGCCTTCCAGAGTGGCAACGAGCTCCGCACTCGCCACGCCTTCGACGTAGTTCTCTACGAGCCAATCAACCCATTCGGGCGCGAGGACTTCCTCGTCGGACTCAGGCGCGGGCCCGTTCACGGCTACGGTTCGTTTTCACTCCCGCCCGTCGGAGCCGGTTGTGGTGGAACCTGCGGGGGGATGACCTGCGGCGCTCCGCCGGTCGGCGGAGCCTGCGGCGCCGTCCCGCCGGTCGGCGGAACCTGGGGCGGAGTAACCTGCGGCGCCCCGCCGGTCGGAAACCATTGCGGCGCTCCACCGCCGGTGGGAGCGATCTGCGGTGGGACCTGGGGGAACACCTGCGGCACACCACCAGAAGCGGCTCCGCCCGATGCAGCGCCACCGGAGCCGACACCACCGGAGCCGGCTCCACCCGACGACGCGCCGCCCGTGCCGGACGTCCCCGAACCATCGCTGCACGACACCGTTCCCAGCGTGAAGATCGCCGCAAACCCAGCCAGTGTCGTGACGGGGCGCGATCGACGCACCAGCGGAGGCGTGGTCGGAGGCGGACTGGGAGTCTTCCTGGTCATGGGCGCGCTGCTCACAAACAGCCTGCACCCGGGACGCCCCGCTGTCTACCGGCCTTCAGCCCGCTTGTAGCTTCCGATACTTGATGCGCCGGGGCTGCTCGGCGTCGTCGCCGAGGCGGCGACGATAGTCTTCCTCATACGCCTGGTAGTTGCCTTCGAACCACACCACTTGGCTGTCGCCTTCGAAGGCGAGCATGTGGGTCGCGATGCGATCCAAGAACCAGCGATCGTGGCTGATGACCACGGCGCAGCCGGGGAAATCGAGCAGGGCCGATTCGAGCGAGCGCAACGTATCGACGTCCAGATCGTTCGTGGGCTCATCGAGCAGGAGCAGATTGCCGCCTTGCTGGAGCGTCTTGGCCAGGTGCACGCGATTCCGCTCACCGCCGGATAGCGTTCCCACCTTCTTCTGCTGGTCGGAGCCCTTGAAGCCGAACCAGCCGCAGTAGGCACGGGAGTTCATCTCCTTGCCGCCAAGGTCGATCACTTCGTCCCCGCCGGAAATCACTTCCCAGACGCTCTTGGCAGGCGCCAGCTGATCGCGCGACTGGTCAACGTAGGAGATCTTGACCGTATCCCCGAGTGACAGCTTACCACTGTCCGGCTTCTCTTCGCCGACCAGCATGCGGAAGAGCGTCGACTTGCCGGCGCCGTTCGGGCCGATGACGCCCACGATGCCGCTGCGCGGCAGGCGGAAGGAGAGGCCATCGAAGAGGAGCCGATCGCCGAACGCTTTGGTCAGGCCGTCGGCCTCGATGACCACATCGCCGAGGCGCGGTCCGGGGGGAATGGTGATCTCACCGCCGTCGACCTTCTTCTGGTTGGCCTCGCTCAAAAGCTCTTCGTAGGCCGTGAGGCGCGCCTTGCTCTTGGCCTGACGGGCGCGGGCGCTCTTCTGCACCCACTCGAGCTCTTGCTTCAACTTGCGCTGGCGGGCGCTTTCCTGCTTTTCCTCCTGCGAGAGGCGCGCCTGCTTCTGCTCGAGCCAAGCCGAGTAGTTGCCGTGGAAGGGGTAGCCGCGGCCGCGATCGAGCTCGAGGATCCATTCGGCAACGTCGTCCAAGAAGTAGCGATCGTGGGTGACGGCGACGACCGTGCCTGGGTATTCCTTGAGGTAGCGCTCGAGCCACGCCACCGACTCGGCGTCCAAGTGGTTGGTCGGCTCGTCGAGCAGGAGCATGTCCGGATTCTCGAGCAGGATGCGACACAGGGCCACACGGCGCTTCTCGCCACCGGAGAGCTTTTCCACCAAGGCGTCGCTCGGCGGCAGACGCAGGGCGTCCATGGCACGCTCCAGCTTTTGATCGAGGCTCCAGGCGTCGATGGCATCGATACGATCCTGGAGCTTGGCCTGCTTCTCCATGAGCGCGTTCATCTCGTCGTCGCTCATGGGCTCGGCGAAGCGGGCGCTGACGTCCTCGAACTGCTGGAGCAGATCGCGGGTGGGCTGGACGGCTTCTTCCACGGCCTCTCGTACCGTCTTGGCCGAGCCCAGATCGGGCTCCTGCGCGAAGTAGCCCACCTTGATGCTGGGGTGCGGCTTGGCTTCACCAACGAAGCCGTCGTCCTTGCCCGCCATGATGCGCATGAGCGAGCTCTTGCCGGAGCCGTTGGCGCCCAAAACGCCGATCTTGGCGCCAGGCAAGAACGCCAAGGTGACGTTGTCCAGGACCTTCTTGTCGGGCGGGTGAACGCGCGTCACCCCCTGCATGGTGAAAACGAACTCGGGCATGCGGCGACGCTAGTTGAGCTGCCGGGCGAGCGAAAGAAGCTGCTCTTTCTCGTTGACCGTTGGGTCGTCGAGCGTGGCCTCGAGCAAGCGTTCGAGCAGGCGGCCGACTTCAGGACCCGGCGGCGTCCCCTGGGCAATGAGGTCCGCGCCGCTGACTTGCAGGTCGCGGAGCGAGAGCGGCGGATTTCGGCTGAGCTCGTCCAAGAGGCGCACTCCGATCTCGCGCACGGGCGCGGCCGCGGCTTCCGCGATGGCCACGATGTCTCCGACGTACTCCGCACCCATCTGGCGGAGCAGGCGGCGCACCGCCTTGGCATCCGGCAAGTCGGGAGCAGCATGGACCAGCTGGGCCGCCGGCTCGCTCAGGCGACCAAGCCGCGTCTTCTCCGCGCCCGACAACTTGAGCTTCTGCGCCAGGAGAGCAACCGCACCTGCGGGCTCCGGGGCAAACACGAGCAGGAGCGCGAGGCGCAGTATCGCGTCGACGGGCGCGCGGTCCAGCAGCGCACACGCCCTCGAGTAGGCGCGATTCGCGTTCTCGTCGTCCTCGGGAAACAGCTCGGGGCAGGTGATCGCCAGCAGCCCCTCGCTGCGCAGGAGGCTGAACGCTCGGCTCGGCGCCGGGCTGCCCAGAGCTTTCAGCCACTCCTCCCGCACCCGCTCGCCGGCGACCTTCGCGAAGCTCGCCAAGGAGGGACGCATGGCCGCCCGCGTCGCTGCGTCGACCTCGAGGCCGAGCGTCGACGTGAAGCGGGCGCAACGCAGGACCCGCAACCCATCCTCGGAGAACCGCTGGAGCGGGTCGCCGACGGCCCGGAGCACGCCTCGCTCCAAATCGCCCCGACCGTCGAACGGGTCGATGACGGCGGGATGCTCGAGATCGAAGGCGATGGCGTTCACGGTGAAGTCCCGACGCGCCAGATCTTGGCGCAGATCCTCCACGAAGAAGACCTCATCCGGCCTGCGGCCATCGCTGTAGCCACGTTCGCCACGCAGCGTCGTCACTTCGAAATGGCGGCGCCCGAGCACCACGGTGACCGTGCCATGCGCGATGCCGGTCGGGATCACGCGGCGAAATAGCTGGCGGACGACGTCCGGCTTGGCGTCGGTGCACAGGTCGAAATCGGCGGGCAAGGTCGCTTGCGTGTGCCCGTGCCACAGCCGAATCAGATCGCGCACGGAACCGCCGACGAGCCAAGCGTGATGGCCGGCGCCAGCCAGCACACGGGAGATGGTGAAGGCTTCCTCGGGCACGGCCGCCGAGATCGAGGCGCACAGCGCCCGCTCGTGCTCCGAACTGCTTTCGGCGGTGTCCACTAGGGCCGAGCCTGCACTCAGTCCCAGGGATTGACCAGCTCGCCGGAGCCCTCGGCCGACTTCTTCGTGCTGCTCTTGTTCGCGGGCCTGGTCGCTTTCTTCTGAGGGCGTGGCAAGGCAGCCGGAGTGGGTGCGGACGTCACCGCCTCCAGTTTGATGGAGACGGCCTTGGCCGTGCCGTCCACCACGAAGGCGCGCGGCAAGAAGCCCTCGGCCCGGGCGACGAGCGGAACTGGATCACTGGCAATTTCGATCATCACAGGGCTCGTTCCGAGGTCTTCTTCGCCACGGAACACGTGCGCGGCCAGTGGCTCGACGGCCACGGCGATCCAGCTGGAGACCGGTGCCGATGCCGGCGCGGAGGGTGGGGTCGGGTGGGCCGGGGCCGGCTGGGCCACGACGCGACGCGCCGCTTGGCTCTCGCGGTAGAACCAGAATCCCGCCAGAGCGGCGAGAAGGAGCACAGCGACCGCCAGCGCGGCTGGCCACTTCTTGCGACCAGGCTTGGCGGACGCTGGCAGAGCGGCGGCACCGCTCATGGCGGTGGCACGTAACTCCGGTCGACTGACACTGCCGACGCCGCCGGGATCGCCGAAGATGATGCGCATGTCGGCTTCGAGCTCCGACATCCGTTGGTAGCGATCGCGCGGGTCCTTCTTGAGGCAGCACAGGATGACGCGCTCGAGATCGGGGTCGAGGCGTTGGAACTGCAGGAACGTGCTGGGCGGCTCCGGTTCCTTGTACATGTGCTGGCTCAGGATGCCCATGAACGTATCGGCATCGAACGGCAAGCGCCCCGTCACCAGCTCGTAGAGGATGACGCCGACGGCGTAGATGTCCGCCCGATGATCGACGTCGCCGCCCGCTGCCTGTTCGGGCGCCATGTAGTGGGGCGTGCCGAAGACTTGCCCTGCCTGGGTCATGCGGCCGCCCGCGTTCGCGACCTTGGCGATGCCGAAATCGAGCACTTTGACGAAATCGCGCTGCGATCCGCGACGCACCAAGAAGATATTCTCGGGCTTGAGGTCGCGATGCACGATGCCAACGTCGTGAGCGGCCCCGAGCGCCTCGGCCAACTGAATGATGATGGTGCCGATGCGGTCGTGCGCCAGCGGACCATTTTCCGCCGCTGCGGAGAGCACGGTGCCCTCCAAGTACTCCATGACGAAATACGTCGCCCCGTCCGGCAGTCGGCCAAAATCGCTGATGTCGATGATGTGCGGATTGCCAATGGACGATGCCGAACGCGCCTCGTTCAAGAAGCGCCCCACCACCTCCTCGTTCCGTGCCATGTCGGCCCGGAGCACCTTCATGGCGACCTTCTTGCCAATGATGGTGTGGGTGCAGCGATACACGACGCCCATGCCGCCTTCGCCGAGAACGCTCTCCACGTCGTAGCGACCGTCCACAGTGGCGCCGACGTACGGGTCCAAGGTGCCGTCAGCCGCCGGCGGCCTGACCGACCCGGCCCGAGTCGTCACCGTCACACGCCGCAGGCCGGCCGTCTCCTTGGAGGCAGGAGCCAGGTCGGAAAGATCTGGGCTGTGTGACGACTGATTCTTCACGGCAGCGTGGTCATGTTAGAGGGTCTCGGGCCGAACGAACATGCAAGGCATGTGCCCGCCTGGTAGGCATAGGTGAGAGGAACACCTCACGCACGCAAACCGAGCCGTTTCGGGCGAAAGCGGCCGAGGGGCCCAGCGGGCCGCCCGGCCAGGTCGGGCCAACTGCGCAACGTTTGCGAGGGACTGTGCCCGGTCAGGCGTCCTCTGTGGTCGTCCGGCCGGAGTCGGTGGTAGAGGCGTCCGGGCATGGGTTTTCCACTCCAGCTGGCGGTCCGCTACATGGGCTCGAAGAAGCGGTCCTCCATCTCGCTGGGCACCTTCTTCGCCGTCCTCGGCGTCGCCCTCGGCGTGGCCGGCCTCACCACCGCGATGAGCGTGACCGGCGGATTCCACAAGGAGTTTCGCGACAAGGTGCTGGGGGTCAACGCCCACGTGCTCATCCTCAAGCGCAGTAACTCGTTCACGGAATATCGCGAGCTGATCGAGCAAACGAAGAACGTGCCCGGCGTGACCGGCATCGCGCCCTTCACCATCAACCCGATGATGGTCACCAAGGGTGACCGAACTGCGACCGGCGTCATGCTGAAAGGAGTCGAGCCGGCGCGGGTACGGGACGTGCTCGACCTGCCCAAGCAGATGATCGAGGGCAACCTGGAGGGCTTACGGCTTCCGGGCAGCAAGCCGCCGGAGATAAGGCGCATCAAGACGCTGACGGGCCTATTCGATCCCGACCGCAAGGCAGACGACGATCCGACGGACCGACCGAACTTCTTGGACACGCTCGCGCAGGCGGCCAAGGAAAGCCCGAGCCAGGAGAGCGAGAAAGCCGCCGAGACGGACGCCGACTTCGAGGCCGAAGCGCGTCGCATCACGCGCCTGGTCGGTGGAGCCGAGGGCGCAGAAGCCGCAGCCCCCCTCGCGCCGGGAGCGCCTGTCGGCAACATCGTGCCCGAAGGCGGCTATCAGAGCGCCTTGCCCGATGACGATGTCTTGCCAGCGGACCTCGCCCAGGATCCCTGCGCGGGGGACGCCAAGGTTCTGCCGGGGATCGTGATCGGCGTCACGCTGAGCAAGAGCCTGCAGGCCAAGCTCGGTGACTGCCTGCAGGTGACGAGTCCCACCATCGGCTTTGCCATTGCGGGCGGCGCCATCCGGCCACCGGTGGCCAAGCGTTTTCGCGTGACAGGCATCTTCCGCGCCGGATTCGACCAATACGACGCCAAGTTCGTCTACACCGACCTCTATCAAGCGCAGGAGTTCTCCGACAGCGGCGACAGCGTGACGGGCATCGAGATGAAGGTGGCGGACATCGACCACGCGCGCGCCATCGCGCGGAGCATCGACAAGAAGCTTGCCGGTGGCATGCACTACACCATGGACTGGGAAGAGCTGAACCACGGCCTCTTCACGGCGCTGCGCATCCAGCAGGTCGTGATGAGCCTGGTTTTGGCACTGATCATCATCGTGGCCGCGTTCACGGTGATCGCCACGCTGATCATGGTCGTTCTCGACAAGCGTCGCGAGATCGCGGTCATCAAAGCCATGGGCGCCACGGACAACGCCATCTTGCGTGCCTTCCTCTACCAGGGGGGCATCGTGGGCGTCCTGGGGGCGCTGCTCGGTCTGGTGCTCGGCGCCGTGACCTGCCTTTGGCTGCTGTCCCACGCGCTGCCGCTCGACCCCAAGGTCTACTTCATCTCGCACCTGCCGGTGGACGCTCGCCCGCTCGACTTCGCGCTGGTCGGCATCTTCGCCGTCCTGGTGTGCCTGGTGGCCACGGCGTGGCCGGCGTTGCACGCGTCGCGCTTGCGCCCGGCCGAAGCGTTTCGCGACTGAAAGGTCCAGAGCATGGAACGGACCGCCGTCGCGTCGGGTGCAATTCGCAGCCTGGGCTACGAGGAAAGCTCGCGGACGCTCGAGGTCGAATTTCGGACCGGGCGCGTTTACCAGTACGACGGCGTGCCGCCCGAGACCCACGCTTGGCTCTTGCGCGTCGAGAACAAGGGCGGCTTCATCAATCGCATGATCATTCCGCACCATGCAGCGCGCGAAGTGACGGCAGCCGCTCCGTCTCCGCTCGACCTGGAAACGGCTCTGCGCGCCTCGGTCGAGACGGCCCAGGAGCCGCGTGAACCCGAGCCTGAACGCTGAGTCCTGAGCGAGCTAGGGCGGAACGCGCAGCATCCAGGCAGCAAAGCCGAAGAGCGAGAAGCCCCACAGGGCCGCCATCGACCAACCTGGGTCGAAGGGCAGCGCCATCCCGACACCCAAGAGGTGCCGCACGTGGCCGCCGGGCAAGGCCGCCGCTAGGAGCAGGTCCGCCTGCCCGAACGTGAGCCAGACGAGCAAAAGCACGACGAGCCCGGGCCGACCAAACCACTCTCGCGCAGCCAAAAATGCGCAGATGGTGGCGATGGCAGCCAGGGTCGCCACCGGGAGGGTGACCACGAGGTCGGCCACGAGCCGGGGGTCGTTCGCACCACGGGTCCAGACCAGCACCAGGACCGCCAAGAGCGAGCTCACGAGCGGCAAACCCCACAGCAGGGCAGCACTGTGCCAAACGGTACTCCGCCGCCGATTTCCGCCGAAGCCGAGCAGCAAGTCGTCCGCGGCGCCCGCGCCCCACACGGCAACACAGGCCATCAGGGGAAGTGTCGAGAGCAGGAGCACGGACAGCGCCTGGTCCGTCACAGCCCGAGTCGACCCACCGTCGCTCAATAGCCCTCCGGTGATGGCCACGGTGAGCAGGGCCGCTGCCAAGCTGGAGCGGTAGAGCGAGCGGCCTGCGCCGAGTCGCGCCGTCACGTGCGGCCCCCGCTCGCACCCGCGCGCGATGCGTCACGCCGTCGACCCGGCAGGCTCACCATCTCCGAAAGCTCGCACTGGCGAGCCACCACCGCCGTCCCGCAGGCATGGCGCAGAGCGAGCTCGTCCGTGCCGAAAACGAGGAGCACGTTGGGGCGCTCCGGATCGAGCTCGGTCCCGAGCACCGCGGCGTCACGCTGAAGCTCCGCCGCCACCTCGCGTGGGCGCTCGACCACGACCTGAATCGTGCGCAGTCGATCGCCTGGGTCGGGTTGTCCTGGCGGGTGGCGCTGGTCACCCCAGACGCTGGCTTCCCTGTCCGTGCTCACGACGACGACGACGGCGGCGCCGTCCGCCGCTCGCCGTCTGAGCCGCTCCAGGACCTCAGCCCGGGCCGTGTCCCGCGCGGGCCACGGGGGGCGGCTGAGCCAGACGAGCGGCGCCTTTTCGACGGACAGTGCCAGCTCGAGCTCGAAATCGGAGCGCTCCTGCGCCGTGAGCTGGGCCAGGGGAAGCGCGAGTCGTGCCGGATCGACCAGACCCAGTGGCTCGGCCGTGACCACACCGTGGCGCGCCCGCAGCTCGCGCACCCGCGCGCTGAAGTCGTGGGCCGAACAGCGCCCCAGGCCAGCGAAATCTCGGCCGTAGTGAATGCCGAGCCGAGCGCGCAGTGCTGGCGTACGGTAAGGCTCGTCGCTGTCGACGAGCACACGACCCCGCTTGGGTCCCTCGACTCCGGCCACGACCCGACTGAGCCCAAGCGCCACGTCCGTGTCGGTCAGAACGAGTGCATGGGTTCCGGCACCGAGATCGAGCGTCCACGGTGGAAGCTTGCGAGCGCTCGCAGCGCGCAGCACGACGTGATCGACGAGGACGCTCACGCCGCGTACCCCCCCCAGATCACCAGATGCTCGAACGCCCAGAGAAAGGCCCCGGGCACGCTCGGTACGCCAGGAAATGCGAGACCAATCAGATAGGGCACGACCAAAAGTGCGACCGCGCAACGCCGGGGCGCTTGGGGCATGAGTTTTTCGGCCAGGGCGCCGACCAAGGCCAGGCTGGCTGCCAAGAGGAGCAGGTAGACGATGCTCGCAACAATCAGCCCAAGACGCAGCACCGCGACGGGAGCGGTGTCACTCGACAGGGCTGCCAGCCCAACGCCGGGCAACGCCGCCAGCAGCAGACCCAGCGCGAGGCGGGCGAACAGACCGAAGACGCGGGCCTGCGCTCCGATCTCCGAGACGCCCCGAAGGCGCGACAATTCCGACACCGTCTGCGCGGAGAACTCGGGGTGGAGAAGCGCCGGCAGACCGACCAGCGCATAGAGCCAGGCGGCGTAAGCGAGCACGCGCAGCGCCAAGAGATCGGCCACGTCCCCCGCTCCAATCCACACCGCTAGGGCCACGGACATCACGCCGCTCGACGCCACGAACCAGCCCGATAGCCGTGCACTTTTGAAGCGCCTTCCTTGGGCCGCCCGCTGGGTCGTCAGCAGGCCGAGCCAGAAGGGAAAGGCACTCGCCCGCATTGCCTCACGGCTACCATAGGGTGGGGGCCCCGACCACTTACGTGGGATCCTAGGCCTTGGCGGAGATCCTTGCGCCGGGCGGGGCTGGAGCGGATGCTCCCGCCGCCATGAATTCGAGTGGAGCCAAGCCCTCGCCCAAGGCCCCTGCCTGGCGACCAGAGAGTGGTCGACGACCGCTCGTGGGCGAAATCGACGAAACGCTGATCGACGCCCCGACGAGGCAGACGCTGATCATGCTCGGTGTGATCACCGTGGCCACGCTGATCATGTGGGCCGCCGGGCGCGCAGCCTGTAACTACCACGTGCCCGGCGACGGGCTCACCCCGCGTGAGGTCAGCCTCGAGGAGCGCACCCGCAATCCCAAGGGCGTGGCCGTCGAGTTCGCACAAGCGCTGTCCGGCGCCGACTTCGAGGCGGCCAAGCGCCTGACCCTCCCCGCCGCGGAGGAGCTGGTGAAGAAGGCCGAGAGCTGCGGAGCGTGCAAGGCCGAGCGCGATGCACGAAAGCACATCCAGAGCGTGGCCGAAGTGCTGCGCGCTGCGCGTGACGACGCCATCGTGGCGGTCACCACCACGGGCGCGCCCGGGGGCAGCACCCTGCGCGTGCTGCGCATCCAGCGCAACATGCAGGAGAAACAGCCTTGGCGCGTCGTCGGCAGCCTGCCCAGCAAGAGCAACCTGCCCAAGCTCGAGGGTGAGCTGTCGGGCGAGGCCCCGCCCCCTCCGATGCTCCGCATGCCACCGACAGGGCCGACGCCACCGGGTCACCCCTGAGCCGACGATCTCAGTCCGACTGCCCGGCGCGAAGCCACTTGCGGATGGTGTGCCCTCCGGGCGGGCCGGAGCTCACGTCCAAGATGCGCCCGTCCGTGCCAATCAGCACGAACGTCGGCAGGACGTTGATGTGATAGGCGCGCTGAAAGCTGCCGCGCTCGTCGAAAGCGACGGGCAAGGCTATCGGCCAACCCTGCTGGGCGGACCGCGCGGCTTGGGCGCTTTCGTCGACGCTGACGAGCAGGATGTCGAGCTGCCCACTTTCCACCGCATCGCTCAGACCATCCACGGTGGGGGCCGAACGCCGGCAGGCCCCGCACCAACTGGCAAACGCTTCGACGAGTAGCGGCCGCTCACGCGGGCCTTCGAAGCGAAACCGCCCCGCGCCCCCGAGGAGCGGGATGTCGAACGGCGTGGCCTCGGCTCGTTCGCTCGGACCGGACTCTCTGCCGTACGTCAAATAGAGCAGGAGCCCGAGGACGGAGACCACGAGAAGTCCGTCGACCCAGCGCCCGAGGCGGGTGCGCACTGCCTCTTGCTCCGTCACGGCGGAAGCCAACGGCGTCCAAGCGCCATGCCAACCAAACCCAAGACGAGGACACCAAGACCGTGACCCAAGAGCACGTGGAAGCCCTCGCTGCTCGCACAACCAGCATCGACGGACAGCATTCCGGCAAGGCCGCTGAGCGCGCCCAGAAGTGCGCCCAGAAGTGCCGGTGAGAAGGGATCGGTTCTTCGCCAAGGCCAGAGCAGCGCGATCAGGCAGAGGCCACCGCTGAGGGCGCCGTGCAAACCGCAGCGCCAGAGCTGTGCGCTCGCCTCGGCGTGGCCGAGCGACGCCAGCGGCTCGAATCCCGTGATGCCGAAGGCCAGATACGTCACCGACAGGGCGACGATGTCCGCGACCAAGAGCCGCCTCCCTTTGCGGTTCCCGCGAGCACCGCCGGGCGCCGCGAGCGCGACGACGAGCGCACCCAACGCCAGGCTGCCGAGCACGGCGCCGAACACCAGAGGCGCCGCCGGGGTGCCCATGGCGCCGAGGGAGGTCAGCCCGAGCGCAAGCGCCCCGAGGAGCAAGGAGGTCAAAAGACGCGAACGTCGAGACCACGGTCGCGCGGTCTCGGCTGCAGCGCCGATTTCGGCTTCCAGCGCGCGCAGCACCCGATCGTCGACCACGGGCGCCTGGTCGGCCAGATGCCGGAAGAGCGGGCTGTCGTCAGAGGGCTCGACCAAAGGCTTCCAGCTCCTTTCTGAGGATGTGGTAGCCGCGATGGACTCGCAGCTTGACGGCGCTTTGCGTGGTTCCGAGCACTTCGGCCGCCTCGGCCACGCTCAGACCGGTGACCTTGGTCAACTGAATCGCTTCCGCATACGCAGTCGGCAGACGATCGAGCGCTAGCTCGAGCTCGCGAGCGAGGTCGTCTGTGCCGCCGAGCTCCGGGGTCTTGTCGGGGACACTGCCATCACCCGTCAAATCCTCGGGCCGCACTTTCTGGCGCCGCTTGAGGTCGAGAAACGAGCGGCGTCCGATCGCCAAGAGCCAAGGCAACACGGGCGAGCCGGTGAAGTACGCGGAACGCGCTTGGTGCACCTTGGAAAACGTCACCTGAACCAAATCCTCGGCCTGATGCCGGTCCCGCGTGAGCCGCAGCAGATAGCCGAACAAGCGCGGCGAGAGGAGTCGATAGAGCGGGGCAAAAGCCGCCGCCTCGCCCGCCGCGTAGCGAGCCATGAAGTCCTCCGCGCTGGCCGGCCCGACGGCGCTCGGGCCGGGGCTGGGCAGGGGGGAGGTCGCCATCGCCCAACTGGGTAATACGGCTGGATGGGGTTCCGAAAGGGGCGCGGGACTCCAGCTAAGCTGCACCTGGGGATCTACGTGCGCGGCCGCGGGGCGGTTTCGCCCCCCCCATGCTAGGAGGGCCGACCATGTTGGTCTCCTACCGCTGGCTGAGCGAGCTTTTGCCCGAGCTGGACCGCGAACCCGAGGAAGTGGCCGAAGCCCTGTCCGCCATTGGCCTGGCCGTCGACGGCGTGTCCGACCTCCGCTCGGCTCTCCGCCCCGTGGTCGTGGCGACGGTCGAGCACGTCGACCGACACCCCACCCGGCCGAGCCTGTCCTTGGTCACCGTTCGCGTGCACGGCGGCGACGGACCGGTGCCACCTTCCGGTTCGCTGCCTCCCTCCCGCGAGATGAGGCAGGTGTCGCCGGACCTGACGACCGTCGTCTGCGGGGCGAGCAACGTGCCAGCACCGGGCGGGCAGGTTCTCTATGCTGGCCTGGGAGCGAAGCTGCCTGGCGTCGACTTCGTCATCGCGCCGCGCGATATCGGCGGCGTCCGCAGCGAGGGCATGTTGTGCAGCGAGGCCGAGCTGGGCCTTGCGGCGGAGAGCGACGGCATCTGGACCTTGCCGCCCGGCGCCTTCCCCACGGGCACGCGCATCATCGACGCCTTCCCGGAAACCCGCGACGTGCTGTTCGAGATCGACGTCACACCCAACCGACCCGACGCGCTCGGCCACGTCGGAGTTGCCCGCGATCTCGCAGCGTTTTTCGAAATCGAATTCGACCTGCCCGAGGTGGTCGAACCAGCAGCCGTTGGCCCAGCCATTTCGACGTCGATCGCGCTGGTCAATCAGGCCAAGGACCGCTGTCCCCGCTACGGCGCCGCACTGGTGCGCGGGGTGACGGTGGCGCCAGCGCCCGACTTCATGCGTTGGCGTTTGCATCGCCTGGGTGTGCGCCCCATCTCGAACGTGGTCGACGTCACCAACTGGGTGCTCCTCGAGTTCGGCCAGCCACTCCATGCGTTCGACGGCGCCCTGGTGCGCGGGGGGCGCATCGAGATTCGATTGGCGCGCCCCGGCGAGACGATGACCACCCTGGACGGCCAGGTGCGCAGTCTGGTCGCGGACGACCTCTTGATCACCGACGGAGAAGGCCCGACCGCACTCGCCGGCATCATGGGCGGCAAAGACAGCGAGATTCGCTCGACGACGCGCGACGTGCTCTTGGAGTGCGCGTATTTCGCACCACGCGGGATAAGGCGCACCGCCCGGCGACTCGGCCTGCACACCGAGTCCTCCCACCGTTTCGAGCGCGGTACCGACTACGGCTGCACGGAATTGGTGCTCGCCCGCGCGCAATCGCTGCTCTGCCAGCTCGCGGGCGGTCAGAGCGCAGCTGGCACCCTTCGCGCCGATGGCGGCGCAATCGAGCTGCCCCGCATCGAGCTGCGCAGCGATCGCATGGACCGTCTGTTGGGGGTGCCCATTCCGTTCAAAGAGGCCGTGCGCACCCTCAATCGTCTCGGCCTTTCCGTCGAATATCTGCGCGATGCCGACCATGGCGTGAAGCAAGCGGTGGTCCGGGGCGCTTCACACCGGCCGGACGTTCGCATCGAGCAGGATTTGATCGAAGAAGTGGCCCGCATCCGCGGCCTGGACGAGATCCCCACCGTGCTCCCGGCCATCGCCCCCCAGGCGCCGCGCACGTCGGGCCAGCTCGAGCGCGACGTGGCCGGCATCTCGGTGTCCTTGGGACTGTCGGAAGCCCTCACCTACTCCTTCGTGTCGCCAGCGGAGCTCGACCGCGTCCGCGCCCCGAAAGCCGTCGTCCAACTGCAGAACCCGCTCAGCGAGGAACGCAGCGTGCTGCGCACGTCGCTACTCCCGGGCCTGCTCGATGCCGTCCTGCGCGCCCGGCGCCAAGGCCACAAGCGCGCGCAGCTGTTCACGCTCGGCGCAACGTTCTTGCCCGTGGGGACGGAGCATCCCTATTCGCCGGCGCGGCCATCCACCCGGATGGACACCGAGGGGCTCCCCTACGAGAAGCCGAGCTGGGCTGCCGTCCTGTCGGGGCCCCGGCCCGAGCACCTCGACCTCAAGCCCGCCGATTTCGACGTCTACGACGCCAAGGCGATCGCCATCGAGGTGGTCGAGCGGCTCGCGGGCAAGCGAGCGCAAGTCGAAGCAGCCGAGCCCGCGAGCGTGCCCCAGCTCCACCCGCGCGGCGCTGGGCGAATCCTTTTGGATGGGGTCCAGGTGGGGACGTTCGGCCCCCTGCACCCCGACGTCGTCGACGCCTGGGATCTGGGCGGCGGCCTCATGATCATCGAGCTGGATCTGGGCACCGTGGAGGCGCTCGGTAAGGTCACGCCCCGCTATCGGCCCGTGCCGCGCTTGCCGGCAGTGACCAGGGACCTCAGCCTGGTGATTCTCGAGACGACACCCGCGCACGCCGTGGTGCAAGCCATTCGGGCCGAGGCCGGCGAGCTGTGCGAGTCCGTCGAGATCGCCACCGAGTTCCGCGGTGGCAATGTGCCCAGCGGACAGCGCTCCGTGACCTTCCGCGTCGTCTACCGAGACCCAGAGGCCAGGCGGAACCCCGAGCTTGCGCGGACACTCACCGACAAGGAAATCGATCAAGTCCAGGAAAAGGTCGTCGCCCGAGCCAGCCGACAGTTCGGCGCCACGCTGCGCGCTTCGTGAGCCGGCGCCAGATTCGCAACCCTCAGGGCGCGAAGTTCTGCGTCGCCCACACTTCGCCGCTGTCGGTGGTGAAGAAGCCGCAGGCGACCCGGCCGAAGTCGGGGTCCGTCATGTTGATGAAGTGGCCGTGATCCTGGAAACACTGGCCGCTGCAGGATTCCGTCGGCGGGGGCCCTTCGTCGTACATCATCTGTAGGCAGCCCTCCACGACCTGCTGTTCGGAACCCCAGCCGGGGCATTCGTTCTGGCCGAAGCCCGATTCGCAAATGCCATCGCTGAAGCCGGCGTGCGCCTCGTCGCGCTCGGCATCGTAGCCCGCCTGCTCATCCGCACACGCTTCCCCGTCGCTCCAGCGAGCGAGCGGCTCTTCGCACCAGCAGCCGACGCGAAATTGATTGATGCGGTCGACGCAATCCTGGTGCACATCACCGCTGCTCGGCAAAGGCTCCGGCTGGCAATCGGCGGTCGGCGTGCAAGCTGCGCTCGTGCCACCCGCGCTGGTCCCGCCCGCCCCGGGGCCGCCACCGCTTTCGGCCGAGCCGCCCGTTCCTTGGCCTTCACCTCCCAGGCCGGTGCCGCCCGTACCGTGGCCCCCAGTGCCATCGGAGACCAAGCCGCCGGTCCCGCCGGTCCCCGCGGGTGGATCGGCCTGAGAGCAGGCCACGCTGACCACGGTACAGCCAAGACCAAACGCCAGCGCATGCCGGGTCAACGGGGAGAAAGCCACGACACGAGGGTGTCACCGTCCCCGAGGCGCCGCAATCTCACACACCCGAGCACGCTGTCTCACATGGGCGATGGGGCGACGATGGCTGCCAGCTGTCGGCCACTCTTGGCCCCATCGCGGCGGTAGGAGAAGAAACGTGTGGGCTCGAGGTACGTGCAACCCAGCACGTCGTCCACGCAGTCGGCGCTGACGCCCGCGGCACGGAGCTGGGCGTGGGCCAGGCGCCGCAGGTCGACATGCGGCTTTTGCTTTCCCTGCTGCACGATGCCCGTGGCGAGCGCCCCGAGCTGTTCTGCCACTTCGTCCGAGACCTCGAAAGCGTCGACCGAAATGTGCGGGCCTACCGCCACGACGAAATCATCGGCGCCGGCCGCGCGCAGCGCGTCGAACGCGCGCGGGATGATGCCAGCGACGAAGCCGCGCCAGCCCGAATGAATGGCGGCAACGTGCGGCGTGCGCCGGCTGGCGACCAAAATGGGGACACAATCGGCCGTGATCACCGCACAAGCAGCGCCGGCACTCGCGGTGACGACGGCGTCGCCGGGACGACTCGCGGTCTCGGTGTTGGCCTCCGGTCCGTCCACCACGACCACCCCACAACCGTGCACTTGGGATGCGCGAAAAACGCGCTCGGGCGCGACCTCGAGTGCACGCGCAGTCAGCCGTCGATTTTCCAGCACGGCATCGGGCTCGTCTCCAACGGACAAGGAAAGATTCAGGCTGCCATAAGGCGGCTGCGACACGCCGCCCGCACGCGTGAAGAACGCATGCCGAATGCCCGCCGAGGTCAAGAGCGGACTCAGCAGAAACGGGGGAATGCCAAGGGAGGCACCTTCAAGTGCTGCCTCTGGAGCCGACATGAAGCAAGTGGTAACACGATCGCCGCATGTCGTCCCCGAAGGCTGATCCGTTCGTCGGTCGCGAGATCCTCGACGGTCAGTTTCGCATAACCCAGCGTATCGGGGCCGGGGGCATGGGCGCGGTGTACCGGGCCGAGGAACCGGCCATGGGGCGCGAGGTGGCGATCAAGATCCTGCACCAGCGCCTCAAGGGCCGGCAGGACTTGGTGAGTCGCTTCCGTCGCGAAGCACGGGCGATGAGCCAGCTCAGTCACCCCAACACCGTTCGCGTCTTTCGTTACGGTGAGCTCGACGATGGCTCTCTCTACATCGTGATGGAGATGCTCGAGGGCAAGAACCTCAATCAAACGGTGCGGCGTGGTGGCCCATTGCCAGTCGACAAGGCCATTCCCATTCTGATCGCGTGTTGTCAGGCCCTGCAGGAAGCGCACGACATGGGCATCGTGCACCGGGACCTCAAGCCCGAGAACATCTTCATCTGCAATCAGGCCGGGCTCGTCGACTACCCCAAGGTGCTCGACTTCGGCTTGGCGAAGGTCACCGAAGCCCAGATGCGGCCTGGATCGCTGATCCTGACGCAGGAAGGCATGGTGTTCGGCACGCCCGAGTTCATGTCCCCGGAGCAAGCGCGCGGACAAACACTGGATGCCCGCAGCGACATCTATTCCCTCGCCTGCATCTTGTACGAAGCCCTGACGGGAAAGCTGCCGTTCGACGCCACGACGCCCATGGAATACGTGGGCAAGCACGTGACCGCGGAGCCGATACCGCTCAACGATCGCGTGCCGGGCATGAAGTTCCCCGATGGCCTGTGGAAGGCCGTCGCCAAGGCGCTCGCCAAGCAGAAGGACGGCCGCTACCAATCGGCTACGGACTTCGCGCGTGCGCTGGCACCCTTCGCGCCTCCCGGCTTTGCAACCTCCGGGCTCGGCTTTTCCGGGCAAGGCTCAAACCACCCACCCACCCACTCGGCCCCGCCGACCAAGCGCTCGGACGCCCCGCCCAAACATCCAGGGCGACGAGGCGGCACGCCGACCTTGGGCACGCTCCTCGGCGTCGCCCTGACCTGCATGATCCTGGGCGGCGTGGCCGCCATGCTGATCATGCGGCTTTTGGACTGACTCGCCCGTGACGAGCGAGCAATGAACGAGGAGGACGATTCCCCCTTTGCCCGGGCGCTCGGCGACTTGCGGGCCGTGCTCGGCCGAGTTCCGTGGCGAAAGGTCATGCTGGGCTCGGCTTGGACGCTGCTCGGACTGGGGGTCCTGGCCTTGGTGGCCGCCGTACTGTTCGTGCGCCAGATGTCGCAGGGCCTGCCCGACGTGCATCGGCTGGAAGGTGGTTACGCCCCGCCGGAGGTGACGCACATCCTGGCTCGAGATGGCAGCGTGCTCGCCGACATCTTCTCGGAGAGGCGCACCGTCGTCCCGTTCGAGAAGATGCCCGACCACCTGAAGAGCGCGTTCTTGGCGGCGGAGGATGCCGGTTTCTACGAGCACAAGGGCCTCGACTACCTGGGCCTGCTCCGGGCCCTGGCCAAAAATCTAGAAGCAGGTCGCGTCAGGCAGGGCGGCAGCACCATCACGCAGCAGGTCGTGAAGAACGTGCTCTTGGACCAAGAGCGCAGCTATCGCCGCAAAGTCCGAGAGACGATTCTCGCCTACGAAATCGAGCGCACGCTGAGCAAGGATCAGATCCTCGCCATGTACATGAACCACATCTACCTCGGACACGGACGGTATGGGGTGGAGGAAGCGGCGAGCTACTATTTCGGCAAACACGTGGACAGGCTCGACTTGGCCGAGAGTGCCCTCTTGGCCGGGATCATCTCGGCACCGGAGCACTACTCGCCACGCAAGAGCGAGAAGCTCGCCCTCGAAAGAAGGCGCTACGTCCTCGGGCAGATGAAGGCCAAGGGCTTCATGACCGAAGAGGTGTACCGCGCGTACGTCGACGCGCCGCTCAAGCTCGCACCGGTGCCCGAGAACGAGAGCGACCTGGCGCCAGAAGTCGTGAGTCTGTCGCGCAGCGTGCTGGAGCAAGCACTGGGACAGCGAGCCGGGCGCGGCGGATTCCAAGTGCAGACCACGATCGATCCGCCGCTTCAAGTGGCTGCCAGGAAGGCCGTGCAAGCGGGCCTGGACGGCTACATGAAGCGGCACAAGCTTGGCCCCCCCTACACCCTCGAGAGCCGAAAACTCTGGGCCCGGCCGTTTTCTGGAACGCCCCAGCGCCACGGCATCTACGTCGGCCGCGTCGTCGCGCGTGACGACCAAGCGGGCAGCATCGACGTCATGGTCGGTACGGTTCGTGGGCGCGTGAAGCTCTCCCGCGAGGAGCGCTACAACCCGACGCACTTGTCGCCCACGCACTTCGTGGGGCCTGAAGCGGCACTGCGCGTGCGGGTGCTCGAGGCACCGGACCAAGCCGCCGCCGGCGAACCAGTTGCCCTGGCTCTCGAGCTGGGGCCCCAGGCCGCGCTCGTCGCCATCGATCCGGAAACGGGTGAGGTCCGCGCGCTGGTCGGCAACTACGAGGCGCTGCCGGGTGGGCTCGATCGGGCGACGAGTGCCCGGCGCCAGCCCGGTTCCACCTTCAAGCCGATCTTCTACAGCTACGCGCTCGGCAACGGGACCGTCACCGCGGCGACGACCTTCACATTCCCTGCCGCAAAGGAGCCGGCCCAGCCAATACCGGCTCCAGATGCGCCCGCGGCTGCGGCCCCGCCGACGGAAATCCTGTCCCTACGCCAGGGAGTCGCACGCAGCGACAACCGGGTCGCGCGTGAGGTCTTTCGGCGCGTCGGCGCGCGCGAGGTCGTCGACTTCGCGCGTGCCCTGGGCATCACGTCACGACTCGAGCCAGACGACAGTCTCGCTCTCGGCTCCTACGAAGTGACGCCCCTCGAGCTCTGCGGCGCCTACGTCCCGCTGGCCGCGGGTGGCCGCTGGCTGCCACCGAAGTTCGTCTCGTCCATCGTGGGGCAAGCCGGCCCGGTCGCCTTGCCACCGCAACCTCCACCTCGTCAGGTGATGAAGCCGGAGGTTGCCTATCTGATGACGAGCCTGCTCGAGAGCGTCGTGCGCGAGGGAACGGGCCAGCGTGCGCTCGCCCTGGGCCGACCCGTGGCGGGCAAAACGGGGACGACCAACAAGGTCAAAGACGCCTGGTTCGTCGGTTACTCCGTGGACTTGGTCGTGGCGGTGTGGGTTGGCTACGACGACGCAGTGCCGCTCGGCGCGGCGGAGTCAGGGGCGAGTGCCGCCCTGCCCATCTGGCTCGATTTCATGAAAGCCGCGCACGAAGGCAAAGCCAACGTATCCTTCCCGCGCCCACCGGGCCTCGTCGAAGCGAAGATCGACCCAGCGACGGGGCTGCTCGCACGCTACGAACAGGCGGACGGCGTGAGCGAGATCTTCCTTTTGGGCACGGCGCCCACGGAAACTGCAACGGAGGCCATACCGCCAGAGGCGCCCCTGCCGGAAGGCAGCGCGACCACCGAAGGGTCAGAGCCCGACGGCGATCTGGACCGAGGGGACAGCGAGCCGCCCGCACCCCAGGACCCGGTCGTGCCGCCGCCGCCGTTGCCGGCCCCCTTGCAGGCCCCGTTGCCGGCTCCCCCGTTGCCGGAGGTGGACACCCCGGCGCCGCCCATCGTTCCGGAGCCGGGTGAGCCGTGAAGCTCGACGCGCGCGAAGGCTGGGCGCTATCGCCATGGCACTTTGGACATCCAGCACGACGACTGGCATAGGACGGACGTGCGAAAACCCGCGATAGCAGCCGTGCTGGGGCTCGTCCTGTGCTTGCCAGCATGCAAGTCCCGAAGCGCCCCAGCCAAGTTGGAACAGGCCAAGGCCCTCGCTGCCAGGAAGCCCGAAGCCGCCATCAAGGAGCTCGATCGCGCGCTGGCGGAAGGTGCCGATGAGCTCGAGGTGACCAAGGCGAAGGCCGCCGCCTACCAGCACCTGAATCAGCTCGACGAAGCCGAGAAACTGCTGCGTTCGGTGCTGAGCAAGGAACCCACCGACCACGAGGCCCTGCTCCAGCTGGCCCACGTCTTCATCGCTCGAGGCGATCTCGACGACGCGCGCAAGCAGCTCGCGCTCGCCATCGTCCACAAACCACCGCACGTCCCCACGCTCCTCTTGTTCGCCACCCTGGCCAAGACCCCCGACGACGGAGTCCGGGGGCTCTCGGCCTTCGAGCTTTTGGTCGGCAACGCCTACGCGTCCTTCCGCAAGAGCGCGGAATACGTCGTCGCACGCGCTTCCCTGCTCGCCGCCCGTGGGGACGGGCGAACGGCGGTGGACGCTTGGCTGAAGGAGAAGGAAAAAAGCAGGTCCTTCGACCCCAAGCTGAGCCTGGTCATGGCTGACGGATTGGCGAGGCTCGACAAGGGCCCGCTCGCTCTGTGGCTCCTCGCCCGGGCATCCAACTCCCCGAGCGCCGGCATGGACGTGCACGAAGCCCTGGCCGAGAAGGCGCTTGCCGTCGGAGACGTGCGCTTGGCCGAGCTGGCGCTATCGCGGCTGGGCGGCAACCTGAGCCGCAGCCCGAACCTGCTCTTGCTCGAAGCCCGTCTGCTCGAGCTCCAAGATCAGGGGCTGGAGGCCACCAAGTTGACCAAGCGCGCGCTGGATCTGGTGCCGGCCGAGCGCGAAAAACAGAAAACGGCGTATGCGCTGGCGCACGCGCGCGCGCTGGCCAAGGAGCAGCTGGTCGATGACGCTCGGCTCGTCTTGAAGGACCTGCTGAAGCGCGATCCAGCGAACGCGCAGGCGAAGCTGATGTTGGCAGCCGTCGAGCTCGAAGCCGGTCGCCCGACGGAAGTGCAGGCGCTGGTCGATGACCTCCTGGAGAGTGGTCGCTACGCCGGGCAGGCGCAGACCTTGGTGGTCCGCGCCTACCTGGACCGCAAGGACGCACCAGGTGCCAAGAAGGCAGCGCGTCAATTCTTCGCCGCCGATCCCGATGGCCTGCACGGGCGGCTCCTCCTGGCGCAGACCTTGGCGGAGCTCGGGGAACAGGCCGCGGCGCTCGAGCTGCTCGACTCCGCGCCTCCGGCGCTGGCCATGGAGCCCGCGCTCGCTCGGATGCGGGTGCAGCTCTCGGAACGGGTGACGCCGGCCCGCACGGAGGCCATCGTGACCGAGTATCTGCGCCAAGGCTTGACGTCCGTGGACCTGAAGCAGGCGCTGGGGCGCGCCCTGCTTCGCCAGAAGCGCTTGGCCGACGCCGAGAACGTGTTTCGCGACCTGGCCAAGGACGATCCGAACGCCCTCGAGGAGGTGGCCCGGCTTCAGCGTGAACAGGGTCAACTGCCCGCCGCCATCGCCACCCTGGAGCAGCTCGTGGCGCTCAACCCGTCCTCGCACAGTGGCTGGCTGGTGCTCGCGCTGATGCAGCGTGAGGTTGGCCACATCGACCCGGCGAGGGAGGCCTACGAGCACGCCCTGCGGCTCTTGCCGAACGACCCAGTGGCGCTCAACAACCTGGCGCTCCTGCTCCTCGAACCGGGACAGGCGAAGCCTCGCGCCGTCTTGCTGGCCCGCCGCGCCGTGGCGGCCATGCCCGACAACCCGGCGCTCGAAGACACGCTCGGCTGGGCGCTCTTCGAAAACGGCGACGAAAAGCAGCTCGCCGAAGCTCTGACCCTGCTCGAGCGCAGCTGGCGGGCGCTCGGTACCGCCGAATCAGCCTTTCACTACGGCCTGGCCCTGGCGAAGGCCGGCCGGAAGGTGGACGCCAAAAAGCAGCTGCGGGCCGCCCTCGCGCCCAGTGCCACGCCGCCGCCGCCGTGGCGACCGAGAGCCGAACAAGCGCTGGCCGGACTCCCCTAGGTCCGGAGCAGCGTCCCCAGCAAGTTGCAATCGGAGCGAAACCTTCCGAGCTGTATGGTGGTTTGGGCGGAACAGTGGCGAGGTTCCAGTTTTTGAAACTCAATAACTTCAACACTTTACGAGGAAAGCTCTGAGGTTTCTCTGGGGGTTGCTTTTAGAATTGACTAGGTAGGGCGACGTGTGGGACATTCGCTGCAGTTGTGCGAACCAGGATGAACCGAGCATGAAACTGTCGACCCTAGCTGCCCTTGCCTGCCTGACCCTGCTCCCCAGCACCGCCTTTGCGACGGAGCTGAACCTCAAGACGTTGAGCGGCCTCCCGGCCCTGACCCCCGGCTCGGGCACCTACTCGGTGACCAAGGACGGCGTGACGGTCACCTTCACCGCGCTGAACAACGGCGCGACCAGCAGCTCGACGGACCTCACCTGGCAGTCTGGTGACGGCTTCGGCGTCGACACCTCGACGGACAGCAACGGCACCACCACCAACGACAAGACGCCCGAGGGCGACGTCCTCATCACCTCGGACGAGATCAACGCGAACGAGTCGATCAAGGTCACCTTCTCCAAAGAAGTGCTCATCCAGTCGATCGCGATCACGGACATCTACGACGAGCAGCAGGTCAAGGGCTACTGGTTCCTCTGGCCGACCGAGACGGGCGCTTGGAAGGTCACCGGCCCCAGCGGTAATGACCTGGGCACCTTCGAAGGCATCGCCCTGCGCGACGGCGTGAACAACGGCGAGATCAAGGTGAACGTCAACGAGCTGGCCACCGTGCTGTCCGTGTACTCGACGAACACCGGCGCCGAAGCCAACTACAAGGGCTTCTCCTTGGCCGGCATCACCTTCACGACCAAGTCCGTCCCCGAGCTCAGCGGCCAGGGCATCGGCGCCGCAGCCTTCCTGCTCTTCGGCGCAGCACAAATCCTCGGCGCCCGCCGCCGTCGCTTCGTCGCTGCCTGAGACCCGGCCCGGCTGAGTCGCGAAAAGCAGGGTACCCAGTCGGGTACCCTGTTCGCTTTTGTGCGCTCCGTGGGGCGCGCCTCAGTTCGGCTTTTCGAGAACCTCGACCCGCACCTTGACCACGCCTGCCTTCATCATGGCCAGGTCCTCCGCGGCGGCGCGCGAGAGGTCGATGATCCGCTCGCCCGATCCGAACGGCCCCCGGTCGTTGATGGTCACGTAGGTGGCCGCTCCGGTGTCGGTTCGGGTCACCCGCACGACGGTGCCGAAAGCCAGCTTGCGATGCGCCGCGGTGTGCTTGCGCGGATCGTAGACGTCGCCGTTCGCGGTGTGGTTGCCCGCCAGGCTGTCGGCGTAGTAGCTCGCCTCCCCGCGCTGCTCGGAGATGGCCGGGCGGCCCGCGTATTCCTTGGCGAGCTGGCTCGAGCCGAGCTGGCTGGACGGTTCCGCAGGAGACCCTTCCGTCTTCGACGGATTTCCCCGTGAGGCGACCTCCTGGTCAGCGCTCGGGTACGGGGGCAGGGGCCGCTCGGGCCAAGCGACCGGAGCCGCCGTCGAACGGGCACAGCCCCAGGTGGTGCCGAGGAGACCCAGCCCGAGGACGAGGGGGAAGAACCGAGCTGTCTGGGCCATGACTCATTTCGCTAACCGAAATGCCCTCGGTCTGGCAAATTCTCGGGATAATGTCGCAATCTTCCTGGAGAAAACCCGAGGAAGCTCGCTCGGGGTCGGGCCGACCGGCCCAAAAGTCAGGGCTTTTTTGACCTCGACGCCGCGTCGGCGGCATACTAGAAGGCCGTCCCCCCAAGTGCGCTGGCCAAACCGGCTCACTACCTCCCGCTGGTCGGGCGGCCCACCCTCTCCAATGCTGCTCGAAGTCAATCCTCGCCATCCCGAGCCGCGCAAGATCCGTCAGGCCGTCGATGCGCTCGAAGCTGGCGAAGTCATCGCCTACCCGACCGACACGGTCTACGGGCTGGGCTGCGACCTCTTCAACAAGAAGGCCGTCGAGCGCCTGTACCAGATCAAGGGCATGGACCGCGGGCAGAAGCTGGCATTCGTCTGTCGCGACATCAGTGACGTGTCCAAGTACGCGATCATGCACGATCACGTCTACCGGGTGATGAAAGAGTTCTTGCCCGGTCCGTACTGCTTCATCCTCGAGAGCACGCGCGAGGTTCCCAAGATCGTGCACTGGCCCCGCAAGACGGTGGGGATTCGAGTCCCCGATCACCCGGTGACGCTGGCGCTGTGCAGAGAGCTCGGCCGACCGATCATTTCCTCCACCGCGGCGCGTCACGGCACGAACCCGAACCCCGATCCGGCAGAAATCGACGAAGCTTTCCCCGGCCTCGGCCTGGTTCTGGACGCTGGCGCCGGCGGAACCGTTCCCACGACCATCGTGGACCTGACCGGGCCGGACCCGAAGATCATCCGAGAAGGCGCGGGTGAAGTCCGCCCGTTCCTCGAACTGGCGGCCGGCTGAAGCCGTTGCCAGCCGCTTTCCGCCTGGCTAAGACACCGACATGACCTTCGTCGTCACTGGGAACTGCAAGGGCTGCCGATTTACCGACTGCGTCGCCGTATGTCCGGTCGAGTGCTTCCACGGTGATGGCGAGATGCTCTACATCGACCCGGCCGAGTGCATCGACTGCGGTGCGTGCGTCCCCGAATGTCCCGTCGAAGCGATCTACGACGAAGCCCAGCTGCCCGACGACCAGAAGGAGTGGCTGAAGCTCAACGCGGAACGCGCCGTCAAGCTGCCGGTCGTCTCCGAGCAGGGTGACCCGCTGCCGGGCGCCGAAGAGCGCAAGCAAACGCTCGGCTTCTGAGGGCTCCGCTGCTGAGCGCTCCGCTGCTGAGCGCGCGACGGCCGAGTCCAGATTCGCTCGCCCCCGACAGGCGGCCTCTGCGCTCCAGCGCCGAAGCGCTGACCCTCCCGAGTCGCCTCTCGCGTACCCGCGCGACTAGGTGGTGGTGGGACAGTCTCCGCCCCCAAACGACAAAACGACCAAATCGCGTCCTGCGCTGGGAAGGATGACTACGGGCTCATATTCGAGGCTGGTATGCTGGAGCGGTCAATGTCTAGGTTGGGCGCACCGCAATGAAGAAGAGGAAATACCCGATCACGCTGAACTTCGTCTGGACGGCCTGCGCGGTCGCCCTCACGGCCGGCGCGTGCCAGTCGCCGCCCGAATTCTCGGACTCCGACGGGTCCGACGCTGACCTGGGCGGAAACGGTGCCGACTCCGACTCCGATTCCGATTCCGGCACCGGCGGCGGAAACGGGAGCGACCTCATCATCGACGGCAACGGCAACGGTGGCGCGGACGGCAACGGGAGCGGTGGCCTAGGTGGCGCGAACTCGTGTGCCGAATCGACGGAGACCGCCGACCTCGTGCCGGCCAATCTCCTGTTCGTGGTCGACAAGAGCGGGAGCATGAACTGTAACCCGCCCCCCACCGACCTCACTTGCGACAATCCGATCAAGGTCGACGAGAACGAGCTCTCCAAATGGGAGATCACTCAGGACGCCTTGACGGGATCGAGTGGCGCTTTGCAAGTCCTTGCCGGTCAGGCGGGCGTGAGTGTCGGCCTGAGTCTCTTCCCGCTGGACGATAACTGCCAGGTGGTGGCATCCGGCGATGTGAGCGTGCCCATCGAGCCCCTCGATGACGATCAACTGGCCGCTCTGCAGGAAGGCCTCGACGTCGAAGCCGACGGGCAAACGCCCCTCGCTGGAGCCACCATTCGCGGCCTGGAAGCCCTGCGGCAGGGCATCCACGCCGGCGAGCTCGAGGGCGACAACTACCTCGTCGTCATGACGGATGGCTTCGAAACCTGCCAGCAGGCGGCGCTCGACGACATGCTGGCAGACGTGGACGACGCCTTCAAATACTACGGCATCCGCACCTACGCGATCGGTGCTCCCGGTAGCGAGCAGGCGCGTGCCCAGCTGAGCGAGATCGCCATCCTCGGCGGCACCCGAAAGTCGGACGATTGCGCGGAAGCGCCGACCAACGCCTCGGAGAGCTGCCACATCGATCTCACCGAGAGCGAGGACTTCGAGGCCGACCTCGGCGCGGAGTTCCAGGGCATCACCGAAGCGACGACGCAGACGTGCGAGTACGACGTGCCGCAGAACGCCCTCATCGATCGCAGCAAGGTCAACGTCGAGTTCACCCCTTCGGGCGGCGACAAGGAGCTCGTGCTGCAGGATCCGCCGGCGGCGGGCGACGAGCAGTGCGAGGGCGCCGAAGGCTGGCAGTACACCGCCGACGGCTCACAGATCGTGCTGTGCGGCGACATTTGTGACGAGGTGCTCGCCGACCCGGGCGCCAAGGTTCGCGTGGTATTCGGATGTCAGGAAACGGTCGTTCGCTGACTCGGAGAAACCAACTCATGAAGACAGCAAAGACCCTGACTTTGGCACTTTTGACCATCGGCCTCGCGGCCATTGGCTGCAGCACCTCGCCCAGCGACTCCGACGGTGACAACGACTCCGACGGCCTGGCCGGCAACGGAAACGACAGCGACAGCGGCACCGGCGCCCATGGCAGCGATAGCGGTACGGGCGGAGACGGCACCGACTCCGGCACGGGCGGGCACACTGCCACGGGCGGCGGCAACGGCAGCGGCGGCGACGAAGGCCTCGCCGGCAGTGGCAACGGCACCGGCACCGGCGGGCTGCCCACCGACATCGAGTTCGAATACGACCCTTCGCTCGACATGGAGCCCGAAACCTGCGCCGACGTGGAGATCAGCTCTGAGGAGATCTTCCTGGATATCTTCATGATCCTGGATCGCTCCGGCTCGATGACGCAGCCGTTCGGTGACAACGACACCGACGGCTACTGCGAGATCGGCGATCCCAACAACGGGTCGCGCTGGTGCAACGCGATCAACTCCATCTACGGATTCTTCTCGGACCCGACCACCGTCGGTACGGGCGTTTCCTACGGGGAGTTCGCGGGCACGGGCTGCGGCACGCTCGGGATGGATCTCGACTTCGGCATTGTGGAGTCCGGCGACGGCAACGGGCAGCTGGCGGGCCTGGAAGGGGAGCTGGACAACGACGATCCCAATGGTGGCACGGACACGGAAGGCGCCGTCGACACCCTGATCGCCGAAACGGGTGCCCACACGCCCGAAGGCACGCGGCGCACGATCGCCATCCTCATCACCGACGGCAATCCGACGGGCTGCCTCGGCATGGGCGGGACTGCCGTGACCGAGAGCACCTCGCTGAATGGCCTGCTCGTGAACCACTACACCGCAACGGGCATCCCGACGTTCATCATCGGCATGACCGGCGCCACCGCGAGCAATCTCGAGCTGATGGCCGTCGGCGCAGGCGCAGAGCCCCACGACGACTACTGCGACGGGGCGACCACGGGCTGCAGCTACTACACCGTGGGCAACGGCGATCCTGCCGCGTTCATGGCCGCGCTCGACTCCATTCGCAAGTCGGTGCTCGGCTGCGAGTATGCCGTCCCGAACGCCGAGATTGGCGTTGGCAACCTCGACACCCTCGCCGTGGAGTTCACCCCCGACACGGGCGAAACCCCCATCGACCTCGTCCGCGTCGGCAACGAGACGAACTGCGCGGGCGACGACGAGTACTGGGTGGACGTCGGAGCCGAGGACTCGATCATCAAGCTGTGCCCCGCCACCTGCGACTTGCGCGGCAACGGTGCCTCGGTCGACATCTCGCTCAAGTGCGAAGGTAGCTAATCGCCCTCAGGCGCTGCGAACTTCCGAGGGCCCTTCGAGGAGCAGTCTGCTTCTTGACCATGTGGCGTTTTTGCACATCGCTCACGAACGCCGCTGCTTCATACGCTCGGAGTGACTAGCGACGTTCGCCCACATTCGCTGCGCTGTGGTCAGTGAACGAGCGCGCGCGGACGACTATCATCGAAGGATTCGGTGGGAAGAGAGCCGCACCGCGTTTTCGTGCTCGCTGGAGATAGACCATGTGCGCTGAGCAAGCAGGCAGACCGACGATCCGACGCGTTCCGAGGTGGCAGCTGCGGACGAAGTGGCGAACGATGGGCGTCGTCCGCGCTGCGCAAAAAGTCGAGCCGCGAAGTCATGACTCGGCAGGATTGAGTCACGAAGAGATCCTCGGCGCACTGCGTGCGCTCGCACGCGGCGAGCCCACGGTCCGCTTGCCGGACCATCTGGGCGGAGTCGATGGCCAGCTCGCCGCCACCTTCAATCAACTGGCGCAGCTGCACATGGACCTGGAGGAGCAGTTCCGCTTGCTGCGCCAGACCATCGGCACGGAAGGCAAAACGCATGCTCGTTTGCACCTGGCCTCTGGCTCGGGGTCATTCGGTAGATACGTCACTTCCGTCAACGACTTGCTCGACGACCTGACCAGCCACATCGAGGACATCGCCCGCGTCGTTGGCGCGGTCTCACGCGGCGACCTCACGCAGCGCATGGAAGGTCCGGAAGTCGATCTGCGCGCCCGCGGCGACTTCCTCAAGCACGCGCACGCCGTCAATCGCATGGTGAGCCAGCTCAACGGCTTCGGTTCGGAGGTGACCCGTGTGGCGCGGGAAGTCGGCATCGAAGGAAAACTCGGCGCCCAGGCGGACGTCCCTGGGGTCTCGGGCGTGTGGAAGGAGCTGACCGACAGCGTCAATTCGATGGCCTCCAACTTGACCTCGCAGGTGCGCGAGATCGCCCGCGTGACGACGGCTGTCGCTCAGGGCGACCTGACGAAAGCGGTCAATATCGAGGTTCGCGGGGAGGTGCTCGAGCTCAAGGACACCATCAACACCATGGTCGACCAGCTCTCCAGCTTCGCGGATGAAGTTGCCCGCGTGGCACGGGAGGTGGGCACGGAGGGCATGCTCGGCGGACAGGCGCGCGTGCGCGGCGTCTCCGGCACGTGGCGCGAGCTGACCGAGAACGTCAACTCGATGGCCAACAATCTCACCCTCCAAGTGCGCAACATCGCCGAGGTGACGACGGCCGTTGCCCGCGGCGACCTGACGCGCAAGATCGCCGTCGACGCCCGAGGCGAGATCCTCGAGCTCAAGAACACCATCAACACCATGGTCGACCAGCTCTCCAGCTTCGCCGAGCAGGTCACACGTCTCGCCAGTGACGTGGGCGTCGAGGGCAAGCTCGGCGGGCAGGCCGACGTGCGGGGGGTGAGCGGCACGTGGCGAGATCTCACCGATGCGGTGAACTCGATGGCGGGAAACCTGACCAATCAGGTGCGCAGCATCTCCGAGGTGGCCACGGCGATCGCAGAAGGCGACCTGCAGAAGAAAATCATCGTCGATGCCAAAGGCGAGGTGCTCGAGCTCAAGAACACCATCAACACCATGGTCGACCAGCTCTCCAGCTTCGCCGAACAGGTGACTCGAGTGGCGCGAGAAGTCGGCACGGAAGGCAAGCTCGGCGGTCAGGCGTCGGTGGACGGCGTGCGCGGTACCTGGAAAGAGTTGACCGGCAACGTGAACCTGATGGGCTCGAACTTGACCAATCAGGTGCGCGACATCGCGCGTGTCACCACCGCGGTAGCCACCGGCGACCTGTCCAAGAAGATCACGGTCGAGGTCAGCGGCGAACTGCTCGAGCTGAAGAACACCATCAACACCATGGTCGACCAGCTCTCCAGCTTCGCCGACGAAGTCACGCGCGTCGCCCGCGAGGTGGGCACGGAGGGAATCCTGGGCGGGCAGGCTCAAGTGCAGGGCGTGAGCGGCACTTGGCGTGAGCTGACGGACAACGTGAACATCATGGCGCGGAACCTGACTGGACAGGTTCGTGGCATCGCCCGAGTGGTCACCGCGGTGGCGCGCGGCGACTTGAAGCAAGAATTGCGACTCGACACCAAGGGCGAGATCGAAACCTTGGTCGACACGATCAACGACATGATCGTCACCCTGTCCACGTTCGCCGACCAAGTCAGCGGCGTGGCTCGAGACGTGGGCGTCGAGGGGCGCCTAGGCGGTCAAGCGGACGTGCCGAGCGCTGCCGGCATCTGGCGCGACCTGACCAACAACGTCAACGAGCTCGCCGGTAACCTGACCAGACAGGTTCGCGCCATCGGCGACGTGGCCACGGCCGTGACCAAGGGTGACCTCACCCAAACCATCAACGTCGAGGCACGCGGCGAGGTCGATATCCTGAAGGACAACCTCAATCAGATGATCCGCGCGCTCGCCGCGACCACCAAGCTCAATCAGCAGCAGGATTGGCTGAAGACGAATCTCACCCGCTTCACACGCATGCTGCAGGGACAGCGCGATCTCTTGACGGTGGCCGAGCAGGTGCTGTGGGAGCTCGTGCGCGTGGTCGACTCGCAGTATGGCACCTTCTACCTGGCCAGGCGGGACGACGACGGCGAGCTGCGCCTGCACCTGGCAGCTTCCTACGCTGCTGGCGGAAAGAACGACGGCGGCAACCACAACGTCGGCGCCCAAGGCATGGTCGGCCAGGCAGCCCTGGACAAGAAACGTATCCTGGTGACCGACGTGCCCCCAGCGTACGTCATGATTTCGTCGTCTCTCGGCCAGGCGACGCCGCTCAATTTGGTGGTCGTGCCGCTCTTGTTCGAAGGCGAGCCGAAGGGGGTGATCGAGCTGGCGTCGTTCAACGCTTTCACTCCGGTCCAGCTAGCGTTCATCGACCAGCTGACGGAAAGCCTCGGCATCGTCGTGGCCACGATCGAGGCCACCATGCGCACGGACGAACTTCTGCGGCAGTCGCAGAGCATGGCCGCCGAGCTCAAAAATCAGCAGGGTGAGCTGCAGAAGACCAACGAAGCGCTGGAGGAGAAGGCGCGCCAGCTCACCACCCAAAAGGACGAGGTCGAGCACAAGAATCAGGAGGTCAACGTGGCCAAGCAGGAGCTCGAGGCCAAGGCCAAACAGCTAGCCCTGACCTCGCAGTACAAGTCCCAGTTCTTGGCCAACATGTCCCACGAGCTGCGCACGCCTCTGAACAGTCTGCTGATTCTGTCCCGTCAGCTGGCCGAAAATCGCCGCGGTACCCTGGACGAAAAACAAGTCGAGTACGCGCAGACGATCCATCAATCGGGAACCGATTTGCTCAATCTCATCAACGAGATCCTCGATTTGGCCAAGGTCGAATCGGGAACGATGGGCATCGACACCGCCGAGGTGAAATTCGCCGATCTCGAGCAGTATCTGCAGCGCTCGTTCCGCCAGGTGGCCAAGGAAAAGGGGCTATCCTTCGAGGTCGTCGTTGCGGACGGACCCCTCGAGAGCTTGGTCACCGATGACCTGCGCTTGCGCCAGGTCCTGCGCAACCTGCTGTCGAACGCGATGAAGTTCACCGAACACGGCAAGATCACGATCAGCATCGGTCCTGCCCCAGCCCAGGACTGGTCGCACGACAACGAATCGCTCAATCGCGCGGACGCCGTGATCGTGTTCCGAGTGACCGACAGCGGCATCGGCATCCCCGACGACAAGCAGGCCATCATCTTCGAGGCGTTTCAGCAGGCGGAGGGTGGGACCAGCCGCAAATACGGAGGCACCGGACTAGGCCTATCGATCAGCCGTGAAATCGCGCTTTTGCTCGGCGGCGAGCTGCGCGTCGAGAGCCTGCTCGGCCGAGGTAGCACTTTTTCCCTCTATCTCCCGCGCTTGTACACCAGCCGCACGAGCGGCCTCCGCGCGCCGACGACGTCCGTAGCCAAAAGGCATGGCCCGCTGGTCGACATGAAGGTGGGCCCGAGTGAGCTCGGCTCGCTCCGCGGCAAGCGGATCCTGATCGTGGACGACGACGTGCGCAACATCTTCGCGCTCGCTGTTCTACTCGAGGAGCTCGACATGAAGGTCCTGCGAGCGGGCACCGGACAGGAGGCACTGACGCAGCTCGAGTGCCACGACGACATCGATGCAGTCTTGATGGACGTGATGATGCCGGAAATGGATGGCTTCGAGGCCATGCGGCGCATCCGCGGACACGAGGATTGGAAGGATTTGCCGATCGTTGCCCTCACGGCCAAAGCCATGAAAGGCGATCGCGAACAGTGCATGGCTGCCGGCGCCTCGGACTACGTGACCAAGCCCGTGGATGCCGAGGAGCTGACGCGAGTGCTCGCTCGTTGGCTGTCGCGCTAACTCCGAGCTCAGCCCGTGCTGGTTTTGGGCAGCTCGACCTCGTCCCCTTTGCGGCGCAGCGCTAGCACCTTGCGCACGGCGCGCGCCAGCATGGCAAACCGGAACGGTTTGGCGAGCGCCTCGGCGAAGCCGTACCGCTCGTGATCGCACATGATGGGATCGTTCGAGTAGCCGCTACAGGCGACGGCGAGGACACCGGGGTCGAGCGCCTTGAGCTCTTCGAAGGTCTGTGCCCCGCCCTTCCCACCGCGGACGGTGAGGTCCAAGATGACCATGTCGAACGGATCGTCCGCCATGCGCTGCTTGTAGAGGGCCAGCGCCTCGTCGCCATGCGCGGCGCAACGAACCCGACATTTGAGCGCGACCAGGCAGTCCGCCAAGAGCTCGCGCAGACGCTCTTCGTCGTCCATCACGAGGATGTGGCCTCCACTGACGAGCTCTTCCGAAGGAGGTGCAGCCTCGCTCAAGGGTGCACCCGGTCGGGCGGGTAGGTAGATCAGGAACGTACTGCCGACGCCGGGCCGCGATTCCACGCGGAGCAGCCCACCGTGACGCCGAATGACCGAGTAGGAGCTGGCCAAGCCCAGTCCTTGATGGCCTGGTTTGGTGCTGAAATACGGGTCGAAGATCAGCTCCAGGTGGTGGCGGGGGATGCCCTCGCCGTGATCCTGAATGGAGATCTCGATGTAGTCCCCCTCGGCGACGGGCAAGAGTCCACCCTCGAGTCGCGCATTCTTCACCGTGACGTTGATCGTTCCCTCACCCCGCATCGCGTCGCGAGCATTGAGCGTGAGGTTGCTGAGCACCTGCGTGACCTGCCCGGCGTCCAGCTCGGCGGGCCAGATGTCTTCATCCCACTCGATGACGCATTCGGTGGCGTTGCCCCGCAGGCTGAAGGAAATGGCATCCTTGACCAAAGTCACGACGTCGCAGGGCTTGCGCACGGGCGCGCCGCCCTGGGCGAAAGTGAGCAGCTGACGTGTCAAACTCGTCGCACGCTCGCAGGTATCCTCGATGTCGCCCAACAGATCGCGGGCCAAGCTCGGGTCCGAAACTTCGCGAATGGCCAGCGAGCTCGAGGCCATGATCACTCCGAGCATGTTGTTGAAGTCGTGGGCGATGCCGGCGGCCAGCTGGCCTAGGCTCTCGAGCCGCTGATTGTTCTGCACGGCCTGCTCCAGGCGCCGCTGTTCGGTCACGTCGCGGAAGACGAGCACATGCCCCTGTTCGTCCTCCTCTTCGCCCATGATGGGCGCCGAGCTGTGGTCCACCCGGTGCTCCACACCATCCCGAGACAGCAGAATCGAGTCTCCCTGGAGATTGGGTCCGCTGCGAGGCTCCCGGGTCAAGGGATCCACCAGCCGAATGACTTGATCCAGCGGCTGTCCACGCGCCGCCTGGTCGGACCAGCCGCACAACCCCTCGGCAGCGCGGTTGAGCAAGGTCACCTGCCGCTCTGCGTTCGTGCCCACGACGGCGTCGCCGATGCTACTCAGGGTGACCGCCTGCTGCTGGCGTGCGGCGGCAATGCTGCGTTGCAGCGCCACTTCGCGCCGCAGCTGCTCGGCCTCCCAGCGCGCCCGTTCCTCGGCCAGCTTTTGGTCATGTGCCCGCTCTAGCGCCTCTCGCAAGAGCTCTTGTTGTCGCTGGACGGCCGCCGTCTTGCGTTTGAGCTCGACGAAGACGGAGATCTTCGAGATCAGCATCGCCGGCACGATGGGTTTGAACATGAAGTCGACGGCGCCCAGCTGATACGCGCGTTCCACCTGTTCGTCGACGCGGTCGTAGGCCGTCAGGAAGATGATCGGCACGTGACGCGAGTGCTCCTTTTCACGCATCATTCTGGCCGTTTCCAGGCCATCGATGCCTGGCAAGAACAGGTCCAGGAGCACCACCGCGAAGTCTCCTGACTCCACCGTGGACAGGGCCTCCTCGCCCGAGCTCGCATGCGCTACCTGGATATCCAGGTCTTCGAGCATGGCATCTAGGGCTAGAAGGTTCGCGGGCCGATCGTCGACTGCCAGGATCTGGATGGGTGCTTGCTCCGTCATACGCTCTCCCCTCTCAGGAGAAATGCTTTGGTCCCTTTCGTCAAACGACTTGTCCGATACTCATGGAGCTATCGAGCTTTGACCATGGGGCAGAAATGCACACCGGGCACGAGCCCGGGATTCTCCGGCCTGCAGAGTGGACGAGGCGAAAAGCACGATTGCCCCACCCCCGATCGCTAGCAAGATGTCGCAGGCAGTCGGTCCGTGCGCACCCCGCGCGTGGCAGCGTAGCCACCCCTCCGCCACTCAGGGTTTGCGCGCGATCAAAAGCACGTTGTCGAGACTGCCGCGCTCACGCGAAAGAACCGATAGTCCGAGCCCCTCGAGCAAATCCGTCAGCGTCTGAGTGCTCGTGAGCTCGAGCGCCTCGCCGCGGTTGACGCCGAGCTTCCGACCCAAGCGTTCGAACCAGCCGGCCAACCAGGCGCCCGGGCCCGCACCGCGGTCCGTCTCGCGCACGAGGATGTGACCACCCGGTGACAGAGCCGTCGTGGCGTGCGCCAGCACGTCCCGCTGCTCGGCTCGAGCCAAGTAGTGCAAGACGTCGAAGAGCAGCACCAGGTCGGCTCCCTCATAGGGGCCCTGGCGCAAGTCGCGTGCCGCGTAGCGGGCAGGCACCGCACTCTTCTCGGGCCCGGCTAGGGCCGCCTGCGTGGCCAGCGCAACCTTGGCCGCGTCGTGATCGAAACCAAAGGTCCCTTTCGACAAGCCGAGCTCGTGCAACAAGAGCGAGTATTGACCACGGCCGCAGCCGGCATCCAGGACGACGGCCGGAGCGGCTGGGCCGATGCGGCGCAGTGCGGAAAGCAGCTGCTCGGCTAGCGGATCGAGCAAGAGCTTCCACCGCACGTAGTGGCGGGCAGCCGGTGGGGCGCCCCGATAGCGCCGCGCGGTGCGCAGAATGGCCGCCTCGAGCAACACGGCGTCGCTGGGCGCGCCGCCGCGGCTGCCGGCGAAGCGCGCGGCCAGGTAAGTCAGCCCGCCACCGAACGTTGCCAAGAGGGCGCCGAGCAGGACCGAACCGAAGAGGAGCGTCCCGCCGAGCGCCGCCACGCGCGCCGGCGTCACATCCGTCGTCTCGAGTGGCAGCCATGCGCCCGTGAGGACCACGCTGCCAAGCTGCAGGGCGAGGAACCAGAGCACGGGCAGGGAGGGTGGGATGGAAATGTGAGCCGCAGCGTAAGCCACGAGCAGGTTCAGTCTGAGCGGCATCGTGAGCGCCGCACACAGGAAGAAGTGGACGCCATACAGGGGCAGGCAACCGACGAAGAGCCCGACCGCGACCGACAGCGCAAAGCGCAGCGGTGTGAGCTCGCTCCCGCGCATGCGCTGGTAAGCCCGCACGAAGGCACCGCGGAGGTCGAATCGCCCAAGGCCCACGCTACGCGTTTTATCCGCCAGCACCGTCCTCGGACAGCACGAGCCGCAGATTTTGACGCAAAATCGGGCAACCCTGCGGCCTTTGCGGGCGGGGCCCGGCTTGAAAGCCAGGTGCCGCGCTGCTTAGCTCGGGACCTAGTGACGAAAGGGCCAAAAGCTCGCAAGAAGGAGCAGGATGGGCGCGGAGCTCGCTTGGTCGGCAGTATCGTCGATCCAGCGGTCGACGATGGTCTGTCGCTGACGGGACCGGGCGCCCCCACTCGTGCAGCGGCCACGGCCGCGGAGCATCCGGTGAAAGCGCGGCTCCTGGCCCGCGCTCGACTCGCCCGTGGTGAGGCCACGGAGGACGACGTCCGTTTGCTGGGTGCGACGGAGAAGGCGCACGAAGCTCCCGGGGCCGTTGTCGTCCCAGTTCCTCCGGGCGCCGCTGGCGAAGAGGAAGACGAGGCGGCGACGCCGGACGACGTGGCAGGCCCGCCGAGTGCTAGCGTGTCGGACGCGTCGGCGAGCCCGCGGACGGAGACCGCGAGCTCGAGCCTCCTCACGCCTTCGCCCGGCGCCGTCGCCGAGGAGCTCGAGCGCATCATCGGCCGCACCGCGAGTCCTACACCCCCCTCTGGCCCGGCCCTCTCGCCGAACCTCGTCGCGGCGCTGTCGGCCCTCGTCGGCCTGTCGATCCTGGGCACCCTGGGCCTATTTTTAGGCCCGGACACGTTCCGCACGGGCCCGGGCGCACCGGCCCAAGCGCCCAGCGCCGCGCCAACGCCTGAGCCAGAAGTCGCTCCGCCGCCCGCCGCCCGCCCTGCACGCACCAAGCTGCCTGGGCCTTGGCGCATTGCCGACGACTCGAGCAAGCCAGGCCACCGGGTGCTGAGCGGCAAGATCGGCAAGCTCGCCTTCCTCAAAGCCATCGAGCAGGCCGGTCTGCCGAAGAACGAGGCCTACCGCGTCTACGGCGCGCTCAAAGAGACGCTCGATCTCGACCACTGCCACGCCAAAGACGCGTTCCGTGCCCTGGTGACGGGGCGCGAGAAGCACCTGGTCGCCTTCGAATACGAGAAGTCCAAGGAAGAGGTCTACCAAGCCAAGACGGCCGAATCGGGCAAGCTGGTCGGCCAGAAGCTGGACTTGAAGGTCGAGCGCAACCAGATCCGGCGTGCGTTCGTGTATCCCGGCGGCTCGTTCGACGAAGCGGCCGAGCGGGCTGGCTTCGATCCTGGACTCTCGTCCGTGGCGGAGCAGGCGTTCCGCGGCCATCTAGGCCTGCGCGAGCTGAAGGCCGGCGATCGCTTGCGGGTCATCGCGCAAGAGGTGACGGTGCTCGGGGACTTCGCGCGCTACGCCGGGATCGAGGCCATCGAGATCATCCGCGCCGGTCAGGAACCGCGCCGCATCTACTACTTCCCGCACCCCGAGGAGGGCGGGTACTTCGACCAGAATGGCCGCGCTCCGTACGAAGGTGGCTGGCGTAAACCCGTCCCGGGCGCTCCCGTCACCTCCAAGTTCAACATGAAGCGCATGCACCCGGTGCTCAAGAAGATCATGCCGCACACCGGCACGGATTTCGGCGCACCGACCGGAACGCCGATCGGGGCGACCGCGCCGGGCGTGGTCAGCTTCATCGGCAACGGCGGTCCGAGTGGCAACCTGGTGAAGGTGAAACACGACGGCGGCTACGAATCCGGTTACGCCCACCTGTCGCGTTTCGAGGCCGGCCTTTCCGTCGGCGATCCGGTCGAGCGCCTGGAGACCGTGGGCTACTGCGGCTCGACCGGCCGCTCGACGGGACCGCACCTCCACTTCACCATGAAGAAGAACGGGGAATACATCGACCCGGAGTCCTTGAACCTGGATGGCCTGCGCGTGCTCGGCACCGCTCACCGCAGCGCATTTTCCGAGGTCCGGCAGAAGTACGACGCCATATTGGAGGCGATTGCTTTGCCGGACGTGCCCGCGGCCCTGCTAGCGCCGGCGGGACCGGCGCCCGTCGCGGGAGCGGAACTGGATGCGAGCGCTGCCGGCAACGACGAGACGGCCGACGGGGCGGAGACGGCGGAGCCGCATTCGGCCGCCCTCGCAGCTGCGCCGACTCCCGCTGCTCCCCCGCCTCCCGCCGCAGCGGCCAGCGCACCTTCGTCGCCACCTGCACCGGCGGCGCCCGCTGGCAAGCCAGCGACCCCCACGAGCAGCTCCGCGATCTTCCTGTCGGACTCCGACCTGCTGAAAATGCAGGGAGCCGTGCACGACGGCGAAGTCACCGAGTGAGCTCGCCCTAGCGGCCGGAGTCCGGCGCGCTCGTCGCGCGCAGGGTCATGACGAAACGCGCGCCCCGCGCCGACTTGGCGTCTTCGACCCAAGCGCGTCCGCCGTGGGCTTGGGCGATTTGAGCGACCAGCGAAAGTCCAATGCCGCTACCGCGCTGTGCCTGGCCAGCCTCCTGCACACCGCGCACGAAGCGTTCGAAAATGCGCTTGCGCTGGCCGACCGGAATGCCCGGCCCATCGTCTTCGACGAAGATGGAGAAATACCGACCATCCCGCAAAAGGGCGATGCGCACCGCCTGCGAGCGAGGCGCATACTTGAGCGCATTGTCGATCAGGTTGACGACGGCGATCTCGACCGCGCGTTCGTCGACCAGCGCATCCGTGGAACCCTCGGGCAGGCTGAGCTCGAGCGCCACGCCCTGGCGCTCCGCCCGCGGCCGGCAAATGTCGACCGCCCGCGAAAGCGTGTCGGCCAGGGGGGCCGGCGCCAGCGCAAAGGAGCCCTCTCCGCGATCGACGCGGGCGAAATCGAGCACGTTGTCGATGAGCGCAGTCAAGCGTTCGCTCTCGTTCACGATGATCTCGAGATACTGCTTTTGTTTGTCGGCTGGAGCGCGCCCGGACAAGAGCATTTCGCTGAACATGCGGACGAGTGAGAGCGGGGTCTTCAGCTCGTGGGAGACGTTGGCCACGAACTCGCTCTTGAGCTCGGCCAGCTTGCGCTCGCGAAATGCCGCCACCGCGCTGACCAACAGGCCCACCAAGACGACCACGCTCGAAGCACCAACCAGCGCCATCTCGAGCAGGCGCCGCTGTTCGACCTCGCTCGCCAAGGTCTCCGCGGCCGACATGCTGACGTTGACGCGCCACTTGTAGAGGGTGGTCGCGAACTGCCGGCCGAGCGTGAGCGCACCGTGTCCGAGGGGTGGCCCGTACACGATGCGACCGTGCGCATCGACCACGTTGACGCGGCTCGGCGGCCCGGCTTCCCCGGAATACAGGCGAGGAAAGAGATCGTGCACGATGCGCGGCACGTCGTGCCACAGGACCAAGAGCTCGAGGCCCTGCGACGTAGCGCGGACGAGGTAGCTGATCAGGTAGTTGCTCTCGCCGACGCTGGTGTGCAGATGCTTCAGGCCGGTAGCGCCGGGCGCCGCCGGCGCCAGATCGAGCTTGGACCAGAACTGCCCGAACAGCAGACGTCGAAAGGCGTCATCGTCGGGGCCCGGAGCGCGGGAAGCGAATGCGAGCACCTCGTGCGACGGCAAACTGACGTCGATCAGGAGTGCCGCGCGCACGGAGGGCGTCTGCGAAACGGGCACCGATAGCCAACGCTGGCCGAAGCGCTCGATGTTCTCGCCCAAGGTGAGATCCACGAGCGCGTTGTCCTGCTCGATGATGCTCTTCTCCAGGCGGTCGGCCTTCTCGTTGGCCACCGATAGCGTCGCCTCGACCACCGAGCGCTCCCGCAGGTGGTCGAGCTCGAAGCTCGAGCGGTACAGCACCGTACCCAGCACGACGAGCGCCAGCACCACGATGCCGAGAACGGTCGGCAAGAGGAGGGAACGCTCCCGGGTTCTCGCCATCGCCCGGCACGATACACGCAGGCGGAGGCAACTTGCCATTGCCTTTGGAGCCGCCGCCAGCGCTTGGTAGACCGGGCGCCACATGACGCCCGCCGGTCACGTTCGCCAAGGGGACCAGCCCACCCGCTTCTGGACTTGGCCGAGCGCCGAGAGCCTCTACGTGGCCGTGAGCGCTGTCCTGGTTCTCGTCGTGGCCCGCACCTTCTACGGGTACATGCGCGTGCAAACCGAGCAGGCGCTGCTCTGGTTCTCGCCAGGAGGCCTAGGGGACCTGATCAGCGGGGCGAAGAGCGCGGATTGGTCGGCACCCCTCGACGACGTCTTCATTCACTTCGACTTCGCGCAGTCGATCGCCCAGGGAGCACCGCTCGAGTGGATGCCGGGCAACGGCTATTCGAGTGGCGGCACCAGCCTCCTCTATCCGTTCGTGCTGGCACTTGGTCGGCTGTCGGGATTTGCTGGCCTCGAGCTGATGCATTTCGCGGCCGTCATGGCCGCCGTGTGCACGCTCGGCATTCTCCTCGGCATGCGCCGCATCTTCTCTGGGCTAGCGCCGGCCTGGGCGCTGCTCTTGCCACCGGCGCTCTTGTCGGTGGGCGCTCTCGCCTGGTCGCTCTTCTCCGGTATGGAAGTGGCGCTCTTTCTCGCCGTCTACGCGCTCTGTCTGGTGGCCTGGGACGATCTCTTGCAGAAGCTGGGCGATCCGGCGTCGGTACGCGGCGCAGCGCTGGGCCTGGGTCTGTGTTGTCTGCTCTTGGTCGGCACACGTCCCGAAGCTGCACCCCTCGTCGGCGTGTTCGGCATTTGGGCCGCCGCGGCGACGTATCGGAACCGGGGCACGAAGGAAGCGCTGTGGACGCTCGGCCTGTCGGGCGCGCCGGGCGCACTGCTCCTGGCGCTGCAGCTGTGGTCGAATCGCCATTTTACCGGCAGCGCGTCGGCGGCCGGCGCCTTGGCCAAGCTGGAGATGCACCACCCCTACCTCACGCGCGACGAGGTGTGGGCGTCGTGGCGGCATTTCGTGGTCTACCAGATCGAGCGGCTGTCCGGGCATCACTTCAGTGCGGCGCCCGTGATCGGCTACGTGGTGTGGCCCCTCGCCTGTGCTGGGCTCTTTTCCAACAAGACGCGGCGCTACGCCGGGCTGCTCGTGATCTCCGTCGTGCTCTGGATCCTGCAGGTCGCGCTGAACGGGCAAGTGCGTTGGCAGAACGAGCGCTACTCGATGCCGGCCGCGGCATGGCTGCTCATGGCTGCTGCGCTCGGAACCGCTGCCCTCGTCGACCTCGGCTGGCAACGTTCCAAAACGCGACCGGTGCGTCTCGGCTTCGCCGTGGGCCTCGGCGCACTCTGGCTCGCCTTCGGCCTGTGCCAGGTGCCACGCTATCGCGATCAGATCTGGTTCTTCGGCCGAGCCAGCCGCAACATCTTGGAGCAGCACGTGCGCGCCGGCACGTACCTGGGCTTCTTTCGCCAGCCGCGGCCCCACCGTATCCTGCTCAGCGACGCCGGGGCGTTGCCCTACGCGTCGGCGCTGCCGGCCGTGGACCTGATCGGCCTCGGCGGCTACCGCGGCTGGCCTTGGGCCGAAGCAAGTCGGCAGGGCGTGGGAGCTGCCGTCGAGCTGCTCGAGCGCCTCGACGCCGAGGCGCGGCCGGACATCATGGCCCTCTACCCCAGCTGGTGGGGCACCTTCGTGCTCTGGTTCGGCAGGCCCGAGAAGGACTTCCCCGTCCGCGGCAACGTGATCTGCGGTGGGCAGAGCAAGGTCATCTATCGGCCGGACTGGTCCCCGCTCGACGGCCACAGTCTCCCGTTCGGTAGCGCGCCAAGCGCCGACCCCGCCGCCCTCGCGGCGCGCGACAATACGACCGTCGTCGATGAAATCGACATCGCCGACCTCTTGAGTGAGCGAAAGCACAAGGTGACTCTCGACCAGAAAGCCAAAGGCTTCGTCGACATGAAGCTCCTGCCCGATCCTCACGATCGGCTGCGCGACGTCTGGGATGCCGGACGTGTGCTCGGACCGGACTTGGGCCTCGGCTTCACACCGCGCCGACTGGGGTCGGAGGTCGTCCTGCGGGTGGCGCCGCCGCAGCCGGCCGAGGTGCGGCTGGAGTGGCCAGGAGGAAAGTCCGAGATCACGAAGATTTCGGCCAGCGACGGCTGGCAGGAAGCTCGCCTGCCCATACCTCGAGCTGCCACGCTGCCCCTGACCCTGCGCGTCGTGCAGGGTGAGCTCACCGTGTATCACCTGTTCTTGGTCGAAAGAGCGCCGTGATCGGCTCGCCCGGGCAGCCGCTCACCTGGCTCGGTCTGCCGACGAGTCTCTGGGGGTGGGGAGCGGCTCTGTTCGGCCTCGCCCTTTTCGTGCCGGGGGTCGGTCGACGACTCGCGGCGCTCGTGCCCGTCCCGGCGCGCTTGCCGCTCCTGGCCCTCCTGTCGGCGCTACTCTCGGTCGCGTACTTCCACGGCGTTCTCGGCGGACGGCCGCGCATCATCGATGCCAGCACCTATCTGCTCGAAGCGCGCACCTTCGCCCAAGGCCATTTTTCGTTCGCCACCTCGAACGTGAGCGCGCTCTTTCGGGGGCGCTTCTTGCTGCCCACGGCCGGCGATCCGACCCGCCTCGCGCCCATCTTTCCGCCCGGCTATCCGGCGCTCCTGTCGCTGGCGGTGCGCCTCGGCGACTACCGACTGCTCGGGCCCATCTTGGCACTCGCCGTCACGCTCTCTACGGCGTGGCTCGCGCTGCTCGTCAGCGGGCAGCGCCGCGTGGCGGAGCTCGCCGCGACGCTCAGCGTGCTGTGCTTGGCGCTCCGCTACCACACGGCGGACACCATGAGCCACGGCTGGTCGATACTGCTCGGCACGCTCTGCCTGTGCATGACCGCGCTGCTCACGCGCAAGCCCGCCTTTGGGCCGAGCCTTTGGCTCGGCCTGTGCCTGGGCGCCCTAGCGGCAACCAGGCCGCTCACGGCGCTGGCGTTCGCCGTCGCCTGCCTCCTCGCGCTCTTCGGCAGTGCTGGCTCGGACAGGGCCCGCACCCTGCGCACGCTGGGCGGAATCGCACTCGGTCTCGTCCCGGGCCTGTACCTCCTCGGCGCGCACAACCACGCGCTCACCGGACACGTGCTGGGCTCACCCCAGCTCGACTACTACGCGCTCGCCGATGGACCACCAGGTTGCTTCCGCCTGGGCCTCGGCTCGGGCTGCCGGGTGGAGCACGCCGACGTCGTCCTCGCACAGGGCGGCCACGGTCTCACCCTCGGTTGGATGTTCTTGAATACGATCCATCGCCTGCACTGGCATGCGCTCGACCTCGCCAACTGCGAGCTACTCCTGCCGGTCGCCTGGTACTTTCTCGCGCGGCGCTGGAAAGAGCCGGCGGCGCGCGCTCTGGTCGCGGTGACCCTGCTTCTGCCACTGGCCTACGCGTTCTTCTATTTCCAAGGCAGCTATCCTGGCGGTGGGGCGCGCTTCTACAGCGAGCTCCTCCCGCTCTTGCACGTCGCGCTCGCGGGGGGATGGATCGGAGGGCGCTGGGCCCACGTCGGCCTCGGACTGTCGCTCTTGGGCTACGCGGTGCACGCGGCGCAAGTGCACGCTGCGCTTCCGAGTGCGCCGCCCCCCGAGCGCACGCGGAACCTGGAGGGCCTCTGGGCAGTGAACACGGACCACGCCTTCAACCTGCTGTTCCTTCCCGGTCGCATCGAGACCGGCAACGTCCCTTCGGTGGTGCGCAGCACGCACGATGCACGCCGCTGGGCACCAACGGGAGCGCCCGCGGCGGCACGGCTCGAGGCCGAGGCTGACTGGCCCCTCGTGCGCCAAGCCGGGGTGTGGACCCAGCGCTCGCCCGTCCCGGACGCCTGCGTCAGCGGAGGATGGGCCCTAGGTCTCCACCCGGTTCCGGGCGCCTCCTGGGCGCGAGCGTTCATCGACGTCGAGCTCAGCGGGGTTCCGGAGGGCCGCTACGACCTCCGGGCTCGGCTGTGGTCGCCCGGGCTCGGGTGCCGCGAGGTGCCGCTCGGCGAGGTGAGCATACCCCGGCGCCATCAGCTCTTTTTGGCTGAATTCGGCACCTCCTCCCTCGGCGAGGCTCTCTATCTGGACGGCCTGGAGCTTCTGCCCAGCCAGCAAAAGCGGGACTAGCGTCGGAAAAAGCGTTGACAATCAGCAGCTTACAGAAAAACATGTCAGGGGAGTGTTGGGGATGGAGGCTGGGCCAGGATGACGAAGAGCGAGCTGATCGAGGCCATTGCTGCGCGGGGGGAGCTCACCAAGGCGCGCGCCGAGTTGGTCGTTGGCTGCGTGTTCGATGCAATGACGGAGGCGCTGCAGAAGGGCGAAGGCATCGAGATTCGCGGGTTTGGCAGTTTCACCGTGCGCCCGTACAAGCCGTACGCGGGTCGGAATCCGCGCACCGGACACCCCGTGCCGGTCTCCGCCAAGCGCCTGCCCTTCTTCAAAGTCGGCAAGGAGCTCAAGGAGCTCGTCGACCAGAGTCGCGCGCTCGGGTCCCAACTGGACGATTCCACTGACGATTCCGATGGCGATGCGCACGATGACGACAGCGATGACTGATCGTCACCCCCTGGGCGCGTGATTCGCTTCCAGTCGGCGTAACGAGCGGAAATTTGCACGCGATCACGAGGTCCTACGCCCAGGTCGTAAGGGTGCTAGACTGCAGTGTGCCGCGCTGACCGCGTCGCACCAGGACGACAGGCGGATTCGGGGAGACCATGGCGCGCGCAGCAAGAAAACCCTTCGAAGAGCTGGAGCCGACGGTCGCCTCCGAGTTCGAGATCAACTTAGGCATGCTGGTGGTCCATCCAGCGCATGGTGCTGGGCGCGTGGAAGGCATCGAAGAGCGATCCTTCGGCGGCGCGGCCACGATGGTGTACGTGCTGCAGATCCTCGGCTCGGGGCTCAAGGTGATGGTGCCGCGCGACGCGGCGACGCGCGTTGGACTGCGGCCGGTCATGTCGACCGCCGAGGCCGACGAGATCCTCGAGGTCCTGAGCTCGCAGGAGATCGCCGTCACCGTCCAACCTTGGAACCGACGCTTCAGGGCCTACACCGAGATGTTGGCGAGCGGCAGCCCGCGCGAGGTGGCCAAGGTGCTGCGCGACATGAGCCGCCTGCGCGCGGACAAAGACTTGTCCTTCGGCGAGCGCAAGCTCCTCGATCAGGCCAGAAATCTGCTGGCGCAGGAGCTCGCTCTGGCGCACGGGGTGAGCGGCGACGAAATGGCGGACCGGATCGAGAATCTGTTCAGCCGCACGAGTCCCCTACCGACCGCCTGAGCGGTCCTCTTGCTGCTACGCCATGCCCTCTTGCTGCGTGCGGAGCGCCAGGAGATACATGGCTCGCTCCAAGGGCCCATGAAGATCTACACACGCACCGGTGACCGCGGCGAGACCGGCCTATTCGGCGGCGCACGCGTGGCCAAGAACGACTCGCGAGTCGAAGCGTACGGCACGCTGGACGAGCTGAACGCCCAGCTGGGGTTCGTGCGCGCTCTCGGGCCGCCGCTCGAGCTTGGTCCCCTGCTGGAGGAGCTGCAGGCCAGCCTGTTCGTCCTGGGGGCCGAGGTCGCTTGTGTTCCAACAGCACTGGATCGGCTCGGCTTCGACCTGATCGACCGCTCGGGCATCCAGGCTCTGGAGACGGCGATCGACCAGCACGAGGCGCACCTGCCCCCCCTCGAGACGTTCATCCTGCCCTCCGGCTCGCCAGTCGGTGCGGCTTTGCACGTGGCGCGGACCGTCTGCCGCCGAGCCGAACGGCGCTGCCTGGACTTGGTCGATCTGCGGGCCGAGGTCCTCATCTACCTGAATAGATTGGGAGATCTCCTATTCGTCCTCGCCCGACGCGCCAGTTACCTGGCCGAAACACAAGAGACACCCTGGACTGGTCGAGTGAAGCCGTGAGCCAGGAGATCAGCGCACGCGAGTTCGCGGAGTCGCTCCCTCAGGAGTATCGAAGTCGGTTCGACCCCGCCCAGGTGGCCGCGCACGCCTTTGCATCCGTGCAGCGCGGCGCCGGCCGGGTCACTGTGCGTCGGTTCCCCTGGGCCGACGTGGGCACGACGGCGCTCTGCGTCATTGCCGATGATCGCCCGGGCCTCTTGGCAGACATCAGCGCAACGTTCGCCGAGCTCGGCTTCGACGTCGACGCGGGTGAGGCTTACACGCGTAACGTCGAACCTCCCGAGGCAGTGGACGTCTTCTGGATCCGCGACCCGGACGATGAGATCGACGACGCCCACATCCAAGTGTTCGCCGAGCTCTTGGAAGAAATCCTGGCGGGCCGTCCAGTGCAGGGCGCCGGCCGACCGATGGCTCGCGCCGGCAGCGGTGGCACCACCGTGCGCTTCCTCGAGGATTCGAGTGGGCGCCTGAGCGTGCTCGAGGTCGAGACGGATGACCGATCGGGCCTTTTGTGGGCCATTACGCGCGCTCTGTTCGAGCAAAAGGTGCAGATCGTTTCGTCGCGGGTCAGAACCGAGGGCGGCCGTGTGCACGACAGCTTCACCATCGTCGAGGTCGATGGTTCACCGATCGCGCCGAGTCGACGGCTGAACATTCAGGTGGCGTTGCTGTCCGCGATTCAGATGGGCCTGACTCCGGCGCCCCCCGGCATCTAGCCACTCGCCACGAGAGCCTCTCGCTAGCGCCGAGCGAGCACGCCGCCGGTCGCCGTCTTCTGTTTGGCCAAACGCTCCGGTGGACCCGAGAACACGATGTGGCCGCCGAGCGGCCCACCTTCGGGTCCGAGCTCGACGACCCAGTCCGCGGCGGCGATGACGTCCGGATGGTGCTCGATCACGACCAAGGTGTCGCCGCGCGCGGTCAGCTTGGACAAGACGCCAATCAAGCGGCCGACGTCGGACACGTGCAGACCCGTCGTGGGCTCGTCCAGAACGTACAAAGTCGGCTCGTGTTTGGCCCCAGCCGCGAGCTCTGCGGCTAATTTGAGGCGCTGCGCTTCGCCACCACTGAGGGTGTGGGAGCCTTGCCCGAGCGTCACGTAGCCGGCGCCGAGCTCATCCAAGATGGCGAGCGGGCGCGTGATCTTGGGGTGCGCCGCGAACACTTGGCAGGCGTCCGTGGCCGACAGGCGCAGGACTTCACCGATGTTCAAACCGAGGTAGCGCACTTCGAGCGTGCGTTCGTCGAAGCGCAGCCCTTCGCACGCGGGACAGACGGTGACGACGTCCGGCAAGAAGCTCATCTCGTGGGACTGCACGCCCTGTCCCTCGCACACGGAGCAGCGACCGCCGCCTGCGGTGTTGAAACTGAAGCGACTCGCCGCAAAGCCGCGCACCTTGGCGTCCGGACTCAGCGCAAACAGCCGCCGCAATTGATCGAAAATGCCCAGGAACGTGGCGGGCACGCTGCGCGGCGTGCGACCGATCGGTGACTGATCCACGGCGATGGCCCGGCCGAGCCCGTCCGTCCCACTCAGCTTGCGAAACGGCCCTGGCGCTGCCGTCACTCGGTCGAGCCGCTGCAGGAGTGCCGGCAGGAGCACTCCGCGCACGAGCGTGCTCTTGCCCGAACCGCTCACCCCACAGACGACGGTGAGACGCCCGTGCGGAACACGCAGCACGTCACCGGCCAGATTGTGAACGCGGGCGCCGTCGAGCTCGAGCGTGGGATGGTCCTTGGGCAGCGCCTGTCGCGGCGGCAGGGGATGAGGCGCGCGCAGGGCGCGCCCGGTCGGCGAGGCGGGATCGGAAAGGACGCGCTCCGGCCGACCGGTGCTCATGACCTGCCCGCCTTGGCTCCCGCCCTGGGGACCCAGGTCAATCAAATGGTCGGCCGCGCGGATCACGTCCTCATCGTGTTCGACGAGCAGCACCGTGCTGCCCGTTTGCACGAGGCGCCGTAAATTGTCGATCAAACGCGACGTGTCGCGAGGATGGAGACCGATGGTTGGCTCGTCCAGAACGTACAGCGCACCGGTGAGACCAGCACCGAGCTGCGCCGCCAAGCGGAGGCGCTGAATCTCGCCGCCCGACAGCGTGCCCGCGTCGCGATCCAAGGTGAGATAGTCGAGACCCACTTCGGAGAGGAAACGCAGGCGACGTTCGAGCTCGGGCAGGATCGGTTCGGCCAAGACGGCCGCGCGCCCGGCGAGCCGCAGCTTGCCGAGTACGGCGCGCAGCTCACGTACCGATAGCCTCACCAGAGCCGGATAGGTGTGTCCGGAGACGGTGACCTTGCGCGAGAAAGGTGCCAGGCGCTCGCCGGCACAAGTGCTGCAAACCGCTGGGGTGCTTTCGCTCCCCGCTTTCTTCCGGCGTCCTTTGGTCTTGGCTTCGGGCTCGAGGCCGGTCCCTTCACAAGCGGGGCACTGACCCTGCTTGGTGTTGAAGCTGAAATAGCGCGGATCGATGTCGCCAATCGAAAATCCGCAGCTCGGGCAGGCGCCACCGACGGACAGATCGATGCGCTCGTCACCCTGCGATAACGCGACACTACCGCGACCCCAGCGCAGGCCCAGGCGCAAGGTGTCGAGGTCGAGCGCGCGGAACGGCAGGCTTTCGCGCACGACCAGGTCGATGTCGTGCTCCCGTGTTTTGGCCAAGCGCGGCGGATTGTCGACGGCCACTCGTCGACCGTCGGCGATGGCGTAGCTGAGCCCCGCGCGCGACGCCGCGTTGAACACGTCCAGATAGGTGCCTTTGCGGCCCCGCACCACCGGTGCCAAGAGGGCGCCCGAGCCCGACTGCTTGTGGGCGAGCGCGAGGACCTCCTCGGCGCTGAGACTCGTGATGGGCAAGTCGTGGTTGGGACAAACCGGAACGCCGACTTTGGCGAACAGCAAGCGCAAGTAGTGGGCCACCTCGGTCACCGTGGCCACCGTCGAACGAGCGCCGAGGCGACTGGTGCGTTGCTCGAGCGCGATGGACGGGGGCACGCCGACCACGGTATCGACGTTCGGTCGCGGCAGGGTCGGCAAGAAACGCCTGGCGTAGGGTGTGAGCGTCTCGAGGAAACGGCGCTGGCCTTCGGCGAACACGACGTCGAACGCGAGCGTGCTCTTGCCCGAGCCGCTCGGGCCGGTCACGACGGTGAGCTGGTTGTGCGGGATGGTCACGGCCACGTCCTTGAGCGTGTGCTGACGGGCGCCGCTCACCCGCAGCTCCGGCGCGGCCAAGGCGGGCGACTTCTTGGCCGCCGACGTGGCCCGAGCCGCCCCGCCCGCTGACTCGGCCCTCCGCACGGCTCGGCCCGTGGCCGTGTCCGCGCCCGCCAGACGAGCCGGCGAACCCTCGAAGACGACCTCACCTCCGCGCGAGCCGCCGCCTGGACCGAGCTCGATCACGTGATCCGCCGCCAACAGCAGCGGCAGATCGTGATCGACCAGCACGATCGATCCGCCCGCGCGCTTGAGCACTCCGAGCGCAGCGAGCAGAAGCTCGACTTCGTCGGCGTGCAGACCGGCGCTGGGCTCGTCGAGGACGTAGAGCGTGCCCGGCCGCGGTTCCGCCAGAGCCCGCGCCAGCTTGAGTCGCTGGGCTTCCCCGCCCGAGAGCGTGGAGAGCGGCTGCCCGAGCTTGATGTATCCCAGGCCGAGGGTCGAGAGGGGCGCCAGGGCTCGACGCACCCCCTTGGTGTCGGCGAACACCTCGAGCGCCTTGTCCACCGACAGCTCGAGCACGTCGAAGATGCTGAGGCCGCGGTGACGGACAGCCAGGACTTCCTCTTTGAAGCGGCGGCCCTGGCAGACCGGGCAGACCAAGGACACGTCCGCCAAAAACTGCATCTCGACGGTCTCGTACCCCTCCCCTGCGCAAGCGTCGCAGCGCCCGCCCGCGACGTTGAAGGAGAAATGCGAGGCCGAATAGCCGAGGCCCGCTGCTTCCGGTTCGGCCGCGAAGGCCTTGCGGATGAGGTCCCACGCCTTCGTGTAGGTCGCCGGATTGCCGCGTGACGTCCGACCGAGCGGCGACTGATCGACCAACTCCACGCTCTTGATCTCGCCGGCGCCCTCGAGCGCCTGGTGAGCGCCCGGTCGCTCCACGTCGGCGACCTTGAGCTGCCGCGCGACCGCCGGATAGAGCACGTCCACGGCCAGGCTGCTCTTGCCTGAACCGCTCGGCCCGCACACGGCGACGACTTGGCCGAGCGGCACGGTCACGTCGATGTTCTTCAAATTGTGCGCCGTGACCCCGACCAGGCGCAGCGCGCCAGTTTGCGCTCCACTCGGCTGCGAGGAAATCCGGGGGCCCGACAGCGCTCGCGCCGTCGCGCCACCCAAGCGCCGTGCCTCGGCCGGGGTGCCATCGAACACGATGCTGCCGCCGCGTTCCCCGGCGCCAGGCCCCAGCTCGACGACGCGATCGCCGATGTCGATGATCGACGGGTCGTGCTCGATCACGATGACGCCGTTGTTGCGCTGCGCCAGCTCCGTGATGAGCTGTCCGAGCGGGGCGACGTCCTCGGGGTGCAAGCCCACGGTCGGTTCGTCGAGCACGAAGAGAGCACTGTGGAGCGACGTACCGAGGGCTGCCGTCAACGTGACGCGCTGCGCTTCACCGCCGGAGAGCGTGCGCGCCTGGCGATCGAGCGACAGGTACCCGAGGCCCACACGGCGCAGGTAGTCGAGGCGCGTGAAGAGCTCCCCCGAAAGGAGCTGGCCGTGGGCGGAGCTCAGCCCTAGCCCTGCCAATTTGCCCGCCGCGGCCTCGATCTCCAACGTGTGCCACTGCCCGAGGTCGAGCCCACCCAGCCGATAATAGCGGGACGATTCGTTCAGGCGCGTGCCCTCACACACCGGACACGGATCGTAGGACCGGTAGCGCGACAAGAGCACGCGCACGTGCATCTTGTAGGCTTTGGTTTCCAGCCAGCCGAACCACTCGGAGAGGCCCCAGAAGCGCTCCGCGCCGCGCCCCGGTTTGCCGTCCCAGATCTTCTTTTTGGCGCTAGCGGAGAGCCGCGCCCACGGCACGTCCAGCGCGATGCCCTCCTGCGCGCAGAAGCGCGCCAATTGCTTGCGCTCCCAGGCCGTACTGTCGCCACGCCAGGGCCGAATCGCTCCTTCCTTCAAGGATAGGCCATCGTTCGGGATCACCTTCTCGGCGTCGATGCCGAGGATGCGACCAAAGCCGCGGCAGTTGTCGCAAGCACCGAGCGGCGATTCGTAGGAGAAATAACCCGGCCGGGGCGGCAGGAAGCCGCGGGCGCAAGTGGGACAGGACAGGCCTTCGCGCAGGTGCAACGGCTCGGTCTCGCCTTCGGCGAAGACGTAGGCGTGGCCCGGCGTGAGCAAGCCCTTGCTGCGAACGAAGGCGATTTCGAGGCCTTCCTTGAGCCGGGACTCGCTGGAACCATCCACGCTGAAACGGTCGAGCAGCACGTAGAGCCGCCCCGCCTTCTCCGCGACGGACGGCTTGAGCTCGTCCAGGTCGACGACCTTGCCGTCCAAGAGGACGCGCCGATAGCCCTCCTTCACCAGCTGGTCGCGAACCGTCAGGTACTCGACCCGGTCGCCGACGAGCTGGGGAGCGGTGACGTAGACGCGACGCCCGGCGTACTTGCCGCGCACCACACTCGCCGCCAAGGCGATGGTCATCTCCACGGCTGGCAAGCCGTGGTCAGGGCAATGGGGAGTCGATTCGGTCGCAAACAGCCCAGCCAAGTAGGGCTCGAGGTCCGCCATGGTGGCCACCGTCGAGCGTGAGCTCTTCACCGGTGCACTGCGGTCCACGGCCACTCCGGCGGCGACCGGCTCGAGCGAGTCCATCGGCGGGCGCTGCAAGCGCTCGAGGAACTGGCGTGCGTAGGGCGAAAAACTCTCGACGAAGCGGCGCTGGCCTTCGGCATAGAGCGTATCGAGCGCCAGGCTACTCTTACCCGACCCCGATGGGCCGGTGAGCACCGTGACCTCACCCGGCCTGATGTCGATGTCCACGGCGCGGAGATTGTGGGTGCGCGCGCCGCGGAGCCGCGTGGGGAGCATCGGGCGGGAGCATGGCAGCGAGGGCCGGTAATTCAACGCGTTTGCCTTTGCGGCCTCTGCCGGCATATTCGGGGCCCCCGAGTGGGGCGGAAGCGCCATGGGCAAGGCCAAGAAAAGCAAGGGGTCCACCGGACCCACCGGCGAGAAGGTGCTGGCCACCAATCGCCGCGCGAGCTTCGACTACGAGCTCACCGAGAAGTTCGAGGCCGGACTCGCGCTGATCGGCAGTGAGGCGCGCTCCATCCGCACGACTGCACCCGGCATCGCTGATGCCTTCGTAGACGTGGACCGCAACGGGGAGGCGTGGATCAAGCAGATGCGCATCGCCACCATGCCGCACGCGGCCTTCAGCCACGAGGAGTTGCGACCGCGCAAGCTGCTCCTCAATCGCGCCGAGATCGAACGCATGCGCGCGGCGACGGAGCGCGAGGGGATGACGCTCATTCCGACCCGCCTCTACTACAAGAACGGACGCGCCAAGCTCGAGCTCTGCATCGCGCGCGGCAAGAAGATGCACGACAAGCGCCAGGCCCTGCGGGAGAAAACCGCAAACGACGAGGCGCGCGCCGCCATGGCCCGTGGCAGGAAGGACTATTGATTTGGAGCCGAGTTTGCCGGGATACGCCTTCGTGCTGGACGGTGGCGGCCAGGGCGAGGTCATGAGCTTTGCCGCCCTGCGCACCGTGGTGCACAGCCCCCGCGCGTTCCCGCCAGGCGCCACGCTGCGGGGCTCGATCCAGGGTGTCGCCTGCCCCCTCGAAATCAAGGTCCGCTCCTGCAAGCGCGTGTCGACGGACCCGCTGACGTTCAGCGTCGACGGCCGTCTGCAGAACGGCACTCGCGAGATGCTGGACCATCTGGCGAAGCTCTCCGCTCCTTGACCGCGGCGTCAACCCGACGCGTAACGCACCGCACGCCGCCTGTGACCCACGAGCGGCCACTCGTAGTCGACGTCCGCCGTGGTCGTCCAACTATCGCCCGCCGGCGCTTCGCCTTTTGCCAAGAGCACCCAGACCGCCTTGGTCGCTAGGCGACTCCCCTCCTGCAGCCACGCGGCAGGCGGCAGCGTCGCGCGCGCGAGCGCTACGTCGAAGCCCTTGCTCGGTAGCTCCTCACTGCGGCCCTTGAACACCTCGATCTCGACCGACGAGACGCGCGCCGTGACGGTGCGCAAGAACGTCACGCGTTTCGCCCGCGGCTCGACCAAGGTCAGACGCTGACGGCCCCGCAAGCTGGACAGGAAGATGCCCAGGGGGATCCCAGGCGCACCTCCACCGGAGCCCACGTCCACCAGGTGATCACCGTGCTCACCGCGCAGCGACTCCTCGCGCGCCAGCACGGCGGCATCCCAGAGAGCCAGGTCGAGGAACTCGCCGGCATCTCTCGGCGCGACCAGGTCGAGGCGAGCTCCCCAGCTGCGCAGCTCGGAAAGGTAGAGGTCGAGGTCCGCACGCTGGGCAAGGCCGAGCTCGTGCCCGAGCAGCGGTTCGACTTTCGTGCGGATGTAGCGGTCGTCCCGGGCGAGGTCGGCGGCAAATGCGCTTTCTGCCATGCGAAGGTCGATGTAGCGTCGAACGGTTGGACGGCCCAGAAGGACGAACCGAAGCCGACGCGGTCATCGCGCGGGCCCTGGGCCTGGCGGGGATTTCCGGGGAAATCCTGGAGGAGATGCCCCCGGGTGCCTCGACCCGGCGTTTCTTTCGCGTCGCGGTCGGGCCGGGTCGGACCGTGGTGGCCATGTATGCCCCGGGCACGATGGGCGGCCCCAGTGCGGCACGTCAGGCGGCCGGGCACGCCTCGTTCCTGAGTACGCAGTCGTTGCTCGCGAGCTGGGGTCTGCCCGTTCCCGTGGTCCACGCGTACGTGCCGGAGCAAGACGTGCTGTTCGTCGAGGATCTGGGCGCCGAGACCTTGGCTCAGCACCTCACCCGCTGCCCAGGCAGCGCGGACGACCTGTACACCAAAGCCGTCGGCCTGGTCGCTCACGCCCAGGCGAAGTTCACTCTGGAGCCGGCCGCCGTCGTGACCGAGCGCGCCTTCGACTACGACCTGCTTCGCTTCGAGGTGGACCATTTTCTAGACTGGGCCCTTTTGGCTCGGGACGTCCCCGTGAGCGCCGCGGGTCGCGCCGTCTTCGAGGCCGCCGCCCACTACCTGGCCTCGGCCGTCGCCGACCTGCCGCGCGGCTTCGTACATCGCGACTACCAGAGCAAGAACCTCATGGTCCGTGAAACGCCGGCAGGTGCCACGCTCACCTGGATCGACTTCCAGGACGCGATGCTCGGCCCCCGCGCCTACGACCTGGTGGCGCTGCTCATGGACAGCTACCAGAATTTCGACGATGCCTTCGTACAGAGGCGCCTGGACGACTACTTGCGCGCGGCGGGTCGCGACGACCAGGCGGCACTGACCGAGGAGTTCGACCTCATCACCGTACAACGCAAGCTCAAGGACGCAGGTCGCTTTGTCTACCTCGAGCGGCAGCGCAACAATCCGAGCTTCCTCGGCTACGTCGACGGTGCGATCGACCGCGCTACCGCCGCCCTCGACCGCATCAGACCGGGTGTACCGACGCTCGAGCGACTGGCGGACTTGTTGGCGGACGTCCTGCCTCCGCGCCGGTGACCTCAGACGCGCTCGCCCACCCACTGGCTGTCGTAGAATCCGAGCTCGACGGACGTCCCCAGGCGGGCGGCCAGCTCTTGCCTGAGCGAGCCCAAGAACTCGACGTTCGGCAGCACCCAAGCGTCCAAGTAGTCGCGGGTCGGACCGAACCCCGTGCCACAGAGCGCGCAGGCGCCTCGTACCTCGGACAGCTCGCGGATGAGCGTTTCCGCCGCCTCCCGGGCCGCGAGGCGCGCCGAGAGCGGGGCCTGCGTCCAAGCGAACCACACCATGACCTCCGGACCGCGGGTGAAGCGGGAGGAGTCGAAGGGCAGTCCTTCGAGCGCGGCCTTCAATGCTTCGGGAGAGTTGGTGAAGGCTTGCACGCGATCGCCCTGCAGGCCGCCTGGAGCCGGGGCGACGTCGAGCGCCGTCCAGCCCTCGGGACTCGGCACCAGCTGGGATTCGGGAAGCTCGGCGCTGATGGCGGCAATGCCGATCTGCACCAGTTGCTCCAAAAGCTCGAGCGGATGTGTGGCAGCGTTAGCCGAGCCGGATGCAGGCAAGACGGAGAGCCGGGAGCGACGGGCCGCGCGAGCGACGTCGATGGTGAGCACCCAGCGGTCCAGCAGCTCCTCACCCAACGCCTGCTCGCTCAGACATTCGACGGCCGCCTCGAGCTGGTCGAGCTCGCCCGGAACATCGAGCGGAATCGAGAAGACGAGCGCGAGCAGATGGCCCCGCGTGATGCCAACCCGCACTTCGGAGCCTCGAAGGTCGACTCCATGCCGGCCTAGTGTGTGCTCCAGAGCCGCCCCCAGGCCCGCGCCGGGCACGCCCAGCACGACGCTCTGTCCCTGCGGCGCACACCGTGCCACCGAGCGCGCCAGAGGGCGCAAGCTCGGATCGGCCCAGCGTACCACCCAGCCGGAGGCGTGGCGCTCGGCCCAAACGCCGTCGGCAAAGCGGACCCGCTCGGGGGTCTGGGCCTCGCCTTTCAAGCGACGCCAGCGCCCAGCGACTTCCTGGAGAAAGCGATCGCGCGCTGCCCGGTCGGCCGCTGTTCCCAGATCCGCCCAATCGTGACTCATGCCAATCTTCGGCAACGGCGCCCGATTGCCACTATAAACCCATCCATGACCGGCACCGAGACCAGGGAACGTTTCGTCCTGCTCGAGACGAAGATCGCCTACCAAGAGAAGCTCCTGAGCGAGCTCTCGGACCTCTTGCGCGAGAAGGGGCAGGAGCTCGACGTGCTCACGGCCCGCGTGCTGCGCCTGGAGTCCGCCGCAGCGGCCGCTGGCGATGGCGAGCGCCTGCCGCACGAACGGCCGCCGCATTACTGACGGGGTGGACGGACTGACCGCCCCGCTGTCCGCGACTGTCCGTTCCGCCGGCCGAACGGACACCCGTCCGTGCGGACGGGGCCCGGGTCAGTTCATAAACTCTCTTTAATTCTAGACAGTTACGGACAGCAAAGGGCTGGCACGACTCCTGCTTTAGTACTCGACATGGCGGACGCGGATGCCGCCAGGGCCTGAGGGCCCGGTTCGACGACGAAGGAGTCTCGGATGGTAGTCGACGGTGGTCGGGCGCTTTTCCGCCATCCCATCCCCCCATCCCCCTAGTGC
>Ga0247744_1000006_pt1 | contig 61270 bp, 53 predicted proteins | sample UWRJS154409C5_FD_180946 | JGI IMG/M metagenome (GOLD analysis project Ga0247744, IMG submission 180946) | Soil microbial communities from Arlington Agricultural Research Station in Wisconsin, United States - UWRJ-S154-409C-5 | ecosystem: Environmental > Terrestrial > Soil > Agricultural land... | reverse complement strand
GGTAGGCCAACGTAGCTACCGCGGTGAAATGAAGCTTTGCCAGTCGCAGCCGCCCTCGGCTGCGCGTGAAAATCGACTCTGTCACGGTATGCCTTGCTCGTCTTACTTGGGTGCCGCCGTCCACTCACCGGTGAGTTGCACGGCCGAGAATCCTGCGGCGGCGCTCCCCAGGACGATCTTGTCGCCCGGGCGAACGTCTCGCTCGAGGAGGAGTTGATGATAGGTGACGCCGACGCTCGCGCTGGCGGTGTTGCCATACAGGCGATGCGTGTAGATGCCGCGATCGGGGCTGGCCCCGATGTCTTCCAGGATCCTGCGCACCATGATCTCGCTCGGTTGATGGAAGACGTAGTGGTCGATGTCCGACGCAGAGAGGCCCAGCGCGTCCAAATTGCGCTTCATCACGGGCGGGATCAGCTGGCTCAGGCGCATCAGCTCGACCGATGACGACGAGAAGGTGCCGCCAATGGGCACCTGGCAGAGCTCCCAGTGGTTCGGCTCGGTATAGGTTTCGATCCCGAGGACGCGCAGGCTGCCGCGCGAAAAAGGCGTGCGTTGCAAGAGGACGCAGGCCGCCGCGTTGCCGACGGTGAGGCCTGCTGATTTGGTGCGCAAGTCGCGCACGTTCTGGATGTCGTAGCTCAGATAGTCGTAAGTGAGCTCCGCGGTGCACACCAGCGCCGTCCGGTAGCTGGGGTGCAGCGTCATGTACGCCGCGGCGGCATGGATCGCCTCCAGGTGGCCGACGCACGCTTCGGTCACGTCGAAGGCGTGGGTCCGTTTGATACCGAGGTTGGAGCAGATCTCCATCGCCGTGGCCGGTTCGAAGTACTGCCTCGGGATCGAGCCGCAGATCACCAGGTCGACTTCGTCCAGCGACGCGTCGTTTTCAGCCAAGCACTTGCGAGCCGCGCGCGCGGCATAGTCGGCGACTCGGGCATCGAGACTGGGCTCGAGGTACCGCGTCTCGGTGCTGCACAGCGCGAAGACCTTCTCGATGCCCGACTGGATCGCCGGCCAGTCCTCTTTTGGCCCGCGGTACTTCTCGCGTACGCGGCGAATGACCTCGGCATTGTCCACGCGCACCGCGGGAAACGCGACGCCGGGCTTGGAGACGTACAGGGGCGACAGGCTCAATGTTCTTCAATCTTGCATTGCCGATGAGCGGGTCAAAGGCGGAATCAGGCAGGATGTCGGCGAGCCGAACGTCGGCAGGCACCGGATGTGGGAGGAGGTCCTCCGTCGTCCCCCACCTGTCGGGGGAATCGACGAGGGACCGTCTGGCTTTGGACCTGCGACTTACGGACAGGTCTCGAGCCTGGTGATGTACCAGGGGGTGGGATTGACGCAGGTGGTGCAGATCAGACCGAGCAGCCACTGATCCGTGCTGTCCGCCGGCACGCCGGTAAACTGCGCGCCCTCGGCGTCGGTCAGCGTCGGCATGCCCTGACTATTGGCCGAGAGATTCAGCTTGCTGCCTGCCGCCACCTTGCCGCGCCAGAGTTGCGTTGCGTCGAGCTCGATGTCCAAGAACTCGGTGTTCAGGTCGTGCTCGGGCGGGAAGCGCCCGACCAAGACCTCGGTGATCTGATTGTTGACGAACGGGGCGCCGTAGGAGGTCAAAGCAATGGTCGAGTACCAATCGACCGTGATGTTGCCTTGGTCGGCGGGCACCGGCGTGGGGGCGAGCAGGTCGAGATTGGCCTCCCACTCGAGCTGGGTCGACTCGTTGGTCACGCTCACGGTGGTGCTCTCGGCCGCTTCGTCCAGTCCGAAAGCCTGGATCATCTGCACGTCCTGGCCGATCTTCGTGGGGTGCGCCTGCGCCATCAGCGTGTAGGAATAATTGTGCTCTGGGTTGAGGTAGTCGAGGCGTTCTTCCTCGGTCACCTCGGCATCGAACGAAGTGAACGCGCTCAGCGGCGCCGAGGTCACGGTCCCGTCGACCGCGAACTGGATCGAGGCCAGCACGTACTCTTCCATCGGATCGTTGGCGTTGATGTGCATGGCGACCTCTTCCGAGGGGATCTTCCAGACCACGAGGGCAATGGCCTTCAGACCGCCTTGGAAGTCGAGGTCGTGACCGAGGAAGTCCTGGGTGAGGGCGCTCCAGTCGAAGGTGAGGTCCGTATTGCTCGGCGGAACCTTCTGCTCGGTCAGCATGATCGTGCTGGAGAAGGTCATGTTGTTGGCCTCCTCGGCCAGCACCATGAAGGGCATGTCGCCCGAGCCACAGGCACTCGGCCCGGTAGCGGCACCGCCCGTACCGGACGTCACCGTTCCGCCCGTTCCCGTGCCTCCGCTCGCGGTCTCGCCGCCGGTGCCGCTTCCATCCGATCCGTCCGGAGCGGGCAACGGGTCCTCACAGGCGATGGCACAGCAGGCGACGATGGGGCTCAGGGTAAGGAGGAGGCGATGAGGAAGGTACGGCACAGTGAGTTCTTTCTAAGGGGACGTGGGCCGACGGTGTGGGGCCGTTCGGCGAGGGTTTTCAACTGTATTCCGTGCAGGCACCTCGGTCAAAAGTAGGCGCGCCGCGAATGCGACGTGTGCCAGCTCGCAAGATGTGCCGGCGCGCAAACTGCCGAGCGACTCCCGTCGCTAGTCCCTCTACTGGTCACTCCGCTAGTGCCTCCGTTTGTCCCCCCTGTCCGTCCTCGTGCACGCGTGGCGCCGTGGCGCTGTGCCGCCTGTGAGGCCCCTCCGCGACGTGCTGGCGCGCGAGCCGACGCTCGCGAGAGAGAGCGTTGATTCCGATCATTCCGATGTGATCGATGATGGTAGGAATTGTCCGCTGCATCTGGACACTAGGCCCAATGGGCGCTCGCCAGCGGCAAAAATTCGAGCCGGACGGGGCGGCCCGGTGGGTCCCCGAATTCGGCGTGGAAGCGGCTCCCTTGGCCTACTTTTTGTCCGCCTGCTGGCTATGCTGCGCCGCATCCCTTCCCTATTGACCTTGGCGCAGGCGAGGCCTCGCTCGCGCCCATCGGAACTCTCGTGCGTCGCCCAAGCCCGCTCCGCCTTCTCGCTCTCTTCGTTGCAATCGCCAGTCTTCCGAGCGCTGCCCGTGCACAAGGCTACTTCGCTGGCTCCAAGGGTGCGCGCGTCGCAGGACGTGGCGGTGCCTTCGTCGCCAAGGCCGACGATCTCTCCGCCGTTGAATTGAATCCGGCTGGGCTAGCCAAGATGCCTGGTTGGACTTTCCAACTGAGCAACCGCTTTTCGTACAACTCGGTCAGCTATCAGCGCGATCCGACGACGGACACGGGGCAGCCGGGGAATCCGGTGGTGAGCTTTGCTCCGGTCAGCAACGGATCGGCGGCGCAGGCTCTCGACCCGCTGCTCGGCGTGGCCTACGGCGTCGGTGACTGGGGCTTCGCGCTGGCCGCTTATTCCCCGCCGGGCATCGCGCGCCTCTCTTTCCCGGTCGACGGTGGCCAGCGGTACATGATGGTCTCCCGCGACGCGGAGATCCTCAACTACACCGCCAGCGTTGCCTACAAGTTCAAGGAGATCTTCGGCGTTGGCGCCACGGCGCAATGGATCCACGTGCCGAAGCTCCAGTACTCGCAGGTGGTCGACGGGTTCCCCGGAGCCGAGGTCAACCCGGTGGCGAGCCAGTACGACATGCTGTCGACGGTCAGCGGCTCGGATACCTTCACCTTCGCCGCCATCCTCGGAGGTTGGGTCAAGCCGGTGAAGTTCCTGGAGTTCGGGCTGTCCGGACAGGTGGTGCCAGCGAGCATTCAGGCAGACAGCACCCTCGGCATCACGCCCATTTCACCGAGCTTCTCGGACGTGACGCTCACCCGCGACGGCTACCCGGCCAACGACGTGAAGTTGGTGCTACCGCTGCCGATGATCGCTCGCCTCGGTGCGCGCTACCTGGGTGAAGCGTTCGACATCGAGCTCGACGCTACCTACCAAACGTGGTCGCGCGTCCAGGACTTCGTGCTGTATTCGAACGGCCTCCTCGGCACGTTGCACGATACGGCGGGCTACGAGGTCGACACCATCGCGGTCGGCGATGTGGTGATCGAGAAGCGCTGGCAAGACAGCTTCACCTTGCAGCTCGGCGGCGACGTTCGGGTCGTCGAAGACAAGCTGACCTTGCGCGCCGGCTTCGGCTACGAATCGGCCGTCGCTCGTCCTGCTTTCGCCAACGTCGACTTCGCCACCGGCCAGCACATCAACGCCGCCATCGGTGGCTCCTTGTTCCTGGGCCAGTTCGAGATCGCGCTGGCGTATGCACTTCGGCACCAGTTGCCCGTCTACGTGAGCGAGGCCGAAGGCCAGGTCTTCCAGGAGAAACCGGGCAGCATGGAGGCTCCGCCAGTGGTGAACGCTGGTAGCTACTATGCCACGTCGCACTTCTTGTCCCTGGACGTGCTGTTCCGACTCGATTGACCCCAGCGACTCAGATTTCGACCGGGAAGATCTCCCGGTCCAGGCTCGTAGGACGGGCGGCCAGCTCCGCCCGACCAGAGGAGACGAATCGACCATGAAACGAACCCCCATCTCCCGACGAATTGCCACCTTTGCGCTCATCAGCGCCTTCGGTTTCGGCCTTTCTGGCGGAATTCCAAGCGCGAACGCCGGACCGACTCCCAAGGAGATCATGGACAAGGTGGCGCTGAACCTGAAGCTCGATGGCTCCGAGGCGGTCGTGAAAATGACCGTCATCGAGAAGAACGGCACGACGCGGACCAATAAGTTGTCGATGGCGACCAAGCTCTACGACGGCGGCAAGACCGAGAAGCGCATCTATCGCTTCCTCGAGCCGGCGGACGTCAAAGGAACTGGCGTCCTGGTGTTCGACTACGAGGCGAAGGCCGACGACCTCTGGATCTTCATGCCCGCCTTGCGCAAGACGAGGCGCATCGTGTCTTCGGATCGCGGCAAGGCGTTCATGGGCAGCGAGTTCTCCTTCGCCGACCTGACCATTCCGGACCTCAGCAGCTATAATGCCGCTTTGGTCAAGGAAGAGGATGCCGGTGGGGAGTCCTGCTACGTCGTCGACGTGACGCCGAAGGACGCGGGCGTCGGCAAGGAAGAGGGCTACTCCAAGAAGACCTACTGGATCAGCAAGGCGAGCTATGCGGTGCGCAAGGGCGTCTTCTTCGACCTCGGCGGCGCCAAGCTGAAGGAGCTGAGCACTTCGGACATCAAGCTGCTGGACAGCGCCAAGAAACGCTATCGCGCGATGAAGATGGAGATGGTGAACGCTCAGAACGGTCTAAAGTCCGTGTTTCAGACCGAGCAGATTGCCTTCGCTCCGAACACGAAGGACGAGTACTTCACGACGCCCTATCTCGAGCGGCCGTAAGGCGCGCCGCGCCCCGACGGGGGGCGGAAAAAAACCGGGCCTCACGCCTTCGGTAGCGGGGGCAGGAACGTGTCGTACAAGAAGGCGCAGTCCTTGCGGATCTGCTCTTCGGTGAGGCCGTACTTGGCCAGGTCGTATTTGTGCTCGGACTTGTACGAGCGCTGCTTCTTGCCGATGGCGTCCACGGTGGCCTCGAGCTCGGGCGTCATCGGATGACCCAGGAAGGTGCACATCTCGTCCACGACGGTCTCGAAGTCCGCCATCATGCGGTCGTAGCGCACGAAGTACACGCGGCTCTGATCGATGCGGCCGTGGGTCCAGTCGTCATGGAAGCGCTCCAGAATCTTGATTTGGCCATTGTAGAGCCGATCGAGGTAGCGGCGCCGAATGGCTTCGGGCTTCTTCCAGAAGCCGAACGCCTTGTCGAGTGGTCCGGTGACCAGACTCATGGTGCTCGGAATGATGTCGATCGGGTCGCGCACCATGTACAGGATGCGCGCTTCCGGGAAGCGGGCCAGGAACTGGGGCAGCCGGGTGGATAGCGTGAACAGCTTGGCGATGTTTCGCTCGGCGCCGTGCTTGAGCAGGCTGCGCGCCCAGAGCTGGTCCAGCCAGTCGAAATCCCGCTCCGACGTGTCGCGCACCCGCGGGTCGAAGTCGTCCAAGAGCTCTTCTTCGTCGAAGGCCAGGAAGAAGCCGTAGAGGAAGAAGCCGTCGAGGTAGCGGAAGAGCAGCGCGACGTCGTCGGTCTCGACCGAGGTGAGGCTGGTCTCGTGCGCGGCCGTCGAGTGGTACTTGGCCGGGCTCAGCTTCTCGAGCACGGGCAAAATAGGCTTCAGGATCGCTTGGAGCAGGAGCGACGGGTAGAGCATCAAGAAGAGCTCCATGCCGGCGCCGAACCCCGCATCCGACAAGAAGCGCTGGAGGAAGGTCGTCCCCGTGCGCGGGTTCCCGACCAGAACGATCGGCCGAGTGGCCTTCTTTCCCCAAAGGCTGGGGAAGAATAACCAGTCGAGCGTCATAAACGTCCAGACGAGGAAACGCAGGAACAGGAACAACAGGCCGAGTGGCAAGGGCGCCAGGCCGAGGCCGTGCACCTTGCGCATGACCCGGTAGATTCTGCGCATTCTCTGGAACGTGGTCTTCATGATCGAGGCAATCGATAAGGCTTCGGACAAAGCCGGGTACCCCGAACCCGAGGCAGCAGGCAACCACCTTCTGGTCGCGCGCGCGGATTATAGTGTGATTCCGAAATTCCGCCCCAAGGCCTGCCCCAGTTCGCAGCTGCTTCTCGAGCTATTTTACCGCTCACAATCAGGCCCGCGCTCGTGGTGGGACTCGCCGCTTCGTGCTTCACTTTCGAGGTTCTCATGACTCCACCCACCACCGAGAAGACCGCCTCTCTCCGCCGCCGTTTCGGTAGCTTCCTCGCCGCCACGGCCCTCGTGTTGACGACGGGTGCGGGCGTGGCCCTCGCCGATGGCGTGCCGTCGCTCGGCGAGCTCTCGAGCGGACCATTTTCTCGCATGCACATGCTGCTCGAGAAGACGTTGCTCAAGGTGGACGTGGCCGTGATCGAAGTTGCCGTCGACAAGACGACACAGGGGAAGCTCGCGAGTGCCGCGGCGGGAAAGCCGTTCTCGCCTGCGCTCGAGGGCGAGTTGGCCAAGATCGTGCTCTCGGCGGACGAAGCCATCGTTCAGATGAAATTCGTGCGCGACGTCTCGTTCGGTCAGTGGATCGACGGTGTGCGCGAAAGCCTGGACCGTGCCTTGGCGGCCGGGCTCGTGTCCGCCGCGCTCAAGAAGCAGGTGAGCGACGGCATGCCCATCTGGTTCAAGGCGGCGGAGCCCCGCGGGTTCAAGACGGGCGACCGCATCATCTATCGCGTCAAACAGAGCTCGCTGCGCAGCATGATCGTGCAGAACGATGGCAAGGTCGTGGTCGATAGGAGCGACGAGGGGGCGGACAAGGGCGACCTGACGCTCGCGTCGTTCTTTGCGCCTGGCACCGACTACCGCACGCTGCTCCTGCAATCGCTGAAATGAAGAGAAACGCTGGCTGACCGCGCGGCGATTTGGCGATATGGATCGCGCCGCTTCTCATGCGGATTCGATCACGGTGGCTTCTCTATTCTTCGACTCTCTTGCCGCTCGGCGCCGCGGTCGCCTGTGGCACGCCGCTCACTCCCTCGGGGTCGGGAGGAGCTTCCGTCGGCACGGGCGCGACGGCGACGATTGGTAGCGGGGGTACGGGCGAGCCAGCCGGCAGCGGGGGAGGGGCCTCCGACAGCGGCACCGCCGGCGTCGGGCTCGGGGGCGTCGAAAGCCGCTTGGCCGGGACCGATGGCTACGACTGTTCGGCGCCGAGTGGAGACGTGCCCGCGCTCGAGCTCACGGCCATTGCCGAAGGTCTGGAGTATCCGTCGCTGGTCGTTCACGCGCCGAACGACAGCCGACTGTTCATCGTGCTGCAGGGTGGGATCATCCGCGTCTACGACCATGGTGCCCTGGTCGAAGAGCCGTTTTTGGACATCGCCGACCGCGTCGCGAGCTACGCCGACGACAGCGGTGCGGATAACGGCGACCGCGGCCTGAACGGCCTCGCCTTCCACCCGAACTTCGCACAAAACGGCCTATTTTATCTGCACTACAACGCGATGAGCCCCGAGTCTCCCTATCCGACCGGGACGACGATCATTGCCGAGTATCAGGTCGATCCGAACAGTCCGAACCTGGCCGACGAGTTCAGCGAGCACGTGCTGCTCAGCGTTGATCACCCGCACACGGACCATAACGGCGGGACCATCGCCTTTGGCTTGGATCGGCAGCTCTACATCGCGCTCGGTGACGGCGACGGTGGTCGCGGCATGGCCGTCGATCCGGGCCAAACGGGCCAGAACCCGGCCGATCTGTTCGGTTCCGTGTTGCGTATCGGCGTTGCCGACGAGCCAGGGCAGCCCTACCTCGCCCTTGCCGGCAACTTGAAGGACGACAATCCAGCAGCGGCGCCCGAGGTGTGGAGTTACGGACTTCGCAATCCTTTTCGCATGAACTTCGACGCCTGCACGGGCGCCTTGTACATCGGCGACGTCGGCTACGAGACGTCGGAGGAGATCGACGTGGAGCTGCCGGGCCAGGCGGGACACAACTACGGCTGGCCCATTTTCGAAGGCGCGAACTGCCTGGCCGAGAGCTGCGAGGACGAAGGGCTCACGGCACCGCTCCTGACCTACCAGCACCCTGGCCCGTCGGCGGAGAATCCGGGCGCGGTCATCGGCGGGGCCGTCTACCGCGGCAGCGCCATTCCGGCGCTGCGCGGCACGTACTTCTACGCCGATCATTACCTGCCCTATGCGGACCATGAGATCTGGTCGACACGTATCGATCTCTCGACCGGAGTGGCCAGCGCGCCCGTCGCGCGAACGGATGACCTGAATCCCGCCGAGAACGATCTCGGCATCACGTCGATTCAGAATGGCCCAGACGGAGAGCTCTACTTCACCGCCTACGCGGCCGGCGCGGTGTATCGCCTGACCCCGGAGTGATAGCATCCCCGGGCCGTGGAGCCGTCGACCGAATCTCCCCGATCGAGCGTGCTGTCGGCGCGCGGCGTGCACAAGAGCTATCAGATGGGGGAGGTCCTCGTGCATGCACTGCGCGGTGTGGACTTCGATCTGTTTCGGGGTGAGCTCTTGGTGCTGCTCGGGGCTTCTGGCAGCGGAAAGTCGACACTCCTCAACATCGTCGGTGGCCTCGACGTGCCGACAGCGGGGACCATTCGCTACGAGGACCGGGATCTGAGTCAGGCCTCGGACGCCGAGCTCACCGAGTACCGTCGCCGCCACGTCGGCTTCGTCTTTCAGTTCTACAACCTGATCCCGAGCCTCACGGCAGCCGAGAACGTCGACCTGGTCACCGACATTTCCGACGAGAGCCTGCCGGCACGGGATGCACTCGGGCTGGTGGGGCTGTCCGAGCGCGCCGATCACTTCCCGGCCCAACTATCTGGCGGCGAGCAACAGCGGGTCGCCATCGCTCGGGCCATTGCCAAGCGGCCGCATTTGTTGCTTTGCGATGAGCCAACCGGGGCCCTCGACTACCGCACGGGGGTCGCGGTGCTCGAGGTTATCGAGAACGTGAACCGTCAGCTCGGCACCTCGACCGCGCTCATCACCCACAACGCGCCGGTCGCTCAAATGGCCGATCGCGTCATCACGCTGGCCGATGGACTCATCACGCTCGATCGCCCCAACGGCGAACGCAAGCGTCCGGGGGAGATCGCCTGGTGAGCCCTCTCGATCGCAAGCTCCTGCGCGATCTGCTGGCAATCCGAGGTCAAGTCATCACCATCGCCCTGGTCGTGGCGTGCGGCATTTCTTCGTACATCACGATGCGCACGGCCTACGAATCGCTGCTTCTGGCGCGCGATCGCTATTACGAAGAGCACCGATTCTCCGACGTGTTCGCGCTCTTGAAACGGGCTCCGCGCTCGCTGCGGGGGAGCTTGGAAACGATTCCTGGTGTGGCCGAGGTGGAGACGCGCATCGTCGAGGCTGCGCTCGTGCCGATGCCCAACTTGGCTCGACCTGCCAGCGGGACGGTCGTCGGTATCGACGGTGCGAGCTCCGCTCAGAATCGAATCTACATTCAAGAGGGGCGAGCGCTCGATCCGACGCATCCCGACGAGGCGCTCGTCATCGAAGGTTTCGCCAAGGCCCACCGCCTCCATCCGGGCGACGCCATCGACGTCGTTCTGAACGGCAAGCTGCGTCCACTGCGCATCGTGGGCGTGGCGCTCTCGCCCGAGTACGTGATGACCATCGCGCCCGGGCAGCTCAGCTACGACCCCTCGCTCTCGCCGGTTTTGTGGCTGAACCACAGCGCTCTCGAGGCGGCATTTAGGCTGGATGGCGCCTTCAACAGCGTCACCTTCCGCCTGGCGACCGATGCCAATCAGGGCGCCGTGCTGCAGCGCGTCGATGCCATGCTGTCCCGCTACGGAGGCCTGGGGGCCGTCGGTCGAGACAAGCAAATCAGTAACTTCATGCTGACTGGGGAACTAACACAGCTCGCGGCCATGGCGGGTTTCGTTCCGTACCTGTTCTTGTCGGTGGCCGCTCTTCTGGTCAATGTCGTCTTGTCGCGTTTGGTGCAGCTCGAGCGTGGAGTCATCGCGACGCTCAAGGCGCTCGGCTACCGCGACTGGGCCATCGGACTTCACTACTTGAAGCTGGTGAGTGTCATCGTGGCCCTCGGCGTGGTGCTCGGCATCGGCGTTGGTGCGTGGGCGGGACGTGCCATGATGGGCATGTACACTGGGCAGTACTTCCGCTTTCCTCGCGCCGAGTTCGTGCTGGCCCCTGGCGCCGTGGCCTTCTCGGTCTTGGTCAGCCTGCTTTCGGCCGTCGTGGGCGCGTGGATTTCCGTGCGCGGCATCGCCGAAATGCCCCCCGCCGAGGCCATGCAGCCGCCTGCGCCCACCCGCTACAGGCGCTCCGTGCTCGAGCGGCTCGGAGTCTGGGGCTGGCTTGGACCGGTGCCGAGGATGATCTGGCGTGAGGTGACGCGCCGACCGGTTCGCCTGATGCTGTCGGCTCTGGGCGTCTCGGCGTCGATTGGTATCGTCGTCGTGGCACGCTCGATGTCCGATTCGATGAGCTATCTCATCGACGTGCAGTTTCACCGCTCGATGCGCGAGGACCTGAACGTCACCTTCATTCACCCGACCTCGCCCGACGTGCTCTCGACGCTGCGGCATTTGCCCGGTGTCCACTACGTCGAAGGCCTCAGAAACGTGCCGGTGCGCATGAAGGTCGGTCATCGCCAGCGTGACAGTATGCTCATCGGCTATGCCGACGGTGGGCGCTTGCGCCAGCTCCTGGACGCACGAGCCCAGATTTTCCCCGTCCCCGAACGAGGAGTGCTCCTGACCTCCAAGCTCGCGGAAGTGCTCCAAATTCAGCCGGGGCAAGCGCTGAGTGTGGAGCTGCGCGAAGGCTCGTTCAGAAAGGCGACGGTGACCGTAGTCGGCACCGTGGACGAGCCCTTCGGCATGCAGGGACACATGTCATGGGGCGCGCTCGGACGTTTGGTCCGCGACACGGGCGCAGTGAGCACTGCGCTCATGGCCGTCGATCCGCTTTGGCTGCCAAGCATCGAGCGACGCCTCAAGGAAATGCCGATCGTCGCCAACGTGGCTAGCCCGCGCGATTTCAAACGGCAGTTCGACGAGCAGAGCGCGGCCATCGTCAATCTCTTCACCTTCATCATGATGGCGTTCGCCTGCATCATCGCGGTTGGAGTCGTCTACAACAATGCCCGCGTGTCCCTGTCTCAGCGGACGCGTGACTTGGGAAGCCTGCGTGTTCTCGGCTTCACCAAGCGAGAGATTGCGAGCATCCTATTCGGCGAGCAGGCGGTACAGGTGGTGCTCTCCGTGCCGCCGGGGCTGCTTTTCGGCCGCTGGATGGCCAGCGCCATGTTCGCAAACAGTGATCCGGAGACCTATCGCATGCCGGTGGTCGTCTCCGTCCCCACCTATGTGTTCGCGGTGCTCGTCACGGCTTTTTCGGCGGTCATCAGCGCCCTTCTGCTCAGGCGAAAGCTGGATCAGTTGGACCTGATCGGTGTACTCAAGACGCGGGAGTGAAGATGGAAGAGGGCAAGCCGGTCGCGAACGTGCGACGCAAGAAGAACCCTTGGCCCAAGCGGGTCATCGTGACCGTGCTCGCTCTGGCAGCGGTGGCGGGGATCGTAGTCGCTGCACGACCGAAACCGCTCGAGGTCGAGGTCGCCAGCGCGCGTCGGGGTGAGCTTCTCGTGACCGTCGACGAGGACGGTGTGACGCGGGTGACGGATCGCTTCGTGGTGTCGGCGCCCTTGTCCGGCAATCTGGCGCGGATCGCCCTTCACCCGGGAGACTCGGTCAAGCAGGGGGACGTGATTGCGCGCATCCTACCGCTGCGGGCCCCGCTGCTCGACGCCCGCTCGCGCCGCGAGTCGGAGGCCCGAGTGAACGCGACCTCGGCTGGACTCGCCCAGGCCAAGGCGCAGATCGATCGAGCGCGAGTGGCTCGAGATTACGCCGCCCTGGAAAGCGAAAATGCTCGCACGCTGGAGAAGACGGGAACGCTCAGTCGCCAGGCGCTCGATCGCGCGTTGGTCGACGAACGCTCGCGCGCGGCGGAGCTCGCCTCCGCCGAGTTCGCAGCCCGGGTTGCCGAACACGAGCTGACCATGGCTCGGGCCGCCCTCGGTCGGATGAGCGCGAGCGACGGGGGCGAGCAGTTCGAGGTGACGAGCCCCGTCTCGGGGCGCGTGCTCAAGGTGCTCCAGCAGAGTGAAGGGGTGGTGCAGCCCGGTACCAATCTGCTCGAGGTGGGAGATCCGTCGGCGCTCGAGATTGCGGTCGACATCTTGACCAGCGATGCGGTTGCCGTGGTGCCAGGCGCCAGCGTCACCATCGACGAATGGGGCGGGGCGCCTTTGTCCGCGAAGGTGCGGATGATCGAGCCTTCTGCGTTCACTCGCCTGTCTGCGCTGGGAGTCGAGGAACAGCGTGTCAACGCCGTGATGGACGTCGTGAGCCCCTACGAGTCGTGGAAGGCGCTCGGTGATGGCTACCGCGTGGCTGCACGCATCGAGGTCTACCGCGCCGAGGATACGCTGATGATTCCCTGGAGCGCACTATTTCGACGCGGCCAGTCGTGGGCAGTTTTTGCGGTGGTCGGAGCAGTGGCGGAGCTGCGCCCCGTGCGCATCGGTCGCAAGAGCGAGCTCGACGCCGAGGTGTTGGAGGGGCTAGAGGCCGGAACGCTCGTCATTCTTCATCCGAGTGACCGCATTTCTTCCGGGACACAGGTCGCTCACCATTGACGAATCGTCCGCGTGGAGTCAGCGGGTCCGGCGCGCGCGAAAGTCGCGCCAGACCAGCCCTGGCAGGTACCAGGCGTCGCGCGCGTAGCGTCGGACCAGGCGTGTTGGGTCGCCGAGCATGCGGAAGATCCACTCCAGCCCCAGCACCTGCATGAAGCGCGGCGCTCGTTGGACCGTCCCAGCCAAGAAGTCGATGGTCGCGCCAACGCACAGCAGGACCGTTCCCGGCAATTGCTGCGCATGCTGGTGGGCCCACAGCTCCTGCTTCGGTGCGCCCAGGCCCAAGATCACGATCTGGGCGCGACTGTCGGTGATGGCGCTCACGATCCGCGTCGACCACTCGGCATCGCGCTCGAAACCGCGAGGTGGGCTCAGCCGGCCGACGACGACGAGGTTCGGGTAGCGGCTCTGGACGTTGTTCGCTGCGGCCAGGTTCGCCTCTTCGCTGCCGCCCAGGAGGTAGAGCCGTGTCCCCACTGGGGCCGCCGCAAGGACGGCAGGCGTCAGATCGCTGCCGGTCACACGTTGGGGCAACGGGCGATCGCCGAAACGCGATGCCCACACCAGCGGCATGCCATCGGCGAGAACCAGCGCCGCGTCGGCGTAGACGGCACGCAAATCGGCGCTTTGTCGCAGCTGGACGGCATGATCGAGGTTCGGCGTCACCACGATGCGGCAAGGCGCCGCAGCTTCGGCCTGTTGCAAGAAGCCGATGACCTTGGCCACCGCGCCCTCCATCGTCAACACATCGACGAGGACGCCGAGGGCCAGCGTCTTGCCTTGTGACCCGCTCGCGTTCACGCGTGCACCTACAGAACGCTCACCGTCTCACGCAGGCGCGTGAGGTAGTGCGGAGCGGGACCAAGCACCGCCTCCGCTCGACCGATGTCCAGCACGCTGTAGGCCGGCCGTCGCGCAGGGCGCGGGAACTCGGCCGTGGTGCACGGCAAGACCTGACAGTTCGATCCGAGCGCATCCCGGATGGCCAACGTCAGCCCGAACCACGTGCATTCGCCGTCGTCCGTCACGTGAAAGGTGCCGCGCTCACCTCGGTCGAGGAGCCCGAGCGACCTCTCGGCCAACGTGCGCACGTGGGTGGGTCGTCCGCGTTGGTCGTCCACCACCTTCAATTCGGACTTCTCCCGCAGCAGTTTGACCATGGTTCGCACGAAGTTCTGCCCCCAAGCTGCGTAGACCCAGCTGGTCCGCACGAGCAGGTAGTCGGCACCGCTCGCTTCGAGGAGCTCCTCACCGTGGGCCTTCGTGCGTCCGTAGGCGCCCAGCGGGGCGCGGGGATGATCGATGGCGTAGGGGCTCGTGGCGGCGCCGTCGAACACGTAATCGGTGCTGAAGTGCAGGAGCGGGACGCCAGCCGCAGCGCACAGGCCTGCGATCTTGCCGACAGCCTCGGCGTTGACCTTGTGCGCGATCTCTTCCTGGGTTTCTGCGGCATCCACCGCGGTGAACGCTGCGCAGTTGATGACGGCTCGCGCGCCGCGCAGTGGCAGTATGACGTGGTCGGGACGGGAGAGATCGCAGTCGACTTGATCGAGCGCGATGAACTCTTCTCCCCGGGCCTGGAGCAGGTCGAGAAACATCGTCCCCAGCTGTCCGGACGAGCCGAGGACTACGAGCCGACTCAAGGCTTGCCTCCCAGGCGCGTCAGGGGCACGTCTTTCAGCAGAAATCCTGCGCGATCCTTGGCTGACAGCTCCACGTCGCGAATGGGCCAGGGGATACCGAGGTCTGGGTCGTCGAAGCGGATGCTCAGCTCGGCTTCTGGGTGATAGAGGTCGGTCACCTTGTAGTGCACGTGGGCCGTTTCACTCGTGACGCAGAAGCCGTGGGCGAAGCCGGGGGGCACGAAGAGCTGCAAGTGATTCTCTTCGGACAGCTCGGCACTCACCCAGCGCCCGAAGGTGGGGGACCCTGGGCGCACATCGACGGCGACGTCGAAGATCGACCCGGTCACCGCCATCACCAGCTTGCCCTGGGCGAACGGATGCTGGAGGTGGAGCCCGCGCAGCGTGCCACGACGTGAGAAGGACAGATTGTCCTGGACGAAGCTGGTGCCGAGGGGGTGGTTTGGCATCGACTGCGGCGAGTGCGTCTGGAGGAAGTACCCGCGCTCGTCCCCGAACACGCGGGGCGAAAGCAAGAGCACGTCGGGAATCTCGAGCGGTGTGACCTGGCTCACGGCGTCCCCTTCGCCGATTTCGGCGCGATGAGCGTCTCGAGGTAGCGAGCGTAGCTCGTCTTGCCGAGCGCCTTGATGTTGGCGAGGAGTTGGGCGTCGTCGATCCAGCCCTGCGCGTGGGCGATCTCTTCCGGACAGGCGACGCGCAGGCCTTGCCTCTCCTGCACCGTCTGTACGAACTGGGCGGCCTGCAGCATCGCATCGGGTGAACCCGTGTCCAGCCAGGCAATACCGCGCCCCAGACGCTCCAGAGAGAGGGACCCGTCCTCGAGATAGATGCGATTCAGGTCGGTGATTTCGAGCTCGCCCCGGGCCGAGGGCTTCATGCCCTTGGCGAACTCGACCACTCGATGGTCGTAGAAATAGAGCCCGGTGACGGCGAAGTTGCTCTTGGGCTGCTTCGGCTTCTCCTCGAGGCTGACGACACGACCGGTCGCGTCGAACTCGGCGACGCCGTAGTCCTGTGGCGTGGCCGTGTGGTAGCCGAAGATGCGAGCGCCATGCGTGAGTTTTGCAGCCTCTTTCAGCGATCCCTGGAAGCCGTGGCCGAAGAAGATGTTGTCCCCCAAGACGAGACAGCAGGGCTCGCCGGCGATGAACTTTTCGCCGAGCAAAAATGCCTGCGCCAGCCCGTCCGGCGAGGGCTGCACGGTCTGCGTGATCTTCATGCCCCACTGTGATCCATCCGCGAGTAGGGCCTCGAAGGCAGGCTTGTCGTGTGGCGTGGTGATCACCAAGACTTCACGAATGCCCGCGAGCATCAGCGTGCTCAGCGGGTAGTAGAGCATCGGCTTGTCGTACACCGGGGCTAGCTGCTTGCTGACCGCCTTGGTGATCGGATAGAGGCGCGTGCCAGTGCCGCCGGCGAGGATGATGCCCTTCACGAGCCACTCCTTCCGGCGTAGTTCGTCTCGAGCCACGTCTTGTATTCGCCGCTGGTGATCGACTCGACCCACGCTTGGTTTTCGATGTACCAGGCGACGGTGCGCTCGAAGCCACTTTCGGCCGTTTCGGCTGGAGACCAGCCGCACTCGCGGCGGATCTTCTCGGCGTCGATCGCGTAGCGATGATCGTGACCAGGTCGGTCCTTCACGAAGGTGATGAGGGACAAGAGCTCCTCGTCGCTGCGACCCGTTGCTCGCGCGATGATCCGACACAGGCGCTTCACGAGCTCCAGATTGCTGGACTCGTTGTTGCCGCCGACGTTGTACGTCTCACCGTCTTTGCCCCGCTCGATCACGGCCCAGATGGCGCTCACGTGGTCCGAAACGTAGAGCCAGTCGCGGACGTTGTCGCCCTTACCGTACACGGGCAATGCCTGGCCCTTGAGCGCGTTGCGAATCATGAGCGGGATGAGCTTCTCGGGAAACTGGTATGGGCCGTAGTTGTTCGAGCAATTGGTGACGCGAACCCTGAGGCCGTAGGTGCGGTGGTACGCGCGCACGAGGTGGTCGCTGGCGGCTTTGGAGGCCGAATACGGGCTCGACGGGTCGTAGGGGGTCGTTTCGACGAAGTGCCCGGTGGGGCCGAGCGAGCCGTACACCTCGTCGGTGCTCACGTGGTGAAACAGGATGTCCCGCTTCTGCGCTCGAACCGCCTCGAGCAGGTTGAACGTCCCGAGGATGTTCGACTCGATGAAGGCAGCTGGCCCGAGGATGCTGCGGTCGACGTGGCTTTCGGCCGCGAAATGCACCACGAGATCCGGCGCGGCTCGCTCGACGATCCGGACGGTTTCGTCACGGTCTCGCAGGTCGAGGCGCTCGAACTCGTAGTTCTTCGCTGCAGCTAGGGCGTCGAGGTTCCGAATGTTCGCCGCATACGTCAGCGCGTCGACATTGACGAAGTAATCTCCCGGCCGTACGCCCACTGACTCCAGTAGGAAGTTCGAGCCAATGAAGCCAGCACCTCCGGTGACTAGGACCCGCATCGTGGACCGAGTTGAGCAGGCCGATCCGGCCCGAGCAATGCGTCGTCGGCAACGCAAGTTTGTGGTACAGACGGTAGGATTCGGATGTGGTTGCAGTAATGCTGGATTCAGGTGCCTCGAAAGCCGGGGTAGTCATTGTTTCTGACATCGTGCGCCGGATAGCGTTTGCCCGAGACGTGCCGAGACGAGGAGTCCAACTTGGCGAGCGGTGACAGGACATCCCCGGGAGGGCGTTTGCGCCCGTATGCCCCGTGGATCTGGCGCGCGCAGCGAGCCGTCGATGCCGTCCTGATCGTGCTCACGTTCTGGATCGCCGCGCGCGCCGGGCTCGGTTGGCGGGCGCAGGACGCGGCAGCCGTCCTGTTGGCTGTCGGCTGGTTCCAGTTGGTTGCTCCGGCGTTCGGCCTGTATCGCTCGTGGCGCGGCCGGCGCCCACGCGACGAGTCGGGCGCGGTCACCCTCACCTGGCTGTGTACCGTGCCGGCGCTGCTGGCCGTCGCGTTCTTCGCCAAACGGAGCGAGGACTTTTCGCGCGCCGCGATGTTCGAGTGGATGGTGACGGCGCCGCTCGCCATGGTTCTGGTCCGTTTCACGGTGCGCACCTACTTGCGGCGCGCCCGGGCCGCTGGGCGGAACTTGCGGCGCGTGGCCATCGCCGGCGCCACCGAGCTCGGGGCACGGCTGGTCGAACGCATCGAGAGCATGCCGCAGGCCGGAAATCTGGTAGTTGGGTTCTACGATGATCGTACCCCCGCTCGCCTCGCGTCCAAGCACCTTGCAGGTAAGCGCCTGCGCGGTGGTCTGCAGGAGCTGGTCGACGCGGCTCGCAGCGGGCGGGTCGATGTCGTCCACATCGCGTTACCCCTGCGCGCGGAGCGACGTATCCGCCAGATCATCACCGCTCTGGCGGACACGACGGCGACGGTCAACGTGGCGACCGACCTTTTCATCTTCGACCTCATGCAGGCTCGTTGGGATTCGGTCGGCGACGTCCCCGTGGTCAGCGTGTTCGACACGCCGTTCGAGGGTCTGGGTGGTTGGGTCAAGCGCACGGAGGACGTCATTTTGGCCACCGTCATTCTGTGCCTGATCGCGCTACCGATGCTGGTCGTCGCCGTTGGGGTGAAGCTGTCCTCGCGCGGGCCGGTATTCTTTCGGCAGAACCGTTACGGCCTCAACGGACAGCCGATCCAGGTATTGAAGTTTCGCACCATGACCACGATGGACGACGGGGCGGTGGTGGTTCAAGCCAGCCGAAACGACGCCCGAGTCACGAGATTCGGCGCGTTTTTGCGCCGCACTTCGCTGGACGAGCTGCCGCAGTTCATCAACGTGCTGCGGGGCGACATGTCCGTTGTGGGTCCGCGGCCCCATGCCGTTGCGCACAACGAGATGTATCGGGGGAGAATTCGTGGCTACATGCTGCGCCACAAGGTAAAACCCGGTATCACTGGGTGGGCACAGGTCAATGGTTGGCGGGGCGAGACGGAAATCCTTTCGAAGATGGAAAACCGAATCGAGCACGACCTCTACTACATCGACAACTGGAGTCTGCTCTGGGACCTACAAATCGTATTTCTGACGATCTTCGGCCGCCGAGCGCGCTCGAACGCCTTCTGACCCCTTTCGCCCGACGGCCTGCCGGCCCGCCTACCCGGCCGACACCCCCTGGCGACCGCGCCCGCCGGCCAGCACGCCCGCAATGACATCTCCCCACGACGATTCAAAAAGGCCAGGCGTGGCCAGAGCTCCGGCGGACTCAGAGCCGGTTGGGCTGTCGACCGTGCCCCGTCGGCGCATCGTGGTTGGTGGTGATCCGAAGGTTGGCTCGTCCAATCCGCCAGCCGAAGAGGCTGGCTCGGTCGGTGCTGGCTCGACGGTTGCTGGCTCGACGCCTGCTGGCTCGCTCGGTGCTGGTTCGGCGCCGCGGACTCCGGTCTCGGCCCCAGGTGGTCGTGAGAAGCGCAGCTCGGCGCCTGCTCACTTGAAGAGTCGTCGCGAGAAGTTGTCGGGTACCGGGTACTCCGAGGTGCCGTCGCACGGCGAGGAGCGCGTCGCTCCGTCCGTGATCCCGCGAGCGCCCCGAGTCCCTCAGATCGACGGAGAAAAGACCAAGGCCACCGATGCCCAGGGTCGGACTGCGGTGGGAGTGCTCGGGTCAGCCCTGCGCCGCGCGGCCGAGGAAGCATCCGCGGCCGAGCGCTCGGCTGAGGCCGAGCTCGCCGCCGCCGTCGAACCCAAGCTGCCAGCGTCGTTTCGTCGGTCCGATACGGCGCGGTCGGTGGCCAACCCAGTTCTGCCGGAGTTGCCCGAGGAAGATAAGCGCACCGCTCTCGGCCGGCCTGGTGGGTTCGATGACGTCCCACCCGCCACGGACGTGAACTTCCCCCCGGCGTATTCTCCGTCCGGCACTCTGCAAAGCATGTCCGCGGTTCGTCCGGAGCTCTCCACGGGCCCTTCGCAGGCGAAGTTCACGAGCACGCTCACGGGTGCGAGCTTCTCGGCTCGCCAACGCGAGCTCTTGGAACAAGTCGCGCGCGACAGCGAGCGCTACCCCTCGAGCAGGCCTAGCGACTCGTCCGGCTTCGGCTCGGAACGTACCATGCGGGGTTTGCCGCGGGTCGCGGGTCCCGAGTCCTCCAGGGTTCCCCTGCGGCCGAGCCCGCCGCCCGTCGTCCTCTCCGATCCCGCGGCGGAGTCCCTCCTGCAAGCGATCGCGGACGCTGCCCAAGGCCAGCTTCGCGAGAGCGAAATGCCAGTCCCGAGCGAACGGCTCGAGGCGGACGTCTTGCAGCAGCTCGGCCAGCTCGACGAAGCACTGAAGAGCTCGCCTCGCCTGCCGACTTTCGACGGACCACCGTCCGACCGCGTGCCGCTCAACCGCACGCTTTTGGGCGGTCGACCAGCCCTGCTCGACGAGGACGCGGAGCCCGACTCCTCCCACAGGCGAGCAGAAAGCGCACCGGGGTCGTCGATCGATGCCCCTTCGCCAGGCTCGGTACCGAGTCAGTCCGCGTTGCCCGGCGAAGGTCCGATGCTGGGCCTGTCTGGTTTGCCCACGGTCGGGCGCTACGAAGTGCTCGCTCGCCTCAAGAGTGGGGGCATGGGCAGCGTCTACATGTGCCGCCTCTCGGGCAGCGCCGGCTTCCGCCGCCTGTTCGCGATGAAGGTCCTGCACGCGCATCTCAACCGTGATTCCGAAGCCCTGGCGTCCTTCCAGCGTGAAGCGCGTGTCCTCGCCTGTGTCCACCACCCGAACGTGGTGGGCGTGGTCGATTTCGGCAGCGAACGAGAGCCGTACATCGTTCTCGAATACGTCGAAGGTGGCAGTCTGCACGAGCTCTTCCGCGCGACGGTCGGGGGTCGTGATCCGCGCCTCTTGCTCACCGTCATCCTCGACGTCCTCGAAGGCCTGTCTGCCGCGCATGGAGCCCTCGACGAGGAGGGCGCGCCGCTTGGCTTGGTGCACTGCGACGTTTGCCCGCAGAACATCCTGGTTGGTGTGGATGGGATGGGACGAATCACGGACTTCGGCATTGCGCAGACCGAGGAGTCGCGTCAGCACCCCGAGCAGCTGCGCGGCAAGCCGCGCTACCTGGCGCCGGAACGGTCGAGCTCGGACGCCGTCGATGCCCGTGTGGACCTTTTCTCGCTAGGCGTCGTGCTCTACGCGGGCTTGACGGGGGTCGAACCCTTCGTCGGAGAAACGGCCGAGGAGACGCGCTGGAACATCTCGAACAAGGCCGTGCCGGCACCGAGCACCGTGGGCTTTCGCCCGCCGCCCGCCCTCGATTGGCTTTGCCTGAAGGCGCTCGCCAAGGACCCGGCTGGGCGTTTCCAGTCTGCCGAGGAGATGGCCACCCAGCTCAGGCGCATTGCCGAACGCGAGGGACTTCTCGCCTCACGCAGTGAGCTGGCCGAGTGGGTCCGCATGACCCTCGCGCCCAGCCTCGCAGCTCGGCGAGTCGCGTCTCGGCGGGGGACGGTGACCGGCGGTGGACGTCTCGGGTCCATCGCGCCACCGGACATGCGTCCCGTCGAGCCTGGGGCCTCCCAGCTTCCTTCGCGGGCTCCATCGGCACCTCCGTCCGCGGCCGAGCACACGGCTCCGCTGTCCAGCCGCCAGGATGGCGATTTCGCGGAAAACACCGAGATCCTGTCCGGCGATGCTGCACGGCGAGCGCGATCCAGGCGCGTGCTCTATGGTCTGATGGCCCTCTGCGTGGGCATCCTGCTCTGGGGCATGCTGGCTCCGCAGTCGCTCGCCGGGCTGTTTTCCGTCGAAGACAAGGATCAGGCGACGCCGCGAGACGCCGAGAAGCCCGAGGTGGAACCCGCTTCGGGCGCGATCGTGCCCGAGATCGGGCACTCGTTCGGCGATGCCGAGGCGCCTCCGGAGGACTCCACGCCGTGAACGACAATGGTCCCGCCTCAGGGGATCGTGCGCCGCTGGCCAGCGAGCTCGACGTCCTGGTCGGGGATGTCGAACAAGAGGGTGTCGTCTCCACCGCGTTCTTGGTGGGACTGAGTGGAAAACACGCCGGTAAGTTGTTCAAGGTGCGCCTCGGGGAGAGCACCATCGGCCGCTCTTCCTCCTCTCTGGTTCGGCTGGAGGAGCGGGCGGCATCACACGCCCACGCCAAGCTGATGCTGAGCAGCCGAGGCTGTTTCATCTCTGACCTCGACAGCACGAACGGCACGTTCGTCAACGGCCAACGCATCACCCAACCCGTCGAGCTTCGTGCCGGGGACGTCGTTCGTTGCGGCACGACCAATCTGGGTTTCTTGACCGACGCCGAGGACGACGAGCAGCACACGCGCGCGATGGCCCGGCTGACTGGGAGCGCGCTCGGCATGACCGGGCCGCAAGGTGCGAACCTGGCCCTGCGTGGGAATTCCACGCCGTCGGTCGGATTGGCGCGGGCGCCGACGGGTCTCGCGCCCTATCAGGATGGGCGGGGTGCGCCCATCGTGGTGGCCGAGTCTCAGCCGAACGCGCTGCAAACCCTGGATAACCTGCTCGACAAGAGCGCCCTGACGCTCCAGTTCCTGGGTCGCTATTGGATCCTGCTCGGGGCTTGCGCGGCTCTCGGCGGGCTGCTCGGCGCCGCCACTATCTTCGTCGCCGTGCCTTCGGCCGTGGCGACCTGCGAGATCGTGCTCCGCGGCGTGGCGCCCAATCGACGCGCGACGGAACGGCTCGTCGACTACTTCGAGCTCGCCGACAAGAATTTCGTTGCCCCCGATCTGGTTCGTGAGACGGTCGACGAAGCGCACTTGCCCGCAGCGGCCGTGGTCGCCACCATGCGCGCGCTGGAGCTCAAGTCGTCGGGGGTCAGCATATTCTCGGCCACCTATGCGCACCCGGATCCGCATTTCGCCGAGGAGTTCTTGGCCCTCCACGTCAAGAATTTCCTCGAGCGCGAGATCGGCAAGGCCATTTCGGTGCTCAAGAGCGAAGTGGACCTCTTGCGCGGACAATACCAGGAGAACGAGAACCAACTGCGCGCCATCGAGTCCAAGCAGCGCGAGTTCAAACAAAAGCATCTCGACACCCTGCCCGAGAACGCGCAGACCCAGCTGGACGCCCGTGGGGGTCTGCAGGCACAGCGCGACTTGCTCTCGGCGCAGCTCGACCGGGCTACCCAAGAGCTCGCGCTCGCGCGAGAGCAGCGAGCATCGGGAGATGCGCAGGTGACGCGCAGCGTCGCCAAGGCTACGCCGTACGAGGCGGGGCTGGTGACGGTCAGGCAACAGCTCGCCGCGGCTCGCGCCCAGGGTTTTGCGGAGACCCATCCCGAGGTCGTCCGGCTGAAGTCGCAGGAAACGGAGCTCGTGACGCTGCAGAAGCAGGCGCTCACCGATTCCCTTTCCGAAACGGAAGTCCGCGCCGACCCGATGATGCAAGCACTCTCGTCGCGCATCGGACAGCTCGAGGTGGTCGTGAGGACGACGGCCAAGGAGCTGTCGACCGTGGAAGGTCGACTCGGCAACCTCAGCAAGATCATGGGGGCAATGCCCGAGGTGGAAGCGGGCTACGCGGAGCTGCAGCGGAAGCTGGCGGCCAGCCAGGCGCTGCATCAGAGGCTTCACGAGCAGCTGAAAGCCAAGGAGCTCCAGCTCGAGTTCGAGCGCGCTTCGGTTGCTGCGCGCTACGAGGTCATCCGGCAGCCACAGGCCGAGCCAGTCGACCGCATGCGGGTCGCAGGCAAGCGGGCAGGCCTGGGCTTCGGAGGCGGTATCGTGCTCGGTATCGGGCTCGCGCTGGCCCATTGGCTCAGGGTGTACGCGACGACACGGAGCGCCAAGCGGCGGGCGACGTCGCCCACTTGAGGTCGGTCTTTCGCGGTGCCGTTGCTCGGCGAGCTAGAGCCAGCTGCCCCGCGACCTCTCCGTGCCGGAGCCCCAGTCGAGCGCCAAGAAGACCGAGATCTGATCTTGAAACTTGGCGGTGTTCCAGGCCGAGAGCGGCGGCGCGCTGAGCGCGAGCCGGAGCCCGAGTGAAACCCGGACGTTCGGATCGACCTTGTACGTCACTGGAAAGGCGAAACTGAACTGGGTTGGCTGGCCGGTGTAGGTCTCCTCTGCGCGACTGATGTCGGTCGAGAACGTCAGGGTCGAAGCGACGCTCCAGGTTCGCAGGATTTGCCCGGAAACTCCGGCCGTCACGAAGACCTGTGGGCGATAGAGCACGGACGCGACGTCGAAGAACGCGCGAGTCCCGGTGTTCACGCTCAGGTTCCAGGCCTGGCCGGTCGCGTGGAAGCTCGTGCTGTAGCCGAGGTCCAGCGTGGGCAGAGGCCAGGTGACCTCGCCGCCCCAAACCCAGCCCTCGCTGACGCCGACGCCCACGTGCAAGCGCGCCATTTCGGCTACTCGCTGATCCACGAACAGTTGGCCGCCAATTGTCGCCGATTCGGACGTGAGCTCCGGCCAAACGTAGCCGGCTTGTGCCGAGACGCCCACGGCCGTCCGTCGGCTCAAGTCGATCGAGTGGGTGACCGACGTCACCAGATTCTCCGAACGCTCGAACGCCGCGTTCGGGCCGAAGGAATCGTTGTGACTGCCTGACACGGAAGCCGTCGTCTGCTGCCGTTTGCCGGTCTTCGCCGTCATGGCCAAGCTCGTGTCGATGCGAAAGACGGGTACGACGCTGGTATCGCCCCGACCCGTACCCGGATCGAACACGAGCTGAAGGCCGGAGTTGGGCAGCTCGCCGGCGCTCGTGCGGAAACCCCAGTTCAGGGACAGACGCGGGCTGAGCTTCGCGGACCACCGGATGCTGCCGTCGTGCAGGAGCAGGGGGCGCCCAGCGCCCAGATCGTCGGGCAAACGCAAGTAGTAGCGGGGCTTGTAGGCGATGGAAAAAGTCGACGTCCGCGAGATCAAACGGAGCCCAGAGCGCAGCGCGATGGTCTCCTCGGTGCCGAGCTCGGACTGATCGCTCGAGTTGACGGGAATACGGCCGACGTTCAGCTCTGCTCGTGCCCCGGTCGCGAGATCGACGCGCGTTCCCGCGCCGGCCGGGAAGAGATCGGCCAAGAGCGAGATGCACAGGCCGAGGGTCGCTGGCTGAAACATGCGGTCGGTCGGGCCTTCACTCGACGACGATCAGATCACCGTCGCGCAAGGTGAAGGAGCGAGCACTTGCTCCACCCTGCAGCAGGTCCTTCATGCGAAAGCGAATGCGAACGGGTTCGTCTGCACGAACCAAGTAGATGGCGTTGCCGTTGGCGAACTCGCCCAGGCCTCCGGCGCTGGCGACGGCTTCGACGATGCCGTCCCCAGCGGCAAGCTGGTACTTGCCCGGCGTCTGCACCTCACCGAGGATCGCGACTTGCACCCGCCGTTGGGCCACCATCACCGACACCCTGGGCGTCTGAATGATGGTCGCGATTCGCGTGGTCAGGGTGCGGCCGGCCTCCGCTGGGGGCAGCCCGGCAACCTTCACTGCGCCGATATCGGGCAAGGTGATGGCGCCGTCGGCTCCCACCGGGAACGTCCCGCTCAATTGGGCTTGACCGCTGACGGTCACCACCAGCCCATCACCGACGCGAATCCGCTCGTCTTCCGCTGGGGGCAATGCTCGTTCCTTGGGAACGTCCTTGGCCCAGATGTACGAAGGTCCGCCGCAGCCCGCCTGCACGAGTGACAGCGAGATTGCGACGAGCAGTCGAGACAGGGTTGGACCAAGAGAGTGCACGATCATGTTCCGATCACTTTCGACTTGTACTCGAGCAAAGTGGAGGGGCGACTGCGGAGGCGGTTGTAGAAGTACGTGAGAACGCCGGCAGCCTCCGGAATTTTCGCCAGGGCGCAGGCTGCCGCGTAGAGCCGAGCGTCTTCGGCGGATCGTCCGCCCACCCGTCGCTCATTGCGGTACGAGCGCCAGAACAGGTAAAGGGGGGCGAGCGTCAGTACGGACAAGCCCACGACCGGATCGAGCCAGACTCCCAGCGCAATCGCCGACACGGGCAGCAGGATCCCCCAAAACAGCGCACGCAACACCTGGCGGACGCCGGGACGCTCCGCACTCCGGCCGTGCAGGGCGGCCATCTCGGCGTAGGCGTGACCCGCCCTGCGGTTCCGCTGGAACCACTGCCCGACGCGGAACATCGCCGCATCGTGCAGCGTCATCTCGTCCGCCAAGCGCATCATCCGGTAGCCGAGCTGCCGCATGCGGAAGCACATCTCGGGCTCTTCGCCGGCGATCAGGGACTCGCGGTAGCCGTCGACGGCGCGCAGGGCGGCGACCCGGATCATGGCGTCCCCTCCGCACGAGGGGCGCGGGCCGATCGGGGTGTCCCATTCCAGGTCGCACAGCCGATTGTAGACCGACTGGTCCGGGAAGCGCTCGCGCCGCCGGCCACAGACGACCGCATACTCCGGACTCCTGGCCAGGAACTCCTCGGCGACGTTCAACCAGGCAGGGTCGACCTCGCAATCACCGTCCACGAACTGGACGAGCTCGAGATCCGGCTCCAGCTCGAGCAGCCGAGCCAGGCCCGCGTTGCGACCCCGGGCTGCCGTGAACTTGCGGCTGGTGTCGAGGTCCACGACCTCGGCACCGAGCGCGCGCGCATGCTCCACACTGCGATCCGTCGAGTTGGAATCGACGTAAACCACCGCGTTGTGGCGGCCGTCTGGTCGCTCGAGGCCGAGCACGGAGCGCAGGCAGCGCACGAGGCGCTCGCCCTCGTTTCGTCCGATGACCACGATGCCCAGCCGGGGGGTCGGGGAAGTCGGGCTTGGGTTCACTGGAGAGTCATTCCACCGTCAGTGGCCGTATCGGCGCTAGGGTAGCCGAGCGTACTACGTTGGTGGGTCTTCAGCTACACCGGCGAGGCGCGGCTCCTGGGAAAGCGCGCGGGGCAGGTGCGCGCGAAAGTCGCCCTTTGTCGGTCTCCCGTCCCGCGCCCAACAGCGCTAGAACAAGCTGCATGCTTCAGCTCGCTCGCTGGATGTTTCGGGATACCCGCTCACTCACCCGCACTCTCGTGCTCGTTGGGTCCGTCGCCGTTTCTGCCGCGTGCGGCAGTCCGCCTTCGTTCACTGACAGCGGTGATTCCGATGGCCCGATGGCTGGAGGTCCGGGTAGCGGCGGTTCTGGTTTCAACGTCGACGGCGACGGCGGTACCTCGACCGGTGGCGGCAGCGACGGCGGTCAAGAAGACGCGGTGTGTGGCAACGGGCTGCTCGAGATCGGTGAGCTCTGTGACGACGGGGGCAAGGAAGACGGCGATGGCTGTTCGAAGAACTGCCTCGAAGTCGACGAGGACTACCTGTGCCTCGACGAAGGTGAGCCCTGCGTGCGCGTCGTCACCTGCGGCAACGGCGTCCTCGAAGGAACCGAGGTGTGCGACGATAACAACGACGACGGAGGCGACGGCTGCACGGGCGACTGCTCCGAGGTGGAAGATGGCTACACCTGCCCGAAGCCAGGCGCTGAGTGCGTGCTCGAGCCCGTGTGCGGCAACGGTATGCGCGAGCGCGGGGAGGCCTGCGATGACGCCCAAGCGACGCCCGCCGATGGCGATGGTTGCGATGCTCAATGCCAACTGGAGGACGGCTTCTTCTGCCCCCCCGGCCAAGCTTGCGTACCGCTCGCCTGCGGCGACGGAAACCGCACGCCCGACGAGGCCTGCGACGATGGCGACGAAACCGACGGCGACGGCTGCTCGGCGACCTGCACGGTCGAGAGCGGCTGGTATTGCTCGACCAGCGGCTGCAAGGCGATCTGCGGCGACGGCGTGATCCTCGGCACCGAGGCGTGCGACGACGAGAACAAAGTCAGCGGCGATGGCTGCTCTGCGGCCTGCAAGATCGAGCCCTTCTTCACCTGCGACGACCTGGAGCCGACCACCTGCATCACGGACATCGCCTGTGGTGACGGCAACCGAGACCCAGGCGAAATCTGCGACCCGACCGCTCCCGATGGCGCCGACTGCGACGCCGATTGCCAGGGTTTCGACACGGCCCTGCCCGATCCCATCTGTGGTGACGGCACGATCCAGTTCGGCGAAGCGTGCGACGGAGATGGTGACCCCACAGTTGATGCCTGCGTCGGCTGCGTGGTGCAGCCCGGGTTCTCCTGCCCGAAGGCGAACTACTGCGTGCGCATTCCGGAGTGCGGTGACGGCTTCGTGCAGTCCGGCGAGGAATGCGACACCGGCATGCTTTCCGTCGAGGGCTGCGATGACGACTGCCAGGTCGACGACGACTACTTCTGCTCGGGTGAGCCCTCGACCTGCGTGCAGTCGATCTGTGGCGACAAGTTCCGCGCTCCCGACGAGCAGTGTGACGACGGGCCGGGCACCCTGCAGACGCCCGGGACGCCCGTTGGCGGCGACGGTTGCGATGCGAATTGTATCGTCGAAAATGGCTGGGTGTGCCCGCCCGGCATCGGCTGCTTGCCGGATTGCGGCGACGGCGTCGTGACGGGTGGCGAGCAATGTGACTCACCGGATGCCACGGCCTGCATCAACTGCCAGCTCAAGAAGGGCTTCGATTGTGGCGTGGGCGGGACCGATCCCACTTGCGTGGCCACCGTGTGTGGCAATGGCACGAAGCAAGCCGGTGAAGGCTGCGACGATGGCAACAAGGTGGCCGGCGATAACTGCGGCCCCACCTGTCAGATCGAACCCACCATCAACCCGCCCGCCGATCTTTTGGCAACGAGCTTCCCGACGGTGGTGACGACCTGCGGCGACGGCCTGAAAACCGGCACCGAGCAGTGCGACGACGGCAACCTGACGGACGGGGACGGCTGCTCTGGAACCGTCGGCGGGACCATGCCCCAGAAGTGCCAGATCGAAGACGGCTGGGACTGCACGCAGACCGTCGATGACGTCCCCTACGTCGACTTCAAGATCACCTATCGCGATTTCATCCAGCGGCAACGCGCCGGCGGTCATCCCCACATGAGGGAGCAGAGCGTCGATCCACCCCAAATCAACACGGATCCGGGTATCGTCGGGCCCCCCTGTACAACTGCGAATGCGGCCAACTGCGGCCGTGTCGATACTGCCGGCAAGCCCCAGTACGACATCAACGTTTCCAATCCGAGCATCGACTACGACAACCCGAACGACGGTCGCACGCCGGCGGAGCATGCGGAGTTTTTCAAGCTTTGGTATCGCGATACCAATGCAAGCAATCTCGTTGGCGCAAACGGCATCATTCAGATCTCCCCCAATCCGGCTCCGGTGCCGACCGGTGGTGACGTGCTGCGACTCAGTCAGCTGACGCCCGGCGGTAGCGCGTACCGCTTCGCCAGCAACGTCGGCGCCGACGTCAACAATTTCTATCCGCTGGGCTCGACCGAGCACAGCAAGCCGTCGCGCGGCTTTGGCTACACCCGCGTGACCGGCAGCAATACCTTCGCAGACTTCGACGCTGGACCAGGTACCATCAACCGGAACTTCCACTTCACGAGCGAGCTCCGCTACTATTTCCAGTACACGAGCGGTGTCCAACAAAGCCTCGTCTTCTACGGCGACGACGACGTGTTCGTGTTCATCAATGGCCGCCTGGCCGTCGACGTGGGCGGCATTCACGGCACCACCTACGGGCGCGTCGTGCTCGGCGACGACGGCGAAGTGGACGGGGTGGCGTCCGGCACGGACAGCAACTGCAGCCTACACAACTCGGGCTCCGAGACGGCCCTCGGCGGTTGCCTGACGGCCGGCGAGCTGAACGACAACAGCGACGATCGTTTCAACCTGAGCACCGGCAACGTCTACGAGATCGTGGTGTTCCAGGCCGAACGCTGCCCGACGGATTCGAACTACCAGCTCACCTTGGACGGCTTCCTCGCGCCCCGTTCGTTCTGCACCACGACTTGCGGTGACGACGAAGTGGGCGGTCCGGAACTATGCGACGAGGGCGCCGGTATGCCGTCCTCGGGCTACGGCGTGTGCTTGAATGACTGCTCGCTGAACTTCTGCGGGGACAAGACGACGCAGGCCCCCAACGAGGAATGCGATCCGGTCAATGGCGTCTTCGCCACCTACGGTCAGGGCGCTTGCGGCTACGATTGCCAGTTTGCTCCCTATTGCGACGACGGCATCATCCAATCGGCCTTCGAGGAGTGCGACGACGGCACGAACGACGGGAGCTACGGGACGTGCAACTCGGATTGCACCTTGGCGCCGTACTGCGGTGACAAGGTGGTCCAAGTCAGCGACGAAGAATGCGACCCGCTCGACGGCAAGTTCGCCGACTATGGCGCCGGCAAGTGTGGCTACGACTGCCAGTGGGCACCGTATTGCGGTGACGGCGAGCGCAACGGCGAGGACGAGGTCTGCGACGACGGGCCGGACAACGGCACGCCAGCCTCGGATTGCACCGCGACCTGCACGTTCGCGCCGTTCTGCGGCGATGGCCTCCCAACCCCCGACGAGGAGTGCGACTACGGCGATTTTGGCTTCGACGGGGAGCCGGAAGACGCGCCGTACGGCGGTTGCACCACGGACTGCGAGCTCGGGCCCTATTGCGGTGACGAGGCTGTCGACGAGCCCTTCGGTGAAGAGTGCGACGAAGGCGACGCCAACAACGATGCCTTGTACGACGGCTGCAGCGAGGTCTGCCTGCTCGGGCCACATTGCGGCGACGCGACCGTGCAGAGTCAGGCTGGCGAGGACTGCGACAATGGCTTCAACGAAGACGTCTACGCGTACCCCGGCACGAGCGGAGCTTGCGGTGACGGTTGCAACGACGTGCCTTACTGCGGCGACGACGTCATCCAAACGGCGTACGAGCTGTGCGATGACGGCGACGACAACGACGACGCCGCCTACAACGGTTGCACCACGGTCTGCGACTGGGGTCCGTACTGCGGTGACGGCGTCAAGAACGGTCCCGAGCAGTGCGACAAGGGCCCCGACAACGTCGCCTACTCGCCGACCGGCAAAGGCTGCAGCTACGAATGCAAGACCAACGTCCCGTATTGCGGTGACGGTGTTCGCAACGGCCCCGAGCAGTGCGACCTCGGCACCGCGGCCAACGACGGCGACTACGGCGGCTGCAACTCGAACTGCACGCGTGCCCCGTACTGCGGCGACAACATCGTGCAATCGGGCGAGGGCGAGCAGTGCGACGACGGCCCCGCTGGCAGCCTTGCTTGCTCGCCGGCCTGCAACAAGCGCGACACGGTGAAGTGAGGTCCCGGCCCGGAGGCGGCCTTTCTGCCGCCTTTCGGGCCCTGGTGGATCTTTTCGACGGGACGCACGCCAAAGTGTTGCTAGCGTCCGCCCCGTGAATGACCCTGCCCCCAAGAAGGACGCCAGCCGAGAGGGCTCGGCTCGGCCCCCAGTCGATGCCCGCCGAGCGAGCTGCATGGAATGCGGTGGCGCGGTGGATCCCGCCTTCGCCGTGCCCGGCTACTGCTTCGTCTGCTCCGTGCACGTGGCGTCCTGTTGCGCAGATGCCGTGGACCCTGCCGTATGAGTGACGATTCGGATCTCGCCCAGGCGCCAGCGGCATCGGCGTTTGCGTCGTTGCCAGAGCCCGTCGCCAAGGCCCTCGCGAGTCGCGGCTTCGTTCAGCTCACGACCGTGCAGCAGGCGGTCGCCAGTGCTGACACATCGAGCACCGACCTGCGCATCTCGTCGCAGACTGGATCCGGCAAGACGGTCGCCGTCGGCATCGCCATTGCGCGCACGCTGCTGGCGGATGGACCGCGGGGGGAAGCGTCCCGTGGGCCGAGCGTGCTCGTCCTCGCACCCACACGCGAGCTCGCTGGTCAGGTCAGGAAAGAGCTCGATTGGCTGTTGGCCCCACTCCCCGACTCCACGACAGAGGTCGTGACCGGCGGTACCAGCGTCGGGCTCGACCGCAAGAATCTCTCGCGCCGACCGCGCGTTCTGGTCGGCACGCCAGGTCGAGTGCTCGACCACCTGAACGCGGGGGTGCTCAAGCCCGAAGGCATTTCAGTGGTCGTGCTCGACGAGGCCGATCAAATGCTCGACATGGGCTTTCGCGAGGAGCTCGAGGCGATCCTTGGTCTCTTGCCCAGCGAGCGTCGCACGCACCTGGTCTCCGCCACGTTCTCCGGCGAGGTCTTGGCCGTGGCCAAGCGGGTGCAGAAGGCGTCCGTGCATCTGGAGGGCTCTCCGCTCGGGACCGCCAACACGGACATCGAACACGTTGCGCACGTCGTACCGGAGCGGCACCGCTACGATGCGCTCGTCAACTTGATTCTTCTGCATCAAGGCGGTCAGGAGCCCGACACGGTCGGGAGGGTCTTGGTGTTCACGCGAACCAGGCGCGACACGGCCGAGGTGGCGGACCGCCTCGGGCGCGACGGCTTCAAGGCCGAGCCGCTGAGCGGTGACCTGGCTCAAGCCAGCCGCACGCGCACGCTCGAGGCTTTCCGGCACGGGCGCATTGGCATCATCGTCGCGACCGACGTTGCGGCGCGCGGACTCGACATCGATGGAGTCTCCTTGGTCGTCCATTTCGACCCGCCCGGCGATGCCGACGCTTTGACGCACCGCAGCGGTCGAACCGGGCGCGCCGGGCAAAAGGGGACCAGCGTCCTTCTGCTCCCGCCACAAGCGCGGCGCCGCATGGAGCGGTTGCTGCACGAGGCGCGCATCTCGCCGACTTTTGCTCCGGTGCCATCTGCCGACAAGATCAACAAGGCGTACACCAAGGCCGGCCGGCGCAAGATCTTTGCGGCGCTCGAGCAAGCGCAGAGCGAAGAGGCGCTCTCCTACGCTGCCAAGCTGCTCGCGGAGCATCCTGCGGAGAAGGTCATCGCCACGCTGCTCGGCATGACGGATCAGAAGCCTCCCTGCCCACCGCGTGACGTCAGCTTCCATCTGTCGCCCGATCTCCCGAGGCCGCGGCCCCAAGGCAACAAGCCCTATCCACCCAAGGCGTATCCGGGCGGCGGCTATTCGGGCGAAGGGCACGCTGGGCCCGGCAGACCCTACGGCAACAAGCCTCCTTTCCCCGGGCCGCGGTTCGGTCAACCTCGCCCGTATCCGAGGGACGCCGCTCGTGGTCCCGCTCCGCGCGAGAACCGGCCGGGCGGCGACGAGGGCGGCCCTCCGGGGCGCTGGGAACGCAGGTCGGACCAGGGCGTGGACGCAGGCGGCCATGCCTCAGGACCGCGCCCCCCGGGGCGTGGAAAACCTCCCGCCTTTGGCGGCAAGGCTCGAAAGCCCGGCCTCGGTCGCTCTTGAGGGAAGCGCTTCCCTGGGCGCCTGAAGTCGGGTATTCGGCCTCATGACCTTGGGACGCCGTCGCCTCGGCAAGACAGACTGGCAGATTTCACCCGTTTCGCTCGGCACCTGGCAAGTGGGTGGCCGTTGGGGTGATCCGTTCGATCGGACGAAGGCGCGCCACATTCTGGAAGCGGCGATCGACCGGGGCGTCAATTTCATCGACACGGCCGACGTGTATGAAAATGGGCAGAGCGAGCAGGCCGTCGGCGAAGTCGTGCGCTCGCGCAGCGAACGGATCTACGTCGCGACCAAATGCGGGCGCCGCCTCTCCCCGCACGTAGCGGCCGGCTACACCGAGGCCAACATCCGCCGCTTCGTCGAAGACAGCCTGCGTCGCCTCGGGCTCGAGCGGGTCGACCTCATCCAGCTCCACTGCGCGCCGCCGGAAACCTTGGCGAGTCCCGAGATCTACGGAGTCCTCGAGCGTCTCCGCGAAGAGGGCAAGATCGCGCACTACGGGGTCAGCGTCGAGACGGTCGACGAGGCCTTGTCGGCCATGAAGTTTCCCGGGGTCGCGACCTTGCAGATCATCTTCAACATGATGCGGCACAAACCCCTCGAGCGGGTGTTTCCGGCTGCCCAAGCTGCGGACGTGGGCATTTTGGCCCGAGTGCCGCTCGCCAGTGGCTTGCTCACCGGGCGGCTGAGCAAGGCGTCCACCTTCGGTCCCGGTGACCATCGCCAGTACAATCGTCAGGGCGAAGCGTTCGACCGCGGTGAGACCTTCTCCGGCGTCGACTTCGACTTGGGCCTGCGCTTGGTCGACGAAAAATATGTTCCACTCTTCGGTCGCGAGCAGCTGGCCCAGAAGGCTCTGCGTTGGGTTCTCATGTTCGACGCGGTGAGCACGGTGATCCCGGGAGCCAGCTCGGTCGACCAGGTCGAAGTGAACCTGCGGGCGCAGGACGAACCCGCGCTCGACGCCGGGAAGATGAAAGAAATCGCAGCCATCTACGACGAATACCTGCGCGGTCACGTTCACCAGTACTGGTGAGCGCAGTCCTGATGGGCGTCCGCGCGCCGCACAAAAAAAGTAACAGCCACTCGCTCGGAATAGAGCGAGTGGCTGTCGCGGGTCTCAGTTGCGGGTGAGACCCGTTAGCTGTTCAAAAGCAGTTCCACTGCTCGTTGTTACCGCAGACGCAGTTGCTGGCGTCGTATTGGCAGAAGCCGGTGCCGGTGCAGGCATCGCCGTCCCCGGGCTGTTCCGTGGGGCACTCGACAGCCGCCGCGCAGGTCCAAGTGGGGTTCTGGCCGAAGCCCGGGCACGTGCAGGTGGTGTCCCCGTAGTCGCACGGCTGGCCGGTCGAGGTGCAATCGTCACCATCCGTCGGTTGTGTGGCGGGGCACTCGTTCGAGCCCGCTGCTGCACAATCCCAGGTGGCATTCTGGCCGAAGCCTTGGCACTGACACTCCTGGTCTCCGTACGTACAGGTGGGCGCATTGAAGCCGCCCTCGCAGGCGTCCTCGGTGTCAGGGATGGTCGCGGGACAGCTGTTGCCGTTACCGCCGCCGAGGCCGCCGTCGCCGCCGTCGCCGCTGCTACCGCCGGTGTTGTTACCGAAGCCGCCGGTGCCGTTACCGGAGCCGCCGGTAGCGTTGCCGGAGCCGCCGGTAGCGTTGCCGGAACCGCCGGTGGCATTGCCGGAGCCGCCAGTGCCGCTATCGGTCCCCGCGCCGCCCGTCCCGTTCATGTCGCCCGCGCCGCCGCCGCAGGCAATGGCCACCGCAGCGCCGAGCGTCACCAAAACGGCGCCGTGGACGGCGCCCTTCGCAAGTCTAAGAATGTGTCGATCCGTCATGGCCCCTTGGTACCTCGCGCGCATCCGCCCAGGCAGAAAAGTGAACCATCCGCCGCACCTGTCCCAGCAACCCCAGCACGAGCGGGCGGTCGAAGAAAATGACCGACGAACTTGCCTGCTACGGAGCCGATTCGAGCACCAAGCCACGCGCCTCGTCTCGCGCAAAGCCGCTCGGATACTCGGATACATAGCGAGCGGCCGAGCGACGCGCGGCAGTCGTCTGGCCGCTCGAGCGCAAGCAGCGGAAATGAGCGACCATCGCTTCCTGGCGGAGCGGCGAGCTCGGGAACCGCTCCAGGAGCTCGGAAAGGAGCGCCACGCAGCGAGCAGCATTTCCGCCGTTGCGCGCCGAGAGGGCGGAGCGGAACAGACGATTTTCCTCCGAGAGCGTGGTGACCTCCGCGCTTTCTGCCGCGCTCTTCCCGGCGGAGGCGGAACTGTCGTTGCCAGCGACAGCCGATGGGCTGCGAGCGTCGCCTGCCGACTGGCCAGTGCCGCGCGTCGTCCCGACCTCGCCCGGAACGAGCTCGGCCGGACGATTCTCGCCCGAGTGCCCGGCACGCGGTCGATTCGCTTGCGACGACCAGGACTCACCTGCCTCGAGCACGAACGACTCGCCTTCGGCGTCGACCTCGACCCGACCGCGTTTCACGACCACTTCTGACCACGCGTCGGAGCCTGCACTGGTCGAGGTGACCGAAAAAGCAGTGCCCTTCACGCGCACGCGCGCGCTGGCTGCATGCACGACGACCTCGGCATGACGCTTCGGATCGACATCGAAATCGGTCGATCCGCTTTCGACCCGCAGCTCCTGCAGCCGATCTTCCAGGGTCACGATGGCTAGAACCGAGCCGGGCGCTACCCGCGCCGAGGTAATCTTGGCAAGCTTCAGGTTCACCGGCTCGCCGAGAGCGCGAACCCGATCACCGGCCGTCAGCGTGCGCCCGGCGGCCGCGAGCATCCAGCCCCGATCGCGGCCCCAGATTTCGCTCTTGCCCTGGAGCGAAGCCTGCGCGCTCGCTTTCGCACGCGCCTGGGAGCTACCTAGGCCGTCAGCCAGAGAGCGCAGGCTCATCTGCCCGGACCCAACCTGCCCGGACCCAACCTGCCCGGACCCGACCTGCCCGAGCACCTCGAGACCTCCCCACATCATCAATGCGGCCGCCGCGACGGCAATCGCCGCGAAACGCAGCCTGCGCAGCTGCCGTTCACGTCGGGCACTGCCAATCACCGCCCGCAGGGTGATCGCCCCCCGCTCGCGCCGCTGCTCCTGCACCTCGGGCGGTGCAACCGGAACCGGCAGCGTGCCCCAGCGAGTCAGGATGTGCTGCGGGTCGTCGCGCTCCGGAGAGCTCCGCCTCGTGTCGCTCGGGCGTGTCATGCCTCACCCCCTGGCAGGGAGGCGGAGGCGATGCCGAGGCGCTTGTAGAGGTCGCGGCGACCGCGCACGAGCCGCGATTGCGCCGCTGCCACGCTGATGTCCTCCATGACCGCGATCTCGGCCAGCTCGTGGCCCAAGACATCGTGCAAGAACACGGCGTGGGCGCGATCGGGCTTCATCCGCGTCAGATGCCGTTTGAGGCGCTCGATGTCCTCACGGGCGAGCGTCTGCGCCTCCGCGTCGCCAGTGTGGTGCGAACCGGCATCCAGCTGATCGGGAGGCGTGCTCACCAGGATGGCACGTTCCCGACGGCGTGAGCGCAGCACGTTGAAGGCCACGCGCGCCGTGATGGCCGACGCCCAAGTCCGCAAACTGCAAGCACCGGCGAAGGTGCGGCGCGAAAGCGTGAGCACGATCTGCTCGAACGAGCGCTGGACCAGGTCCTCGTGGTCCACTTCCCGCCGGCCGAAGATGCGAAACAGGGTGATGTCCACGGCATCGACGAGGCGGAAGTACAATTGATCCGCGCACGAGCGGTCGCCCTGGCGCACGGCATCGACGATGTCTTCGTCGGACAGCGCTGGTGCAGCGCCCGAGGCAGCAGCGCTGCCTGGAGACAGCGCCGACTGGGCGCCTCCCGACAGCACCACGAGGTTGGGCGCTTCTTTCCGTTTCGAGCTCAGCACCATCGAATCAATCACATTAGTAGCCTTGCCCGGGGCACGGCAGGCAAGCGATTTCATGGTAGAATGTCAGCGGATGAAGCCTTCCGCCACCCGCGGCGCCGCTCTATTTACGGCGATTTCCTTCCTGTTTCTGGCGGGACCGGGGGGGTGTGGGCACTCTTCGTTCGATTTCGTCACCGATCAAGCGAACATGGAGTCTGGTGGTGCAGGCGGATCGCCGGCGCCGATGGGCTCCGGGGGCCAACCGGGCCCTCCCGGCGGCGGCATGCCGAATTTCCCCGCAGACGGAGGCTTCTTCCCCGGCGGGGCTTCGTTCGGCGGCGAAGGTGGTGGCCCGAATTGCCCGGGACCCGACTGTCCCGAGGAGCGGTGTTGCGAGACCATCGACGTCAACTGCATGCCGTTCGAGGGCTGGTGCCTCTACTGCGCCGGCCAGAACCAGTGTGGCGAAGGCTCCGCCTGCGATCCGCTGACCGACCAGTGCTTGCCTGAGTGCACGGACCACGACTCTTGCCCCAATCATCTGCCGCTGTGCGACCCGGTCCGGGGTGTCTGCACGGCGTGCTCCGAGGACGTGCACTGCTCGCCGGGAGCGTCCTGCGTCAAAGGCTTCTGTGTGCCGTGCGAGTACTGCCACTGAGCTAGCGCTGCCAGACGTCGAAGCCGACGGCCAGCGCTGCAGTCGCGAACACCAGCGGTACGTTGTCGACTCGTTCGCCGTCGACGGTGATCGTGGTGTCGCCGAAGCGAGCGCCCATTTGCGTGCTGATCCCCAGCCAGAAGCGGGGCCCGAGTCGGTGCCGCACGCCCAAGGTGGCCCGCACGCCGCCCAGCAACCGTGACTGGCTATCGTCCGCGCGGTCGGTCCAAAGCCACTGGTATTCGAGCAGCGGGCCGGCGCCGAGGTCGAGGTGGAGGTTCTTGCTGAGCGGTATCGTCGCCCCGACGGTCGTGCCGATGGTCGCGAAGCGGAGGGTCAGTGCCGTCGTGGGCAATCCCACGGCGGTGTCGGCGAGATCCAGCGAGCCTTCGAGGGTAACGAAGGGTCCCGAGCCATGGCGGGCGGTCAGCGCAAGGCCAGCGCCGAAGCGCGCACTGGTTTCGGTTGCGGTCCCTGCTCGACCGAGTAGGTCGAGCCTGATCGCATGGCCTTTGGGGACGGTGGGCTTGGGTGCCGGAGTCCGAGCGTCCTCTTGGCTTGGAGTCGGCGCAGCAGCGGCAGACTCGGCAGTCAGCGCCGTGGCCTCCGCCTCCTGTTGTCGTGCGGCGCCAATCAGCGTTCCAATCGCAAACCCTACGGCCTGCCACCGTTCCGGGGCCGGGTCCTCCGGAGAGAACGTCATGCGTCGCTCGATCCAGTCGCTCGCGCCGGCGCGTCCGATGTCGATCTTCACGCTGAGCTCGCCAGTCCAGGTGACGACGGCGAACGCGGTGGCCGCGTCCGCGGCTGAGCCGGCCATTTCGCAGCGATCGGGGGCAGCGGCGATGGTGCAAGCACGCAGCAGCCCCTCCGCCTGTTCGGGGGCGCTGCTTGCCGCCGGGATCTCCACCGCGATCGTCGCCACCGCCAGTCCTTCGTATCACGCTCGGGCGGCGGGTAGCCGGGTGTCAGCGGACAAGTCCAGGCACTCGAGCGCGCCGTCGTCCCCGAGACGATAGGAAAGGCCGCCTTCGGGGCAGGTGACGGTGGTTCCGGGGGCGGGGTCGAGGCGCTGGCCATGGCGGCTCATCCAGCCCTCCTGTCTGGCCGGCACGCCAACGACCAGGGCGTAGTCGGGAACGTCGCGGCTCACTACGGCCCCGGCCGCCACGAAAGCATGCCGCCCAATCGTGACACCCGGGAGCAGCGTGGCATTGGCACCAATCGTTGCGCCCTGGCGAATCCGGATGCCTTGGTAGGCATGGCGGCGATTGAGCGCTGCGCGTGGATTGTGGACGTTGGTCAGCACGCACGATGGGCCCAGGAACACATCGTCCTCGATCAGGGTGCCTGCGTAGATGGAGACGTGATTCTGCACCCGCACTCCTCGACCGAGCGTGGCTCCACCGGCCACGAAAACCGCGTGACCGAGCAGGCAGCCTTCACCTACCGTCGCCCCGGCCTGAACGTGGACGAAGTGCCACACCTTGGTGCCGGCGCCCAGCAGGGCAGGCTCTTCCACGCAGGCGGTGGGGTGCACGAACGTCTCGGTCATGGCGCACCTTCCACTCGCGCCCAAGGAGCGGCAGCGGCTGCGGTCAAGCTCCAGCACAGCTCGAGCGCTGGCAGTGCCTGGGCGAGCTCGAGCCCCGTTCCGCCCGCGATGGCGGCGTACGTTCGGTCGTGCAGTCCATCTAGGTCGGCGTCGAGGCGGATTTCGCGACCGTGGACGATCAGTCGGCGCAGGCTGCGCACCGACCGATCGGGTAGCTCCGCCGCATCGATGGACAGTCGAAAGCTCACGCGAGCTCGCTCGAGCGCGAGCTCGCCCCGGACGGTGCGTGCGCTGCTCGACACCGCCGAACATCCAGTACAGCGGCCGAAGATCCAGAGCAGCGCGTCCAAGAAATGGACGCCGATGTTCAAGAGCAGTCCCCCCGAGCGCAAAGAGTCTCCCTTCCAGGATGAATCGTACCAGGGGCCTCGTGGTGTCACGTAGTCGAGCTCGACCTCGACCGGCCGCTCGGCGCCTGCCACTTCGCGGCGCAATGCTTCCAGGCCTGGGTGGTGGCGCAGCTGCAAGACGGGATGGACGCGTCGTCCCGCCCGCAAAGCAGAAGCCGACACGCGTGTGAATTCGGCGTGGGTCGTCACCAGGGGCTTCTCGCAGATGACGTGGCAGCCGAGGCTCAGGGCCAGCTCGACATGACGGGCGTGCAGGTAGTTCGGTGAGCAGACCACCACGTAATCGACTCCGCGGCCCTGCCGCGCGAGGCCCTGCAGATGGGAGACCCAGCCGGCTTCCTCGACGAAGTACTGGGCGTCGAGCGCGTATCGATCCAGGACGCCGACGGAATCGTGCGGGTCGAGGGCGGCGACCACCTGCCCGCCGAGCGCGTGGATCGCTTCCAGGTGGCGGCGCGCGACGAAGCCCGCCGCCCCGATCAAGGCGAAGCGTGCCGGGAACATTCGCTTGAACTAGTCGACCGCGCGGGGGATTGCCAGCGCCCTCGGCGGGCGCTAGGCGCCGGTCGTCATGCCGCCCAGTGAAGACTCGATGAACTCCTTGCTCGCCACGGCCGTCCTGGCCGCTCTCGAAGCCGGCCATAGCATCCTCGAGGTCTACGAAAGCGATGACTTCGACGTCGAGGTCAAGGGTGATGGGTCGCCGCTCACCCGCGCCGACAAGCTGGCCAACGAGGGCATCACGCGCGCGCTCGGGGCGACCGGCTTGCCCGTGCTCAGCGAGGAAGGGCGAGCTATTCCGTACGGCGAGAGGCGAGACTGGGACGCCTTTTGGCTCGTCGACCCACTCGACGGCACCAAGGAGTTCCTCAAGCGCAATGGTGAGTTCACCGTGAACATCGCGCTCGTGGTCGGACAGTCGCCTCGCCTGGGCGTGGTGTTCGCACCCGCGCGTGGAATCCTCCATTTCGGAGACGCCCAAGGCACTGCATACGTGGTCGACGACTCCGCGCTCTTGGCCAAGGTGGGCGTCAGCATGAAGGAAATTCAAAGTCGCGCGGTGGCGTTGCCGCGGCCCAAGAGCGATCGACCGTTCATGGTCGTTGGTAGCCGGTCGCATGGGTCCCCCGAGACCATTGCCTACGTCGAGTCCCTGCGCGCTGCCCATCCCGACCTCGAGATGCTGGGCATCGGGTCGTCGCTCAAGCTGTGCATGGTCGCCGAAGGTGCAGCTGACGCCTATCCGCGCTTCGCGCCCACCATGGAGTGGGATACCGCCGCGGCACATGCCGTCGTGCTCGGCGCCGGCAAGCGGGTCGTGCGCTGGGAGGCCGGGCGCGGACCGGCAGGTCCAGTCGTCTACAACAAGGAAGACCTCACGAACCCTTGGTTTCTCGTGAGCGACTGAGGGCCTGACTCCGGGCTCTGCTACTCCGGGCTCTGCTACTCCGGAAAGTAGTCAGCGACGCTCTCGGTCGGGTGCAGGGACTCGATCACGCGCGCACGGATCACTTTGACTCGCTCATCGGCGAGCGTCGACGCGGCGAGCTTGGCCAGCCACTCGGCGAGCCGCTCGGACGTGGGGGTGAACGGGAACACCGCGACCTTGATGTTGCCGGGCCACTCGTTGCGCGCGCCGGCCAAGTGCTCACTGGAGCCAGATGGGAAGCCGGGCTGACGCTCACCGCTCGCGCCGTGCACGGTCTGCCGCGAGGCGTAGAGCTTGGTGCCGAGGAGCGTCAGTGCTTCGGCATTTTCGCGCCAGCTGTCCTCACCGAGCGCCAGGCTGTGATCGAGCAGGCGATGACAAGCAGCGAGCACACGCTCGTGCAGGATGTCGAAGTCGATCACGAAGCCCTGCGCATCGAGCTCGCGGGCGCCCAGCGTGACCTGGAACATCCAGGTGTGCCCGTGCAGCGAAATGCACGGACCCATGTGACCGCGCACGTGGTGGCCGAAATGGATGTGGATGCCGTCGGTGACCTGAAACACGCCGCTTCTGCTAGCAGAGCTCGCCCGCGCTCGCACGAACTGCGGCGACGAATGCCGCCATTTTTCCGTGGTCTTTCCGGCCCGGGGCGCTTTCGATGCCGCTCGACACGTCCACCCCCGCCGGCCCGACCTCGGCAATCGCCGCGGCGACGTTGTCCGAGCGCAGCCCTCCGGCCAAGAGAAGTGGCCACGTTCGTGCGATACGCGCCGCTCGGGTCCAGTCGGCACGGACCCCACGGCCGCCCCCACTTGGCCCGTCCAGGCAAAGCAGGCCGCGCGCGCCGCTGGCGACATCTTCTGCCAGGCTCGGCTGCGAGGCCCGCAGCAGGCGAGCCTGCTCCTCGACCTCGGGGGCGTCGAAGAGCACTGGAATCACGGGCTTGTCATCGAGTGTTGGCGAGAACCAATCGGTGATCACGACCTGCACCGCATCGAAGCCGAGCTCGAGGATGCGGCGGCATTCGTCCCTGCTCTTCGGGCCGACCACCGCGATCTTCGTGAGGCGAGCGTCGCAAGCGGCCAGGAGCTGCGCTAGCTGACGCGGCGCGAGCGGAACCCGGGCATCCTCGGCCAGCACGAAACCGAGCGCATCGACGTCGAGCGCGCTGGCTGCTTGTACGTCGGGGGCGTGGACGAAGCCACACAGCTTCACGAACAGCCGCGAGCGTCGCGCGGTCATGTCGAGGCAAGTCCCTTCGCTGTGGGCGGCGCGAGGCGGTCGTGCTGGCGGCAGGTCGGGCAGGTCCCGAGCACCTGAACCTCGGCGTCCCGCACCGCTTCCCGCCAGTCGACGTCCGTCGGTAGCGGAAGCTCGGCTCCGGCCAGGCACTCCACGCGACCACAGCGGTTACAGGAAAAATGAGCGTGGAGGTGCTCGTGACCGTGCTCACGAATTGCCTCGTAACGTGTCAGGCCACCCGCGTGGCTCGAGATCCGCACCAGCCCGACCTCACACAACTTTACCAGGTTCCGGAAGATCGTCGCCCGATCCCAGTCCAGAGTACCTAGCTCGTCGGCAACTTCCCCATGGCTGAGCGGTCGTCCCGCGAGCCGGAGCAGGCCGAGCACCGCAAGCCGCGGCCCCGTCACGCGCAGACCGAGCGCGTGGAGCTCCGCTTTGATCGCAGACTTGTCCGTGGGCAGCATGGCTGGCGACGCGCTCCGTCCGTGCAAGTTAGCGCGGGGGCCGGCTCTGCGCAGCCCCAGCCGGGGCGCGGGAAAAACGAGGGCCTAAAAGGCGATTGCGCATGATCCTTCGCCTTCGAAGTGCCCTTGGGTCGAGAGCTGGCTTTCGACGTACGTCAGTAGGTCGTCGATCGGACGCCGCGGGGAACCACCGAGTGGGAATCGCTCGTCGAACTCGGCGAGCGCCGAAGGCGGGATCGCCGCCAGCTCTTTGCTCGTGACCTCGCCGTTTTGATCGAGGTCGCAGTCGGCAAGCCACTGAGCGTAGCGGCGCACTTCTCCCTCCGCGCCCTCTGGGAAGCCACCGAAAAACAAATGATCGCCGTGCAGGGTGATCGCTGCCGTCGTCACTTCGCCGCTGTGGACCGCCAAGCCTGGCAGACCGTCGATGGCGCACGGGCCGTAGGTGACCTCCGCCCGTGCCTCGATCGAGAAGCGCAGGCTCGGTGCCGCATAGCAGGGATCGCTCTGGTCGTTCGCTCCGACGACCTCGGCATCGCTCGCCACGGCGAGCGCAGCGGGCGGGCACGAGACCCCTCCCACCTGCTCGAGCGTGCCCGTGATGAAGTGCGTCAGCTTGCGCGACTCCATCCGCTGGAAGTCGTCGTCCGAGACGCTGTCGTGCTGCTCGTAACCGGACCCGCTGGTGCCGAAGAACAAGTCGTAGCGTCCCGCCGGCAGGTCCGAGAGGGACCAGAGGGACACGCCCTGACTCGGGAGCTTGGCCAGGTCGATGACGAGGCGCAGCGGGTCGGTGGTCTCGGACCCGTCGTCGATGCTCTCGAGCTCGACCGGCCCCACGGCCGCGACGTACTTGGAGAACGACACACTCCAGCCGTCCACGATGGCATCCAGCCCGTCGCCCGCGGCGATGCCGTTGGTGATGGTGCCTTCCGGCTCCAGGAGCAGTCGGACCTCTCCGCTGGGCGCGGCGCAGCCGAGCAAGCCGAGGAGGCTGGCGCCCGCGCCGAGGGGCAAAAAAACACGGAGTCGCGAGGGGGTGTGCGAGCGCATGAGCGGGCATCTATCGCAGGCAATATGCAAATGCAATTTCATTGCATTTGAGTCGATTCCCGCACTGGAACGCTCGGGTCGGTGTCTGATAGGACCCGACCTCGCCCTTGGCCGCTCCGCTGACCGTCCGCAACTTCTCCTACACCTGGCCGGTGCGAGCACTGGACCGGCTGCTGACGCCGCTCGCCCACGTCACGAGGATCGGTAGCCTCGATCCGGACGAGATGGCGCTGTCCGCCTTTCGTGCAGCCGGGGGACCGATTCCCCCCAAGGCCGAGTGGGAGCGCTGGCTGGGTCCCGAGTTTTGGCCGCGCATGGAGCTGCTGACTCGGGGACATTTCCCCTCGCTCGGACGGATCCAATGGCGGGCTACCCTGGTTTCCGCGGCAGTCGGACGGATCCGTCTCGAGCGCTACTTGGCGGCCGGGCGTCCGCTCGGTGCAGTCGTGGATCCGATCTTCGTGGTCGGCTTGCCGCGAACCGGCACGTCTTTGATGCAGCGCTTGATCGCGGAAGACCCAGAGCGACGCGGTCTGCGTACGTTCGAGCTGCAGGGACCGGTTCCGCCGCCCCGGCCGTCTTGGCTGTCACCACTCAAGCGGCGCGCCTTCGCGGCACTTGTTTCCGCCATCTACGGCACATTCACGCCCGAGCTCCTGCGCATCCATCACACCTCCGTCACCTCGCTCGAGGAGTGTTGGATGCTCTTCATGTCGAGCTACGCCGTCCTGAACGCGGACTACATCCTGGTTCCAGAGGCGGGATTCGGTGACCACCTGCTCGACGACGGCCTAGAGGAGGCCTACGGCCGGTATCGCACCCTGCTGTCCATGCTTTCCCTGGAGGCTCCGGGCAAGAAGTTCGTGCTGAAGAGTCCGGAGCACGTGTGGTTCCTGCCCGCCCTCTTGCGGACTTTTCCCGGCGCGCGGGTGATCTGGACACACCGCGATCCGGCGAGTGCCGTCCCGTCCTACTGTGCGCAGGCGTCCCTACCGTCCCGGCAGCACCGGGGCCGCGTCGACCCCAAGCAGATGGGCACGCGGGTCATGCAGCGTTTTCTCCAGGGCGTGGAGCGGGCCACGCGGGCGTGCGACGAGTTTCCTAGCGCTCGCATCTGCCACGTGAAGTACCCTGACTTGGTCGCTGATCCCGTCGCCGAGACGGCCCGCGTGTACGAGGAGCTCGGCCTAACCCTCGGTGCCGAGCACGAACGGCGCATGCGCTCGTTCCTGGCTCGTCCGCAGAAAGACAAGCACAAGAACCACTACCGACTGGACGTCTACGGGCTGGATGCGGGGCACATCCGTTCGGCGTTCGGGCCTTACATGCAGCGCTTCGGCATCGACCCCGAGCGCAACCCGAGCGCGCTCGTGAAACACGAGCCAGCGCTCCTGACCGATCACGTACCGGACACCTGAGATCGGTCGGCGGCCGCCGCGCCGGTTGCCCGGCGGCCACCTACTTTCTCAGTTTCCGGCGCCGCCGGCACCGATGCCGGCGCCACCGCCATCGCACACGGCCTTTTCCTTCTCGGCCGCTGGCGAGCAGAGCATGCGGCCGTGTGCCAAGACGCAGTCGCCGCGGCACTCTTCCGGCCTCTCGCATTCCTCGCCCGTCTCCTTCAAGACCACGCAAACCGGCGACTGTTCGCTCACGTCGCAGAAGGTCGTGAACGGATCGCAGGGCGGATCATCGAAGTCGCCGCAGCCGTCACCTTCCTCGAGGCCACGGCTGCACTCGCTTTCGAAGCACACCCCCGAGTCGCATTCCGCCCCGGTCGCGCACGGATCGTTCAAGGCGAGCGGCAAACTGTCGCACTCGCGTTCGTCTTCGTAGTTGCAGAACAGTGAATCGCAGTCCGCCGCGTCGTCACAGCCTACGCCGTTGTCGAGTGGCAAGGTGCGGCAGAACCCGGCGACGCAGGTTTCCGAAGTGCACTCGACGTCCACATCGCAAGTGGCGCCATCGTCCTTCTTCTCGATGCAGTGGTAGCCGCAGATGCCGTCGATCATGCAGACACCGGAGTCCGGACAATCGGCGGCACTGGCGCAGGCTTCCGTGGGATTTTCCCGCACGCAGGCTGCCGCACCGCACTCCTCGTTCGTGGCGCTCGGACACGGATCGCCAACGTCGACCGGCTCGGTGCAGGTCGGGCTGGCGTACGGGCAGTAACCCGATTCGCAGTCGGTGGCTTCCTCGCACGGCGCGTCGAGCGGAAGCTTCGGCTGACACGAGAGCTCGCCGGGCGCCTGCGGATTGGGCGCGCAGCGCAGGTCTTCCGCACAGTTCTCGGTCAGTGCGCAGGGCTGGTCGAGCTCGCGCAGCTTGGAGCAACGAGACAAGATGCAGGAGAGCTCCTGCGTGTCGTCGCACTGCGTGTCGCTTTCGCACAGGGCTCCGACCTGGCAGGCCTCGACGCACAGCTCGGTGAGCGGGTTACAGGCGAGGTGCGGAGCGCACTTCACGAGCAGCGTTTCTTCGGGCGGCGCGGAATCGTTGCGGTTGGCGTAGACGCACGTCTCGTCCACGTCCGAGAATTCCTTGCAGGTGCCGTCGAGCTGGGAGCAGTAGAGTCCCGTGTCGCAGTCGGCGTCGACGACGCAGGTCTCGGTGACCTGACGCAGTCGCACGCAGCGACCATTGACCCCGAGCCCGACGCCGGTACCGCAGCGGTAGCCGGGCGCGCACTCGAAGGTGAAGGCGGCGCTCGAGCAGTCCTGGCCCTCGATCAGCTGACCGATGAACAGGTTCGTGGGTGCACAGGGCCCGGCGGGTTCGGGCGGTTCGGGCGCCTGACAGCCCTCCACAACTTCCGGCTCCTCGTACTCGTTACAGCCTCCCTCGGCGAGGTACTCCTTGCAGGCGTCGAGTCCCTCGCGACTGATGACCGTGCGTCCGTCTTGCACGGCTTCGTTCAAGGCCGGCAGGTTGGGGATGAACAGCGTCCCGTCCCGCAGGTCGGCCAGCGCCGTCAGATCGAGATTGGTCCCCCCGGAGACGGAAGCCGCCTCCATCAGACGACTCGTGCACTCCTCCGGCAGCACGTAGGGGCCTACGAAATAGTCGGCCTCGTGGTCCTCGCAGCAGGTGTAGGCGAGCTCGCAATACGCCTCGATCACTTCTTCGATCTGAGGTTCAGCGGGAGCCTGCTTGACGTCGCAAGCTCCGAACAGGAGGCCAGCCGTCGTGGCCAGCACACTGAGAATCGTGAACTTTTTCATTGAAAAGCCTCAATAAGGGTAGATGCATTCGCCGGCGGTACAGAGGCCGGTCGTGTTGGTGAGCTGCCCGGGGTAGGTGCCGACGCACGACGTGTTGTCGGTCGCGTTGGCCGTGAGGTTGCAGGTGCCGGCGCCGTCACAGGTGCCCGTGCGGCAGCCGAGCGTGCAGGCGGTGCCGCTCACGACGGGGACGCCGCCCACGCAATTGCCGAGGCCGTCGCAGTACGCGTAGTAAGCGGAGTACGGCTCGCCGCCGTAGCCTCCGCTATCGTAGACGTAGTCCATGCACGGGTTGTCGGTACAGGACTGCCCGTTCGCGTTCGAGGCGTACGTGGGATTCGGTGCGCAGGTGCCCGCGCCGCAATCGGCGTACGGCGCGCACGTCGACACCGGGCACAGCACCAGGTCGCCGCTCGGCTCACAGGTCCCGTAGTTGCACGCCGAAGCCGTGGTGCAGGCGTTGCCGTCGTCGCAGGCGGTTCCGTTCGCCACGTTGCCCTGGTTGACGCAGCCCCCCGTGACCTCGTCGCAGTAGGCGTCCATGCAGTCGGTCCCGCCGCATTCGAGCTCGCTCCCGATGCATTGCCCGTCCAGGCAGGCATCGTTTTCGGTGCAGAGCAGGCCATCATCGCACGGCGTGTCGTTGGGCTGCGCCTCGAACATGCAGCCCTCCGTCTCGCTGCAGGTGCCAGCGGCGCAGTCGTCGGCCAGGCTGGAGCAGTCGCGCTCGTCGCCGTCACCACAGCTGCCCCCGTCGCACACCTCACCGGTGGTGCAGAACTCGCCGTCGTCGCAGGGCGAGCCGTCCTCGGTATCGTCGTCGTCACAGTCGTAGGAGCCAGCCGTGATCAGCGTGACCTCGGCGGTGGCCTCTTCGTCCTCTCCAGCGACGACGGTGATGTCCGAACAGCCGGCCAGCTCCGCTTCACCCGAGAAGTCGACGCCTTCGACGTAGACGACCCCTTCGCCGACGGCCGCCGTAAACTCGATCGCCTCGTCGATGCTGGTGAACACTTCGTCGGCCAGGACCTCGAGCTCCTTGTCGTACGGATCGGCCTCACCGGCGACGAGCTTGGAGCAGCTGACCGAAAAGCCTTCTTTGGGTGCGAGCACCCAGACGTGAAAGGTCGCGGTCGAGGCAGCTTGCAGCTCGTGCCCGAACGCGACGTCGACGGAGACCTGTCCGGTCTCGGGGGGCACGACGTCGGGGACCACTGCGACGCCGCCACAGGCGCCCGCCAGTCCAAGTGTCACCGCCCCGCTCAGGAGCAGTGGATTCATTGTCGCCGCAAGCTCGCGGCGCCTTCGGCCAAGCCAAGTTCTCTTGTTCATCTCCATCACCTTCATCCCTTGGGCCCATGGACGGGACGCACCCGCCAGCCCCAGCCATAGTCATCCTGCAGCCTTCCCGGCACGCCAAGGCGATGCGAAAGGCGCGATATTTCACGGAGTCCCAGGGCGGGCGCGGGAGGGCGCGCCGGCGACGGCCAGCTGTGATGGGCCGAAGAGAGGCGGCCGAGCCGCTCAGGGCTTGGGGGCCACGGGGGCTTTCGGCGACCGCTCCGCGGACAGGATGAGCTCGCTTCGGAGCTCGGTCACTAGCCAGATGCCATCCTCCGCCGTGAGTGCGTGCGCAGCTCGCACTTTGGGTGCTTGGACCCCGAGCTCGAGCTCCGCCTGCTCGGCCAGCAGGGTGCCCAGGATCTCGGTTCGCTCTTCGATGGCTCGATCCTCGAGCCAACGCGGCACCGCCGACTCGAGATCGAGCGGGCGAGCGAGGGCCGTCTCGATCGTCGTGGTTTGCTCCGCCGTCAGAGCGCTGGCGTAGAGCTTGGAATTTTGGAGTGACAGCCGATCACCCGTGACGCCGAGAGAGCTCGAAATCCAGAGCGTGCCGCACGCGCTACCGGATAGCTCCACTTCCAGCAAAAGGCCCCCTTCCACGAGGGCGTAGTCGCGCAGCGAAAGTGTGAGCTCCGCGCTGGACGCGGCCTTCACGACGCTGGCGAGTGGCTCAGCCAGCTTCTCGGTTGGCAGGTGCTCTCGGAGCTCCAAGCGCGCTCCGTCCGGGTCTCGCTTCGCTCGCTTCACGGGCAACCCACGACCTCGGTGAGGCGGCGCGTCGCAGGCAGTGCCTTCCATGGTGCCGGCCAGGCCGACGCTGAAGGTCAACCGTCCGCCGTCCGTCTTGGGACCGTCGAGCAGAAGCTCGGTCGGCGCGAGCGCAACGCACTCTCCCACGCGAAGCAGCGAGGGACGTGTCATCTCTGCAATCGCCCGGTCCACCCACGGCCCGAGCGGCGGCAGCTCCTGGTCGATGCGCGCCTCGGCTTCGCGCAGCTGATCTTTGACGACGCGCGTGACGTGTTCGGTCACGTCGATGCCGACGCTGCATTTTTCGGTGACTTTTTGGCTCAAGCGCACATCGGGGAGCTCGTGGTCGGCGCCGAGCGTCAGATCCCAACTGGCCTTCACGTCGTACGCGGGGCTGCAGCTGCCGTACCCGATGCACAGGCTGCCGAAGGGCTTGCACAGGGAGAGCTCGATGTTCACCGGCAGCGTGGCGGTGAGGCGTCCATCCGCTCCGCGCAGCTTGGGCTTGCCCCGCGTGACTCGATACGTGACTTCTCCAGGTGCGCCGATCGGCCGACGCTCTTCGGCGGCGAGCGTCCTCGGCACGTGCTTCTCGAACTCGCTCTCGATGACGGTGAGCGGGACGTCGATCGACAGCCAGAGCTCACCGCTCGGCATCGGTGGGACGGGGTGCGGTGGTGGCAGGGAAGGGCGCTCGGTGTGGGGGATGGGGCGACAGACGCCGGTCGTCGCGGCGGACCCGCCCTGGGTGTGCGGCGTGCAGGCGAGCGGGAGCCCAACCAGGGCGAGCAGGTGGGACCCAACCCGGAGGGCCGAGCGGCGGAAGTACGGTTTCAACGAAAAATTCAACGCTCGCACTCCATAAATCTTCCCGGTCGACGCGAAATGCTGAGCGCTCGTGCAGGCTTTTCGTTCGCGCCACGCTGTAGAGTAACGTTCGAAAAACCTGGAGCCGCTCGTGCCAGATTCCCCTTCATCAGCTCTCGACACCCCACGCGATCGTTTTCTTTCCCTCGTCCTCACCTACGCGCGTAGTCACGACTGGCTGAGCGCGCCGCAGGTGGTCGAGGAGTTCCCTCCTAGCGCGATCATGGCTGCGCTCGGAAGCGCTGACGAGCTGCGGGCGAAGATCCTGGTGCAACTGGCGGGGGTGCACGAACGCATTGCTCCCAAGAAGTCCGCGACGGCGGCCGGGGAAGACCTCCAGATCGCGCTCGACGAGAAGCTCACGGATGCGACGAAGCTGCTCGGGCTCTTCGACTCGGACGAGCAGGTCCGCTACCTGCCGGCCGACAAGCTGTGGGCACTGGTCACACGGGACGCCTTCTGGAAGGTGCCGTCGGACCGCGCGCGCCAGCGCGTCTTGCACCTCTTGCAGACGGCGATCGACGAAGACTTGGTCGACATGAAGAAGCTTTTGCACGCGGTGGGCGTCGAGCGACTGCTCGCCGATTTGCCCAAGGAACTGCTGCAAAAATCGCTGGCTGACGCCGTGCGCATGGGTCTCGACGGCAAGAGCTTCGATGTGGCGCGTCTCTTGTTCCACTGCCCGCTGTCCGAGTGGGTGGACCACGTCTCGCTCGACCACCTGTGGGAGCGCGCGGTCGTCGGCGAAGTGTTGCCAGCTTGCGCTTTGACCAGCAGTCCGAGCGGCGGCAACACCGCAGCCAAGGCGCCGGCCGCGAAGGCGTCCTCGGACAAGGCATCCTCGGACAAGGCATCCTCGGACAAGGCGTCCTCGGACAAGGCGTCCTCGGACAAGGCGCCCCCGGACAAGCCGTCAGCGCCGATCACCGAGCTCGCCAGCGAAGACCTCGAGCCAGCCAAGCCGTCGGGCGGCAGTAGCGTGGTCCCGCCTTCGGGAGATCGTCGTCGCGAAGAGGTTGCCGCACGCGATCGCGCGCTCGACAACCTGCGTCGCTTGGACCGCTCGCCGCGCGATCCGGAAAAGCTCACGACCCCGCTGCTCTTGGCCATCGACGCCATGTATGCCGAGCTCTTGCAGCTCGCCGACGATGACGCGCGCGAAGAGTGCATCCGTGACGCATTCCCCAACGAGAAATTGCTGGAAGACGCGCTCTACGCCATGGCCGAGGCGCTCGACCCCAAGCTCGACGAGGCCGAGCTTCGCAACAAGGTTCCGACCATCGAGTCGCTCGTCCAGCTCGTCTTGTACGAGGAGCGCCGGCGCATGAACGGCCTCGGTAGCAGGACGTCCTCCCCGCCGCCCGGCGTCGTGCCCGCAGACGGGATCGTGAGCACGGGTCCCCCCCCACTTCCGCCTTCGCGGCGTTCGGTGCCTCCGGCGCCGCTGCCACCGCCGGCCCGCAAGCACAACTGAGCGGGCTTTCCGCTGCTAGGCTCGGGGCGATGGATGCCATCTTGCTCGTCGATCATGGCAGCCGCGTGGCGGAGGCGAACGACAAGTTGAGAGCGCTGGCCGTGGAGCTCCAGGAGCACCTCGAGCGGGCAGGACAGCCGGCGCTCGTCGGCTTTTCGCACATGGAGCTGGCAGAACCCAGCATCGCGGCAGCGGTGCGTGACCTGGTCCTACGCGGAGCTACGGGGATCGTCTGCGTGCCGTGTTTCCTCTCCCGCGGACGTCATGTGACCGTGGACATTCCACGCTTGTGCGAAGAGGCCTTGCGCGGGCACCCGGGCATCCGCTTCCGCATGGGTAGTCCGCTGTCCGAGCAGCCAGGCTTTCTCGACCTGCTCGCGCGGGCCGGCAAGATTTCGTAGCTCGCTACTGCGCTGGCGCGTCGACGACGGGGCTCGCTCCGTGCTCGCTCGCCTTCATGGTGACGGTCGCGAACTTGCGCACCGGTCGGAGCTTGCCGGTGGCGGGGCCGTAGCCCCACAGACCCACCTGCAGCTCGAGCTCGTCGCCCGGCGACAGCAGCGACACGTTCTCGATCGGCCACTTGCGCGAAAACTTCTGCGGGCTGGCTGGGCCGAGCGGCTTCGTGCCATTGCCGCCCTTGCGGTCGCCGAATTGATCGACGCGCCCCGTCTTGCGCACCACTTTCCCGGCGAAGGCGATCGGTCCCGCCGTAGGGGTCGCCAAGGTGCCTTCCACCTTGGCGCTGGCTTCCACGAACACCTCCACCCCGTAGCCTTCGGGTTTGACGTACGACTGTGCGGAGACGGCGAAGACGGCGCCTTCGACCTCGACTTTCAGCCCGTCGGGCGTCATGCGGTAGATGACCTCTCGGCCCGTCTCCTTTTGGGGCGGGGCGTCAGCAGGGGCCGCGTCCGCTTTCTCGACCTCGGCCAGGGCCGCGAGCTCCTCGTCGCTCATGGCCTCCCCTTCGGAGGTGCCCGAGGCCGGGTCTGCCGCGGGAGCAGGCTCTGCACTTTCCGCCGGTGCTTCAGGGGCTAGAGCGGGTTTGCTGGACGAGCCGCCGCAGGCGCTCAGGGCGACCATGGACAGCAGGGCTAGGACCACGCGGGTTTTCTGAATCGACATCCGTACTGCTCCTCGGGCCGAAGCTATCACAGCAGGGCCGGACCCAGCATTGCCCCAGCCGGCATTGCCGGAGTTAGCCGGGCGCCGTATAGCGCCCGCGCCATGAGCAGGATTTACCGGTCGCTTCCCCCCAAGGGCACCAAGCTCGGAATCGCGTTTTCCGGCGGTCTCGACACGCGCTGCGCCGTCGCGTGGCTGTCCCGGCAGGGGCTCGACGTCTACTGCTACACGGCCGACCTCGCCCAGCCGGACGAAGACGATCCAGCGCTCATCCCCCCCATCGCCGAGGGGCATGGCGCCAAGCGCGCGCGCCTAGTGGACTGTCGCGAGCAGATGGTGCGTGAGGGCCTGGTGGCCATTCAATGCGGCGCCTTCCACCTGAGCTCGGGCGGCAAGAAATACTTCAACACGACTCCCATCGGTCGCGCCGTCACGACCACGGCGATCATCCGCGCCATGCGCGAGGACGACGTGCACGTCTTCGGCGACGGTAGCACCCACAAGGGCAACGACATCCAGCGTTTCTACCGCTACGGCATCCTGACCAATCCGGCGCTCCGCATCTACAAGCCCTGGCTCGACCGCGCCTTCGTCGATGCGTTCGGTGGCCGCACCGAGATGAGCCAGTACCTGGAGTCGGTGGGCCTGCCGTACACGATGAGCGTGGCCAAGGCCTACAGCACGGATTCCAACGTGCTCGGCGCTACCCACGAGGCCAAGGACCTCGAGTTCCTCGACAGTGGCATGAGCATCGTCGACCCCATCATGGGGGTAGCGCACTATCGCGCCGACGTGGCGATCAAGAGCGAAGAAGTCACGCTCGAGTTCGAGTGTGGCGTTCCCGTTGCGCTCAACGGCCAGCGGTTCGACAAGCTGATCGACATGATGCTGGAGGCCAATCGCATCGGCGGCCGGCATGGTCTCGGCATGAGTGACCAGATCGAGAACCGCGTCATCGATGCCAAGAGCCGTGGCATCTACGAGGCGCCCGGCATGGCATTGCTTCACATCGCCTACGAGAGGCTGCTCTCGGCCATCCACAACGAAAACACGCTCGATCAGTATTTCACCCTGGGTCGCCGTCTCGGTCGATTGCTCTACGAGGGTCGCTGGTTCGATCCCGAGAGCATGATGATCAAGGACGGTCTGACGCGCTGGATCGCGCCGAGCATCACCGGGACGGTGCGGCTCGAGCTGCGTCGCGGCGACGACTACTCCATCCTGTCGACCAAGGCCGAGTACATGAGCTACGCGCCCGAGAAACTCAGCATGGAGAGGGTCGAGGACGCACCGTTTTCGCCCGAGGACCGCATCGGGGCTCTGGAACTGCAGAATCTGAACGTCACCGACAACCGGGCGCTCCTCATCCACCACGTGCGCGCGGTGGCCCAGCTGGCGAGCGGGGCGACTCGGGGGCAACTCGGGGTTGGGGCCTCGGAGCTCCTCGGCGACTCCGAGGCCGACTGAGCTACATTCTCTTGTGGCTGGATTTTGGCTCAGGCGGCTTTGACAGCCCCTCGACCGAGGACTACATCAACCGCATCAACTCTCACCCGTACGTAAGGGTTGGAGCGACCGAATGACCGCCAAACGCCGCCTCGCCATCCTGCACAGCCCGGACTCGGTCGCCGACCCAGGGCTGGCCGAGTGCAACCCGGCGCTCGAGCAGGGCTCGCTGCAGGTGGGGGATTTGGCGCGCCTCACGGGCAAGACGGTGCGCGCGCTCCACTTGTACGAGAGCTTGGGCCTGCTTAGGCCCGCGGATCGCTCGCCGGGACGCTTCCGTCTCTTCCGTTCCGACTCGGTCGAGCGCGTGCGCTGGATCAGTAAGCTGCAGACACTCGGCTTCTCGCTGCCCGAGATCGCCAAGATCGTGCGCGATCAGGAAGGGGCCAGCTCGGGCGTGACCGCAGCAGCCAATCTGCGCGAGGTCTTCGAGCAACGCCTGGCTGGTGTGCGCCAGAAGCTATCGGAGCTGCATCGACTCGAGCACGAGCTCGTCTCCAGTCTCACCTACCTCGACGCCTGCCAGAGTGCTTGCAGCAGCCCGACCACGACCGTCGACGCTTGCCCCAGCTGCGGCCGTCACATCGATCAGCCGGAGCAACCGGCTCTCATCGCCGGGCTGCATGCCCACTGAACCCCCTCCCAAGCCAGAGAAATAGCCGTGAACCTGCCGATCTACATGGACAACCATGCCACGACGCCCATGGACCCCCGGGTCCTGCGCGCGATGGAGCCGTACTTCCTGTCGCAGTTCGGCAACGCGGCTAGCCGCACTCATCGCTTCGGCTGGGAGGCGGAAGCCGCGGTCGAGGACGCGCGGGAGACGCTCGCTCGGTTCATCGGGGCCGAATCCGGCAAGGAGATCGTGTTCACGTCCGGCGCGACCGAAGCGGACAACCTCGCCATCAAGGGCGTGGCCGAGTACTACGGCTCCAAAGGCAAGCACATCGTCACGTCCGTGATCGAGCACAAAGCCATTCTCGACTCCTGCAAGCGCCTGGAGAAGGAGGGCTTTTCGGTGACCTATCTGGGCGTCGACAAAACTGGCCGCGTCGACCCAGAGGAAGTCCGTCGGGCACTCACGGACCAGACGATCCTGGTTTCGATCATGCTGGCCAACAACGAGGTCGGCACCATCCAACCCATCGCAGAAATTGGTGCCATTACTCGCGAAAAGGGCGTGCTTTTTCACGTCGACGCAGTGCAAGGCGTCGGCAAGACGCCGTTCGACGTCGAGCGCATGAACGTCGACTTGGCCTCGATCACGGCTCACAAGATCTATGGGCCCAAGGGCATCGGCGCGCTGTACATCCGCAGGAAGAAGCCGCGCGTGCGCATCTCGGCCCAAATGGATGGCGGCGGTCACGAGCGTGGCAACCGTTCCGGCACCTTGAACGTGCCTGGCATCATCGGCTTTGCGAAGGCAGCCGAGATCTTGATGGCGGAAGGGCCGGCCGAAGCAGCACGTCTCCAGCAACTGCGGGACCGTTTGCACAAGCGCATCACGGACGCCCTGGAAGAGGTCTACCTGAACGGCCACCCCGAGCATCGTTTGCCCGGCAACTTGAACCTGTCGTTCTCCTTCGTGGAAGGGGAGGGTCTGATGATGGCCATCAAGGACGTGGCCGTTTCCAGCGGGTCGGCTTGCACCAGCGCCAGCCTCGAGCCGAGCTATGTGCTCCGTGCCATGGGTTTGGACGAAGAAATGGCCCATTCCTCCATTCGTTTTGGCCTCGGCCGTTTCAACACCGAGGCGGAGGTCGACTACGTGGCCGACTTGATGGTGGGCAAGGTCCGCAAGCTCCGCGACATGTCGCCGCTCTACGAGATGCACAAGGAAGGCATCGACCTCAAATCGATTCAATGGGCAGCGCACTGATCGCGCTTGTCCTTCACGCCCTCACGGAAGAACCAACCATGGCCTACAGCGAAAAAGTCATCGAGCACTACGAGAACCCCCGCAACGTCGGCAGTCTGGACAAGGACGCGCCGGACGTCGGTACCGGTCTCGTGGGTGCCCCGGCATGCGGCGACGTCATGCGCCTTCAGATCCGCGTGAACGATGCGGGCGTGATCGAGGACGCACGCTTCAAGACCTTCGGCTGTGGCTCGGCCATCGCGTCGTCCTCCCTGGCGACGGAATGGATCAAGGGCAAGACGCTCGACGAGGCCGAAAAGCTGGTCAACAGCCAAATTGCCGAGGAGCTCAACCTGCCGCCGGTGAAGATTCATTGCTCGGTCTTGGCCGAGGACGCAATCAAGAGCGCCATCGACGACTTCCGCAAGAAGCAAGCAGCCAGGAAGGCGCTGGCGGGAGGTAGCTGATGCAATCGGCCGCAGCCGTCTCCCACGACTCTCCCGCGGGCGGTGACGCCTGGACGCAGGCGCTCGCTCGCACCCCCAGCAAGGGCCTCGGCATCACCTCGGCTGCTGCCGCTGGTGCGCGGGAGAAGCTGGCCAAGCGTGGCACGCCCAATGCGATCGTGCGTCTGGGCGTGAAGGGCGGGGGCTGTTCGGGCTTCAGCTACGTCATCCAGTTCGACGACGAGATGCCGCGCGAGCGCGACTACGGCTACGAGGTGGACGGCGTTCGCTTCGTGGTCGACAAGAAGAGCCTTCTTTACCTGGCCGGCAGTGTCTTCGACTACGAAAAGACGCTGATGTACCAGGGATTCAAGTTCAAGAATCCGAACGAAGCATCGAGCTGCGGCTGTGGCCATTCCTTTACTGTCCGCTGATAGCGGCTCTGGCTTCCCAGCTACGGAGCGTGGCGGCGACGCCTTCGACGTTCTCGGGCTCGAGCCACGCTACGATCTCGATCCAGCTCTCCTGGCGGAGCGGCATCGCGCGCTCAGCGTAGCCCTTCATCCCGACCGCTTCGCCGGTCGATCGCCGGTCGAACGACGGCTCGTCCTCGACCGCTCGATGCAGGTCAACTCTGCCTATCGAACGCTGCGGGATCCCATCGAGCGCGCTCGAGTCCTGGCGGCTCGACTCGGCATCCCCGACGTGGGCGAGGTAGCACACGACCTCGATTTGCTCGAGCGAACGATGGAGCAGCGTGAGGCGCTCTCCGCGGCAGTGTTTGCCGGAGATCGCGCGCGCATCACCGATCTGGCGCGTAGCGCGCGCACGAGCGAAGCAGCCCTTTTGCTGGAGCTCTGTAACCTATTTTCGGCACCCGAGCCGGGCAGTGCCGGCGTTCGACTGGCTGACCTGCTGTCTCGGCTGCGCTTCACTCAGCGCTTCGTGGAGTCGGCCGAAGCGGAACTGGAAGCGCCCTAGCCGCGCCGGAGAGACATCTTGCTGCTGGACATCTTCGACCCCAAAGCGCCGCCGCGCGCGATCGGCATCGACCTCGGTACGACGAACTCGATCGTGGCGGTCGTCACCGACGAGCGTCCGCACGCGCTCGTCACCTGCGATGGCGGTGCACTCTTGCCGAGCGTGGTCTACTACGGGAGCCACGATGCCGTGATCGTCGGCCGCGCTGCGCAGGCGCACCTACAGCGCGAGCCGCAGCGCACCATCGCCAGCGCCAAACGCTACATGGGGCGGAGTCATGCCGAGGTGGCTTTTGAGCAGCTGAGTCGGGTGAAGCTGCTCGAGCCAAAAACGGCTGAAGACGCGCGTGTCGTTCGCTTCGACGTGGGCGAGCGTGCGGTGACTCCGGTCGAGGTGTCGGCCGAGATCCTGCGCAGCCTGAAGACGAGCGCCGTCGACCAACTGACGCACGTCGGCGGCGTCGTGATCACGGTGCCCGCCTATTTCGACGACGCACAACGTCAGGCGACGCGGGACGCGGCTCGATTGGCCGGGCTCGAAGTGTTGCGCTTGATCAACGAGCCCACGGCGGCTGCGGTCGCCTACGGGCTGGAGCACGGGCAGGACGGGGTGTTCGCCGTCTACGATTTGGGTGGCGGCACGTTCGACGTCACGGTGCTCGAGCTAGCGGGTGGTGTTTTCCAGGTGCGGAGCACTGGGGGCGATAGCCAGCTCGGTGGTGACGACATCGATCGGCTGCTGGCGGCTCGGCTGCTCCTGGCCCAAGGATTCGCGGAGAAGGACACTGTTCCGCCCGAAGTGACGTCACTGGCCCTGGAGAGCGCGCGTCGGCTCAAGCACGCGCTGACCGATGCCGAAGCGGCCACGCTGACCTTGCCGAAACGTGGAGGCGGGGAGTTCGACTTCAGCCTCGATCGCACCCAGCTCGCCGAGCTATGCGGCCCGCTTCTCGAACGCACTGGGCAGGCCTGTAGGCGGGCGCTGCGCGATGCCGAGGTCGCGGCGGCCGAGCTCCAAGGCGTCATCTTGGTGGGTGGATCCACGCGCATGCCGGCGGTGCGCACCTTCGTCGAAAAGGCATTCGAACAAACGCCGCTCTCCGACCTCGATCCCGATCTGGTGGTGGCCTACGGGGCGGCTTTGTCAGCGGCCGCCCTGTCGGGCCAAGGCGACGACGTGCTCCTGCTCGACGTGCTTCCGCTCTCGCTCGGAGTCGAGACCATGGGCGGAGGCGTCGACAAGATTCTGCCCAGAAACACCACGATTCCAGCCGGAGCGCGCTCCACCTTCACCACCTACGCCGATGGTCAAACCGGCTTCGAGCTTCACGTCGTGCAGGGAGAACGTGAGCTCGCCAAGGACTGTCGCAGCCTGGCGCGCTTCACCCTGCGTGGCATCCCGCCCATGCCGGCTGGGCTAGCTCGGCTCGACGTTCATTTCGACGTCGACGAAAATGGACTGCTCCAAGTCCGCGCTCGAGAGACGACGACGGGCGTCGAGCAGAAGGTCGACGTCCGCCCGAGCTATGGACTGTCCGATGAGATGATCGAGGACATGCTGATCGATGCACTCGAACACGGCGAGACGGACCTCGAAGCGCGTCGCTTGGCGGACGCCAGCGTCGAAGCCAAGCGTGTTCTCTTGGCCACGCGCAAGTCGCTGGCGACCGATGCCGACCTCTTGGACCGGGCGGAGCGGGAGCGGATCGAGCACGCCGCCATCACCCTCGAGCAGGCGATCGAAGCTGGATCGGACGCTCGGTTGATTCAAGCTCGCATGGAGGCGCTCGATGTTGCCACCAAGGATTGGGCTGGGCGCCGCATGAACCGGGCGATCCAGGGCGCGCTCGGTGGTCACGGTGTGCTCGACGTCGAGCGCTCGGTGGAAGGCGCTCGCGGTGTGGACAGTCACGTGGAAGAGCACGGCCAGAATCGGGCACGGAGGATTGGTCAGTGAGCGAGCCGAACGCGACGGTCGAATTCGTCGACCAAGGCATCACGGTCGATGTGCCCGTCGGCTCGAGCATCCTCGATGCTGCGCAGGCCGGCGATGCCCCCGAGGGCTATGCCTGTGGTGGCGTCTGCGCTTGCTCGACGTGCCATGTCTACGTCAAATCTGGCGCGGAGATCTTGAGCCCTGCCGAAGAGGAAGAAGAGGACATCCTCGACAAGGCCTTCGACGTGCGCATGGACTCGCGCCTCGGCTGTCAGGCCAAGATCCTGCGTCCCGGCACGCTACGCGTCGTGATCAGTCGCGAGAGCCTGGAAGCCTACAAAAACGAGCACCCGGAAGCGCGCTAGCGCCGCGGGCGGGGCGGGAATGCTCGGCATCGACGACGGCAGTGCTCGGGCTCGGGTTCTCGGGCTCTTGCGCCGCCACGGCTACAACACGACGTCGTTTCAGGTCCTCGAGGACGGCATCCGCTACTGGTTCGATCCGAGCGGGCAGGCGTGTGTCGCGTACGTGGATACGGGCCGAGCATGGGTTGCTGCGGGCGCTCCCATCGCAGCCGAGGAATCGCTGGAGGACGTCTGCCGTGAGTTCGTGCTGGCCGCGAGGGTCGCCAAGCGGCGCGTCTGTTTCTTCGCCGTGCAAGAGCGACTCGTCTCGCGCAAAATTCTGGCGTGGACGCCAGTGGGAGTGCAGCCGTCTTGGGTGCCGGAACTTTGGCCCGAGAAGCTCCGCGCTTCGCGCGGCCTGCGGGAGCAGCTGCGACGGGCCCGGGCGAAAGCCGTCAGCGTGCGCATGGTGGCGGCAGCCGAGGTCTGTGAGCCTGCCTCCGGCGTCCGGGTCGCCATGGAGCGGATCGTCCGAACCTGGCTCGACTCGCGCCCGATGGCGCCGATGGGTTTCCTCGTCGACGTGCAGCCGTTCGTGTTTCCCGAGGAGCGCCGCTATTTCGTGGCCGAGCACGAAGGAGCCATCGTTGGCTTTCTGGTTGCCGTGCCGATCTTCGCCCGCCAGGGCTGGTTCTTCGAAGACTTCCTGCGCTTGCGAGACGCACCCAACGGCACGAACGAGCTCTTGTTCGACGCCGCCATGCGACAGGTCACGCGCGAGGGCGGACAGCTCGTCACGCTTGGCCTCGCGCCCCTCGCTGGCGACGTTTCGCCCTGGCTCGTGGCGGCTCGCGCTTGGCTCCGGGTGCTCTACGATTTCGACGGCTTGCGGCGTTTCAAGGCTCGCCTCGCCCCCGACACGTGGGAGCCGGTGCATCTGGCTTGGCCGGAGGGTCAATCGGGGATCGTGGCGCTCGCGGACGCTCTGGCCGCGTTCACGATGCGGGGTGGGGTCGCCCGGGCAAGCTTCGTTCGCTTCGGTCTGGAGACGGCCCTCGGTTCCCCGGAGTTTACCATCGTGCTTCTGGCCACGCTGCTCGTCCCTTGGACCGTCCTGCTCGCGTCGTCGAGCGCTGGCTGGTTTCCCGAGGCGTGGGTGCGCTGGGCGTGGGTGTCGTTCGACACGGCGCTCGTGGTCGCCTTGTTCTCCTTGGCCAAGCGCTGGCGGCCTTGGCTCGCCCGCAGTCTTGCCGCTGCCATCACCCTGGATGCCGCCCTCACCATCCTCGAAGTCGCGCTGTTCAACGTGCCGCGATCCAGCTCTTGGCTCGTTTTCTCCGTCCTCGTGCTGGCCTGCGCCGCCCCCCTGGCGGCGGCCACCTTCCTGTGGCTCGCCCTGCGTCGCACTCGGGTGGCCTGAGCGCGGCAGAAAGCGTGGGCCCCTCGGTCCTTCGGCGCTACCTTGGGGCCCAGAGGATGGGCACGATGACCCCGAACCAGCGCTCGAGCGAGGTCACGAGGCGTCGTGATCCCTTCGTCGTGGCGCTGGGTGTCGCGGCGGCGCTGCACGTCGCGCTGCTCGGCTGGCGGCTCGGACGGACGGCGTCGAGTCTGAGGCCGGACGTAGCGGACCTCGAAGTGGACGTGGTGGCTTGGGACCCAGTTGGCACGGACCAAGCGTCTCCGCCGCCGA
>Ga0247744_1000005_pt1 | contig 62953 bp, 44 predicted proteins | sample UWRJS154409C5_FD_180946 | JGI IMG/M metagenome (GOLD analysis project Ga0247744, IMG submission 180946) | Soil microbial communities from Arlington Agricultural Research Station in Wisconsin, United States - UWRJ-S154-409C-5 | ecosystem: Environmental > Terrestrial > Soil > Agricultural land... | reverse complement strand
GGGTGCGGCGGTCTTCTTGGTGGTTTGCGTCCTCTTGTCGTCGGTGGTGCTCGGCTTCGACGCCTGGCCGCTCTGGGCGAAAAAGATCACGAGCTTCAACGCGTCGCCTCACGTCAACCACATCTCGCTCTTGACGGTCACCTCCGGGTCCGAGGGCATTCAGCAGCTCGTGCTGCGGCAGCGGCTTCCCCTGCACGTGGCCTCGGTGCTGGTCTTCGTGCTGATGACGATCTGGGCGGCCTACCGGCGTCCGCCCCACGTCGCAGCGATTCTGGGCATTCTCTTGATGCCCGTCCTGCTCTACCCGGCGAACTACTACATCCATTTCGTGTTCTTGCTGCCACTTCTGGTGGACGAGCCCCTCGCTGCCACGACGCGGCGAGCCCGCATCGCCAGCGGCCGCGTATGGGTCATCGTGCTGGGCCTGTGCGCCGCGCAGTACTTCACGGTGAAGGAGCAAGCGCTCGACCTCCATTTCTACAACGCCAGCGTGCTGCTCATGGTGGCGACGTTCTTGATCTTGTGGTCGCTCCTGCCGCGTGACGGCAAAGGCGAGCTCATGCTGCCGTCGCTGTTGTTCCGTGGGCTCGACCTCGAGGCTCAGGCGGTGGGCGCGGGAGCGACGACCGCCGCGCTCGACGCTCAGGCGCCCACATCCATTTCCGACGCTGAGGTCTCGGACGTAAACAATTCCGAGCCGGAGACTCACGACGCAAACTCTTCACCAGTTGCTGACGAGGCAGCGGCCGTTTCAGGTTCGGCGGACGAGCCGGAGCGGGATCGGACGTAGGCGGCATTCGACTCGCCGGCCGAACGACGGTCCTTCCGGCCATTTTGGAAATCAGCGCGGGCACGTCGCGCTGAAAGTGCGCGCCACGGCGGCGAAAATTCGGGCGTGACGGAGTCGCGCGACACGCCCCGTTCTTTCGGCGTTAAGGTTTGGCCATGAAAACGATCCCCAATTTGGAGCGTTTGGTCGGGCTGCGCGAGGACGGCGGGCAGCCCAGTGTCGACCTCGAGGCCCTGCATCGCAGCATCGTCGTCAAGTTGGCCGCTCAGGGTTTCGAGGTTCCGGCGGCCGCCGAAGAGGGCAGCATCATGGAGCTCGCTGGGGATCTCTTCCAAAGGTACGCCGAGCAGAGCCGGCAGTTGACGGGCCAGCTGGCGCCCGTCGACGCGCGAATTCAGGCCTTCCTCGACCACATGCTCGCTTCGACCGGCGAGACGATTCTGCTGCCGAGCCAAACGCTCTTGCTCGATCGCTACGGCTTGGCGCGCGCACTCAGCCTGCCCGCCGGAGGTAGCCAGTACCACAACTCCGAGGTGTCGAGTTATCACCTGTCGAACGGCGTCTTGCACAACCCGGTCAACGATCGGCGCACCACCAAGGGTGTGTTTCACGTCGCCGAAGTGGGCCTGCCCGTGCCCGGCGACAAGGTCGCGGTGCCGCTTCTGGCCTTCGCGCGCTTGCTCAAAGCGGCGTTCGTCGCTCCCCCCGAGCTGCTCAAGCTGCCGTACAGCTCGGAGTGGGCGACGCCCGCGCACACCATGGTCTCGCTCCTCCTGCGACCCTTGGTTTGTCCGGCGGTTCCTGGTGTGCGTCCCGAGAAGCGCATGGAGATTCGGTTTTTTGCGCCCGGCGGCTTGGTTTCCAATCTGGACTTCGTCGAGAGCATCTTCGGCAACGCCGGGGATCCGAATTTGCCCGAGAACGATGCCGGACTGGATGCCGAGCACTGGACCGGGCACACCGGCTGCGTGGTGCTGGCGCCCCACCTGCGCAAGCTGAGGAAGCAGGACCTCGGGCTGCCGCACATCTCGGCCGCCACCGAGCGTCAGAAGGTGCAGGGCATGTGCTGGGCCGAGCCGCACGAGCTCTACAACGGCGGCAAGGCGTTCAAGATCGTCCTGCGCGATGCGCGCGGCATCATGGTGACGATCCTGGCCGACAACTACTTCGGCTACTGCAAGAAGGAGGTCAAGACGCAGATCAGCTTGTCCGCCAATCTCTCTGGCCTGGCTGAAGAAGAGCACTCGGGCGGCGCGCTGGCGTTCTCCGCCTATGGGCTCGGCACGCGCTTCTTGCCCGACCAGCGCATCGTCGGCACGGATCACGGCTACGCGGACGCCATCCGACTGCTCGGTGACACCGTCACCGTTCACGAGCAGGGCTACGCCACCGACAAGCGTTTCCCGAGCATCCACATCCTGCCCGAGGACATGGAGATCGACATGGCGACGCAACGGGCCCGCTGGACCCACCACGGCCAGGAGCAGTCGATTCGCGTCCTACCGGGCCAGGTCTACATGCACCCGAGCGGGTACAAAGTGCGGCTCGAGAAGCATCCGTCGGCCCCGAGCTGGCGCCTGATCGGCACGGTGCCGGAGGGGACCTACTGTCACAAGCCCTGCACCGTGTCGGGCGGCGGCAAGAGCGAGATCTCCAAGAGCCTGCACGATGCCATCCTGTACGGACCCGTCTACGTCGGTGAGTACGACAAGGACATGGACTACGTGGAGCAGATCATCGTGCGCAACTACGGCGGCTGCATCCGGCCGGAGTTCCGCGAGACTCAGTCCGACCCGTCGCGGCCGATCTTGTCCGGCGAGCGCTCGCTGGGCTCGGTGATCAAGCTATTGACCCCGAATCCGACCATCTACACCGACGAGCACAACGCGTATCTCGCCGCCATCCCCAATCACGTGCGCGCTATCGTGTTCGCGATCAAGCGCTTTTATCACGCCGAATGGGGCAGCGACTGGAAGAAGCACTTCGCCGTCGACATCGTGAACGGCGCTCCCGGTCACGAGCTCAAGCTCGACGGGCGCCAGCTGGTCGGCTCCTACCTGCGCGTCGGCCTGTGGAAGACCGGCGCCTGGCGCACCTACAAGCTCAGGCAAGACTTCATGCCCGCGGACAAGGTCCAGATGGAGGACGACATCACCGCCAGTACGGTCGTGCCGGCGAGTCAGATCCCGGGCCTACCACGTGAGTACGCTGCGCATCCGAGCCTCAAGATCGCCGAGAATTGCGAGTTTCGTCTGTTCCAGAGGCCGGATGACGCGATTCATCCCGGCTTCGACAAACAGACCGAGAAGGACATGTCGGACCCGGGCCTGTTCGTGTCGAATTTCCAACCGCTTTCGGCGGACGAGATGCGTGATCTCACCGAGCAGGTCGTTCTCTTCGATCTGTTCACCGAGCCGATGAAGGCGCACATGAAGAGCTCGGCGGCTGGCGCCGGCTACGACATCTGCTCGGCCAAGCCGCGTTTGGTCGGCGGCAAACCCAGCAAGAATCCGCGCTACTTGCAGGTGCGGCCGGACGTTTCGAAGCCCCGTGACCGCTACCTGGCCGAGCTCGGGGCTCGTCTCTATCGCCGCATTCCCGCCAAAGATCCGGTGGTCTTTCCGGTGATCAGCGTGCTCAGCGGTCGCCGCAACAATCCGCCGGATGAGAGCGAAGGCGTGAAGATTCGTTCGCTCGCCGTCTATGGTCCCATCCACTATCAGGAGCTGCCCGAGCTCTTCATGGACTACATCTGCTCGGTGACCGGAAAGTCGCCGAGCACGACCGGTGCCGGCTCCGAGGGTGCGCTGACCAAGGGTCCGTTCAACGCCATCTTCGCCACCGCCGATTTGAACAATGCGCTCGTGTCGATGCTACTCACGGGCTACGGCGGCTTCAGCACGGCCGCGGGCTGGATTGGGCCCGACTGCCGGGTGGATCACGACGTCAGCCTGCTCATTCCGGAAATCTGGTGCCGCCTCTTTCCCGAAGAGCGCGATCCGGAGCGCATGATCGCGCGCGGCGAGCTGGAAAAGGTGGCCGACTTCGAGTTCGAGGGTCGCCGAGTGCTGGCGAGCCGCCTCGGCTACCGCATCACCGAGCGCTTCGTGCACACCTATTTCGGCCGCGTTTTCGACAATCCGGTGGCCGTGTTCAACGAAGAGATCTTGAGGCCGGAGACGCAGGACCTCGCCGTCTTCGCCGACGGGGTGAACAACATCGTCGAAGCGCAGGAGGCTTCAGCACGCCAGTACTTCGAGGATGGCAGCGTCGACTCGGCCTGCCCGCCCTTGCGCGCCCTTCTGCACATCATGGCGTACGGCCATTACGAGGGACGCGGTGTCGACGATCCGGCCATCCGTGGGCTCTTCACGCGCGAGGCGCTCCTGGCGAGCGAGTGGTATCAGAAGCGCCTGGCCATCAAACAAGAGCGCGAGGTCGCACTGTGGACGCGCCACGTGCGGGAGCTCGAACGCTTTTTGGCCAAGCCGGGCTACGCAGGCGAGGCGGCTCGACTGGGCATCGCGGAGCGACTGCAGGCAGCCAAAGCGGAGCGAGAGAGGGTTCTCTCGCCCGCCTACGTCAGCGAGCTCGTCGGCACCCTGGGCGCGGATCCCGTCGTACCGCCCGGGCAGGAGGCCGTCATCGAACCTGCGGTCGAGAGCGGCGTGACTGGTGGCAGTCGGCGTTTTGCGGTCAACTGAGGGGCCTTGTCCGAACAAGCACAGCCCGAACCAGCACTGCGCCAGCGGAGTCTAGCCGCACTCTTGCTGTTCTTTCCTCTCGCGCTGTTCGCCGAGGTGCTCGTAGTCCGCACGCACCATCGCCCGCTCGGTGCGGCGACGTACTCTTCGGTGGTCGTGATCGCGTTCCTGCTGTGCTCGGCGGCCATAGCTCAGCTGTCCACGCCGCGCCCGACTGGCCCGAGATTCCGATTGCACCTGGTCCGAGCTCAGCTGGCCTGGGCGCTCGGCGGGGTCGGGTTTCTGATCGCAATGAGTCGGCTGATCGGTTGACGCTCCCGGATCCGAGACCTACCTTCGAAAGATTGTGCCTCCGCGTTTCGTAGCCTTCACTGCCAAGCGCTTCGGCAGGCAGCGGATCCGAGCGTGGTGCTGGGCACTTCTAGCGCTGGTGCTCGCGCTCGTCGGCCCTGCCCCCCGGCAGGCCTTGGCGACCACGGCGGAGGGGGCTACCGCGCAGGAGCTCGGCCGGATGCCCGCGGATTTCAGCCGGCTCGACCTCGGCTGGCTCGCCATCGAATATCACCCGTCCCTGGCCGTGTCGGCCCGCCGGCTGTCGGACGTCGGGGTGGATTTTCGCCAGGAGCTCCAGAGTCTGCTCGGCAAGCCAGTCCTCAGCCACGTGACGGTGCGGCTCGGGCGCACGGCCGGCGAAATGGAGCTCTTGGCGCCGCCCGGTGCAAGGCTTCCCCGTTACGCGTCCGGGGTCGCCTTCTCGGAGCAGGGGCTGGTGTTGCTCACGGCGGCGCCACGGCATCCTGGAGACCGGCACGACCTCGCCGAGGCCTTCCGGCACGAGCTCTCTCACGTCGCCCTGCACGAGGCTGTGGGGCGTGATCGCGTTCCCCGTTGGTTCAACGAGGGCTTCGCCGTGCACACCTCGGGCGAAGCCGAGACGGCGCGCATCCAGGCGCTCTGGACGGCCACCGTGGCCGAGACCCTCATTCCCCTCGACCGCCTGCGCACGAGCTTTCCCGAGCGCGACGACGAAGCCAGCATCGCCTACGCCGAGTCAGCCGACCTCGTGCGCTACTTGCTCAAGGGCGAGCAGCGCCATCGCTTCTCGGATTTGCTCGAGCGCCTGCGGCGGGGGCAGTCGTTCGAACCAGCCTTGGCTGACGCCTACGGGACGACCTTGTTCGTGCTCGAGCGCGACTGGAAGCGGGATCTGGCCAAGCGGTACACGTTCTGGCCGGTGCTCTTCGGCGGCTCTCTGGTTTGGGTCCTGGGCCTGGGCCTTTTGGTGGCCGGCTACGTCAAGCGCCGCCAGCGGGCCCGTCAGAAGCTGCTCCGCTGGGCGCGCGAAGAGGCGAGCGAGGACGCGCGGCGTGAGCTGGCGCTCGCCGTGCTCAGACAAGCCGGCCCGGTCCGCGTCATCCTCGGTCCCGCTGGTGGTCCGACAGTGCGTCTGGTCGGGCCGGAGGTCGCTGGTGACGGCCTCCTCGGTCCCGCCCCGGGGAGCACTGGGGAGCGGGCCACTGGGGAGCACGGCGGCGACCAGGGTGGCCCCCTCGGTCCCAGCGGCGAGGCGACCCACCTGCCCACGAGGACGACCGTCCACGTGCCCAAGGTCGAGCACGACGGCGGCTGGCACACGCTCCACTAGGCTCGCCGCCCAGAGGAGCCGCCCAGGAGCCCTCCGGCGCGCTCCGCCAGCCCGCGGCGCACCGCTAGCGCTAGCCCGTCCGCCGAGGGGCCGCTGAAAAGAAAACACCCTGGACTTCGTAGAAGCCCAGGGTGGGAAAAGAACAGCGGCCCAGAAACGGGGAAGGGGGGAGAGGAGGGGGAGAAGTTTCAGGGCCGCTGAGGTACTGCGGCGTGCGCTCCTGCCGGGAGGCAGCAGCTTCACACCTGCCGGGGTCATTGCAGAGAGCGTGCCAATGGGGCTGTGAAACATTTCAGTCTGTTGGGGAAGCGTGGATCGCAGAAGTGCAATGTTCTCACCCCCCGGTTTCATCGGAGCAACTCCGTTTCGCCACCGTAGCGTCCCGGTTCAGCCTGTTCGCCATGATCCAGCCGCGACGGCTGCCCGGTGGGCTGTCCGGGTCTGTCTGCAAAAATGACTAGAGGATAGTGTGGGATTCCCGGGACCTATGCCGGGAGAGGTAGTGAAGGAGCACGGGGTGGGTTGGGCCTAGCCAGGGGCGGACGCGAGTGCTGCCAGCGAGGCCCGAGAGGGCTCGAGCAGCAGCGGGTGCTACTTAGCGCTGTCTACCGTGCAAATCTGAAACACCCTCTCGGAGGAGCTCGTCGCCTCCCCTTGGCCGCACAAACGCCGAAGGGCGCCCGTTTCGGGGCGCCCTTCGGAGCGGGAGCGGCTTCGTGCCGACCCTCGGTCGACTCAGAAGTCGCCGCCGCCGTGGCCGTGTCCGCCAGCGGCTGCCTTGTCGTCCTTCGGCTTCTCGACCACCAGCGCCTCGGTGGTGAGCATGAGGCCCGCCACGCTCGCTGCGTTCTGCAGAGCCGAGCGCACGACCTTGGCCGGGTCGATCACGCCCGCAGCCACGAGATCCTCGTACTTGTCGGTGCGTGCGTTGTAGCCGAAGTTGCCGGAACCCTCGCGGACCTTCTGGACCACGATGGAGCCTTCGAGACCGGCGTTGCCGACGATCTGGCGCAGGGGTTCCTCGATCGAACGGCGGATGATGCGGACGCCGACGGCTTCCTCGTCGGTGACCTTCAGGTTGTCGAGCGCACTCTGCGCGCGCAGCAGTGCTACGCCACCACCAGGCACGATGCCTTCTTCGACTGCAGCGCGCGTGGCGTGCAGAGCATCTTCGACGCGAGCCTTCTTCTCCTTCATCTCGGTCTCGGTGGCAGCACCGACCTTGATGACGGCCACACCGCCGACCAGCTTGGCGAGGCGCTCCTGGAGCTTCTCGCGGTCGTAGTCGCTGGTGGTGTTCTCGATCTGGGCGCGAATCTCCGCCTGGCGACCGACGATCTTGTCCTTGTTGCCAGCGCCGTCGACGACCGTGGTCGTGTCCTTGTCGATGTTGATCTTCTTGGCCTGACCCAGATCGCTGATCGTCACGTTCTCGAGCTTGAGGCCGAGCTCTTCGCTGATGACCTGGCCACCGGTGAGGATGGCGATGTCCTTGAGCATCTCCTTGCGGCGGTCACCGAAGCCGGGGGCCTTGACGGCGGCGCAGTTGAGCGTGCCGCGCAGGCGGTTCACGACCAGCGTGGCCAGAGCCTCGCCCTCGATGTCCTCGGCGATGATCAGCAGGGGCTTCTGCTGGCGAGCAATCGCCTCGAGCACCGGCAAGAGGTCCTTCATGTTCGAGATCTTCTTCTCGCTCAGCAGGATGTAGGCGTCGTCGAGCGAAGCCTGCATGCGCTCGGTGTCGGTCACGAAGTAGGGGCTCAGGTAGCCGCGGTCGAACTGCATGCCTTCGACCACGTCCAGGCTCGTCTCGGCGCTCTTGGCCTCTTCGACCGTGATCACGCCTTCCTTGCCGACCTTCTCCATGGCCTGGCTGAGCAGCTTACCGATCGTCTCGTCGCCGTTGGCCGACACGGTGCCGACCTGAGCGATCTCGTTCGGGTCACGCGTGGGCTTGGCCTGCTTGGCCACCTCGGCCACGAGCGCCGCCACGGCCTTGTCGATGCCGCGCTTGATCTCCATGGGGTTGTGGCCGGCGCTGACCAGCTTGGAACCCTCGCGGAAAATGGCCTGAGCCAGCACGGTCGCGGTCGTGGTGCCGTCGCCGGCCACGTCGGACGTCTTGCTCGCCACTTCGCGCACCATCTGTGCGCCCATGTTCTCGAACTTGTCTTCGAGCTCGATCTCCTTGGCAACGGTCACGCCGTCCTTGGTGACGGTGGGAGAGCCGAAGCTCTTCTCGATGACGACGTTGCGCCCCTTGGGGCCGAGCGTGACCTTGACCGCGTTGGCCAGGGCGTTCACGCCGTTGAGAATCTTGGTCCGTGCGGACTCGTCGAATGCGATTTCTTTGGCAGCCATTTGCTAGTTCTCCTTGCTGTAGTCTTTGGGGGTGGGGCGGATCAGCGCTCGATCACGCCGAGGATGTCGTCCTCGCGCAGGATGAGGCGGTCTTCGCCGTCGAGCTTCACTTCGGTGCCGGCGTACTTGCCGAACAGGATGCGATCGCCAGCCTTGACCGAGGGCTCGATGCGCTTGCCGTCTTCGATCTTGCCGGGGCCCACTGCGAGGACTTCACCCTCGATGGGCTTCTCCTTGGCGGTGTCGGGGATGATGATGCCGCCCTTGGTCTTTTCTTCCTCGGCGATGCGCTTGACGATGACGCGGTCCTGCAATGGTCGGATCTTGGTAGCCATGATCGGGAACTCCTGAGTGGAACGAGCGGGAACCGGTGCCCGCGGACCGACGCGCTGGCGAATGCAGCCTAAGTCGGTGAAACAATGGATGTTTTCGAATTAGCACTCGCCGGTCGAGAGTGCTAGCAGCGGGAAGGTAGGGATGGACGGGCGGGTGTCAACCGATCGGACCGCCGATTGTGCAGGGTCGGGTGCAGATCGGCCCCGGAACCAGTGCTGGCCCTGGATCGGTGTGCAGTGACACGGTTCAGGGCGCCGGCTGGGGCGCCTCGCGCCTCAGTAACCGAAGTCTCGCGTGGCCTTGGTCTTGGGCTTCGGTGCGGGCGCAGCGGGTTCCGGCGCAGGAGCCGGCTTGGTCGACACCGTCGCCGTCTTGGTGGCGGCCGGTTTGGTGACGGGCTTTGTTGCGACCGGTTTGCTCGCGGCGGGCTTGGTCACTGCAGCTGCGGGCGCGGGCGCCGCCGGCGGCGGAGCGGGGGCTGCCACCGGGGCTGGGGCGGGAGCAGGCGTTGGCGGGGGGGCAGGAGCCGGAGCCGCCACGGGCGCCACCGTCACCGCAGCCGGAGCGGCGGAGGGTGCCGCATTCGCCTCGGCTTCGCCGTCGTCGCCGCCGATGGACATGAAGAGCACGATCGAGAGGGCCAAGGCGGCGAGGCCGACGCCACCCCAGAGCAGGAGCGGTGACTTTTCGAGCGGGATGCCGGCTGGGGTCGCCGACGCGCGTTGAGGAGGCAGCGTGGGCGGCAGGCTGGATGCCTGGGCGGCCGCGGCCACGGCGGGATCGGTGCCGAACGCCTGGACCATGAACGGTGTGCCGTCGGAGACGGTGCGCGCCATCGGCGACCAGCGCTCGAGTGCGGCCAGGAATTCATCGGTGCCTTGAAAGCGCCGCGACGGCTCGCGATCCATGGCGCGACGGACGATGGCCGAGAAGGCCGGATCGAGCCCCACCACGAGCTCCTCCGGATTCGGCGCTTCGGACAGCACGATCTTGAACATCAGCTCGTTGAACGTCGTGCCGTCGAAGGGCACCTTGCCGGTCAAGGCTTCGAAGGCGATGACGCCGAGCGAGTAGATGTCGGACAGCTGGGTGACGTTGCTCGCGCCCTTGGCCTGCTCCGGCGACATGTAATACGGCGTGCCCATCAAGGCGCCGGTGCGGGTCATGCTCATGTCGCCGCCGAGCACGGCGAACTTCGAAATGCCGAAGTCGATGAGCTTGACGAAATCTTGGCGGCCAGCCTTTTCCTTGAGGATGAAGATGTTGTCCGGCTTCAGATCGCGATGGACGATGCCGGCCTTGTGGGCTGCGCTCAGGCCGACCAGTGCCTGGGCGAGGATCGGGCGCACCTCGTGCGGCGACATGCGGCCGAGGCGCTGGATGCGTTCGGACAGCGGCTCGCCGTCCAGGTACTCCATGACCATGTAGCGCGCGCCGTCCGGAAAGATGCCGACGTCGAGCACTTCCAGGATGTGGTCACTGCCGATGCGGCCAGCCGCTTGTGCCTCGCGCTCGAAGCGCCGCACCGCACCTTCGTCGGCCGCGGCGGCCCCAGGATGCAGCACCTTGATCGCCACGCGCCGGCTGATCAGGGTGTTCTTCCCTTCGTAGACCGCGCCCATCCCGCCTTCGCCGATCAAGCGAACGATCTGGTACTTGCCGTCGATGAGTTGGCCGATCGCGATGCTCATGTCGTTGTGCCACTACGGGAGGAGAACCAGGTCGCGCTCGGCGCTGGCCTGGCCCTTGCTACTTTTGCCCCGAATCAGCTTTTCCAGCAATACGGCGCGCGTGCGGCACGGGCACAACGCCGGCGTTTCTTTACTCATCCGAGCAACAGTCGAGGATCGACACGCCGGAGCGGTGCCGCTGCAAAGCCTGCTCGGCGGGGCTCGTGCGGGCCTCCAAGAGCTCGAAGACGGGCGCGAGGTAGCTGCGTTCGTCGGGCAAGCCTTCACTTTGGGCGCGACGGCCGAGGCCGGCGTCCGCTAGGGACACGAGCACGCTCGCGAGCTCGAAGCCGTCAGGCCATTTGGGGCCGACGCCGGCGGCGAGCCCGCGCGTGACCAGGCCGGGGCGGGCCAGGAGCACGTCCGAAAGCTCGAGCTCCTGCGTCAGCTGGTAGGCCGCATCGAGCGCTTGCTCGTCGTAGAGCAGCCCGGTCCACATGCCGACGGCAGCCAGGGACAGCCCCCGCGTCTGCGCGTCGAGAGGCCTGACCTCGAGCGTCGACTTCAGTCGTGCCTCGGGGAACAGCGTCGCCAGGTGGAGGCGAAAGTCGGCCAAGGTGGCGTGATGGCCCTCGTAGCCATGGGCGAGGAAGTCGCGAAACGTCTGGCCGGTGTTGCGCAACGGTGCGCCGTCACGCCAAACGAGGAACATCCCAGCATCGAGGGCCCATTCGACGTAGTCCTCGTAGGACGGCAAGGTCTTCTGCCACAGGCTGGGGATGAGCCCGCTTCGACTTGGGTCCATGTGGAGCCAAACGTTGCCGCGCTCGCTCAGACGCTCGGCGACGCGGCCCTCCTTGAACGGCGCGTTGGCGAAGAGGGCGTGGAAGATGGGCGACAGCTTGAGCGACACGACGGTCTTCTTCATCGCGTCGACTTCCGACGAGTAGTCGAAGTTCGCCTGCACGGTGGCCGTGCGCTGCATCATGTCGTGAGCTGCGGGCCCGCGCGTGGGCAGATACTCGCGCATGATGGGGTAGCGCACCTTCGGCACCCAGGGCAGCTCGTCCAAGCGGGCAAACGGATGAAACCCCGTGCGCAGCCAGCGAATGCCGAGAGCCTCCGAGATGGGTCCGAGCTCCTGCAGGTGCTGATCGCGCTCGCTCAGGATTTCCCCCAAAGTCCTGAGCGGTGCGCCGCTCAGCTCGAGCTGAGCGCCCGGCTCCAAGGTGATGCTCTGGGCGCCTCGGTGCAGGGCAATCGGCGGGCCGTCCGGCCGTTCGCGCACGCACTCCCAACCGTGGCGACGCGCCAGATCCTCCATCACCGCGCGGACGCCGAACGGGCCGTCGTAGGCGAGCGGCGTAGAGGTGCTTTGGTGAACGCCGAACTTCTCTTCCTCGACGCCGATGCGAAACTCGGAGCGCGGTTTCTCCGCCACGGCGAAGATGGAACAGAGCTCCGAGCGCCGCACGGGGCGCTCGTCTTCGGTCTCGGAGGAGGATCGGGGCTCAGCCATCACTCGGGCCGAACGGAGCGGCCACCGATGGATGAATCATACCCAGGCGCGACGCAAGCGCGCGGGTGTGGTCTTCGGTCGTTCCGGCGCCACCACCAACGATTCGGGCGCCACTAGCCGTCAATTCCACCGCGCGATCGACCCAGGACGAAAAGAGAGGACTGGGAAAGCCACGCAGGGCGTCCGGTGCGGCGGCCAACAAGGTCCCCGGGATCACGTCGGGCGCGAGGCCTTCCAGGAGGCGCAGGCGTCGGAGCCCTTCCTCCGCCGAGTCGACTTCGAGCAGCACCGCTTCGGCGCCCGCATCGGTCAAGGAAAGAGCCAGTCGAGGTAGCTCGTCGTCGGTGGCCATGTAGCGATCGACCACGGCCCAGGCGGTCCCATGGTTCGCTGCCGCTGCCACCGCGAACACCAGGTCGAGACGCGAGCCCATGCCGCGGACGATCATCAGATCGGCGCCGCCTGCAGCAATGCGCTTGGCGTGCTCGAGCGTTTCGTCCTCGAAGCGCCCGCGCTGCGTGGCGCTCACCAGCTCACTGCCGAGAACACCCGCCACACCGACTGGCCTCGGCCAAGCGGCGGTCAGCTCGCTCAGCAGCTCGAGGGCAATCCCCGTCAAGCGGGCGGCCCGGTGTTCCATGGCGGCTTCCGCCAGCGCTCGCGGTGTGGTGTCGGCCGTCAATGCCGACAGAATGTCGACGTTGCAGGACAGCTCCGCTTGGTGGTGCGCGCTCACCGCCTGGGGATCTCGATGCAAGATGGCGCCGAGCGCTCCAGGACCGTCCATCTCGAAGCCGCGAGCACGCAAACTAGCCCCGACGTCGGCATCGAGGACGATGGGCCTGCCCTTGTAGAGGCGAGCGCGGAGCTTGGCGTAGCTCACCATGATAGGGGAGCACACGTGAGGCTCGTGAGGAAGGCTGGGCGGGGCTTTTGGGGCGTTGACGGCGGTGGCTCCGCGACGTACCAGACGCCGTGAGCTTTTGGGGGCTTTTCCGCGGTGGGTTGGTCCGGTTCCGGTCACCACTCCTGGCCGTCGTTCTGGCTGGGCTGGCCGCCTTCCTGCTCTACCGCCTGAGCACCTACCAGTCGCTGGAGCAGTGGCTGGTGTTTCGCTACCTCGGCTACTGGGCGATCTGCATCCTCGCCCTCTTGGCCTCCACCACGTTCGGCTATGCGCTGGTCTTGCGCGTCGTGGGCCATGCTTGGAGCGTTCCGGAGCGCTTGGCCATCGGCGCCGCTGTGGGCGTGGCTGCGTTCGGCATTGGCTGGAACGCGCTCGGCTTCCTGCACTTATATGGCGCGTGGACCATGGCGGCTTGGCCGCTCGCGCTCTTCGCGCTCGGCGCGCCGACTCTGTGGCGCGAGCGTCGACGGCTCTGGCGCTATCGTTTGCGCACGAAGCGTCTCCAGGGCGGCCTGACGTTGGTCGAGGTGGCCTTGCTCTGCGTTGGGGCGGTCGGCCTGCTCTTGGCTTACGGCGCCAACCTGACGCCCCAGAACGTGGCCTTCGATGCGCGCTGGTACCACTTGCCGATGGCCGAGCGTTACGCCGTGGATGGTGGGATCGTGCGCTACGCGGACGGCTGGTTTTTGGCTGGGTACCCGCACCTCGCGTCCATTCTCTACTCGTGGTGCTTCTCGCTGCCCTTCGCCACCACCTTCGACCGCGTCGAGCTGTGCCTGCACTTCGAGTTCGTGCTGTTTCTGGCCACGCTGGCCAGCGTCGGCGTCTTGGCTCGCACCATTGCTCCTCGTGGCAGCCCACTGCCGCGCTTCGGGGCTTTCGTGCTCTTCCTGTTCCCGGAATTCTTCATCTACGACTCGAGCCTGAATGGCGGCGCGGATCACGTCGCCGCGTTTTGGGCTCCGGCGCTCTTCCTGGTGACGCGCCGCGTTTGGACTCGCTTCGGGCGGGGTCCGCTGATTTTCTTGGCGATCCTGGTGAGCGCAGTGATGCTCACCAAGTACACAGCCTATGGTCTGCTGGTGGGCCCGGCTCTCGGCCTGTTTGGTCGCGCCGTTTGGCTCGCTGTTCGGGACATCAAGGCCAAGCGCCCGGTCGTGCCGCTGCTCGCCCGCTGTGGGCTCGTCGTCCTGGCCCTCCTGGTCCTCACGACGCCCCACTTTCTGAAGAACTTCGTCTTCTACGACAATCCGTTCTTCCCCCTGGCCTCGGACTGGTTCCACGGGAGGCCGTGGAGTCGGGACGCTGCGACGCGGCTCTTCACCATGTACGGGACGAACTGGACGCCGGTGCACGACTGGGAAGGTGTGGCGACGACCCTGGCGCAGCCTGTCACCTTCCCGTTCACGCCGCGCGATTGGCCAACGTTTCACCACGAATGGCCAATGTTCGGCTTCCTGTTCACCCTGCTCACGCCCGTTCTGGCGTTTGGGCGCACGCGCTCGCTACTCGGCCTCTACGCCGTCGCGAATCTCGGCGTGATGTTTTGGTTCTGGACGTACCACCAGGACCGCTACCTGCAGGCGTACTTGCCCTGGATGACGGCGGGGACGTGGGTGGCGGCGGTCATTGCGGGTCGGCTCGGTAAGTGGTCTCTCGCGGCGACCATCGCACTCTTTTTCGTGCAGTGGAGCTGGGGTGCTGACGCGCCGTTCTTCGGTAGCCATGCGGTGGCGGGTCAGCCTCTGCGCACGACGATCGATCATTTGAGTGGAGGCTTTGCTGGTCGTCCGCTCGAGCAGCGCTTGGCAGCGTATGGCGACATGGAGCAGCTCCGGCAGAAGCTACCGAAGGATGCACGCGTGCTCAGGCACGAGATGCAGATCCATCTGGGGCTCGGCGTGTCGTGTGTCACCGACTGGTTCCAATCGGGGATCGACTACACCGAACGGCCGAGTCCAGCCGGCGTGCAGGAGATCCTGCGCAAGACGGGTGTGACGCATTTGATCTGGCACCCGAGCTCCGCGCGAGGCTTCAACAGCGTCGGCATGGATGTGCTGTTTTTCGACTATGTCGAGCACTACGTCGACAAGCCGAGCCGGGTTGGCGGCGTCATGCTCACGCCGCTCGGCAAGCGCGACGATCTGCCCAAGTCCGAGCTCGTCGTGCTCTACGCCGGTTGCGACGGGACCTACGCTCCGGGCATCTACGGAGCCGGTGAGATGAGCCGCTACCCGTACGCACCTCCAGCGCCCCAGATCAAGCCGCGCACTCGACTCGGGATCAAGGGTCTGTCGCGAAAGCTGGACGAGGTCGATGCGGTCGTTTGGGGCGCGCGTTGTCAGAAGGGGCTCGACGACCCGGCGCGGCACGGCTTCACCTCGGCGGCCAAGCGCGGCGACGACACCATCTTCGTGCGGCGCGCTGGCCGGCCGGCGCGCCCTCTACCGTGAGCTAGGGGGCTCTTGCGCCGCGAGCTGTTCCCATTGCGGTCCCCAGCGCTGGCCCTGCTGCTCGGGGGGCTGTCCGTGTTCTTGCTCCACCGACTGGCGGGCTACTTGCCGCTCGGCGAGTGGCTCGTCTTTCGCTACCTGAGCTACTGGGCTCTCAGTCTGCTCGCGGCCCTGGCGGCCACGACCTTCGGCTACGCACTGGTCGTCCGCTTGGTGGGCCATGTCTGGAGCGTGCCCGAGCGGTTGGTCGTTGGTGCGACGGTGGGCGTGGCGAGCTTCGGCATCGGCTGGAACGTTCTCGGCTTTCTCCAGCTCCATGGCGCGCTGTCTTTCGCGGCATGGCCGCTCTTGCTGCTTGGACTGGGTGCTCCGACGTTGTGGCGCGAGCGCGCGCGGCTTTGGCGCTTTCGCCTGCGGACGAAGCGCCTCGAGAAGGGCCTCACGTTGGTCGAGGTCGGCCTGTTGTGCCTTGGACTATCGGGCATCTTCTTGGCCTATGCGGCCAATCTGACGCCCGACGGCGTGAGTTTCGATGCGCGCTGGTATCACCTGCCGCTCGCGGAGCGCTATGCCGCGGCCGGCGGCATCGTTCGCTATCCGGATGGTTGGTTTCTTGCCGGCTACCCGCATCTGGCATCCATCCTCTACGCCTGGTGCTTCTCGGCCCCGTTCGGCACGACCTTCGATCGCGTCGAGCTCTGTTTGCACTTCGAGTTCGTGCTGTTTCTCGTCACGCTCGCTGGCATGGCCGTACTGGCCCGCGTCGTCGCTCCCCGAGCACGACCCCTGCCGCGCTTTGGTGCCGCCGTGCTGTTCTTGTTCCCGGAGTTTTGCATCTACGACTCCAGCCTGAATGGCGGGGCGGATCACATCGCCGCATTCTGGGCGCCAGCGCTGTTTCTCCTCACGCGCCGGGTGTGGCCGCGCTTCGGCGGCGGGGCGCTGGCCCTCCTCACGATCGTGGTGAGCGCCGTCCTCCTCACCAAATACACGGCCTACGGCCTGTTGGTGGGTCCTGCTGTGGGTCTCTCGGGTCGGGCCATCTGGCTCGTCGCTCAGGAGCTCCGGGCCCGACGCACTACGCGGCCCCTCCTGTCGCGATGCGGGATCGTGCTCGGAGCCATCGTCGTCCTGACGATGCCGCACTGGCTGAAGAATCTCGTCTTCTACGACAACCCCTTCTTCCCCTTGGCATCGGATTGGTTCGACTCGCGACCCTGGACCTCGAGCGCTGCCGAGCAGGCGGTCACGCTGTACGCCAGAAAGTGGACGCCCGCGCACGACTGGGACGGCGTCCTGGCGACGCTGGCGCAGCCGATCACCTTTTCCTTCCAGCCCGCCGATTGGTCGACGTTTCACCGCGACTGGCCGATGTTCGGCTTCCTGTTCACGTTGCTGACGCCCGTCTTGCTGGTCGGGCGCACGCGCGCGCTGCTCGGTCTCTACGCTTCCGCCAATTTCGGCGTCCTCTTCTGGTTTTGGACCTACCACCAGGATCGGTACCTGCAGGCGTACGTGCCCTGGATGGTGGCGGCGACCTGGGTGACCATGGTGATCGCGGGTCGTCTGGGCCGAGCGGCCGCTCTGGCCACGTGCGCTCTCTGTTTCGTGCAGTGGGCCTGGGGAGCGGATGCGCCATTCTTCGGCAGCCATGTGCTGACTGGACAGCCGCTCTCCGCGACCATCGATCATTTGGCGGGAGGCTTTGCTCGTCGTCCGCTCGAGCAGCGCTTGGTGGTGGATGAAGCGATGGAGCAGCTTCGACGCCGCCTACCGAAGGACGCCCGGGTGCTTCGGCACGAGTTTCGCTTACACCTCGGGCTCGGCCTAGCGAGCGTGACCGACTTGTATCAGTCCGGCATCGCCTACACCGAGCGCCCGAGTCCCGCCGGAGTGCACCGGAGCCTGAGCGAGATGGGCGTGACGCACTTGGTGTGGCGCTCCCAGGTCGCGGAGGGGTTCAACAGCATGGGTGCGGACGTGTTGTTCTTCGACTTCGTGGAGCATCACGTCGGCGCAAAAGAGCGCGTCGGTGATTTGTTGCTGGCGCCGCTCGGCGAGGGCAAGGACCTTTCAGCGCGTGAGCTGCGGGTGCTCTACGCTGGTTGCGATCCGACCTTCGCGCCCGGAGTTTATGGGGCGGGCGAGATGACCCGGCTGTGGGACACACCGGGGGCAACCCAGGTGACGCCAAGGGCCGCACTCGGGACGAGCACACTTACGCCGATCCTAGCTGCGGTGGATGCCGTGGTGTGGGGTGCACGTTGCCACCCGGAGCTCGACGACCCATCGCGCCGCGGCTTCGTGGCGGCGGCCAAGCGCGGGGACAGTGGCATTTTCGTGCGGCGTTCTTCCCGGCACGCGGACGTCACAACGACGACGGATGCGTTTCCGTGATAGCGTCGGGTCCCAGCGAATGAAGAAGGCGCTCATCACGGGGATCACGGGACAGGACGGCTCTTACCTGGCGGAGCTCTTGCTGGAGAAGGGCTACCATGTGTACGGCCTGGTCCGGCGCTCATCGAGCTTCAACACGCAGCGGATCGATCATCTCTACCAAGATCCCCACGAGGGAGACGTGCGCCTGCGCTTGGTTTATGGCGATCTGCACGACGCCAGCTCCATCAATCAGATCCTGCGTCGGATCCGGCCTGACGAGATCTACAACCTCGGCGCCCAGAGCCACGTACGCGTCAGTTTCGACATCCCGGAATACACCGCCGAGGTGACGGGCCTGGCGTGCGTTCGCTTTCTCGAAGCCATCCGTGAGTCGGAGCTCGATTGCCGCTTCTACCAAGCGTCGTCTTCCGAGCTCTACGGCAAGGTGCGGGAGGTCCCGCAGAACGAAGACACTCCCTTCCATCCGCGTAGCCCTTACGCGTGCGCCAAGGCCTACGCGTACTACATCACGGTCAACTACCGCGAAGCCTACGGGCTCCACGCCAGCAATGGGCTCCTCTTCAATCACGAATCGCCGCGCCGCGGCGAGACCTTCGTGACCCGCAAGATCACGCGCGCAGCCGCACACATCAAACTCGGCATGCAGGACAAGCTGTTCCTCGGCAATCTCGATGCCAAGCGCGACTGGGGTTTCGCCGGAGATTACGTGGAGGGCATGTGGCAGATGTTGCAACAGCCGCAGGGCGACGACTACGTCTTGGCCACCGGGGAAACGCATTCGGTGCGTGAGTTCTTGGACGTCGCGTTTGGCCGCCTCGATCTCGACTGGACCAAGCACGTCGAGATCGACCCACGCTACTTTCGGCCAGCGGAAGTGGACCTTTTGCTCGGCGATGCGGCCAAGGCCAAGCGCGTCCTCGGTTGGCAACCGAAGGTCGGATTTCGAGAGCTCGTGACCATGATGATCGACGCCGATGTCGAGCTGCTCAAGCGTCAGGTCTACGGCAGCGGTCGCGAAGTGCAGACCGGCTTCGGCAGCAACCAGACGTGAGAGGTCAATGGTTCGCTTTGAACCATTCGATCGTGCGATCCAGGCCTGAATCCAGGGGAGTCGTCGCTTCGAAACCGAAGCGATCACGCGCGCGACTGACGTCGAGCAGGCGCCTCGGTTGCCCGTTCGGGCGCGTCGTGTCCCACTCGATACTGCCAGCGAAGCCCACCTTGTCGCCGATCATCGTGGCCAGCTCGCGCATGCTGATCTCGTGGCCACTGCCCAGATTGACCGGATCGGGATCATCGTAGCGCTCGGCCGCGTCGACGAGCCCGCGCGCGCAATCCTCCACGTAGAGGAACTCACGCGACGGCGAGCCGTCACCCCACAGGACGACCTTGTCCCGTCCAGCAGCTCGCGCTTCGTCGAACTTGCGGATCATGGCCGGAATGACGTGGGAGGTCTCGAGATCGAAGTTGTCGTGCGGCCCGTACAGATTGACCGGGAACAGCATGACGAAATTGGAGCCGAACTCCTGGCGGTAGGCCTGGGCCATGACGAGCAGCGCCTTCTTGGCGATGCCGTAGGGCGCGTTCGTCTCCTCCGGATAGCCGTTCCACATGTCGTCCTCGCGGAAGGGCACTGGCGCGAACTTCGGATAAGCGCAGATGGTTCCCGCCACCACGACCTTCGTGGTGCCATGCTTGCGGGCCGACTCGAGCACGTTGAGCCCCATCGCCATGTTGTCCCGGAAGAACGTGCCCGGGTGACGCTGGTTGGCGCCGATCCCGCCCACCTTGGCGGCCAGGTGCAGGATGAGGTCGGGCTTCTCGCCGGCGACGAGCGCATCGGTGGCGCGCGCATCGGTCAGGTCGACCTCTGCGCTCCGCGGAAGGACGATCGAGGTCGCGCCCCGGGAGCGCAGCTCCTCCACCACGTGCCGACCGAGGAAGCCGGTGCCCCCAGTGACCAAGACTTTGCTCGCCCGGAGGTCGGTACCCATGACTGGGCAGGAATAGACGGGGGACTGCGCGATGGCCAGTCCCGGGGGCTAGGATAGCGGTGCCTGGGCTTTCCTGGGACCGGACTTCGCTGTAAAGCGTGCCGCCTGCTCGCAAGCGCGTGAAGGGCAATTGGACGGACGTGGCCTCGAAGCAGAACAACATTCGGAGCGCGCTCGCCTTCTTGGCCAAGGTCTTGGTGGCCGTGGGTCTCGGCTACTGGCTCGTCTCGAATCGGACGCTCGATGCCGGGTCACTCAGGGTGCTGCGACAGCCGCATCTCGTCGTTCATACGATCTTGCTATTTTCCCTGGTGAGCATCGGAGCGGCGACCTTGCGTTGGCTAATCCTGCTGCGCGCTTACGGCATTTCCGTTCACCCGGTGCGGGCTGCGGCGCTGCAGCTGATGGGGCTGTTCTTCAATGCGGTGATCCCCGGCAACTTGGGCGGTGACTTCGTCAAGAACCTGTACGTGGTGCGCGGTCGACCGGTCGACGTCGTGGCGCTCGCGGTGACCGAACGCTTGCTCGGCATGATTGCGCTCATCTGGGCCGGGTGGCTCATCACCCTCGGCAATGCCGGCTACGTGCTGGGACAGCCGGCGTTGGCGCCGTGGCTCGGCGTGCTGACGGTTTTGGCGCTGGGGGCAGTGCTGGGGCCGATTCTCGTGGTCGTGATCTTGCCGCGGGTGCTGCCCGGCGAGCTACCGGGGATTTTCGGCGGCATCGTGCGACAGCTCAGAAGTGCGGTGCAGGTCCTGCGCGACAAGCCGAAGTCGGGGCTTTTGGTGTTCTCGATCTCGCTCTTCATCCACGTGATGAATCTCGCGTACTTCTATCGGATCACCAGCACCCTGCTCGGGACGGCGCCGCCCCTGTCCGCCATTGCCGTCATCTTCCCTGTGGGCCTGCTCACCATGGTGCTGCCCGTGTCGGTGGCCGGAGTCGGCGTAGGCCACATGGCGTTCGACCAGCTCTTCTCCGCCGTGGGCCTGAGCGGCGGCGCCAACGCGTTCCATGCGTTCATCGTCGGGAACGTAGGCCCCATGCTGCTGGGCGCCATTCCTTACCTGGTGCTGCGGCGGAGCCGGCCTGCCGACGTCTCGAGCGATGCGCCGTCAGCCGTGGGCTCAGAGTGAGGACGCGGGCGGGTCTGTCCTGGCGTCGCCGTCGGCTGGCTGCGGCAGGTTGATGCGTTCGGCCACGGTGTAGAGCGGGCGACGCTTCACTTCGTCGTAGATGCGGCCGACGTACTCGCCGAGCACGCCCATGACCAAGAGCTGCGCCGACGACGACAGCGCGATGAGCATCATGATCGTGGTCCAGCCTTCCACGGTGGGCGCGCCGCGCAGCTTCTGCACCATCGCCCAGGTGCCGATCAGTACGGCCAAGATGCCAGTAAAGGCGCCGAGATAGGTCGCGAGGCGGACGGGGATGATTGAGAACGAGGTGATGCCGTCGACGGCGAAGCGGATCATCTTGCGCAGCGGGTACTTCGTCTCTCCGGCGAAGCGTGCCGGCCGCTCGTAGAAGACCTTGGTCTGTCGAAAGCCGATCCACGCCACCATGCCGCGCACGAAGCGGTGGCGTTCGCGTAGCGAGCGCAGCGTCTGCACCATGGGGCGGGACATCAGACGGAAGTCCCCCGCGTCCAAGGGTACCTCGAACCCCAAGAGTGCGCGGAGCAGGCGATAGTAGGCAGCAGCCGTGAAGCGCTTGAAGATCGTCTCGCCGTGGCGCTTGGTGCGAATGCCGTAGACGACGTCGAAGCCTTCCTCGAACTTCACCAGCATGTCGCGGACGACCTCGGGTGGGTCCTGCAGGTCGGCGTCCATGACGACGACGGCGTCACCGTCGGCGACGTCGAGTCCGGCGCTGATGGCGATCTGGTGGCCGAAGTTGCGGCCAAAGCTCAGGACCCGATAACGCTGCTCTCGGGTCGCCATGGCCCGCAAGAGCTCGAGCGAGCGGTCCTTCGAGCCGTCGTCCACGAACACGACCTCCCAGCTGACGCCGATGTCGCCCAAGAACGCGTCGAGGCGGCGCTGGAGCTCGGGCAACGTTTCCTCCTCGTTGAAGACGGGGAGGACCAGGGACAAGCGGGGAGCCGTGCGCATGTTCACCCCTGTATAGGCCGCAGCGCGGGGCGCCTGAAGCAGAGCTTTTAGGCAGCCTCATGCAGCTGGCCGGGCGAGCTGGCGGAGTGCTCTACTTCGAACGGAGCTCGAACACGTTCTGGTAGGCGAACAGGTTCGGCCAGAACCGGGTCATGAGGTAGTCGGTCTTCTCGACTTTGTCGCGCGTGAACTTGCCGAGGGTCTCCGGGATCACGTTCTCCCAGGGCACCGGTGTCGACCGTTCCGCCGCGACCTCGAGGCCAGCTTCGTCGAACAGGCGCTTGGCCGTCTTCTTGGTGAAGAACCGCAGGTGACCCCGGTCCATGATGCCCTTGTTGGCATACTCGAACTTGCCGAGGGCCATCTGTGCGCGCATCGACCAGTGGACGGCATTCGGCAGCGAGACGAGCAGGCTGCCACCTGGGGCGAGGTGCGCTTTGGCTCGCTCGAGCAGGACACTGGGCTCGCTCATGTGTTCGAGCACGTCTGCCAACAGAATCACGTCGAACTTGCGCTCTGCGGGCAGGGGCAGGCCGCTACCGAGGTCGGCTTGGATGAACTCGTCGAGCGCGAATTTGGGTGGGGCCCAGTCGATGCCCGTCACGTGGTGGCCACGCTGCTTGACCAGATGCCCGAGCTCTCCCTGGCCGCAGCCGACGTCGAGCACGGTGCGCGGTGGCGGACCAACCATCTCGAGTAGCTGTGAGTGCGACGACAGCGAGCTCTTCTTCAGCGTGTACGCCGGCGCCACCTCGTACTCCGGCCGTTGCTGGAGACCGAGGTTGTGAAGTTCGTACTCGACCACCGACTTCACCACGTCTTTGGCGTACTTCATGCCGTTGACGTGGCAGATCTCGTCGCCGTAGTAGGTGGGGATGGGGCGTTCGACGACGCGCAGGCCCGCGGCGTGGAATTGAATGATGATCTGGGTGTCGAAGTGGAACTCGTGCGTGTTCTTGTCGAAGGGGACCTTCTGCAGCGCCTGGCACGAATACAGCCGATATCCGGAGTGAAACTCGCTGTACGCCGTGCCGAGCATCGCGTTCTCGAACTGCGTGAGGATCTTGTTGCCGACGTACTTGTAGAGCGGCATCCCTCCTGCGAGCGCCCCACCCTTCGTCATCATGCGTGAACCGAACACTGCGTCCGCCTCGCCGCGCTCGAGCGGGGCCAAGAGGTCGGGCAATGCTTCCGGCGCGTACTGGCCGTCGCCGTGCAAGAGCGCGACGATGTCGTAGCCTTGCTCGATTGCGTAGCGGTAGCCGCGGATCTGGTTGCCGCCGTAACCCAGATTCTTCTCGTTCCGGAAGACGCTCAGCTTCGTCTTGCCGTGCAGCGTCTTGTAACCCATCCCGACGAGGTACGTGTCGTCCTGGCTGGAGTCGTCGAAGACGAAGACTTCCTCGACTTTGTCCCAAACCTCGGCCGGGATCCGATCCAGAACTTTTCGCAACGTGCTTGCTGCGTTGTACGTGACGATGAAGATGGCGATCCGCTTCTTCGGACCGGCAGCAGCCGGATGCGCGGCCGCGCCCTCCGTCGGATCACTGGGCCTAGCAGTGCTCGGATTGTCAGTGTTCCCCTTGGCGAGAACTGGGAAAACCTGGTTCATGCTAGGGTTTCTGTATAGCTCGCCATGGCTCGGATTGCCAGGAGAGGGCCTCTTCGCTAGGCCTTGCGCGATCCGCGCTAGAGGCGCTTCCGGCTGCGGCTGGATCGCTCGACGCGGTGGCGGCGGACGACCGCCGACTCGATGAAAATTTCTCTGTCTAGTACGCGCTCGGCCGTTGGGATTGCTTGCAAGGCTCGCCACCTTTGGCGCCTTGTCGCTCGTGCTGAGCGCCTGCTCTTGCGGTCGTCGGAGCGAGAAGAACACCTAGCGCGTAGTCGGCGCTTGTTCGTGCACGTGCTCGATCGCGTGGGTGTCGAACCCTTGCCTGGGATGGACGTTGCCGCACTCAGCCGGCAGGCGGCGCGCGCCATTCGCGAGTTCTCGCGGCCGCTCTGGGTGGGGGTGGCGCGGGCTGGTCTTCTGACGCTCGGACTCGGCATCGGTCTCGGTATCGTGGTTGCTTTGCTTGCCTTGGTGTCGACTACCGTGCGCGCCCGCGTCTTTCCCACGGATCTCGGTCTCACCGCGCGTTACAAGGCGAGCAGCACCATGCCAGGGTTGGCGCAGGAGGGCGTCGGCACGTACGCGCGCGGCGAAGTGTTCTTTCATACGAATTGGGAGAATCGCCCCCACATCGATGTGGATTTTGGGCGTGTCGTCCGAGTGCGGAAGGTGCGCATCGAGAATCGTCAGGACTGCTGTGGGGAACGCGCCCTGCCGCTCGACGTGACGGCGATCGGCAAGTCGGGGGAGCGGTTCCTGTGTCAGCGTCGGGCGCCCTTCGACACCTGGACTTGCCAGGCGGGGGGCGTTCGCACCAGGCGAATTCGCATCGAGGTGCCAGGTCCGAGCATGCTGCATCTGCGCAGCATCGAGGTGTACGAATGAGCGCGAGTAGCGACGGTGGGCGCGCCGTTGGCCTGCTGAGGCGGCTCGGCGAGCTTTTTGTGCGAGCCTTCCTGACTACGACGAGCTTTCTGTTCGGCGTCCCAGCCCAGCCGCGGCGGCTGCCGCGCTGGCGGTGGCTGACTCGTTCGGACGAGAGCAACTGGCGCTTCGCTCTCGTCTTCGGCGCCGTGTATCTCGTTTATCTTGCGTGGGCGCACATGCACCACGAACCTTGGCGCGACGAGACTCACCCCTGGATCGTGGCGCGGGAAGCCGAGAGCTATTGGGACATTCTGATGGGCGACCGTCGCTACGACGGTCACCCCCCCGGATGGTACTGGACGCTTCGGCTCACCACGCTGGTGACGAGGGACGTTTGGGGACTGCATGCGACAACGATGGCCGTGAGCACTGCCGCGGCGGTGCTGTTCCTGCGTTTCGCCCCGTTCGCGCGGCCCCTGCGCCTACTTCTCGTCTCCGGGTACCTGCTCGCCTACGAGTATGGGGTTCTCTCGCGCAACTACACGTTGGGTGTGTTGTTCGTCTTTGCGTTCGCCAGTGCGGTGAGACCCTTGAGACCGCGGCCGCTACTGCTCGGTCTCTTGTTGGCCGGAGTGGCGCTTTCGAGCGTCTACGGCGCCATCCTGGCTTGTGCGCTGCTCCTGGTCTTGTTGGCCGAGAGCACCGCCTTCGTGCATCGAGAGCCCCCCGGCACGGTGGGCGTCGTCGTCGAGAGGAACGCGCTTGCAGCTGCGTTCATCGTGCTCGTTGCGGTCGCGGTAGCGCTTTGGTCATGCCGACCCCCAGATCCCAATCCCTACGCGCCGGGTGTCACGTTCACGAGCGTCAACTATGCGGGGTTCGAGGCATCGTTGACGCGGTTGGCGTGGTCGGTGCTGCCACTGCGGGTGGACGACGACATCACGTATTGGTCCTTGACCGACCAAGTCTGGCGGGACTACCCCGACTTGTTTCACTACGCGCGGTGGGGCCTCCTAGGCGCGATGCTCATCTGCCTGGCAGCGAGCCCTGTCGAGCTGGTCGCATTCGCACTCGGAGCATCGGCGATCGCGCTCGTGGCGCTCACGGTGTACCCGGGCTCCAGTCGCCACTGGGGACACTACTACATTCTCTTTCTGGCTTTGTGCTGGACGGCTCGCAGCCGCAAGCTTCTGCGTCGCGGCTGGCTGATACCGATCGTTCTCTGCGTGATAGGACTTTTTCAGAGTGAGTCCCTGTTCTTCGCAGCGCGTTTGGACGCACGCTACGTCTTTTCCGGAGGGTCAGAGGCGGCGGCGCGCTTGCGCGAGAAGGACGTCGCAAGGCTGCCGATCGTGGGCGGCCCGGATTGGGCGATGCCGGCAGTCATGGTCGGCCTGGACCGAACCTTCATCAGCTGCGAGACGGAGGAACGGAACCAGACCTTGGTGTTCCATGGTCGTCGCAGAACCTGCACGCCTCATGACCTTTTGCGCAAGGCGATGGAGGTCAGCGAGCATCGAGGTGGTCCAGTGCTGGTGTTGATGATCGGAAGCCTGCCGACTTGGGGCAAGGGGGCGAAAGTGGAGCTGCTCATGCGTACGCGGAAGCCGACGGTGGTCGCCGAGGACTTCGCGATCTATCGCGTCGAGAGGATGCAGCCCGCTCCCCCCGCGAGCGCAACCCACTAGTGACGGCCGCGGCCATTCACCCGCCGGAGCAGGGGGCCGTTCTTGGTCGTGGGCGCACCCCGTTTGACCAGGGTGTACGGTCCCTTGCTGGCGATCACGCCATACTTTCCGGATTCGAGCGCCTGCTTGATGTGTGCGGCCTCGCCACGAATGCCTGGATTGGCGATCAAGAGGTACTCGGGATCGTGACCGAGCGAGTACTTGAGGCTGAACATGACCAAGCGCGCCGATAGGTGCGGCCCCTCTGCTTCGGTGACGGAGAGCGAAGCGCCTTTGGGGATCAGCTTCACGATCTCGTGGAACTGTTCGCGACGCTTCTCGTCGGCTTCCGTGATGTCGAAGGTCTTCATCCCGAATCCGCCCATGATGCGATCACCGCCGAGCAAGAGCCCGCGCTGCACGTCCATCGATAGGGCCACGATGACGAGTGACACCAGCGTGGCCCATTTGAGGTTCGGGCGAATCGCCAGGATGGATGCCCCGAGCACGTACGCCACCCAGAGGTAGGTGTACTGGAACGACGACTGGAACAAGGGGGGCCGGTTGGTGACCAGCAGCGTGGCGACGAAACCGGGCAGCACCGCCATGAGCAAGAGCGGGCGCCGGAGCCACAGGCCGAGCACCGGGGCCGTCATGTGCAGGAGGTAGAGCGCCTTGGGCTCCGTCATCAGCGTCTTGATGACGAAGGCCTGGTTCGACAGCAGGGTGAGGACGATCGAACCGAAGCCGCCGGCGCCTTCCGACTTCAGATCTTCGTACATGTTGTCGAACCACCAAGTGCCAAAGAGCGGCATGATGCCGAACTTCATGGTCACGAAGTAGACGCCGCCCAAGAGCGCGACGCTGATCCCCTCCCGGACCAGCTTGCCCGAGAAGATCAAGAAGATGCCGAGCACCACGATGCCGATGCCGATGTCCTCACGGCAGGTCAGCGCCGCCAGCAGGCTGACGAACATGCCGACGCGGGCCCAGCGCGCCTCGGGGCGGCGTGCCAGCACATCCAGGCAGTAGAGCAGCCAGGCGACGAAGAACATGGCCGCGCAGGTGAAGTGGAAGTCGAAGAAGTTCGGCTGCTGCACTGCCGGCATGCACAGGAAGACGACGGCCAAGAGCAAGCCGGCGATGCGGCCCAAGCGGGCACTCCCGAGCAGGTAGACCGGGATTGCCGTCGCGGCGACGAGGCCGGACTGGATCCAGAGCAGCGCATGGGCGCCCGGCGAAAGGGCGTAAAACGGGAGCAGGATGTAGAGGCAGAGCTCCGCGTGGTTCTGCAGGTTGCTCCAATCGTCCATGTAGGCGGCGACCGCGGGGGAGCGGAACGGATGGCCGTGCAGGGCGTTGAAGAACAGGTTGTCGTACTCGGCTAGGTCGGAGCTCGCGGTGGCGAACTTCCGGTGGCTGACGTTCGACAGGTGACCGATGCGGAAGAAGTAGTAGGCGACCGCTGCCCCCAGGAGCACCCGACAGCCCCAACGAATCGCGGTTTCGGCCTTTGGGGTCTCGAGCCACGTCCCGAGACGCTGGACGGCGGGCGCGTCCGAGACCTGGACGATCGCCGGGCGGAGCAGGCGTTCCAGGCTGATGCCGACGACCAATGCGTAGCCGAGGTACGCGATCTCGCGCCCGTCCCAAGCCGCGCGAACGAAGAGAATGGGCAAGAAGGCAGCCAGCGAAAATGGAGCGAAGAACTCGCGCGCCGAACGTCGGGCTGCCTCGGCATTCGGACTCCGCGCCGCCATTGCGAGGAATCCTGCTGCCACCCCAAGGCCCAGGAGCCAGGCTGAGCCGAGCAGCACGAGCCGCTGCACGAGGGACGCGGCGTTGCGCGCCAGGAAGCTTTCGGGCCCGCCCGGGAACGCCAGCTGGCCGAGGCCCAAGGCCAAGGACGCCATACCGAGCGTCACGACCGTGAAGGTGCGCACGCTCGAGCTCACCAGCTCGGCGCGGCCCGGCGGCCAGTCGCTGGGCTTCGCCTTCGCTGCGAGGGCGGGCGGTGGCGTCGGCTCTGGCGTCGGCTCTAGCTCCGGCGCTGGGCCTGGCGCTGGGCCTGGCTCCGGGGGAACACTGGCGCTGCCCGCTGCGTCTACCCCTGCATCTTGCCCGTCTTCGCCCATGAGGTTCGGGAGGCTATCGCCGGTTTGGCGCGGGCCGTCAACGGGAGAGCTCGAAACGGCAGACGTGCCACGTCTTCTTGCCGCGGCGTATGAGCAGCAGTTTGCCGTGCAATAGGTCACCCGTCTCGACGCGGCGCTGTTCGTCGACCCGCTCGCCATTGAGGCTGATGGCTCCACTCGACAAGTACTGCCGCGCTTCGCCCTTGCTCTTCGCGACCTTCGCGAGCGTCAGGAGCTCGACGATGCTGACGCCGCCCGAGTCGAACAGGGAGCCTGCCAGATCCGCAGTGGGAGCCCCTCGAAAAACCTCGTCCAGCATCTGGGGCCCGAGCTTCTTCACGTCGCCGGAGAACAAGGCTTCGCTCGCCATCTTGGCTGTGGCCAGCGCCTCCTCCCCGTGCAAGAGGCGGGTCAGCTCCTCGGCCAAGGCATGTTGCGCTTTGCGGAGCGACGGGTTCTCGATGTGCGCCACCAGGATGTCCTCGATCTCAGCCAGGGAGCGCAGGGAGAACACACGCAGGAAGCGGGCGACGTCGTCGTCGGCCGTATTGATCCAAAATTGGTAGAACTCGTAGGGACTCGTCCCCTCCGCAGAGCCAACGTGCTCGGTCAGCCACACGGCGCCTTGCTCCGTCTTGCCGAACTTACCGCCGTCGCTCTTGGTCAACAGCGGCGTGGTCATGCCAAACACCTCGGTCGCGCGGAGCCGCCTCGTCAGGTCCACGCCGGCGACGATGTTGCCCCACTGATCGGAGCCGCCCACCTGGACCGTGACGTTGCGCGTCGTGGCCAGATGCGCGAAGTCGTAGGCCTGCAGAATCATGTAGCTGAACTCCGTGTAGCTGATGCCGTGCTCGCGCTCCTCCAGACGAGCGCGCACGGAGTCCTTCTGAATCATCATGTTCACGGAGAAGTGCTTGCCGACGTCGCGCAGCACCTGGACGAAGCTCAGAGAGCGGAGCCACTCGGCGTTGTCGACGATCGTCGCGGCGTTTGGGCCGTCGAAGTCGAGCACTCGTTCGAAGATGGGTCTCTGACCGGCCAGGTTGCCGGCGATGACATCGGCCGTGAGCAGCTGACGCTCGGCATCCTTGCCACTCGGATCGCCGATGAGCCCGGTACCGCCGCCCATGACCACGACGGGCGTGTGACCGGCCAGTTGAAAGCGACGCAACAGGACAATCGATACGAAGTTACCGATCGTGAGCGAGGCCCGTGTGGGATCGAAGCCGCAGTAGACGCGGCGCGGCTCGGCCAGGTACCGCCCGAACTCGGCGGCGTTCGTCATTTGATGGACCAGTCCGCGCGCCTCGAGATCGGCGAGCAAGGGCGAACCGGCGGCGGCTCCAGCGGAGTCGTTCATGGCGGGGGCACCCTAGCAGATACCCTTACGGACCGACCTTGCGGAAACCGCGGTCGAAGAGGCGCACGCGTCGCAAGAGGACGTCCAAAAGCAGCAAGCCGAGGGCGGCGTAGAGCAGGGCTGACTGTGCGGGCTCGCTCGCGCGCAGGCGATCCGGACCCGGGGCCAGGAACTCCGCAGCGCTCGGGTCGAACCGTCCGGCTCCGGCCTCGGCCCATGTCCGTAGGAGGTCGGGCCGCGGCTCCAGCTCCCGGTACTCCTCCGGGTACGGCAGGGAGACGGTTGTCCGGCCGACTCCGGCGCGGACCAGCTCGCCGCTAGTGTTCGGTCGCTCGTGCGTCGACACCAGGGCGTAGGCGCCAAACGTCGGCAAGGCCGCGCGCGCCACGTAGCGACCGGGGGCGTCCAGCCGAAAGGGAACATCCAGCGTGGGGGCCTGATCGCTCTGCAAAGACAGAGACGAAACCCAGCTGCTGTCGAAGCGCCCGTCGGGCGTCTTGGCTTCGAAGGTCACGACGGCCTCTCGGCCTTCGAGCTTCACGTCGAGCGGCACGACGTGGTCGTCATCCCGCCGTTGATGGGCGCGCACCAGCTGCGCGATGAATCGTGGGAACTGTGGAGAACGGAGCCACTCCAGGCCCAAACGCGGCTTCAGGTCCGCCGTCCAGGCCAACGTCCAACCGCGCCCCACCCGCCGGCGCGCGAGCACCGGATCGCCCGTGTCGGTACGAAAGACGAGCTCGCTCGGACTCGGGCCGAGCTGGGTGCGGGTCAGCCCGCGCAGGTAAGGCAGGGCATCGAGGTGCAGGCCTGCCAAGAAATCCAGGCGCCGTTCGACCACGACGGGCAGGTAGTCGAGCGGCGTCGCCTCTCGTGATAACAGCTCGGCCTCCCGAGTGAAGATGCGCGGAAGGCTCGTTGGATCTTCGGCCGCGTGGTAGCGGCCGCCACCGGCTTCGGCGATCATCATCAGCATTTCGCGGTTGGTCTGCTGGCCGAGCCCGACGGTGGTGAGCGTGATGCCTTCGGCAAATGCCGCGACCGAAAGGTCGTAGACGCCTTCACTCGGGGCGTTGCCGTCGGTCAGGAGCACGATGTGCTTCTTGCGGGCCTCGGTGCCCGCCAGGTCCTGGTACGCCATGTCCAGGCTCGGGAAGATCTCCGTCCCGCCGCCCGGCTGGATGGTGGCCAGCGCCGACTGGATGGCCGTGCGAAAACGCGCGGGCTGCAGGCGCACCACTCGCGACGGCTGTGAATCGAAGGCGATGACTTCGAGCAGGTCGTCGGGGGACAGGGCGGTGAGTGTCGCCGCGCAAGCTTCCTTGGCCATCGCCAATGGCAGGCCGGTCATCGAGCCCGAGCGATCGATGACCAGGGCCATGGCGACGCCCGGCGTCTCGCGCTCCTTCTCGGCGTCCATGCGAACGGGTAGGATTTTTTCGAGATCCGAACCTTGCCAGCCACCTGGCCCGTAGGCGGCCTCGCCGCCGGAGTAGAGCAGTCCGCCACCCCGCCTTACGTAGTCGATGAGCTCGGCTTCGCTCGTGCGGGAGACCAGAGCGCGCGACAGATCACTGAGTACGATGAACGCAAAGGCGTCCAGCTCGGCTCGAGTGCGAGGGAGTGCGGTGGGGGGCCGTACGTCGACGTCGAACTGCTGCGCCGCGAGCGCTCGCGTCAGCTGTCCAGCTTGCTCGGGATGGCGGTCGACCACGAGCACGCGCGGTGGTCCGGGGACATCGACGCGCGCCGAGTATGCATCGTTACCCGGGAAGTGATCGGGCTCCACCCCGCGAAAGCTGGCTTTGTACGACAGCGGACCTTGGACCCGGACCACGCTGCGAAAGGTTTCGACGCGATGACCGGGCCCGAGGTCGAGCTCGCGTCGTCCGCCGAGACCGTTCTCCGTGGCACCCTGGAAGAGCTGGAGCGTCCCACGGACCTGGGCGGTGGAACGGAGCTCCACCCGCACGTCGAACGGCTCCCCCAGCGTGATCTCCGCAGGCAGGTTGACGGCCAGGATCGCCACGTCCGCCGGTGGTCGGTCGGCGAGAGGCGCCGTGCTCACGCGAACGCCGCGAGCCCGGGCGTCGGCCAGCGCCGAGAGCATATCCCCTCGGGTTTCGATGCCGTCGCTCAGGACGAGGTAGCGCGGCAGGCAGTCGGGGTCCGCAAAGGCGCGGGCCAGCTGCACGGCTCGTTCGACGTCGGTGCCGGAGCTCGCGACCCGCGCGCGGAGGAGTGCTGGCGTCAGCGGCTCACCGGGTTTCAGCTCCAGTGCTCGAGCGTCCGCACCGAACACGATGAGGTGGAGATCTGCGTGTTGGCCGGCGAGCTCGGCGATGCGCTCGGCTGCGCGCACGAGCGCCGGGTCGCCCACCGACTCGCTGACGTCGAGCAAGACCGTCGGGCAAACGCGCGCGCTTGGTCGCGAGCGCACCGGCTGGGTCAAAGCCAGCGCCAGGGTCACGAGAAACGCGGCCCGCAGGAGCAGGGAAAGCGCGCGCTGCGCGGGCCGGAAGGCCGTCAACGAGAACATCGCGCCCAAGCTCAGGAGCGGCAAGAGGGCGAGCAAGAGGAGCGGACGTGGGTCCGTCAGCCGATACTCGGCTTGGCCTAGGCGGACTGCGAGGGGGCCCGCAACCCTCGACCCAAGCTCGATCGAGAGCCAGAGCGCGAGCAGGCTGAGGAGGCCGAGCCCTGTGGCCCACAGCAGTTGGCGACGGGGCATCAGACCGTCCACCGCCGGTGATAGGTCCACCACTCGGCGAACGACAGCAGCGCCGCCAGGGCGAGGAGGAGCAGCCACGGCGCCAGGTCTCGGTCGCGATGCAGCGGGCGTGGACGCGGCAGTGCACGTGCAGGCGCGCTGGCGGCGGCTCTGGCCTCGAGCGCCCTAGTCGGGGCGAGCCGAGCCTCACCGTCGTCGAAGTAATTGGCGAAGAAGCGCAGTTTCGGCCCACCCTGCTCGACTTCGTAGAAGCCTGCCAGCTCGCCGAAAATGGTGGTCCGCTGCTCGGTGACCGCAGCGCCACGGTCGATCGACGACGGCTGTCCCAGGGGGCCGCGGATCCGAGCACTCGGGTCCGCCGATGGTGTGCGCAGGTGCCACTCGCGCCCGGGCACGACGCCGACGCCATCATCGCCGAGGGCGGCCGGAGCCAGCTCACGCAGCGTGTTGTGGAGGAACAGTGGCCAGGCGGCGCGCAGGAAGAAGTCGCTTTGGCGCGGATCGAAACCCAGGGCCACGAAGCGCCCTTCGCTGCGCTGTCCCATGATGGCGATGGGGTCCTGCCCGCTGAAGGCGATGGCCGTGTCACCCGCACTCGGGAGCAGCGCTCGGCCAGCGAGCACCTGCACGTCGTAGGGGTCGACGGAAGCGAAGAGGGGGGAGTCGCGGCGCCAGTGATCGAAACCGAAGGCTTTCAGCTCCCGGCCCAGGCGCACCGGGTAGCTCGCTCCTGCGTCCGGCACGCCCAAATACAGGGCGGCGGCGCCGGGCCGTGGGGAAGGAAAGACGCCGTCGTAGATCACGACGTCGGCTGGCCAGCTGTCCGCGTCGGGACCGTCGCGGCGTGTGACGACCTCCGGTTCGGCGAGCAGGGCCGCCTCGATGAACTGGTTGGGGGGTCCGACCAAGAGCACTCGCAGCGGCGGCAAGGGGCGCAGCAGAAGTTGCGCGTGGTTGTCGGTAGGAAGAAAGTCCGGTCCGCCGTCCACCCGTCGAACCTCGGCAATGACGCCCTCGGTCGCGCCGGAAAGCTGAGCGAGTGGCACGACCAAACGCCCATTTTCCGGGACGAGCGCTCGCTTGACCTCGATCACCGACCGGGGTCGAAAGCTCGCATCGATGCTGCGCAAGACGAGCTCGACCTCGGCGCTCTCCTTCGCCGTCGAGCTGACTTCGAGCTGCGCTTCGAAGCGTCGTGGTTCGTCTGGGTACCGGCGAGCGGAGAAGTTGCTGATGCCGACGTTTTCGCTGGGGGTGGTCGGGCCGGGTGGGGTGACGGGCTCGAAGCTCAAACGCAGCCCCGCCGCGTCCGCTTCCGCGAGCGGTGGGTAAGCGCCGTCACCGATCAGAATGACTTCGGCTGCCGAGCGCGCCGGCAGCACGTCTCGCGCCAGTTCGAGCGCTCGCGGCAGATCGGCGGCCGAGTCCCTCGCTGCGATCGCCTCGATGCTGCGCGCCAGCCGGTCGCGATCGTTGGTCCACCCGCACTCGACCTGGGGGCGCGTGGACATCGTCATGACGAGAGCGCGATCCCGGCTATTGAGCTCGCGGGTCCACGAAAGTAGGCGCTTCTTTGCCTCGTCGAGGCGAGTGGCCGCGCCCTGGTCGCCCAGCCTCGCCGTCATCGACGGACTGACGTCCACCACCAGCACGAGCCAGCGTCCTGGTCTGGCCGCCTCATCCGAGCGCGGGTCTCCCAAGGCCAGAATGAGCAAGCCGAGCAAGGTGAGCTGCAGCAAGAGGGAGAGCAAGCGTCGCAGGCGTTGCCACGGCATGCTCGAGCGGCGCTGCTCCGCCTTCTGGCGCCAGAGCTCGACGAAGGGCACGAGCAGTGGGCGATGTTGCTCGCGCAAGAGGTACAGGCCCACCAGGGCGAGTGCCGAGGTGACGCCAGCGCCGAGCAGCAGCGAAAGCGGCGCACCCGTCAGCACGACGAGGAGGCTCATTCGAGGAGTCCTCCCCGGCGCAAGAGGTAGAGGACGACCTCGTCGAACGGTGCGCCAGCATCGATTGTGAAGTAGGCGACGCGCTTTCGGGCGCAAAAGCGGCGCACCAGAAGCTCGGTCTGTCGCACCTGCTCTTCTACTTCACGCAGCTTCTTGGCGGTGATGGTGATTTCCGCGCGCTCCGCCGTCTCGGCGTCGATCAAGGAAACGTCGCCCCGCGCCGAGGGCTGGCGATCGAGCTTCGAGCCGATGTGGAGCACGCAGACCTCGAACCGATGGTGCACCAAGACGTCGATGCCTGCCTCGAACCCTGCAGGGTCATAGAGGTCCGTCAGCAGTACGGCCAAGCCGCGGCGCCGGTGCATCGAGGCGAAACGGCGGAGCGCCGCGGACAGATCAGTGCGCCCGCTGGCGCGCAGGCCCGACAGGAAGCGGAGCAAGCGAAACAGCCGCTGCTTGCCGCGAATCGGCGGCAGTCGTTCGTGAAGCTCGTTGCCCAGCGCCAGCACGCTCACTCGATCGAGCGAGGAGAGACCAATGTAACCGAGTGCCGCCGTCAGACGAACGGCCTGCGTCAGTTTGGCGCCGTGAGCCATCGACGCGGACCGATCGATCAAGAAATAGAGGCTCAAGTCCTCCTCTTCCTCGTAGATACGGAGCAGTAGCTTGCCGAGACGCTGGTACACGCCGACGTCCAGGAGACGGATGTCATCGCCGGGGACGTAGGCCTTGTGGTCGGCGAACTCGATGCCGCTGCCTTTCTTCTTCATGCGCCGATCGCCACGGCGCAAACCCGCGGCAGCGCGCCGACTGGCCAGTGCCAGCGACTCCAGCTTGCGCAAGAACTCCTCGTCGAACAGATCGTCGGCGGTCGCTCCCGCCGATTCCGGTGGGCGTTTCTTGCCGAACACGCGGCTGAGCAGAGACGAGACCACGTCGGCTCAGTCCACCACTTCGGGTAGCTCCAAGGTCAGCTGGGAAAGCAATTGATCCGTGGTCACGCCCTCGGCTTCGCCCTCGAAATTCAGCCGCAATCGATGGCGCAAGCTCGCGGGCGTCACGGCCTTCACGTCTTCGATGCCCGCGCTGACGCGGCCCGCGAGCAGGGCGCGGATCTTTGCGGCCAAGAGCAGAGTTTGCGCGCCGCGTGGGGAGGCTCCCGTGGCGGCAAAGCGACGGATGTCGGCGCTGGACCCGTCGAGGTCCGGATGCGTGGCCCGCACCAGGCGCACGACGTAATCCTTGACGTGCGGTGCGACGGGAACTTCACGCACGACCGCTTGCAGACGGACGATATCGGATCTCCCGAGCGTGAGTGGCGCCGTCTCCACCTGGTTGCCGGTGGTGCGGTCCAGGATCTCGTGCAGCTCCTGCCGGGTCGGGAATGGCACTTTCAGCTTGAAGAAGAAGCGGTCCAGCTGCGCTTCGGGCAGGGGGTAGGTGCCCTCCATCTCCAGAGGGTTTTGTGTGGCCAAGACGAAGTACGGCTGCCCGAGATCGTGCGTCGTTCCGCCGATGGTCACCCGATGCTCCTGCATCGCTTCGAGTAGTGCGCTCTGCGTCTTGGGCGTGGCGCGGTTGATCTCGTCGGCCAGGACGATGGGAGAGAAGATGGGCCCCTTGCGGAACTCGAAGCGTTCGCCACCCGCCTTGGCATCCAGCACGACCGTCGTACCGAGGATGTCGGCCGGCATCAGGTCCGGCGTGAATTGAATCCTGGAGAACGGCAGGTCGATGGCATCCGACAGCGTCCGCACGAGCAAGGTCTTGCCCAGGCCGGGCACGCCTTCGAGCAGGGCGTGAGAGCCAGCGAGGATGCAGGTGAGCACGCCGTCGATGACTTCGTCGTGGCCGACGATGACCCGGGCGAGGGCAGCTTTCAGGCGGCCCGTCGTCAGGGCGAAGTCGTCCAGTTTCGCTTGGGCTAGCTCGATGTTGGTCGTCGTCATGTGCTTCTTTCAGTGCTCGCGTGGTCGGATCAGCTCGAAGTAGCGCTCGACTTCGCTACGCCGCCCGCGGGGAATCGTCTCGCCGCTCACCGTCTCTTCGAGCACGGTTTGGTAGTCCTTGTAGAGCTTCTCGTAGGCGCTGGTCGTGAATCCTTGCTCGGCTGCGGTCAGAATCGTCTCACTGTCCGATTGGCCTGACCCGCTGTCCCGCGCCGCGGCGGCTTTGTCCTCTGTCTTGGCTCCGAGCCGCTCGCTCGCTTGGCCTTGCCAGTTCGGGTCGTGCTCGGTGCCCGGATCCTTGGACGTCGACTGTCCGAGCTGCGCCGCCTCTGCCTGGGATTGTCCGCTCTCGGCCGATGGCCCGAGTGCGGGCGAGATCGTTCGCCGCCCAGCGGGGCCGGGTTGGCCTTGGTCCTCGCCCTGCCCTTCCTGGCCCTCACGTCCGCTCGCGCGGCGCTCGAACTCGCGCATTTGCTCGGCCATGTCGGATTCTTCGCCTTGGCGCAGGCGTTCCTTCAGGGCGCGCAGTTGTTCGAGCAGTTCGCGCTTCTCCTCGTCGGTGAGCTGCTTTCCGGCTTCCTTTTCCAAGCTGGCCGCTGCGCGGTCCGCGAATTCGCTGGCCTGCTGGCGGCTCTCCGAAAGCTCTCGCATCGCCTCGGCGAGCTGGCGGTCGAGCTCGCTCTGGGCTTGCCCTTGCTCTCGTTTCTGGCGCTCCAGGCGCTCGAGCTGCCGACGGGTTTGCTCAAGCTCGGCAGCTTCCTCGCCAGTCAAGGTCCCGCTGTCTTTCTTGGCCAAGAGGCGGCGCTCCTTCTCGCGCAGGCGACTGGCGGTCTGCTCGGTCTGCTCCGCGGCCGCCGCCTGCGTGCGCCGGGCCTGTTCCCGGGTGCGCTCGAGGGTTTCTCGAATGCGCTCGAGCTCGCGCGCCGTGGGTGGCGCGGTCTCCTGGGCCAGACGCTGTGCCAAGCGACGAAGCGCCTCCGCCGCATCCTTCAGCTGTGCGTTCCGGTCGCGCTCCTCGGGCGGCCCGTCAGCCTGGCCCTGCCCGGAAGCGGTGCTCGGCTTCTGCGAAGCGGGCTGCTCCCCTTCCCTGCCCGTGGCGGAGACTTCCTGTTCGACCGCGGCAATGGCGGAGAGCGCCTGCTTGCGATCGATCGTCCCGCGCTCGAGCCCTTGGACCAAGGCGGCGTAGTCGAGGGCCCGGCGTCGGCCTTCGTCGCTTTTGGCCCCGGCGAGCAGACGTTCGGCGCGCTTGGTCAGAAGGGCGAGCTCGGCCGGGGAGAGCGGGGGTGCTGCGACCTCTGCTTCGGGCGGGAGGTTCAGGACGACTGCTCGGGGGAGCCGTGGCGTGCCGGGCTCGATCAGGAGGGCTGCCAGGAATGCCGACAGCGTCAGGGCGAACAGGCCACCCGAACGTGGCCTCGGCAGGGGGAGCACCTTGCGGAGCTCGATGCCGGCGAGGCGGCTTGCTGCGCTCGCGCGGAGCAGGGCGACGTAGCCGGCCCCTGCGTTCTCGGCCCCGAGCTCGAACGCCGCAGCCAAGGCCCCCCGAGCGCCGATACCCCGGTCGAGTCGCACCGCGGCGGCGAGCCGCGTTGGTCGACTTAAGTAACCGGCGGCGAAGGCGAGGCCAAGCCCGAGCCCCATCGAGCCCAGCATCCACCTCGGTTCGGCCATGGGGCTACCCAGGCGGAGGAGCCCAAAGCGAGCCAGGGCGCCAGCCGGGAACAGCCAAAGTCCCGCAGAAAGTGCCGTAGCGATGCCAGCGCCCAGACCCAAATACCGGCGGGCGCGGTCGACCGACGCCGCGATGTGCGCTCCCGGTCTCGCCCGCTCGCTGGACCCTTCGAGCGAGTCTGGTCCAGTGGGTGAAGGGGCCGCCATCTCGGGCCGAGTGTACCTCGGTCTCGGCCCGCGAGCATTTCGCCGCTTGACCAAGCGCCATCGGCCAGGCGTCAATGTGCGCGGACAAGGGGATTCGCCGCAAGGGGCGACCCTACACAGACTGGAGCCGACGCATCGATGGCGAACAATGAAAGTCCCCTGATTCTGGTGGCCGACGACGAACCGAGCACGCTTGCTCTGGTTGGCAATCATCTGCGAGCGCGTGGCTACCGAGTCATCGAAGCTGCCGACGGCGATGAAGCCTGGGATCTCTGCACGCGCGAGCTGCCGGACTTGGTCGTCCTCGACGTCATGATGCCCGGCATGAGCGGTTGGGAGGTGTGTCGTCGAGTGCGCGAGGCGGTGTCGCTCGCGCACACGGGTGTCATCATGCTCACCGGTATCGGCGACACTCTCAACGAGCTCACGTCACCGCTCTACGGTGCCGACGTGTACATGGACAAGCCGTTTCAGTTTGCCAAGCTCCTGAGCTCGGTCGAGGAAACGCTCGACAAGCGCTCCAAAGGTGATTTGGGCCGACCCGAGGTCACCAGCGGGCCAAGTGATCCGGCTCTCGCAGCGCCGGCCGCCAAGGGTCGACCGAAGAAGGCCAAGGCCAGGATCACGAGCGCCGATTCGAGCCAGGAGGGCGTCGTGACCTCTGCCGCACCGGTCGAAGCGCCGAAGGCGAAGAAGGCACCCGCGAAGAAGGCGCCCGCGAAGAAGGCCCCTGCCAAGAAGGCACCTGCCAAGAAGGCCCCTGCCAAGAAGGCCCCTGCCAAGAAGGCCCCTGCCAAGAAGGCCCCTGCCAAGAAGGCGCCCGCCAAGAAGGCCCCTGCCAAGAAGGCCCCTGCCAAGAAGGCGCCCGCCAAGAAGGCCCCTGCCAAGAAGGCACCCGCCAAGAAGGCCCCTGCCAAGAAGGCACCCGCCAAGAAGGCGCCTGCCAAGAAGGCACCCGCCAAGAAGGCGCCTGCCAAGAAGGCACCCGCCAAGAAAGGTCGTTAGCCGGGGGCGGCGGACGGCGGGGGCTCGGGCCACGAGGCGATGAAATCGCGCACGGCTTCGAGATCGTCGGTCCGCCGCGCGGGTGGCAGAGCGGCCAAGAGGCGGCGGCCGTAAGCCTTGGTGTGGACTCGATCGTCGAGCAAGGCCACGACGCCATGGTCCCCGCGGTGGCGGATCAGGCGGCCGAACCCCTGCTTGAGCGAGATGGCTGCCTCGGGCACCGTCAGCTCGAAAAAGGCACTCTTGCCCTGTTCTTCGAGCAGGGCGCCGCGGGCTTTGACGATGGGGTCGGTCGGCACGGAAAACGGGATCTTTTCCAAGATCACCAGGCGCAGCGCTGCACCGGGCACGTCCACGCCTTCCCAAAAGCTGGACGTGGCAACGAGCACCGCGTTTCGATCCGCGCGAAATTCTTCGAGCAGGACTTCCTTGGGTCGCTCTCCTTGCACGAGCAGGTTGAGTCCGGACAGGCGTGGGGCGAGGCGCGCCGCCAGGCCCTTCATCGACGCGATGGACGTGGTGAGCACGAAGGCGCCGCCTCCGGTCGAAAGGATGAGCTCGCGGATGCGCTCCGTGGCCCGATCGAGGAAGTCTGGCGCCGCCGGGGGCGGCAAATCCTTGGGCAAGTAGAGCAGACACTGCTCGCTCCAGGCGAAGGGTGACGGCGCCGATAGCTCGACGACGTGCGCAGCCGCGTCGAGTCCCAGGCGCTGTCGGACGTAGGAAAAGGAGGCTTCACTGCCGTGTCCGGAGGAAGCCAGCGTCGCGGAGAGCAGGGCCACGGCTGGCACCGTGTCGAACAGGCGCGGCCCGAGGATCGGAGACAAGTCGACCGGCGTCGTGCCGAGGCTCAGTTCCCCGCCACCGATTTCGACGAAGGCCACCTGGCCCTCGCCCGGATCGACGGCGGCTGCGAGCTGCTCGCGCAGGCCGAGCAATCGGCGCTCCAGCTGGGACAGCGCATCGCCAAGAGTGGCGTCGACCTCGCGCGCAGCATAGTCGACCAGGGCGTGTCCGATGTCTTCGAGCACGGCGTCGAGCTCGTAGTACACGCCTCGCAAGTCCCGGCTCCAGTCGCTGCTGTCGAGCCGACTTCGGCCCGGCGGAGAGTCGGCAGCGATGCTCGAAAACAGCGCACGTTGGCTCTGGCGTGCACGCAAGACGAGCGCCTGGACGGCGCCGCTCGTGCCGATCGTCGTACGGCCGAGCTTGGTTTCGACCTCGGAGAGCAGGCGTTCCACGGCGGAAGAACGCACGCGCGAGCCGAAGAAAGCGGCAGCGATGTCTTCGATCTGGTGGGCCTCGTCCAGGATGACCGCGTCGTAGTCGGGCAACACGTGACCCGGATGCGGTCCGCGCAGGGCCAGGTCGGCGAAGAACAGGTGGTGGTTGACGACCACGAGCTGGGCCGCCTGGGCGTCCTTCCGCATCTTGGTGACGAAGCATTCGTCGTAGTAGGCGCAGCCGGCTCCGATGCGCGTGTCCGTTCCCGAAGCGACGCGGCGGCGGAGCGGCGAATCCTCGTGCCAGCCGCGGAGCTCGCTCAGGTCCCCACTCGTCGTGCGGCGGACCCATTGTGCGAGCTCGGTGGCGTCCTCACGCGAGCCAGGCCCGGACTCGAGCAGATACTCGGCATAGCGCCTGCGACACAGGTAGTTCGGCAGGCCCTTCATCAGCGCCACGGGGACGTCCGTGCCCAGAATCGACTGCGCCAGCGGCAAGTCGCGATGAAAGATCTGCTCCTGCAGGGTTCGAGTGGCGGTGGACACCACGACGCGGCGACCGGACAGCAGGGCCGGCACGAGGTAGGCGAACGTCTTGCCGATCCCCGTACCGGCCTCGCAGAGCAGAATGTGATCCTCGCGCAAGGACCGCTCGACAGCCTCGGCGACGGCGACCTGACCCGGCCGCGCCTCGTAGCCGGGGAGACTCTGCGCAAGCAGTCCGTCACTCGCGAAAACGCCGGCGACGCCAGAGGACGACTCAGTGGTCACGCTGCTACCAGGACCGCACTGCTACCACGACCGCACCGTCGTCACGGCCCGTTGGATCACGCGGGTGGTGGAAACTCCGAGCCGGGGACGGCGCCGCCCTCGACGTCGAGGAACTGCATCCCCGCAATCTGCCCGTCCGCTTCGTCCCGCACCCACACCACGCGGGCTGGTCGAGCTTCGGCATCACCAACGCGCACCGAGTAATCGGCGCCGACCGTCACTGCGCGATCGACCACGAGACGCAGGCCGCCGCGGCTCAGGTTCAGGGTCCATGCTTCCACTTCCCCTTCCAAGCCGAGGATGATGACCCGCTCCGACGCTTCACGCCGTGGTCCTCCGAAGCTCCGCCGCTGTGACACGAGGAGGAAGCCTACAGCATCCCTTGACGGGGCTGAATCCCTCTGCGAGCCTTTGCAAAAGCCCGATAGTGCCTGTTGGACTCGCGCGCGGAGCGCGTGGGTCGGGTGCTTCGCACCCCACAAGGCCCTGATGTCCGCCGCCTCGATGCCCGCTCCTGAGACTGCCGAGCTGAAGCGTTTGCTGCGCAGTGAAGGGTTCGAGATCTACCGTACGCTGGATGGCCGCGTCCTCTTGGCCGAACGTGTGCGCGACAACTTGATCATGGATAGCGGCGTGGCCGCAGGGCCAGCCGGAGCTGCTGGGGGTGGCATTGTGTGCGTGTTCGTCACCATTCGGGCCCAGCTCAGTCACTTTCCGGGCGCCAGCTCGGACGCGGTGCTGAGCCACGCTCGGGACCTCGCGCGACCCTTCGTGGGGCGCGGCTACCAGGCGGGTGAACCGACGGCGAGTGACATCGTCGATCCGAGTCATCCGGACCGGACGCTCGACAAGACGTTCGAAATTCCACTTTTGCGTGAGCTTTCTGACCCGGACCAGCTCCTCGGCGAGCTGCGGGTGGCGCTCTCCCTGCCGCGCAGCTCCAGCGACGGCTGAGCCGGCGAATTCGCTGGATTTGGGCGCGCAGCCGGGGCCAGGGGGGTGTCCGTCCGCTGGGGCAGCCTGTTCGAGCGGCAATTTTTCGGGAGGCTGATCAGAGTGGGCGTGGTATGGGCGCCGGGCCGAGTCGCCGGCTCCCGCGAGGGGCAGGGATAGTTCCTCGGCGTCGATCCGTCATGTTGCGTTCGTTTCGCGAAAGTTTGGTCGGGCAGCTCGCCCTGGGCGCCATCGTCGTAGCCATCATCGTGGCCTTTGCTCTCACCGGCTCCGGCGCGGGCGGTGCGGCGTCTCTGGTCACCGACTGCGTGGTGAAGGTGGGCGGCCACTGCGTCTCGCCCAAAGAGTTTCAAGCCGCCTATGGCCTTCTGACGTCGATTGGTTTGAGCGACCAGGCCGTCAAGCGGCTCAATCTCAGGCGCCAGGTTGCGCGCGGCTTGGCCGAGCGCGAGCTCTTGCTCGACCGCGCCCGGGCGCTCGGCATTGGGACGACTCTGACCGACGTGGACACGGAGCTGTCCGAGGGGCGAGCCCGGGTGTCGCTACCAGCGGCCGGAGCCGAGCGGCTGGCGCTCAGTGTCGCGGCGTGCGTCGACGGCATGGCCGGTTGTGAGCCCGGGACGATCGGCCTGCGCTCGCTCGGGGTGAAGAAGGACGGGGTGTTCGATTTCGAACGCTACAAGCGCAGCGTTCGCGTGACGACGGGTCGCAGCACGGCCCAATTCAAGGAGATGCAGCAGGCCGAGCTCACGGCAGAACGCGTCCGCGAGGTCGTGCGCAGCCAGGTGAAGGTCTCGGAGGCCGAGGCCTTCTTGGCCTACGAACGCGCGCGGTCGCAAGCCACGGCGCGGACCGTGCGCGTGAACCAGAGCTGGTTCGCGCGCTTCGTGCTCGACCTGTCGGACGCCGTGCTCGCGGAGAAGGCGGGTGACAAGCAGGCGGCCGTCGATGCGGCGATCAAGGGTGAGACCGGGTTCAAGGTCGGCTGCCCGGTCGTTTCGGAGATCCGTCTCGCCGCCAAGGACGAGAGCGACGCGAGTGCTACCGATCCAGCGGCCGAGCTCGAGGCCTTGCGCCCGAAGCTCAAGGCAGCGCAGGACTTTGCCGCCGCGGCGCGCCGCCTGAGCGTGGCTGACTCGGCGCAGCTCGGCGGCTCGCTCGGTTGTCTCGACGAGGCCGACGGAGCCGACGCCCCCGCCCTCTTGGCGGCGGTACAGGGGCTCGCCCCCGGCGCCGTGTCTGCCGTGGTGACGACGGCGGCAGGTCCGGTCCTCGTGCGCGTCGACGAACAGGTCACCGAGGCCAATCGTGAAGCGCTCATCGCGGCCTTCGTGCGTCGGCGTCTGGTGACGGCCGAGCTGGCGAGGATTGCCGCGGAGGACTTCGCCAAGAAGGTCATCCTGCGTCTCGAAGCCGGCGAGACCGCGGAGAACGCGACGCTGGCCGAAACGGCCGCCCTGCTCGCGGACGAGAAGCACCCCGGTCGCCTGGCCGCTGACCGTCCGCTCTCCGACATTTCGCGCCCTTTCACCATCGAACAGAGCCCGCTCTTCGATAGCACCGACAGCGAATCGCCAGCCGCGCTCGTGTTTGCGCTCGCCAAGCCCGACGAGGTCGTAAAAAGGCCCGTTCAGATTCGTGAGGGCTATGCCGTCCTGCAGTTGAAGGAGAAGGACCTCGCGACCAAGGAAACCTTCAAAGAGGACCGAGACAAGGTCATGTCGCAGCTTTGGGCACGCAAGGCCGAGGAAGCCCTGGCCGCGTTCGTGGACGAGCTGGTCGAGAAGGCCGGTCCCATCGCATACGACACCACGTACGCGCCCGACGACAGCGCCGAGAGCACGCCGCCCGTTCGCAAATGACGCTGCTCTTTCCGGCGCCGACCACCGTCCGTCTGGCAAATGGGGCCACGGCCCTCGCGGTGCGATCCAGCGGACGGCGGCGTGCCGTTTTCACGCTCTACTTCCCGACGGGCTCCCGCTTCGAGACCGAGAAGACGAGCGGCACCAGCCATTTTCTCGAGCACATGCTGTTTCGGGGCACGCCGGACTACCCGAGCTCGCAGCGCCTCGCGCAGGCCTTCGAGGATTTGGGCGGCACACTCGAGGCCAGCACGAGCACCTCGTATGGCAACCTGTCGATCACCCTGCCGCGCGAGAACTTGCCGGCCGTGATCGAACCCTTGGCGGACGTGTTCCGCCGGCCGCTGCTCGGGCAGATCGACGTCGAGCGCGCCATCATTCGCGAGGAGATCCTGGAAGACTTCGACGACGCCGGGCAGCTCGTCGACGGGCCCAGTCTGGTGCGCGCACTCGCTTTTCCAGGACACGGTCTCGGCCTGCCGATCACTGGACCGCCCAGTGCCATCGAGACCATGACCACCGAAGACCTGCGCGCCCACCATCAGCGCACCTACGTCGCCAGTCGGCTGGTCATCGGTGTCGGCGGCGATTTCGACGAAGCGGCGGTGCTCGCTGGGATCGAACGAGCGTTCGGCGAAATCGAGCGCGGAGACGTACCGGCCCTCGAAGCGCCTGCCGAACAGGCCGAAGCGCGCTTTTCGCTCGTTCGTAGTCGCGGCAGCAGTCAAACGTCCGTGCACGTCGCGTTCCGCACCGGCGGCCACTTCGCTGCAGCCGATCCGGCCCTCGAAATGCTCCTTCGCATCCTGGACGACGGCATGTCCACGCGCCTCTATCAGCGGCTCTGTGACCAGTCGGGTCTTTGCTACGACGCCGCCGCGACCTATTCCGCGCACGAGGATGCCGGGCTCATCGAGTTCGAGGCAGAGACGGCTCATGGCTCCACCGAACGTGTGCTGCGCGAGATCTTCGAGATGACGCACGAGCTAGCGTCGACCAAGGTCACGGACGATGAGCTGGAGCGTGCCCACAGGCGGGCACGCTGGCAGTACGAAGGATTGACGGATCATCTTCATGGCCTGGTCGATCACTTCGTCTTGGCCGAGCTCGAGCGGAGCCGATCGCCCGGCGAGCACCTCGAGGCGCTGCTCGCGGTGACGGCTGACGACGTCCTCGCAGCGGCACAAGACGTACTTTCCCCCACCAAGCGGAACACGGTGGTGGTCGGGGCCCCGGCGGCCAAGCTCGCCGGGAGCGTCGAGCGCCTGGCGCGGCTGAAATAACTAGCGCCGCTGAAATAGTGGCCGAGGCGGCTGCTTTCTCGGGCTACCCGAGGGCCGAGTCCCGTGTTAGGGTGAGTATCGGGTCGAGGCAGTAGCCTGAGTGCGCTGCCTCCCCGGTGCTCTGCCCTCGGCTTCCCAGCCCCCGGCAGCCACCCCCCGGAAGAGCCCCTGGCCGAGACAAGCTGCACGAGTGTGCGTCGTTTGGGCCGAGCATGGACGGATCGAAAGACAGTCGAAGAGAGCGATTCTAATTTCACATGGATGCACAGCCCAATCACGGCGGTCGACGCCGCCGACGACGTAAGAAGTCCAACACCGCCAAGGCTGGTCCCGTCGAACCGGTGTTCATCGTGGCCCGCCGTCCGGATTCGCCGAGGCTGGAGAAGCCGACGCGCCGCATGAAGGCAGCGTCCGCGCGTCCGCGTGGCACGGCGTTGACGGCCAAGGAAGCGCTCGAGGCCCAGTCCCAGCTGAAGGCAGCCGAGCTGAAGAGCGAGGCCGAGCCCGCCGAGTTGCGCAAGGATCGGCGTCAGGCACGCATCGTCGTCAGGCAAACCGGCGCCCCGGACGAGGCCGAGAAGAATCGACTGCGGTTGCTCAGCCGCTTGATGGCAGCCGAAGGTCGCGCCGCCATCAGCCGCGCGATCGACGCCTACTTGGCCGAAGGCTTCGTGCTGCCGCGCGAGCAGGAGGTTCAGCTCAAGCTGCTCGAACACTTCGACGAGACCAAGGCAGGTCAGGCCATCTCCCACTTGGTCGAGCTCATCGCGGTCGAGCCACCGCGGCAGCTTCCCGTCCTGCGGCAACGGCTGCGTCGTATCGAGGACCATGCTGACGAGGAGAGCATGCGGCACGCTGCCGCTCAGCTCCGGCGCCAGCTGCCGGCCGGGTAGCGCGTGACCGAGCCAGAGGTCGGGGTGCTCGATGTGCTCTGGCACCAGCTACTCTCGCGCTGGGACGACGCCGAGGCGCACGCCGCGTTCTTGCGCGCGGCTCAGGAGAGCGGACGTCTCGCCGATGCCGCCATGCGCTATCGCGGCATGAGTGGGGACCGGGAGCGTGCCAGGGTGGCCGAAATCCAGCTCGTTGCCATCACCGCACTCGCGCTCGCCGGGCTGGAGCTCGCGCGCACCAAGGTGCCCTCCAAGCGCCGCATCGGCGGCTATGCTGCACTCGGGATTGGGCTCTTCTTCGTCGGCTTGCTCGCCATGCTGGCTCGTGCCCTACAGCGCTAAATGACCCCGCCTTGCGCTTCGGCATGAGGTCGGTTAGCAGGGCGGCAGGAAGGAAGTCGTGCGCTCACGCGTTTCATTCGCGTTCTTCCTCTGCGGTTTTCCTTCGGAAACCAACTCCCTCCCAACAAGGAATCGACCGATGAACCCACGCACCCGTCCCGTCTCTCTTCTCGTTTGGGCCGCCCTGGCCCTCGGCTGCGCGTCGAAAGCTCCGCCGGAGCCCGAGACGCCCCCCCCGGCCGAGAAACCGGCGCCTGCCGCTGCTCCGGCAGCGACCGAGAAGCCCGGTGACGATCCCGCCAAGAGCGACATCAACATCTCCGACGCCATCAAGAAGGCCTGTGGGCTCACCGACACCGAGGCTCACTTCGCCTTCAACTCGGCCGACGTCCGCGATAGCGACAAGGAGCTGCTCAAGAAGCTCGCAACCTGCTTCGCTACCGGTCCGCTCAAGGGCAAGACGATGCTGCTCGTCGGCCACGCCGATCCGCGCGGCGAAGAGGAGTACAACATGGTCCTCGGCGGTCGTCGCGCCGACAATGTCGGCGCCGCAATCACCGCCGCCGGTCTCCCCGAGAAGCAGCTCGAAACCAGCTCGCGCGGCGAGCTCGACGCCACGGGCACCGACGAAGCGAGCTGGTCCAAGGACCGTCGCGTCGACGTGATGCTTTCGGACGAAGGCTGAGGCCCGAGTGCTCTTAGCTGAAGCGGGCGGCATCGATCTGGTTTCGGTGATGCGGGGGGCATCACTGCCGGGCCAGATCGTGCTTGGCCTATTGGTCGTGGCCTCGCTCCTGGTCTGGATGATCTGGCTGGCCAAGTGGCTGCAGCTCGGACGCTTGGAAGGTCTGCACAAGAAGCTGGAGCGCGCGGCCGCTGCTGCGCGCGGACCACGCGAGCTGGCCGAAATCGCCGAGTCGCTCCGGGCAGCGCCGGGTGCCCAGGTCATTCGGGCGATGGCCGCGCGTTTGGATGAATCAGCGCCCTCCAGTGAGCTTCTGGGTGCGGTAGCCCGGCGCGCCATCACCGCCGAAGAGCAGCGTGCGGCGGCGCTCATGCCCACCCTCTCCAGCATCGCGTCCGCCTCGCCGTTCATCGGCCTGTTCGGCACGGTGTGGGGCATCATGCTGGCCTTTCAGCGCATCGGGCTGGAGAAGAGCGCGTCCTTACCGGTCGTGGCACCGGCCATTGGTGAGGCGCTCATTGCCACGGCTTTTGGCCTGGTTGCGGCTATCCCGGCGGTCATCGGTTACAACTACATCGATCGCCGCATTGCCGATTTGGTCGATGAGCTCACCGCCTCGAGCGAGATCTGGGTGGCGCAGATGTCCGTGCCAGTCCGTGCAGCCGCCAGGCCAGTCGCGGCACCAGGCCTCGAGCTACCCCGCGATCCGGGCGTCCACGGGCACGCCGGGAGGGTCTGATCATGGCTGGCGGGGCCATCAAACGTGGTCGTCGTCGGGGCGGATTCAGCGACATCAACGTCACGCCGCTCGTCGACGTCATGTTGGTCTTGCTCGTCGTGTTCATGGTCACCGCACCGCTCTTGACCACGGGCCTGCGCATCGACCTGCCGGAGGTCGAAGCAGCCCAGACGCCGGTCAAGGACGCGCGGCTGCTCGTAACCATCACCAAGGAGGGCCGTGTCCTGTTTGGCGAGAAGGACGTGACCGGTCAGGTTGCGGAGACCTTCCGCCAGAGTCAGCGCGTGCAGACGGAACAGCAGCTGTTCATTCGGGCCGACAAAGAGGCGCGCTACGGTATCGTGGCCGAGGTCGTGGCCGCGGCGCGGAGCAGCGGCGTATCGTCGCTCAATCTGCTGGTCCAGCCGGAGGTCGAGGAAGAAGCCGCGGGGGCACCGTAGCCCATGGCTGCTTCGACCCTGCACGCGTTCTCGGCCCGGGAGATCGTGCTGTGCGCGGTGTTCGGCGTATTGCTCGAGGCTTTGCTCCTGCTCGGTATCGTGCTGGCGGGCAACACCCAGGTGAGGATCCCGGAGCGCAAGGAGGCGCAGGAAATCGCCATCCCGATCGCGGTGCAACCGATGCTCGACGAGCTGCCGCTGCTCAAGCTCGGCTCCAAGAAGAAGCCCAAGCTGCCCGAGATGTGGCAGAAGCGCGCGCCCACACCCGTGCGCCGGCTGGAGGAGCGGGCCGCCCCGTCGGAGCTGGCTGAAGACAAGCTCGATAAGGTGAGCAAAAACGAAGTCGCGGACAAGGATCATCCAGCGCCCGACGAGGACGACGAGCTCGTCAAGGAGGTCGATCAGACGCTCGAGGATCAGCCGACGGAGGAGGCCCCCGCGTTGAACGAAGAAGGCGCCGAAGACGGTTCCCCTGGCGGCACCGAAACGGACCCGCTCAAGGCCCGGGCCGTCGACCTCTACCGGATGAAGATCTTGAGCTGGTTCAATGCCCGCTTTCGCCCGCCCAAGGATCAGGTGCCCTGCGAGGAGCTGCGGGGCCTTTCCGCGGGGGTGACGGTGCAAGTCGGCGGCGATCGCTCGGTACAAGCTTTCTCGGTGACCTCTCCCAGCGGCAATGCCGTCTTCGACGCCAGCGTTCAGAGCACGATGGGCGCGCTGGTCGGGCAGGTCTTGCCCCCGCCGCCCGAGCTGTACCCGGACATCCTGGGGCAGTCCGTGTTTCCAAGGCTGTCGGGCGCCGGGGTGCCCTGCTCAGCGGCGAGCGACGGCGTGCCGCCCGAGTGATGCGCTGAGGGAAGCATCTGCAGGCGTCGCGCGTAGTTTTGTCGAAGTCGTCTGCCCGGAGTATGAGCGCCTGCATGAGAGTCGTTGGACTTGGTCGCGTCCTGTTCGGAGTGATTGGTTTCTGCCTCGTGGCAGGGGCGCAGACGTCGCCCCCCGTCGCGCCGCCAGCGGACGAAAGTGCGCTCGGCGAGTTCGTGGTCACGGGCGTGGTGCAGGAGCACATCCCCAAGATTGCGGTTCTTCCATCGCACTCACCGGCGATCGAGGACGTCGTCGTGCGCAGCGTCGTGCGCCGCGACCTCGAGATCAGTGGCTTTTTCGACGTGATTGCCGACAAGGATGCGCCCGCGGGGCGCTACGGCTTCACCGACCCGGTCGATGTGAAGGTCTGGCAGGGCTTGGGTGCCGAAGCGATCGTCAAGGTGGCCGCACGTGAAGCGGCCGCCGGGAAGATCGAAGTGCTCGGCATTGCCTACTTTCCGAGTGCTGGAAAGGAACCCGTCTACGAAAGCAAACTGGTGGTCGAAAAGGCGCTGGTTCGCCGCACCGCACACAAGATCACCGATGACCTGATCGGGGCGCTCACCGGTCGTCCCGGTGGATTTTCCAGCCACTTCACCTTCTCCGGGGCGTGGGGCAGGAATCGTCGCATTTTCAGCGTCGATGCCGACGGCAATGGCCTCGCCTATCACACCAGTGCCAAGGAAACCGCGATTGCACCGGCGTTCGGCCCGAGCGGTGACGTGTTCTTTTCGCGTTCCAAGAACTACTCCCCCTTCCGGGCCTATCGCCTGACCCCCGTTGGTGAGCCCGAACCAGCCAAGCTCGCGCTACCGTTCACGAAGAGCATCTACGGCATCGCGTTCGACAAGGCTCGCAAGAAGATGGCCGTCGCGGTGGCCGAAACTGGCGGCAGCGCGATCTACGTCGGCGACGCGGACGGGAAGAACTTCAGCAAAGTCTCGACGACGGCCATCGCTACGCATCCTGCCTTCAGCCCGAGTGGTAAGTTGGCTTGGGTCGGCGGCGAACCGACGGCTGGTGCCCATCGCATCTACGTCGACGGCAAGGCCGTGAGCCCGGCGGGCTTCTCCGCGAGTGCGCCGACCTTCTGCGACACCGAAGACGGGGTGTTCCTCGTCTACTCGGTCGGCGTCGGCGGCGGTCGGAGTGATCTCATCATGTCGGGCGAGAAGGGCCAAGGCGTGCAGCGGCTGACGCAAGGGCAGGGCTCCAACACCTACCCAGCGTGCAGCCCCGATGGGCGGATGCTCGCCTTCTTTTCCGATCGTAAGGACGGCAAGGGGCTCTACGTCCTGTCCCTCAAGCGCTTCACCACGCAGCGGGTGATCGGGAGTGTGGGCGAGAGCCTGCGCTGGGACCCACTCCCCGCAGCGAGCAAGCCCTGATCGAGCCAGCCCCGCCCGAGCCAGCCCCGCCCGAGCCAGCGGCTGGTCAGTCAGCTGGCCTGGGCCGTGCGGACGACCTTGCCGATGGCATGCGTCTCGCGGGCGCCGAGCAGGCCAAATTGCACGCCGAAACCGTCCGATTTGAGCCAGCGCACGTAGCCTGGGATCTTACAGCTGCCGCAGCCCGGCAGCTCGAGCGTCAGGGCGACCTCCGCACCGATGGGAAGCGTCTCGTCGCTCACCAAGAAGATGCCCCCTTGGCTGATGTCACGACTCTGCACTAGGACGATCCGACTGCCGGGCGCCTCGACACTGACTGCCACCACATACTCGGCCCGATGGTGCTCACGCTTCTCTCGCACGGATGTTCCTCGTTTCGGTCGGGTGCTCGACCCCGGCGCCCTGAGCGCGAGGGAGTCCACCAGCCGCAGAACAAATATGGTGAACCCGATCTCTTTTCTGTCAAGACGGCGCGCGGGTTCGACGGCACCGACTCTGGAGCGCGCGAGCGACAGCTGAGGCCACGCTCCGCTCACGGACGTGGAGCGTCATCGTTCAAGATCGAAAGGCACCCTCGTGCAGGTTAGTGAGCTCACGGACCGTGTGCGCGCGCGGCTCAGCCTGCGCTTGCTGATCGCCGGCGCCGTTTCGACGCTGTTCTTCCTGGCGCTCGTGTTGCCACGTTCGGCCGACAGCCGTTTTCTCCCACTGCCCCTGCCCGACCATGCGCTCCTCGCGCGAATTGACCGCATCGAGCTCGCACGCTTCGCTCTCGCTGCGGAGGAGGGCGGTGGATCGGAATCCGTCGCGGCCGAAAGTGCACCACCCTCCGAGCTGTCCGTGGGCGTGCGCACCGTGGGCGAGCTCTTTCGCCGGGCCGGGACGCTCGTGGCAGCCAATTCTCCGCAAGCTCGGGACGCCATCAGCGAGCTTCGCCGCCAATTTCGAGCCGAGGTCGAACTCGGTCGCACCCAGGAGCTACTGGCCTTGCGCTCCCTGCAATCCCAGCTCTTCGTTCGAGCCCTGACCGGCCAGTCGGAGCACCGGCGCACAGAGCTCGAGGAGCTGGGCGGCGAGTTCGCCCGGCTCGTGGAGCAAGGCTGGCTGGGCGCGGGCCAGCAGGGCCGGATTGATGGGGCGACGTTGCGTTTGCTGTTCCGGGTGAGGTGGGGGCACCTGCTCGGTTGTCATCGCGAGGCCCCGTTTGGTCCCTCACAGGAGGAGCTGCGCGCCTACTATCGCGCGTACCTTTTGCATCCACCGGGCGGCGACGACGAGGTGAGTCGGGCGCTCGAGCGCGCTTCGTACGCGCGGGCGCTCGGCCAGGTCGATCCGCAGTTCCCGGCCGACCTTGCCGTCGGCATGCTGCTCTTGCAGGCCGGCGAGCGGGAGCTCGCGCTACCAGCATTGCGCGCGCACCTGGAGCGGATGCCGGACGGGCCGTTTGCCAACCTGGCCCGGAACCACCTGCTCTTCGCGGCATCCGAACCATGAACGAGGCGCCTTTGCCGATGCAGGTCGAGCCGACCCCGGTCGAGGCCACGGGGCTTGGCCTCCGTGGGGTCATGAGCCGAGTGCTCGCCCTGGCCGAACAGCCGCACTCGGCCCGTGGACCGCGCGTTCTGCCCGTTCAGCTGGCGGCCGGCGCGTCGACGGCGCTCCTGACCGCCGCCCTGGCGGAGCATGGCATCCCGCTCGTGGTCGTCACGGCAGACGCCAAATCCGCCCTGCGACTGGAAGGTGATGTCCGTGCGCTCCGGCCCACCCTAGCGCTCCGCCACCTCCCCGCCTCCGAGGTCACGCCCTACGAAGCGATTCGACCCGACCAGCGCCTGCTCTTGGCACGGGCCAGCACCCTCGGGGAGCTGGCGCGCGGACGATGTCAGGTCCTGGTGACGAGCGCTCATGGCTGGCTGAAGAAAGTGACGCCCGGGCCCGTCATGCGGGACGCTTGCATCGCCGTCGCCCAGGGCGAGACGGTCGACTTGTCGGGTCTCGCCGTGCAGCTCGGGCGCCTCGGCTACCGCCGCGCACCCATCGTGGAGGATCCGGGCGACTTCTCCGTCCGAGGAGACCTGCTCGATGTTTGGCCGGCCAGTCACGCTGCTCCCGTGCGCATCGAGCTCGACTTCGATCGCGTGCAGCGCATCCGCGCGTTTGGGGCTGGTTCGCAGCGCTCTAGCTCCGAGCAAGACGAGCCGTCCATCTCCATCGGCCCGACGCGCGAGGTCGCGCCTGCGTTCTTCGCACCGCTCCGGGCTCGACCAGTTTTGCAGCAGTTGTGTGACGACGCGCGCTTCCCCTCGGCCAAGGCGCGCGGTTTGATCGAGGACGTCCTGTCCGGCGCGCCCACCGTGTCCGGCGAGGCCTTCTTGCCGGCGCATCGGGACCTCGCCCCGCTCTCGAGCTACCTCGCGCCCGGCACGATCCTGGTCTTCGAGGACGCGCCGGCCGTGCTGCGAGCGGCCCTCGAGTACCAGCAGCAAATCGACGGTGTGTATGCTGCGGCACAGGGGCCGCGTTTCGCCCCGGGGGCACACTTTCTCACCCCCACCGAGCTGGACGAGTCGATCGCGACCGAGCTCGTAGTGGCCACACATCCGTCCGCGGTCCAGGTTGGCCCGGGCCGCGGTTTCGAGGGCGTGGCAGGAACCACAGGGGACGCCATTGTGCTCGGCGCTCGCGCCCAAGACGAGCTTGGTCAGCGCCTGGAAGCGGCGCGCAAGGGCCAGGGGCTCACCCAGGGCCTGGGCCTGCTCTGGCAAACGCTCGAGCAAGAGAGCGCTCGCAGCCATCGCGTCGTCCTGGCGCTACGGACCCATGCTCAGGCCGATCGCTTGGCAGACTTGTGCGACCACCACGGCTTGCAGCCACGACGGGAGCCGGTGGATCTCCTCGGCTTGGCTCTTGCGCCCAGTGCGCCCGGCTTGCACGTGGTCGCGCTGCCGCTGAGTCGGGGCTTTGCGCTCGACGAATCGCAGCTGTTCGTCCTGACCGAGGAGGAGATCTTCGGCAAACGTGCACCAGCGCGCAAGGCGGAGAAGGCAACCGACCTTGCGCGGCTCACCGACGAGCTCCGCTCACTCGCGGTGGGCGACCTGGTCGTTCACGCCGAGCACGGGATCGGGCGCTACCTGGGACTCGTTCACCGTGTGGTGGACGGCACGACCGTGGACCTCATCACCATCGAGTATGCCGGTGGGGACAAGCTGCTCTTGCCCGTTTATCGGCTCAGCCAGGTCCAGCGCTACGGGGGGGCGGAAGGGTCTCCGCGTCTCGATCGCTTGGGTGGCCTCACGTTCTCGAAGACCAAGGCGCAGGTCAAAAAGGAGGTTCGTCAGCTGTCCGATCAGCTCCTGCGCCTGTATGCGGAACGCAAGAGCATCCGTCGTCCGGCCATCGCCACACCGGGCGAGGAGTATTTGGCCTTCGAAGCGACGTTTCCCTACGAGGAAACGGTCGATCAGCTCGCCGCTATCGAGGACGTGCTGGCGGACTTGGCCAAGGACACGGCCATGGATCGGCTCATCTGTGGCGACGTCGGCTTCGGCAAGACGGAGGTCGCGCTGCGAGCTTGCTACCTGAACGTGCTCGCCGGTCGGCAGGTCGCGCTCCTGTGTCCCACGACGGTGCTGGCCGAGCAGCATTTCGCCACCTTTGCCGCGCGGCTCGAGGGTCTCGGCGTGACGGTGCGCCCCGTGAGTCGCTTCCAGTCCAAGAAGGCCATCGAGAAGACTCTGGCCGAGCTCAAGAGCGGGAAGGTCGATGTCGTCATCGGCACGCATCGCCTGCTGTCGAAGGACGTCCACTATCGCTCACTTGGTCTCTTGGTCATCGACGAGGAGCATCGCTTCGGCGTCGTGCACAAGGAGCGCATCAAGGAGCTGCGCCGCGCGGTGGACGTACTGACGCTCAGCGCCACGCCCATCCCACGCACGCTGAGCCTATCCATCAGCGGGTTGCGTGACATCTCCATCATCGGCACGCCTCCCGTCGATCGCAGGGCGGTGCGGACGCTGGTGGCGCTCTTCGAGCAGACCGTGATCGAGTCCGCGATCGCGCGCGAACTCGCCCGCGGAGGGCAGGTTTTCTACGTCGTGCCCAAGGTCGACGGCATCGAGCAGCGAGCGGCATTCCTGCGCGCTCTATTGCCCGGGACGAAGGTGACGGTCGCCCACGGTCAACTGACGGAGACTCAGCTCGAGCGCGCGATGCACGAGTTCGTGCAGGGTGACGCCCACGTGCTCCTGTGCACGACCATCATCGAGAGCGGTCTCGACATCCCGCGCGCCAATACGATGTTGGTCGAGCGGGCGGACCTGTTTGGGCTGGCGCAGCTGCATCAGTTGCGTGGTCGGGTCGGACGCAGCTCGGAGCGCGCCTATTGCTACTTGCTCTTGGCGAGTGACGGCCGAGTCACGGACGAGGCAGAGCGGCGACTCGAGGCGCTGCAGCGCCACACCGAGCTCGGCGCTGGCTTTCACCTGGCGACGCTGGACCTCGAGCAGCGCGGCGCCGGCGAGGTGCTGGGAGCCGAGCAGAGTGGTCTTATCCCACGGGTCGGCTACGAGCTCTTCGCTCGCATGCTCGAGGAAGTGTCGGCCGAGCTGTCCGGCCAGGACTACGTGCCGGAGATCGATCCGGAGGTGGCCGTGGACGCGGAGGCACTCTTGCCGGAGTCGTACGTGGAGGACGTGGGGGTGCGGCTCAGTCTCTACAAGCGGTTTGCCTCGGCGCGGGGCGAGGACGAAGTCATGCGCCTCGGCGAAGAGCTCGAGGAGCGCTTTGGCACGCCGCCAGCCGAGGTGCGCCGCTTCGTGGTCGTCATGCGTCTCAAGTCTCTCTTGGCGAAGCTTCGCGCGCTGTCCTGCAACGCCACCAAGAGCGTGGTCACGCTGCACTTGTCGCCGGACACCCCTCTGTCACCCAGTGGCCTTGCGCCCTTCCTGGCGGAACGAAAAGGTCAGCTGACCTTGAGTCCGGATGGGCGCATCACGCGTCGCCTCGGCAAAGGCGAGGCGTTCGCTTCAGGCATCGAGCATGCCGAGCGGCTCCTGGCAGAGCTGTCCCGGTTCGTGTCGACGTGAACCGTCGAACGGGCCTGGTCGCGCCCCGGGAACGGCCCGAGGCGCTGACCGCGCACCTCAGGGGCTCGGGCCGCCGTCGGAGGAGAACCCGCCCGTGGACATGCTGCCGCCGTAACCGGTGCCGCAATCCGCCTGGTCCCAAGGCTGGTCGCTGCAGTCGCAGTAGCCATCATTGGCGAAGTCGCACGGGTCCCACGATTCGCAGCAATAGTTGTCGTAGGTGCAGTCCTGCTCATCCCAGCTGAACTGCTCGTTGCAGTCGCAGACGCCGTCATTGGCCCAGCCACAGGAGTCTTCCGCGTTGCAGCAGGGTTCATTGCTGGCCCCGCCGTAGCCGCCGCCGTAGTAGCCGCCGCAATCGTGCTGCTCCCAGTCGGGGAGACCGCCGCAGTCGCAGGACCAGTTGTGCTCTAGGCCGCAGACATCGTCCCCGGCGCAGCAGTAGTCGCTGTTCCAGCAGTCTTGGTCCCCGGAGTCGGAGGAGCCATCGCAGTCTTGATCGACCACATCGCCGCAGACCTCTTCCTCCTGACAGGGGGCATCGGCCGGAATGGTGACGGGAACCTGGACCGTGTTGTTGGCCACCGACATCTCGGCGACCTTGCCGAGCGGGTTGACCGACACCTGGAGCACGTAGTCGCCGGGTTCGATGTCTGTGATGTCGACCCACTGGCAGGGCGTGCCGACGCCGTAGATGTCGGCCCAGCCGGCCTCGAGATAGCTGCAGCCGGTTTCGCCCGGTTCGGGATGCACGCCGGGCTGGGGCCCTTCGTAATCCTCGACGGGGTCCATGCTCACGAGGCAGAAGGACTGCTTGTGGCCTTGAGTCGCGGTGGCGCCGTTCGGGGTGAGCAGGCGGTAGTCCGTGAAGTCGAGGAAGTGGTAGTGCCCATGGCACTCCGAGTACTCGTAGAGCGGATTGTTCGCCTCGGGACCGGGATTGAGCGCGCCATTGCCCACGTTCTCGATGCGGCCCTCGAACTTGAGCAAACGCCGCTTGCCGGGGCCTCCTACGCACATCTCGCCTATTTCGCAGGAGTTTTCGCCGAACACCTGCTTGCCGATCACCATCGAAAGCCGCACGGAATCTTCGTTGGCGCGCAAGTCCGGCAGCATACAGACGCCGTTCTCGCACGGCGTTCCATCTGGGCAGCAGACGGCACCGCAGAAACTCTGGTCGCAATCCGGCTTTTCGAGCTCGATCTCGAACGTGTTGTTGGCGAAGTTGCTCTCGGCAAAGCGCTCGTCGGCGTTGACCTTGAAGCGCACCGTGTACTGACCAGCTGCCAAGCCGGTCACGTCGAGCGAGCTGCAGGAGTGGCCAGGCTGTTGAGACAGCTCATCCACGTCGAGCCCCTGGGACGAACAGCGATACGTCCCTGATACCTCGTCGGCGACGCAGCTCGTGGGCAGGTGACGCACGGCGACCACGTCGCCCTCATCGTCGAGCACCTCCGCCTGGATGAAGTTCGAGCTCAGGTACGTGTCGGAGCACGACGACAGGTAAAAGGCGGGAGAGTCCCAGGGTCGACCGATGTCGAGCGGGGCGTCGCCGGCGTTCTGGATCGTCAGCTCGAAGGGGATGACCGTGCGCTTCCCGTCGCCATCGAAGCAGCCGTCCTGGATTTCACAGGCTTGGTTCGACACCTGGACCGTTTCGAATCCCAGGCCCGGGAAAGCCACGTCGGTGATCTTCAGGTCGGCAGCCTGGCACGTGCCGTCGCCGTCACAGGTGGCGCCGAGCGCACAGCAGACGGAGTCGCACACGCTCTCGGTCGGGCAGTCGTCGGTGCACCCTACGACCTTGCCGTCGACGTCCTCCTGGCACAGCTCGCCCTCGGCACAGGACACCTTTCTGCCAGGGCACTTGACCTTCGCTGCGCCCTTGGTGGTGGCCGAAGCCGGTTTCTCCTCGGTAGCCGGCTTGTCGACCTGCGTGGCCGCGCCACCGGTGGACCCATCGTCGTCGGGGGAGACGGCATCGCTACAGCCGGCTGCCCCGCCAATACAGACCGTGAGCAAATAGAGAACCAACCAAGGGCTTGTCGTCCGCATGCCCGCATATTGTCCCGACGGGCCTTATCCTTCCGATCATTTCTTATCGGACGTGCAAATCGGCTAGCCGACCGATGGGCGCCCCGACCCTGTTCGATCGGCGCCTGGTCTCGTTTATCCGCCGCTTTATGGGGCGCCTGCTGGTGACTGATGCTCGGCCTGGTTGGGTCGAATCCCGCGACTGTCGCGCACCTTGCGGATGAAGGTCTTGATCTCGCTCGCCACCCACTCGGGCTTGTCCTTGTACATCATGTGGCCGACTGACCAATCGACGAGTTGTCGCTTGTCGTGGACGCCCGCGAGCATCGAGGCCTGCGTCTCTTCCCAGTGTTTGCGGTCCAACTCCTTTCCTGGAGAAGTCTTGCGGAAGTGTCCTGAGTTGTTGCCCGTGAACATCAGGGCCGGGACATCCGGTGGATTGAGAACGCCGCGAATCAGGTCGCAGTTCGTCTCGTAGGCCAGCATCTCTTCTTGAGGGACTCCTTCGAAGTCCTCGTTCTCCGGGGACCACCATTTGAAGTAGGTCTCGACCTCCTCCGGAGACCAGGTCTCGCGGATGTACCTGGGCCAATCTTCATGGGGAGCATCCAGGTAGACGAGACCAGCAACCTCGCCCGGGTGCCGATCGGCGTAGTAGCGGATGATGTGGCCGCCAAGCGAGTGTCCGACGAGTATGTACGGCGGTGGCGCCTTCAGTGCCTGGAGGACCGCTTTCATGTCCTTGTCGATGTAGGGCAGGGTTCGCGGCTCGGCGTTGGGCGTGGATCTGGCGATGCCCGGGCGATCGAAGGCAATGACGCGAGCTTCGCTGGAAAGGCTTTTCTGGAGCCCGTAGTAGCTGTCCATGGTCACGGCCATGCCGTTGACGATCACCACCACCGGCGCGCCGCTGCCCAAGTCCCGGTACGACACGGTGCCGCCTGCGTAGGGCAGGGCTTGGACCCCCGAGCGCCACTGCCAATAGTAGCGACCCAGTATGGGTCGGGCGACAACTGCCGCGACAACTAGCAACGCGACGGCGACGACGATGGCGAGGGCTGACCGCTTGTTCATCTTTGTCATGAGCGTTCTCTGGCCATCCACCTGGTACTGCTGACGCCAGGGGCCGAGCAAGCGCGCCGTTTCGCACGCTGCCAGCACCTGGCTGTGCCGGGATTAGAACTGGAAATACACGAAGCCGACATCCTGTCCGGATGCGAGCACCACGGACAACGTCAGCGCCACGTAGAGCGCCATGCGGAGCCGTCCGCTCATCAAGCTGACGACTCCCGCGAGACCGTGGTCCCTGTCGCGGGCGAACCATTCAGCCAGGAGCATCGCCGCCGCCCACAAGAGCCCCAATTTGGGCAGGTGCCCGACTAGCCCGTGCTCCCATCCAGTCAGGGAGAACATGCGTCCCATGTAAGCGAGGGCGCCGTTGACGGTCGGCGAGTTGAACATGATGAGTCCGAAGGACACCAGCGCCATCGTCGCGATGGCACGTAGAACGACGGACGGGGCGGGCAAACCGAGCGCTATCGCCGTCAGCTTGCGCTTCTTCGACATGGTGCCGGTGGCAATCAGCGGCACATACAACAAGCCATGATACAGGCCCCACAGCACGAAGGTTTCGTTCGCGCCATGCCACAGCCCGCTCAGCAGGAAGGTGACCCCAATTGCGCCCGCCATGCCGACCTTCTCACGATCCCGCCAGCGGATGTTGAGGGGCAAAAACACGTAGTCCGTCAGCCATGACGTCAGGGAAATATGCCAGCGGCGCCAGTAGTCGGCGATGTTTTGCGCGAAGAGCGGGTAGTTGAAGTTCTTCGAAATCCGCAGCCCCAAGAGCTTCGAGATCCCAATGGCCATATCCGTATAGCCAGAGAAGTCCGCATACATCTGCAGGATGAGGATGAACATTCCGACGAACAAGCCGCTGCTCGAGTACCCAGCTGGGTTTGCGATCAGCTGCCGGCCCGCCTCTGCCAGCTCATCCGCCACCACGACCTTCTTGAAGAGTCCCCACAAGGTCTGCCGCAGGCCGTCGACAGCCATTTCGTAGTCGAAATCGCGCTGCTTCTCGAGCTGCGGCAGGAACTGCCCGGGACGGTCGATTGGTCCGGACAAGACGCACGGGAAGAACGCTACGTAGGCTGCGAACCCCACTTTGTCCTGGGTCGCGCGCTGGCGTCCACGGCCGATTTCAATCACATAGCTCAGGAGCCGGAACGTCCAGAAACTTATGCCAACCGGCATGATGATTGACAGAGTCGGTGCGTGCGCTCGAAAGCCGAGGGCCGATATCAACTCGACGAACATCTCGATGAAGAAGTTCGTGTACTTGAAGTAGAGCAGCCCGCCCAAGCCAGCGGCGACGCCAACTGCCGTCCAGAGACTCTTGGCGCGGGTCGTACTCGCGCGCTCAATCAGGAGCCCCAGCGAGTAGAAGATCGCCGTGAAGAGGACCAAGAGCGGCAAGATCTTCCAGCTGGCGAAAGCGTAGAACGCGTAGCTGCCCAGCAAGAGCAGCCAGTTCTGCCCGCCTCGAATCGTCTTTGCCGGCCCGTGGTAGAGCGCGAAGAAAACCGAAAAGAAGAGCAGGAATCGGAGGGAGTTGAACAGCACCTACGGTCCGAGCCTCTTCAAGATGGCGTCGGCCATTTCTCCGACGTTGCTCCAGGACAGGATTTCACGGGAATCCAGCTTGAAGCCGAAGTGCTTTTCGATGGCGACAATCAACTGGATGTGCGTCAGCGAGTCCCAATCCTCGACATCGCTCGCCGTCGTGTGATCCGCCAGCAAGATGGCATCGTTGTCCAGGACATCCCGGAAGATGCTCTGCATTTGAGCGAGGATTTCGTTTTTGCTCATGTGGCTACGGTCTCGATCTTTTCAAGCGCGCTCGATACGAGTTTGCATCGGCGTGTAAGCACTGACATCCAGCAGCCAGAGGCCGTCGCTCGGGGCAAAGCCGAGCTGACTGTAGTGGTCGCGCACCATCGCGTTCTTGGCGGTCGGCAGATACTCACCAACGACCGAGCTGCAGCCGTTTTCACGCGCGAGCTCGACGATGGTGTTGAGCGTGAATGCTTCCATCCCCCGCTTCAGCACCCGGCAGCTCATGAACCACGTGTCGATGAATAGAACCTTCTCGCGCTTTTCCCCAATGATGGCGCAAATCAGGCCGTTGTCGCCAAACCTGTCGCGCAGCGTAAATGAGCGCGTCACGTAGGACGGGGAGGTCATGATTCGTTTGATATCATCCTCCGTATAGCGGACGGTTCGCAGGTTGAACTGGTTCGAGCGCTGCGACAGCTGGGCGACCCGCGGGGAAGAGAAGCTGTCGAATGGCTTGACCTCCGAGACCATTTCCAAACTCCGCAGGTAGTCGTCCTCGTTCGTGAACGACTCTTGCAGCGTGACGCGCGCCGCCTCGATCTGGTACTGCTCCGTACGCGCCGCGTCCGCCTCGGAATGCGAGGCGGTTTCGAAGAGGTTCTCTGCGCTGAGGAAGTCCAGCCACAGCGCGGGATCTTCCGGCATTTCGGGAACGGTGACTGCCGGCAACTCCTTCCGCACCAGGTTGCGCTCGAACGGGTTGTCATCGAGGAAAACCATCGAATCGAAGCCGATGTTCAAGATGCGCTGTATCTTGCGGATGTTGTCGGCCTTATTTTCCCAGTTCGCGACGAAGACCGCGATGTCGCTCATCCGCAGCACCATGTCGGGGTGCTTCTCGAACGGCTCCCGCGCGACCGTATCGGTGTTCTTGCTGCAAACGCAGACGATGATGCCACGCTCGCGCAGTTTCTTGACCCAATGCTGGAGGGCGCTGAACGCCTTCCCGATGCCAAGCTGCCCGACCTGGATGTTCTCGATGCCGTCATCACCGATCACGCCACCCCAAAGGGTGTTGTCGAGGTCGCAGATGACGCACTTCTTGAAGGAGCCGCGTAGCGCATCGGCGATCTTCACGATCGCCTCTGCGGCCAGTGGCAGCGCGTCCAGACTGAGGACCATCTCGGTATTCGTGTAGATGGCGGCGTCCCAGAACCGCACACGCCCGATGGTGTTCTGGATGCCAGCAAGGTCGCAGACGAAGATGCCTGCATCGCGAACCGCCAGGTCCTGGAGCAGCACGTTCAGCTGGCGGATCTGGTGGATGAACGACTCCGGCGTCTTCGCAGAAAACTGCCCGAATACTGCGTCGTCCTCCTCGGGAAAATTGCAGACAATCACGCGTCCGCCACCTGATTTCGCCGCCGCCGCGAGGCGCTCCACTTCGGCGATGGTGCTCTTGGCGAAAGTCTTTCGGGCTGGTGGCGGCAGCTTGTTGAAGCCGTGGAGCAGCTTGTGCGTCGCCTTGAAGATGACCGTCACGTCCGCACGAAGCCCGTGGTACTCGGACGTGCTGTCCAGGAGCTGACGCTCCACCTGGTCGAAATCGGCCTCCCAGACATCGATGTCGAGGCCGTGGGCGATGCCCACTCCCCGGATCGCCTGCGCGAGAAACTGCGTAGCGGAGTCACCCAGGAGCGCGAGCTTGAACTTCGGCGCTCCCTCCGATGCGCCGGCCTTCGCGAGCTTTCGTAGCGCTTTGAAATCATGCATGGGGACAGTCACAGGCCGCTCCCGTGAAGGACCGGATGAGCCCGATGGTACTCCGCAAACCGACGCGTCGCGCGCATGGCGCCCTGGTAGTTCAGATGGTCGCCGTCCGGGAGAAATTCGGCATCACTGAGCTCGAGATCGGGGAAGTCGAAGGACGGAATCCGGTAACGCTCGAGGACACTGGCGTGCATTTCGCGAAACCGGGCCGGGATGCGCTTCTCGTATTCGGGATGCAGTGGGGTGTTGACCATCACCAGCTCGAGACCGTGCTCGCGCACGAGGTGGATGATCTTCTCCAGGTAGTGCAGGTTGTGCGCTGACTGCCCCTGCAAGGTGTCGCCCGAGTAGTACTGCTCGGCGATGCGCTTCTCCATGAGCTCGAAGTTGAAAGTTTGCAGCATGTAGGCGGTGGGCTCGCTGAGGAACTTCCCATACAAGGTGCACTTCTGCCTGATACCAGCAGGCAAGCCGCCTCGGATGAGCCGTTGGAACAGATCCGGAGCCGTAGTCGGACTATTCTGAACTAGCTCGAGCAGGTCGGTGCGGGAAAGCACACACAGGTAGCGGTCGGCGAACAGCCTGAAGGTGGCGCCGGTAATGTAGTCGTCGTAGTAGGCAGAGAGGTTGGCGTAGCTGAAGGCCAGGTAGATGCGCCGTACCTGTCGCTCGGAACGCAGCAGGTGCTGGAGCTTCAGGTAGGTGTACTTGTAGCCTTCGGCGTT